>WBZR01002300.1_pt1 | contig 15521 bp, 12 predicted proteins | sample 5204231 | NCBI WGS metagenome assembly WBZR01 (sample SAMN12412403, study PRJNA552823) | activated sludge metagenome | isolation source: activated sludge from anammox sidestream of wastewater treatment plant... | place: USA: Virginia | collected 2017-08 | reverse complement strand
CAGTCGGAGCACGACCCCCATCTTCATCGTCGGCATGATCCGGTCAGGTACGACGCTCGTCGAACAGGCGCTCTCGTCACACCCTCAGATTGGCGCGGCCGGAGAACTCCGATTCTGGTCCGAACGGGAACCTGAACTAAGCAAGCGTCTGCGCGAGGGCCCGCTGCCTGCGCACGTGGTCGAGGAGACCGCCAACGCCTACCTAGCGCTGCTCGATGCCATCGCGCCGGGAAAGGCTCATGTCACCGACAAGATGCCGTTGAACTTCGCCTGGCTGGGCTTGATCCACCTGATCTTCCCCGAGGCGCCAATCGTCCACTGTCGGCGCAACCCGATCGACAACTGTCTCTCCATCTACACGACGCTCTTCGATTCTTCCCCACCGTTCGCCCACGTTCCCGCGAACATCGTCGCCTACTACCGGCAGTACGAACGGCTGATGGAGCACTGGCAACGAACCTTCCCGAAGGGCACGATTCTGGACGTCCGCTACGAGGAGATGGTGTCCGACCGAGAGGCGACTCTCCGACGCGTCCTGGAGCACTGCGGGGTTCCCTGGGACGACGCGTGCCTCAGCCACGAGAAGAACACGCGCGCCGTTCGGACGCCCAGCATGTGGCAGGTACGTCAGCCCATCTATACGACGTCGGTCGAGCGCTGGCGCCGTTATGAGCCTTGGCTGGGCGAGTTCGCCAAGTTAGTGGCCGGCTAGCGTAGCTCTAACCGCAAGTCGGGGCTCGAGAAGGAGTCGTCGGTTTGTCCACCGTCGTCGCGCAAGTCACGCCCCACGCTGTACACCCGGCAGTCGCCTCCATCCGCTCGGTAAGCGAACTGCTGACCCGTGAACGGGTCGGTCGAGACCTCCTTCGGCATCCCGTTCAGGTTCTTCGGATATGGCGCGTTGACACGCAGGAGCTTCTGGAAGTGTGCCTCGAGGACAAGGAGTCTTGTCCTTGCGAGCGTGTCGTCGTGCTGCATCAGCAGCGGACGCAACGTGCCGAAAAAGTGGCGGGCAAACCTTCGCCAGGGTCTGGTCGACGACAGACTCGGTTCGGGAACGGCCGGCCGCTCGATCGTCGGTAACTCGGCGAGTTGGGCGGCATACCGCGCCTCTTGATCGGCCTCGGCTCCCATGCCTTGGAAGAACTTGACCGCGTCGTTGGGGTCACCGTCTTTCATCTGCCGCAGCTTGTCCACGGAACTGCGTACATCAGGTCCCATCGACTTGACCAGCTTGTTCCACTCGTCTGCACGGTACGCGTCCTGCAGGGTCTGGACGCCCGAAAGCATGTTGAGACGCTCGTTCTCGATCGTCGCCGCGAGGTCGGGCTTGCGCTGCAGCGCGGAGGTCAGTCCCGCCGCAAGCTGATCGAGCTGCTGGGGGTTCATTCTGCCCAGGGCAGGGGCGACGGCACGGCGCGCCTCGTCCGAGATCGCCATTCCCAGCGAGGCCTCGAGGGCGCCTCCTCCGAGCAGGTCGAGACCAAACTTCGTGGCCAGAACCGTGCAGCGAATCGCTCCATCATAGTCGCCGTCTTTCACCGCGGCTTCGACCTTCCACACCAGACCCCGTCCAAGAAGCCGCCAACCAGCAGCATTCTCTGGCATGTCGAACCCACGGATCGGCGTGAAGCGGTAGCCAAGCTCCTGCCTGCCGATGCCTTCAGCGAGCACCTTTAGAGCGGGCCCGATCTGTTTCAGGCACGCATCCCGCTTGCCAGGTGTGAACCAGACCGTGCGGAGGTACTTCGGCGCGGCAACTTCGGCCATTTGGCCAGCGCGCACGTAAGCCTCGAAGCGCCCGTTTGGGTTCGTTTCGGTGCGGGGCTCACGGAGCCATTCCGCATAGACGATGTCAGGCCTGCCTTGACAGCCGGCCAGAAGGGCAAAGCCCAACAATCCGATTCCAACTACTCGCCGATCCATGGCGTACCTCGGTCGCGGAGCATCCTGCCCCGCGTTTGAGAGACTCTACCATAAGGTCGAATCAAGAGGGCCGAACGATGCGCATGTGGCCGACCCTGCGCCTCGCCCGGTACCCTCCGGTTGTGAAAGGAGTCATCCTCGCCGCCGGGAAGGGATCCCGGCTCTATCCCGTCACCCACCACATTCCCAAGCCGCTCTTGCCCCTGGCAAACAAAATCACGCTCGCCTACGCGTTCGAGCGGTTGAAGGAGATCGGGATCGTCGACATTTGCGTCGTCGTCGGCGACAACGAGGCCACGATGCGGGACTCGCTGGGCACCGGGGCCGCATACGGCGTCAACCTGGACTACGTCCGCCAGACCGAGCCAAAGGGTCTGGCCCACGCCGTCGGTTTCGCGCGGGAGTTCGTCGGCGAGGACGACTTCGTTCTGTACCTCGGCGACGCTATCTACAGCGAGGGCTTCTCCACCTTCGCACGCCGCTTCCAAGAGTCAGCTTGCGCGAACTTGAATCTGGTCAAGGCGGTTCCCGATCCAAGCCGATTTGGGGTGGCGAACGTCGACGGCGAGCGGATCGTCAAGCTCGTCGAGAAGCCAAAGGAGCCGGAAAGCAACCTCGCCATGGCCGGTCTCTATTTCTTCAGCCCAGCGATCTGGGACGTCTTGCCTGACCTACAACCCAGCGCCCGCGGCGAATACGAAATCACGGACGCTATCCAAATTCTCATCGATCAGGGGCACACCGTCTTAGCGGGCATCTTCGAGGGAGATTGGTTCGACACGGGAACACTGGACTCGTTCTTGGAAACGAGCGCCTATCTCATGGACGGCGGCTCCGTGGTCGCCGCAGACGCAGTGGTCGAGGCTGAACTTGGCCCTTGTGTAGCGATCGGTGACGGAGCCTCCGTCCGTGCGACCTCGATTCGAGACTCAGTCGTGCTTCCGAACGCGCGTGTCGAGGTCGCCGGCGCGATCGAACACTCGATTCTCGGTGGCTCCTGTGTGTTGAAGAGCCCAGTCGTCAACGAAATCCTCTACGACTCACCCTCCAAGGCGTGAGGGCCGGTGCTTTTTGACCGAGGCTCGTAAGAACACGGGTTACGAAAAGAGCATTCCGATGCCGACGCGAACCTAACTGGCAGCCTGCCAACGTTGCCCCCAAATTGGATGGATTGCCCGAAAGTGAGCAATTTCCTGATATACTGCTCTTTATGAAGGGGGTCATTCTCGCCGCTGGGAAGGGGACGCGTCTTTATCCGGCTACCCGCCACATCCCAAAGTCGCTCCTCCCGCTTGCGAACCGAATGACCATCGAGTACGGCATCGACAAGCTGCGCGAGATCGGGGTCACCGACATCTGCGTGATCGTTGGCGAGAACGTCGACACGATGTGGGAGATCATCGGAGACGGCCGTCGATTCGGTGTGAACCTGATGCTTCACCGGCAAACCGAGCCGCTCGGTCTGGCCCATGCTGTCTCGTTTGCCGATGACTTCATCGGGCGGAGCCCCTTCGTCATGCTGCTCGGAGATCTCATCTTTGGCAACAGCTTCGTTCCGTTCGCGAACCGCTTCCGTGAGTCGGGCGCCGCGAATATGTGCGTCGTCAAGTGGGTCGATGATCCCAAGCGGTTTGGGGTCGCCAATCTCGACGGTGAGCGGATCGTCAAGCTCGTCGAAAAACCACAACAGCCTGAAAGCAACTTCGCGACGACCGGACTCTACTTTTTTGGACCAGAGCTCTGGGATGTGCTGCCGCACCTCGAACCAAGCCACCGAAACGAATACGAGATCTCGGACGCAATCCAAATGCTGGTGGCAGAGGGCAAACAATGCATCGCCGGCAAGTACGAGGGCGAGTGGTTCGATACCGGCACCCTTGAGTCGTTCCTCGCCACCAACTCGTTCCTTGTCAATGGCGGAAGGCTGATCGACATGTCGGCCAAGGTCGACGCAGACTTGGGCGACAGCGTCGTCGTCGGCGCGGGTTGCCATGTCAGGGCGGGCTCGATTCACAACTCGGTGATCCTTCCCGGTGCGCGCGTCAACGTTCGAGGACGCATCGAAGACGCTGTCATCGGTGGGGTCTGCAACGAGGATGGGGACGTCGTCCGCCAGATCATCTACCCGGTCGAAATTGGCGAGCTTGCAGGCGCTTAGAACAGCCCCTGCAGCTTCCCCGTGCTGTCTCCAAGCTTCTCGATGGGACACCCCACCCGATCCAGCAACGAGAGGAACAAGTTGTTCATCGGTGTCTGATTCGGATAGACGAGATGTCGGCCGCTTTGGAGCGAACCTGCGCCCCGGCCTGCCAGCAGAATCGGCAAGTTGTCGTGGTTGTGTCGGTCACCGTCGCTGATCCCCGCGCCGTAAACCAGCAATGTGTTGTCGAGTAGCGTGCCGGTCGGCTCCTTGATCGACTCCATCTTCTTGAGGATGTAAGCCAGCTGCTCGATGTGGAAGCGGTCGATCCGGCGCTTCTTGTCGAGCTTCTCGGGGTTTTGGCCATGGTGCGACATGTCGTGATGGCCGTCCGCGATGCCGATCGTCGGATACGATCGGTTGCTGCCGTCGTTCGCATACATGAACGTGCAGATCCGGGTGAGGTCAGCCTGAAACGCGAGCACCATCATGTCGCCCATCAAGCGAATGTGCTCGCCAAAGTCGGACGGCACCCCGGTCGGTCGGACTGCTCCTTCGAGGGTCTTGTCGATTTGCTGGGACTCGATCGACTGGAGCCTCCTTTCGATCTCGCGAACGCCCGCCAAATACTCCTCGAGCTTCTGTTGGTCCCGTTGGCCGAGCTGCCCCTTGAGCTTCGCCGCGTCCTCGGCGACCATGTCGAGAATGCTGGTGCGGTAACGCTCGCGCCTGGCCCGGCTCTCCTTGTCCTCGGTCGATCCGGTCCCGAACAGCCTCTCGAACACGAGTCGCGGGTTCACTTCCTTGGCGTTCGGCGTGGACTCTCCCCTCCAAGAGATCGAAGACGAATAGGCACAGGAGTAGCCCGAGTCGCAGTCGCCCGCCTGCGCGCCCCGTTCGCAGCCGATCTCGAGCGACGGGAATCGCGTCTTCTGCCCGATGAACTGCGCCGCAACTTGGTCGGCAGAAACCCCGGCCTGAATGTCGGCGCCGGCGGTCTTCTTGACGTGGACCCCGGTAAGCCAGGTTGCGGTCGACCGGGCGTGGTCTCCTGGACCGTCGCCAAGGGCGAAGGCATTATGCTGGGTCAACCCCGTCAAGACGTTGATCTTGGACTTGACCGGGTCGAGTGGCTGTAGAACCGCAGGAAGGTCGCCGAGCGCTCCCTCTGCTGAGGGCGTCCAGTTCGCCATGTCGATGCCGTTCGGCACGAAGAGGAACGCCATGCGGGTGGGCTTGACGTTCGCGGACTGGGCCAACGCGGTCAAGGGCAGCATGGCCTCTAACATCGGCAGCGCCATCGCGGTGCCGATGCCTCGCAGAACCGTTCTTCGCGGAATCTTCTGGCTCACCGATCGTCTCCTTGCGCTCGACGCTTGCGAAATGCGTCGCTCGTCGCAATGCCCTTGATGATAGCGGAAAAGCGGTAGCCCGACTCCCGGCATCGCTTCGCGACGTCGTCGAGGGCGCAGTCGTCTCGCAGCGTCACGCCGCGTCCTAACCCGAAGATCATCAGCTTCTCGCTCAGGGCGCGGACGAACTGGTCCTTACGGTCGAGGAGGACCTTGCGCAGCTCGATCGGACCATTGACCTTCTTGCCATCTGGCATCACTCCGCTCGCGTCGACTGGCTTGCCCTCGGCGTCGTTGAATCGCCACTGTCCGACCGCGTTGAAGTTCTCGAGGCTGAAACCCAGAGGGTCCATCTGCGCATGGCAGCCGGCACACTCCGGGTTCTTCCGGTGCTCCTCGAGCTGCTCCCGCAGGTTCAGCTTCCGTCCATCTGGCGCCGTCGGCTGAAGGTCTCCGGTCATCGGTGGCGGAGGAGGTGGGGGGGTCCCAAGAATTTGCTCGAGGATCCACTTGCCACGCTTCGTGGGGCTCGTTCGGGTCGGGTTCGACGTCAGCATCAGGACCGCGCCCATCCCCAGAAGCCCTCCGCGTTCGGGCTTGTCGATCGCCACGCGCCGCATCTCCGATCCGTCGACACCTCCGATGTCGTAGTACGCTGCCAGCTGATTGTTGACGAACGTGTAGTCGCTATCGAGAAAGTCGATGACGGAACGATCGCTCGCGACCACGTCGTCGAAGAACATCGTGGCTTGGCGAACCATCAGGTTTCTGGCCTGAGGCGAGTAGATCGCGAAGCTTTTCGGGTCGGGCCTCAGATGGGTCAGTTTCGTGAGCTGAAGCCACTGATCCGCGAACGTCCGACCCAACATCTTTGCCTTCGGATCCTTCAGCATCCGCTCGACCTGGGCTTCGATCATCTTGGGTTCGTTCAACGATCCCTTCGCGGCCAATGCGAAGAGCTCGGCGTCAGGCATGGTCGACCAAAGGAAGTAGCTCAATCGGGAGGCGATCTCGTATTGGCCAATGAGGCGTGACCCGCTCTTCTCACCCGACTTGGAATCCAGCTCGACCCGGAACAGGAAATTCGGCGAGACGAGGATCCCGGCGACCGCGACCTGCATGCACCGATTGAACGGCTCCTTGTTCGCCAGCGGAACTTCGAAGACCCGCATGATCGCGTCGAGCTCTCCTGGCTTCAGCGGGCGCCGGTACGCCTTCGCGGCGAACTCGGCGAGGTACTTCTGAGCCGTTTGGCGCTCGGTTCCAGGAAGCGGCTGCTGCGGAATGATCCGCGTCGTCGTCTCGGGGTACGCGGCCTGGCCACCAAGCGGCCCCTCGATTTCGAGTTGCCGAACATAGAGGTTACGATCCCGTTGCTTGGGGTCAGGGTTGTTCGGCTGATAATAGTCGTTGGTGAAGGCGACGCCGACGGAGTGCTTGCCTGCCGACGCGGTGATGGGAGCCTCGTACCACTGGGGCTTTGAAGCAGTCGCCGGGACGTCGAAGGTCTGCAGCGTCTTCCCGTCGAGGGAGATCGCCATACGGCACGGTTCAGGGCCCGCCTGCGTCCCGAATGCCAAGACCCTGATCCGATAGTCGCCTCCTACGGGGAACGTGTGGTCCAGGGTCGAGATCGCTCCCGCGAAGAACCCGCGGTCACCCTCGTTCGTCGTGTTCGTGCCCTGAACTTGGCTCAGCCGGTCCCCGTTGTAACGGGCCGACTTTGAACCGCCGACCGAAATCGCGGTCTCGGCCACCTTTTCTGCGGCGTCGAGATACTTCTCCATCAGCAACGGGGAAATCGTCAAAACGTCGCCGATATTGTCAAAACCATAGCCAACGTCGTCATTTGGGAAGTCGGCCGCTGGGTCGAACTCGACCCCCGTTAAGTCGCGAATCGTGTTCGTGTATTCGGTGCGGTTGAGTCTGCGCACCGTCACCCTTCCAGGATCTTGGAGCGTGCAGTTCCCGCTCAGAATGCTCTCGACCGCAGCGATCATTCTCTGACGCTGCTCGAGGCTTGGTTGGGTCGCGCTAGCCGGGGGCATATGGTTTGAGCTTAGTGCCCGGACAACGCGATCCCAATCTCGATCGGCCTGCTGAACGTCGAGATCGGTCTTGGCTTTGGACAGGTCGATCCCGGCGGCCGCGTCCTTGCCTGTATGGCACGGGGCGCAAAACTTCTGCACCGTCGGCCGCACGTCACGCCCGTATTCGATCTTCTGGCCCGCTTGCTGGTTCGCCAGGATCGTCCCCGTCCCAAGAGCTGCGATTCCCAGGCCAAGCAGTGCGAACCTCACACCTGTATTGTACGACGGCCAACCGGACCCGTCGCGGGTACTCTGGCAGTTCACATGCTCACCGAGTCACAGGTCCTCGACGCCCTTCGCCAAGTACAGGACCCTGATCTCCACCGAGACGTCGTCACGCTCGGCTTCATCAAAGACCTGACGATCGAGTCTGACCGCGTCGCCTTTAAGGTTCAGCTCACCACGCCGGCGTGCCCGGTCAAAGACCTCTTGAAAGCTGAGTGCGAGGGAGTCGTTCGCGCACTCGGCGTCGCGAACGTCGACGTCGAGATGACCGCTCAGGTTCGCTCATCCCGCCCAGAAACTCCTCTGCTTCCCCACGTCAAGCACTGCATCGCGGTCGCCAGCGGTAAGGGCGGCGTCGGCAAGAGCACGGTCAGCGTCAACTTGGCGATCGCCTTGGCCCAGTCCGGAGCCCGTGTGGGCCTACTGGACGCCGACGTCTACGGCCCGAGCATCCCGCTGATGATGGGGTGTACCGGCGAAGCACCACTCACCGCCAACCAGAAGATCCTACCGATCAAGCGATTCGGAATCGACCTGATGTCGCTCGGATTCCTGTTGGAGGAGGGTCAGGCAGTGCTCTGGCGGGGCCCGATGGTGGCGGGCACGGTGAAACAGCTCCTCGAGGATGTCGACTGGGGCGAGTTGGACTACTTGCTCGTGGACCTGCCCCCCGGAACGGGCGACGCACCGATGTCGCTCGCACAGCTTGTCCCGCTCACGGGCGTCTTGCTCGTCACCACACCGCATCACGTGGCCGCCAATATCGCCGGCAAGTCGATCGTCTTGTTCCGACGACTGAACGCCCCAATGCTCGGCGTTGTCGAGAACATGGCGGGCTTTGCCTGCCCCAACTGCGGAACCGTCTCAAGGATCTTCTCGGGATTGTCCGGCGCCGAGTTGGCGGCTTCCTACGACATTCCGTTTCTCGGATCGATTCCCCTCGACCCGGAGATCTCGAGCGCGTCCGACGGCGGCAAGCCTTCGATCGTCGACAACCCGAACACTGCGCATGCAGCCGCCTTCCGCGACATTGCCGGCAAGCTCGCGCAGCAGGCCAGCATTCGGGCCGACGCACTCACGCAGGGCTAGAGCTTCAGCCAAACGTCGAGAACGTGGCGGGCGTTGACGGGATTGCGCTGAAGTGCGCCGTGACCCTCGACGGGGTCCTCGATCGACTCAAGGACATTGGCGCCCTGAGCCCTCAGCCAGTCCGCGGCGGTGCGCATGCCCTGAATGCCATCTCGGTTCGGGTTGGGATCTGCTGCTCCTGCCACGGTAATCCACCGAGTTCCTGCCAATGGCCGCTCACCATACGTGCCATCGAGGACCGCCCGTGTCGGCGGGTAGGTCACCCCGACGCCCCCGGAACTGGCGACCGCAAGACCGAAGAAGTGCTTGCCCTTACCCGCGTCTAATGCCATGATGGCGTAGCTGTTGGCCGAACCTCGGCTGAATCCGTGCAGCATCGCCTGGCCTGCGCCAACACCTTGCTTGTCGAGAATGGCCCCGATCTCCCTGTAACAGTCGCCCGGGGAGAGGTAGTCAGATGTCCGATCGCCGGTGCCGAGCCACCACTGCAGGCAGACGAATCCAAGCTCGCGAGACTCGACTTGGCCGGACCAGATCGCAAGATCGTCGGTCGCGAACCCGTGCGAGCCGTGCAGGGAAACCAGCCATTTGGTCGGTTTGGGGACCGATCTCCACACAAGGGCGAAGGTCCGCCCGTCCGTCGTCGGCACAAGCGTCGGCTGAAGTCTCGCGCAAGTCGCGAAGAACCGTCCCGACTTGGCCTTGTCGTACAGGCGTGCCACCGGCTCAGGCAAGCCGATTTGGGGCATGAGGGAGAGCGCGGCCACGGCGAACATGGATGTGGGGACGCTCGTTGGCGGAGAAGGTTCGCTAACGTGGCCCAGTGGAACTTCCCCGCCGAAGGATGAACGGCATCGCGCATAATGAGCCTCCCCCTTCGCATGAAGCTCGTCCCCGAAATCGGCATCGACTTGGGCACCGCGAACATCCTTGTGTTTCGTCGCGGCAAGGGCGTTGTGCTGAACGAGCCGACGGTCGTCGCGATCGCGAGTTCGACCGGCAAAGTGCTCGCGGTCGGTAACGAAGCCCGAGAAATGCTTGGACGAACTCCCGGCAACATCACCGCGATTCGACCACTCAAGGACGGGGTCATCGCCGACTACACGACGACGCTGAAGATGCTCGAATACATCTTCGACCGAGTCTGTGGCCGACGACGCATTTTTCATCCCCGAGTGCTGATCTGCGTACCGAGCGGAGTCACGAACGTCGAACGCCGTGCGGTGATCTTGGCCGCCCGCGAGGCCGGAGCAGGCGAGGCGGCAACGATCGAGGAGCCGATGGCGGCAGCCATTGGTGCGGGACTGCCAATCGCCTCACCCGGGGGCAACATGGTGGTCGACATCGGTGGCGGGACGACCGACATCGCCGTGATCAGCCTCGGCGGCATCGTCCTTTCTCACAGCCTGAGGGTTGGCGGGAACAAGATGGACGAGGCGATCATTCGCCACATCCGCAACTCCTATAACCTGATGATCGGCGATCCCACCGCGGAGGAGATCAAGATCAAGATCGGGTCGGCCTGGCCGTTGGAACCTGAAGTGCGCATGGAAGTGCGAGGCCGCGATCTCGTTCAAGGACTGCCGAAGACCGTCGAGGTCTCGAGTCCAGAAATCCGCGACGCCCTCATCGAGCCAGTTCGCCAGATCGCCGAAAAGCTGTGCACCGTCCTCGAGGAGACTCCCCCCGAACTCGGGTCGGACATCATCGAGCGCGGCATCACTCTGACGGGCGGAGGCGCGTTGCTCCGGGGCCTGGATCGACTTCTCAGCAGCGTGACCGACATCCCGGTCCATGTCGCAGACAACGCACTGAACTGCGTCGTCGTCGGCACCGGCCGAGCGCTCGAAGAGATGGAGGCCATCCGGGCGAGCGGCGCGGTCAGCACAATCTGACCGGATTGGGCGCGGGCGGCTAGAATACGCTCGTAAGGAGATTCATGCGGCAGACGATCCTCGCCCTCGGGCTCTTGCTTTGCGCGATCACTACGCCCCAAGAGGCTGCGCCCAAGCGGCGCGAGGTCCAAGGGGACGCGTCGAGTACGGTGACACAAGCCGACTGCGCGGCCGCGCTCACCAAACTGGAGTCGGTCGTCTTGCGTGTCGCAGGCGTGTCGGCAAGCCTGCCGCCCCTCGCGAGCGGGGCCGCGCCTGCCAAACGGACCGAGGTCATCGCCCGGCTCGATAGAGTCTTCGAACTCATCAAACCGAAGATCAAGTTCACGCCGAAGAAGATTCGCTACGACTCGAAGCTGTTCGCCCTTCCGCCCACGCATCCTCAGCGAGCGGCCCTCGAGCGGCTCGTCAAATGGGGATGCATCGCAAAGACTGGCTCGCTGGCGACATCGAAAGCAGAGTCGATGAAACTCGGCGAGTTCGGCGACGCGCTCGCGCTCTTCATGACCCGCATCGCGGACATCACCCATCGGCCGGACCCCAAATACAGTCCATACCTTGGCAATGACGGCCAATAGGTCATAGACCCGCGATGAATGCGAGGTGAGAGCCGCTCGAGTCGGCGGAACAAGCCTCGTATGCGTATGTGGCCATTAGGGGTCCCCCTCGCCTTTGCCCTATCGTCCGCAACGAACGCAAACCTGATCGCCTGGACCGTTCGCGTCGGCTCTGGCTCCCAAGATCTCGCTCGCTCGCTCGCTCGTGCCCCTAACGGCGACGTCTTTGTCGCGTTTCAGACCGACGGCAAAGCCGCTGTCGCGCTCGTGGAACCCCAAAATGGTGTGGTTCGCTGGACTCGGATCCTCGAATCGGGCGACCCGACAGCAGCCATCGTCGACCCGCTCGGCAACCTCGTGGTCGCGGCAAGTCGAATAGACGGCGCCGGTAAGGCTCACGCATTCCTTTGCTCATTGGCCCCAAACGGCGCACTTCGCTGGACGGTGAGGGGGATCGGCCGCCCAGAAGTTTCGACGTCGCGCATCAGGGCGCTGTCGGCCAGTCCGACCGGTGACTCGTTCTTTGTCGGCGGGAGCCAGGACGGCTCGGCAGCCTTCGCCCAGCATGGGTGGGTCTCGGGAGCCCGTTGGCGTGGCGGCTCGACGAGCGGCGCCGAAGTGGTCTCCCTGCAAGGGGAAAACTACGCCTCTGCAGGCATGGGTCGTGCTTGGACTGGCAGTCTCTTGGGGACGGTGCCCGAGAGGCCGCTGAGTCTGACTGGCCACTTGGCGGCGAGCATCGAGACGGTGAGGTTAGTGAGCGTGCGCTCGCTATCCGCATCCGGGCGGCGCCTGTGGGCTTACGGGACCTACTCCGAGCTCGGCCACCCCAGCGACGCGTTCGCCGTCGCCTTAACCGACCGTCACGAAGCCCTCGGGGCGTTTACGTTTGACTCGGGCTTCGCGGATGCTCCGGTCGATGCGGCCACGCCGTGGGGTTCGGCGAAGGCGGGCGACGAACTGCAGGTGCTGGTCAGGCGCACGGAATCATCCGGCACAACCCGCACCGCCCTCTGGAGGCCCGCACTCAACCCCTTCGCGGGAACACAGGAGCCGGCAACCCAGCTTGCATTCAACCTGACAAGCCTCGCGACCGCCTCCGGACCCGTCTTCCTGGCTAGAACCGGTTGGGACGTCGCCCTGTTGGCCCAGCCCGACCCTAACGCCCCGATCTTGTCCTTCGACGCCGGCCTCGCCGCGGACGACCAACTCGCTGGGTCCCTTCTCGACGGCTCGAAGCGGTTCCTGACGACGACCTACCGAGGTGGGCGGTCGGAGGTCAGGTTGATGCAGGTCCAGCCCGTTCGTATCGAAGACGCGGTCGTCAAATGCGGGACCGCCGGTTCGCTCCGGCTGACCCTGGGATCGCCTGCCCCAAGCCAGGGCTACAGCTTCGCATTGTCCCTCTCGGCCGGTGCTCCGGCATCCCTGCCAGCCCCCTCAGTTCGGATCCTCCCAGGCGAGCGTGGCGTCGATCTGCCGATTGTGGCCAGCTGGACCAGTCAGAGCACCCTTGTCTCAGTCTTCGCGACCTGCCAGCGCCAGACATTCATCGGGCACGTGCGGGTGGAGCCAGCGAAAATGACGAACCTCTCGCTCTTACCGGCCTCGGTGGTGGGCTGTGTTACGGCGCGAGGATCTGTCGATCTGGATGCGCCCGCCCCTACCGGAGGGCTCGTCGTCAAGCTGTCGTCGAGCCGTTCGGAGGTCGACGTCCCGGATCAGATCGTCGTCGCTGCCGGCCAGCGGCACGCGGAGTTCGATGCATGCACCTTCGCGACGTCGAGCGACGTCGTCGCCGAGGTCGTGGCCAGGGCCGGCGGCGTCACCCTGCGCAAGTCCCTCCAAGTGCTGAGGCCGAGCCTATCGTCCGTCCGGTTCGAGCCGGCGACCGTCAAGGGTGGTTTGCCTGCGTGCGCGAGCCTTCGTATCTCGGGGCCGGCTCCGGTCGGCGGCCTGCGATTCTCGGCGACGTGTACGGGAGCGATCCTCAGTCCGGGCTCACTTACGATCTTCGCGAATCGGGACGAGCAGTCCTTCAATCTGGCGACGAAGCCGGTCACAAGGCCGACACCTTCGACGCTAACCGTTACCGCAAACGGCAGAACGATGGCGGCGACTGCGATCGTCGTGCCCTAGCTCAATCTGTTTGGACGACGTTGCGAACACCGGGGACGAGCAGTCTAAGCCGCTGCTCGATCCCCAGCTTCAGCGTGATCGTCGACATCGGGCAGCCACGGCACGCGCCGCCCATTCTGATGCGGACGTCTCCCTGGGGATCGACGCCGAGCAGATCGATACTTCCGCCGTGAGAGCGAGCGTACGCCTGAACCTCCGACATGGCATCGCGAACCAGAGGATAGAGTGGCCCCATCTCAATCGGCTCAGACTCGCGCTTGAACAGCCTGGACCACCAACTCATACTGGAAGTTTACGTCAAGATTCATCCTCCGGAGCTTGAATCAGGCGTTTTTTCACCTGAACCCTTTACCAGGCTGAACCCTTCTGTTAGAATGTGAACATGCGCAGTGGGTGGTTGCGGAGTGCGGCAGGGCTTGCCGCTCTTTCGACGGTGGCAGTCGGAGGAGCACAATCGGGGCTCTACTATTCGTATTTTAAGGAGAAACGGCCTTTAACGCTTGATTCTCGCTACGTCTCGATCTATCGGGACCCGTCTGCGGGCCTGGCGACCTTGACCGGCAGAATGGCATCGGAGGGAGACCTTCGAAAGGCTGCGGTCGCGGGATGGTATTTCCTCGACGTCCAAGGTGGGGCGACTCCTGCAACGGTCTCCGCGCTCGAAAGCCAGACGAATGGCTCGGTGATGCCGGTCTTTCGCGATCGCTACGGCTATCCGCTCGTCTTCTCGCCGGTCATCAACATCCGATTCGAGTCTGGAGTTGGCGGGGATGAGGTGGGGTCGATCCTGGGCCGTTTTGCGCCCTCCTCGATCAAGCCCGACGGCTGGATTCCGGGGCTCTATCGGGTCGAACTCAAGGAGAAGAACGGCTACCGGATACTCGACATCGCTAACGAACTGGCGGCCCTTCCGCAAGTGCGATTCGCCACCCCGAACTCGCTCATCACCGGACGCAAGGACTTCACCCCGAACGATCCCTACTTCGATCGGCAGTGGGGGCTGGGCTCGACCGGCGCATACCCGGTGGGCTGGGGATCACGCATGAACATCCGCGCCGTCCAGGCGTGGGACGCGACGGTCGGACAGCCCTCGATCAAGACCGCTGTCATCGATGACGGAATCCAACTCAACCACCCGGATATCGCGATTGGCAACGCGAAGGACTTCGTTCCGCAGATCGACCCGCAGGGCAACATCTTCTACGGCGATGGCGGCCCGCTGAACGACTTCGATAACCACGGAACGGTCATGGGCGGCCTGATCGGCGCCAGCATCAACAACGGCCGCGGGATCGCGGGCGTCGCCGGCGGAGCAAAGGTCGTCTCGGCAAGAGCGCACGTCAGCGTCGATCTCGACGCCTTCCAGACGTCCCCCGCGATCATCCGAAACGCGATGCTGTGGATTCAGCAGATCGGTTGTCGGATCACGAACAACAGCAACTCCTATGGCGCAAGCGATCCGCTCATCGAGGAGGCTTACCTCTTCTCGAAGGGAGCCGGAATCGTGCACTTTGTGGCCGCCGGCAACACCGGTGGCACGTCGCTCGAAGAGCCGGCCGATCTTGAGACGGTGAACGCCGTGACTGGCGTTCTGCCAAACGGCATCCTCTCCCCCGGAGCTTCGACCGGCGAAGGGATCAAGTTCTCCGCACCTGGTGCGTTCAACATCGGGACCGACCGCACTGGCCCGAAGGGCTACCCGCCCCTCTTCAACGGCTCGATTCTGTCGGCAGATGGGAACTACGTGCTGTTCGACTCGGCTTTCATGCCCACGTCGTTCGCCTGTGCCTACGCTTCGGGCGTGGCCGCGCTGATTCTCTCGGTCAATCCGACCCTCTCGCCTGACCAAGTGAGCGAGATCATGGCTGCGACCGCGCTCGACATCTTCGAGCCGCCAGGAGTCACTCCCGACCGGATCGGCTATGACGATCGCTGGGGCTGGGGAATGATCGATGCGGCCCGCGCCGTCTCTGCCGCCCTCCCGGCGACGCTGTCGGTCAAGCCAAATCCGGTCAAGGGTGGTCTGAAGACCAAGCTTCGCCTGACGATGGCGACTCCGCCGGTCGCCGGCATCACTTACCTCGCTTATTCGGACGACCAGGCGATCG
>WBZR01003149.1_pt1 | contig 15531 bp, 11 predicted proteins | sample 5204231 | NCBI WGS metagenome assembly WBZR01 (sample SAMN12412403, study PRJNA552823) | activated sludge metagenome | isolation source: activated sludge from anammox sidestream of wastewater treatment plant... | place: USA: Virginia | collected 2017-08 | reverse complement strand
TGGAGAATTTCCGACGACGTGGATGCCGCTTCGTCGCAAGACAATGCGACCAATCGAAAATCTAGAGCGTCCGATCCGGGTCCATCGGATCGCAAGACGCTCTCGCCGCGCGGATCTGTCATGTGGGCGGTCGCTCTGCCGGCCTCATCGGCGGGCCTCGGGGGAGGATGGCGGAGGAGGATGGGAGTCGAACCCACCTGAGGCCGTCTGACGGTCCCACCCGGTTTTGAAGACCGGTCGCCCCACCGGGGACGGAACTCCTCCACGTTTCTGCGGCGGTGCGGGCGCAAAAAAGCCAATGCGGGCCGGATTGATTCTGCGCAAGTCGCCGTGACGGACCGTGAACCCGTGCCGATCGAAAAACTCGAGGATCTGGATCGCGACCTTGCGGCCGTTATCGAGGCGGTCGCGGAAGTCCGCGGCGGTGAAGCGCCCGTCAGGCGCGGTCTCGGCCACGTCGATTGCGATCGCCGCCATCTCCTGCACGCTCGCAAACGTGAAGAAATGGTCGTGGGCGATCTCCTCGAGATCCCCCCGGCGCGCGGCCATGCGCATCACGCGGCGCACGAGGGCCTCGTCGAAATCCAGCACCTTTGCGATGTCCCGCACGCGCGGCGGCCGGTAGGGTTGCGGTGCCAGGTGCCGGACAATGGCTGCCCAATGCGCTTCGTCCTCGGCCGTGAAGGTGACGCGGTGCCCCGGCCGGCGAACCCAGCAGCGGTCGTGGGCCACCTCGCCGTCATCCGTCAGCCGGTGCAGGGCCGCCATGAACAGGGCGGGCGGGAATTTTGGCTCGATCGACTGCCGCAGGATTTCGAACGCGACGCCCGGAAGATCGGGCCGCTCCGCATGGCAGGCATCGAGCGAACGGCCGATCCCGAGGCGCATCTCGGTCCAGGCGTCGGGACGCAGGGCGAAGATATGGCCGTCGTGCATCAGCGTGGAGAGCCCGAGACGCGATGCGATGGCGTGCGCGTCATCGGCAGAGAGCGCGCGGTCGCGGCAAAAGGCGGTGAGGTCGCACCATGCGCTGCGGGGTGCAAGACGCCGCTCCACGGCGCGCCCGGGGTCGCGTTCGTCCAGCGCCTCGAGGAGCGCGCGCCGCTCGGGCGTGCGCCGCCGCCGCTCCGGACCGCGCAGGTCGAGGAAGCGTCCGCCGCCGACCGTTCGGCGTGACGAGGTATCGCGGATGACGAAAGGGTCCCCTGCCGCGGCCGCAAGGGGACGCTCGAGGACGAGTTGCACGAAATCGCGTTCGCCCGGCTCGATCGGCCGATCACGGAGGATGACGATCCGGCCGGGGACCTCGGCGGCGCCGTGATGGACCTTGACGGGAAACCAGTGCCCGACCGGCCGCGGCTCGGAGAGGAGGATGCGCAACGTCGCGTCAATGCGGCTCGTCGGCTCGTGCAGCGTCGGATCGACGATGACGTCGCCGCGGTGCACGGTCGTCTTGGCGATGCGCGGTCCGCTGAGGACGAGGGCGCAGCGCTGGCCCGCGGTGCCGCGGTCCGTCGGGCGGTTCTGGGCATGGATCGACCGGACACGGGCCTCGAGACCGGCGGGGCTCGCGATCACCGTGTCGCCGACATGCACGCGTCCCGAGAGAACCGTGCCGGTGACGGACGTGCCGAGCCCGCTCAGCGTGAAGCAGCGATCGACGGCAAGGCGAAAACGGCCGTCGGCGGCCCGTGCCGGCACGGCCGCGCGTGCCGTATCGAGCCGCCCGGCAAGCTCATCGAGGCCCTCTCCGGTCACGCCCGAAACCGGCACGATCTCGGTCCCTTCGAGGCCCGTGCCGCGCAGAAGGGCCATGATCTCGGCCGTCACCGCCCGAACTCTCTCCGGGTCGACCAGATCGCACTTGGTGAGGGCGACCACGCCGCGGTCGAGGCCGAGGAGGTCGATGATCGCCAGATGCTCGCGCGTCTGGGGCATCACGCCGTCGTCGGCGGCCACGACCAGCATCACGACGTCGATACCCGTCGCGCCGGCCAGCATCGTGTGCACGAGACGCTCGTGGCCGGGCACGTCGACGAAGCCGACGATGTCGCCCGAGGGACGCGGCCAGTAGGCGAAGCCGAGGTCGATCGAGATGCCCCGCTCCTTCTCCTCCTTCAGGCGATCGGTATCGATGCCGGTGAGCGCCTTGACCAGCGTGGTCTTGCCATGATCGATGTGGCCCGCGGTGCCGACGATCATGCGTCCTCGTCTCCGAAATCCGGCGGCGCCGAGCTGCGGAGCGCCGGCAGTTGCGCTGCGAAGCCGGCCTCATCGTCCATGCAGCGCATGTCGAGGATGAGCGCACCGTCGGCGATGCGGCCGACGACCGGGATCGGCAGGCGGCGCAACGCGATCGCCAGCGCGGCGAGGCGGCGGCCGGCGTCCTTGCGCTCGCGTGGCCTGATCGCGAGGCCGGAGCTCGCAAGCGTCTCGAGCGGCAGTGCGCCCGAGCCGATTTGGCTCGCGCAATCGGCGAGGCTCACGGCATAGTCTTCGCCGAGCGCTGTGGCCAGGGCGTCGCGAAGGCGCGCACCGATTGCGGTGATCTCGGCTTTCGTGCGGGCAAGAAAGCGTGCCGTCGGCAGGTGCGCGGCGAGGCGGTCGGGGTCGCGATAGAGCTTCAGCACGGCTTCGAGCGCGGCGAGGCGGATCTTGTCCATGCGGAGCGCGCGCTTCAGGGGGTTCTTCGCCACGCGCTCGACGAGGGCGCGTGCGCCGGCGATCACGCCGGCCTGCGGTCCGCCGAGCAGCTTGTCGCCCGAGAAGGTGACGAGGCCGGCTCCTTCCGCCAGGGCCTCGCGGACCGTCGGCTCGGGGGCGAGACCGAAACGCGCGAGATCGACCAGGGCGCCGGAGCCGAGATCGTGGATCAGCGGCAGCCCCAGCGGCGCGGCGAGGGCGGCGAGCTCGGGGGTCGGAACCGACTTGGTGAAGCCCCGGATGACGAAGTTCGACGTGTGCGCCTTGAGGATCAGGCCGGTGTCGGCGGTGATGGCGCCTGCGTAGTCGCCGAGGTGCGTGCGGTTGGTGGTCCCGACCTCGACGAGGCGAGCGCCGGCACGCGTCATGATGTCGGGCAGGCGGAAGGCGCCGCCGATCTCGATCAGCTCGCCGCGCGAGACGATCGCCTCCTTGCCGGCGCCGAAGGTGTTGAGCACGAGAAGCACGGCGCCGGCGTTGTTGTTGACGATCGCGGCGTCCTCGGCGCCGGTCAGCTCGCGGAGGAGGCCGCGGACATGATCGTCGCGCTCGCCGCGCGTGCCGCCCTCGATATCGAACTCGAGCGCGACGGGGAAGCGCATGGCATCGACGGCGGCGGCGATGGCGCTCTCAGGCAGGACGGCGCGACCGAGATTCGTGTGCAGCACGGTGCCGGTGAGATTGAACACCCGGCGTACGCTCGGCCGGGCCTCGCTTTCGAGGTGCGCGCACGCCTCGCTCGCGATCGTCGCGGCATCGCAGCAGAGGTGAGCCGCGTTGCCGGCGTCCCTCATGCGCCCCAGCACGCGCCGGATGGCCTCGACGGTCGCGGCACGTCCGAAGCGTTCGCTCGCCATTCTGCTGAGATCGGTCTGCAGCACGCGATCGACGGAGGGGAGCCGCTTCATTCGTTCCGGGCAGTTCTGGTTCATGCAACGTCCATGACGGCTGGAGATCTCCAAGGGAGCACAGGCCGCCACCGTGCCGAGGCTGCGCTGAGAGACACTGTCCGCGACAACGACATCACGCTATGGCACCCCTTGGAAACAGTCAAATTCGCCAACGGTTACCGATCGGTGCGGGTGTTCCGGAGGCCCGTCAAGCCCTGCTCGGATCGTGGGAGGGCAACTGGCTTGCCTACAGCCGGCGCACGATGTCGCCCTTCCCGGCTCCCGCGCGTCCGTTCCTCATGTCCCCCTGGAGGCCAAGATCGTGCTGCTCGGCTGCCCGACGCGGACGCTTTCAAGCGCGCGCTCTCGGCATGAAGGCCGGCGCTGCCTCGTTCGCAGCGCCTTTTTTTTGGTCGGCGATCCCTTGGCGCGCACTATCATGCCGGCCGCAGCGCGCCCCGCGCCAGTCCGGTGCAGCCCTGACGAGGCGAACGACATGGATATCGACACGCAATTTGCGATCAAGGTGTTCGCGGCTCTGTTCGCCATCATGAACCCGATTGCGAACATCCCGATCTTCCTGTCGCTGACGGAGGGGTGCACGGATCAGGAAAGACGAAGCGTGGCGCTGGTGGCCATCATCGGCGTTGCGATCGGTTGCGTCGTCTCGGCGGTGGGGGGAAGCGCGGTTCTCAGCGTCTTCGGGCTGACGGTCGATGACTTCCGGCTCGCCGGCGGATTGATGGTGCTTCTCATCGCGCTGTCGATGCTGAACGGCCAGTCGAGCACGCAGCACCAACCCTCGGGACATGAGGCCGGTCGTGAGGGTGGTCGGGACGCTGACGCGGCGGGCATCGCGATCTATCCCCTGACCATCCCGCTGCTGGTAGGGCCGGGCACCATCGCAAGCCTGATCGTGTTCGGACACACTGCGGCGACGGACGGCAAAGAGATGGAGCTGATGCTCGGCCTCGGCGCCTTTCTGGCCGTGCTCGCGGCGGCTTTGCTCGCGGCGCCGCTCCTCGGACACTACCTGTCGGCGCGGGCGACGGCGGTGACCAAGCGCCTGATGGGCATGATCCTGGCCGCCATCGCGGTCGAGATGATGACGACCAGCCTCAAGGCCATATTCGGCAGCGCCGCAGGTTGAACGGCCGGTCTCACGCGGGCGGCCTTCCACGTCGTCAGTAGCCGGCGAGACGGGGATTGAAGCCGCCGCGGCGGAACTCGGTCTCCTTCATCAGGATATCGAGGCCGAGACTGCCGACGTCGTCGGCGACCGGATCGAGGCTCGGGTTCTTGACCTGGTAGAAGATCTTGACCCAGGACTTGCACTCCTGGCAGACCTCGGCCTTGACGGTCGCCTCGGTGGTCTCCACCGAGCGATAGCTGATGCCTTTGGTCGACCCGCAGCAGAGGCATTTCACGCGCACCTCGTTCCATTGCGTGGCGCATGAGGCGCAGGCCGCATAGCGGACGTTCTCGATCCCCTGCATGCCCATGACCGAGGAGGTGACGGGGCGGCCGCCGCAGGCCGGGCAGATGCCGACATGCACCGGCACGAGCAGGCCGGCGTCAAGCGTCGCGGCGAGGCGTGCGAGATGAACCTCAGCGGCGACGGCGACGAAGAGGTGCGGTGCGGCGCTGTTCTCCGGAATGCGATCGCTCAGGATATTCGTCAGGAGCCAGTGCCGCTGCTCCCTGTCCGCCGCACGGACGGCCTCGAGGGCAACGCGGCCGGGCTCCGGCATCTCGAGCGCGGTTGCGCCTTCGGTCAGCGCCTCGAGCGTGGCTGCGAGAGCGGCCTCCTCCGCAAGCGCCGTCCGGTCGATCGGCGGCATCCCGGCCTTTGCAGCGTCGGCGATCCGTTGCGGCGCGACAGGCGCAGCCGGCGGAAGCGTCGCGGCAAGGCGCGCCTGAAGCCGCGAAAGCTCGGCCAGGAAGCGCAGATAGGGCGCCAGCTCGTTGCTCTCGGCCAGGAAGGCGAACCGCCGGGCCCGGGCCTGAAAGAGCTTCACCGGCTCGGGAAGAAAAGCGAGCGGTGGCTTGGGCACGCCACCGATGAGGGACGGATCAGGTTCGAGGTCGTCGGTCATCGGCTCTCCGCTGCCCTCCGCCCCGAGGCCGGTCTCAAGAGGAAGCGCTGCTCGGCGACGGGGAAACCGGCTCTGGCCGGCGATCTTCCGGCTGGGTTTGCGCGCGCGGTCATTCTGCCCGACCGGCGCCCCGGCGTCGGGCCAGCTCGCGCAGCCACTTGCGATGGTGACGATAGGCCCAGCCGCCGGTCACCGTGCCGCGCGTCATGGCGCGGATCGTGCCGCGGGTCCAGATCCCCGCATAGACGTGGACGATGAAGACGAGACTGGTGGCGAAAGCGGCGGCCGCATGGACCGCGAGCGCGATGCGCCGCACCGGCATCGAGATTTGGCTCGCGAAATATTGCTCCCAGATCATGAAGCCGGTGACGATCAGCACCACGATCAGCCCGGACATGCTCCAGAAAACCATCTTTTGCCCGGCATTGTATTTGCCGAGCTCCGGAAGCCTCTCCTCATGGCCCGTGATCACGTCGCCGATTTTGAGGCTCCATTCCATATCCTCGCGCCGCGGAAGGTTCAGCTTCCACATCTGCACGAACATAAGGAAGAAGCTCGCAAAGAGCAGGAGCCCGACGAGCGGATGCAGCCAGCGCGTCATCTGGCCGCCGCCGAAGAGGCCCGTCAGCCAGAAGAGCGAGGGATGGAAGAGGGAGAAGCCCGTGAGCAGGAGCACGATCATGCAGGCCGCCGTGACCCAGTGATTGACACGGGTGAAGCCGCGATAGCGGTTTACGACAACCACCGGCGCCGTCGCCTCGATCGTATCGCCGGGGGCGGAGTAGACGCGCTCGTCAGCCATTATCCTCTGCCGCTCTCATGATCCTCGCCGCCACGATGGCCGGCCTCTTTCTGCACGAGATCCTCGGCCTCTTCCTCCTCGTGCTCGCTCACCCGGTTGGCCCTGGCGAAGAGGCCGTGCAGCACCGCGCCGGCCGCCGCGAGACCGGTCACGGCAACAGCGGCGGTCTTGAGCGGGCCCTTCCAGCCCTCGATCACCGGAGAGATGCGCGGCGCCTCGGGCAGACCGGAATAGATCGACGGCTTGTCGGCGTGATGGAGAACATACATCACGTGCGTGCCGCCGACGCCCGGCGCGTCATAGAGGCCGGCGTTCTCGTAGCCGCGCGACTTCAGATCCGTGATCCGCTCCTCGGCATGGGCGATCATGTCCTCCTTGGTGCCGAAGACGATCGCCTGTGTCGGACAGGCCTTGGCGCACGCCGGCCCCTGCCCGATCGCCACGCGATCCGAGCAGAGCGTGCATTTCCTGGCGACGTGGGCGGTCTTGGAGATGCGCGGAATGTCGAACGGGCAGCCCGCGACGCAATAGCCGCAGCCGATACAGTTCTCCGAGATGAAATCGACGATGCCGTTGGAGTATTGAACGATCGCGCCGGGGGCCGGGCACGCCTTGAGACACCCGGGATCCTCGCAGTGCATACAGCCGTCCTTGCGGATCAGCCACTCGAGCTCCTGCGTCATCGGGTTCTCGTATTCCGTGAACCGCATGAGCGTGAACATCTCCGGCGTCAGATCATGCGGGTTCTCGTAGACGCCCACATTCGTCTCGATCTCCGGATGGGTATCGTTCCACTCGATGCAGGCCGACTGGCAGGCCTTGCAGCCGATGCATTTCGAGACGTCGATCAGCTTGGCGACCTTGGTCAGCCGACGCTCGGGCTCGGGCACGTGCGCGGTGGCCGATATCCTGACGGCATCGCTGGCCAACAGGTTCGAGGGCAGCGGCTGAACCGGAGGGTTGGCGGCCGCGGTGACCGGTTGGGGTGCTCTTTCCGTTGTCATGCCATTGCCTCGGCCGGCTCGATGTTGACAAGGAACGCCTTGGACTCGGGCGTGTCGATGTTGGCATCCCCCACGAAGGGGGTGAGGCTGTTGGGGCCGAAGCCCTTGAGGGCCGCGCCCATGAAGCCCCAGTGCAGCGGAATACCGACGATATGCACCGGCTTGCCGTCGCAGATCAGCGGACGGATCCGCTTGGTCACGACCGCCCTCGCCCAGACCTGGCCGCGCTTGTTCCAGACCCGGACCATGCCGCCTTTGGTGATGCCGCGCTCGGCCGCCAGCTGCTCGCTGATCTCCACGAAGAACTCCGGCTGCAGAACCGAGTTCACCCTGTTGTGCTTGGTCCAGAAATGGAAGTGCTCGGTCAGCCGATAGGAGGTCCCGACGTAGGGATACTCGTCGCTGGTGCCGAGCTGCTTCACGTCGTTCGGGAAGATGCGCGCCACCGGATTGCCGCGCATCTTGCGATTGAACGGGTTTTGGACCGGGCTTTCGAAGGGTTCCATGTGGGTCGGGAACGGCCCGTCACGCATCAGCCGGCGCGAGAAGAGACGAGCGGTTCCTTCGGCCGTCATGATGAAGGGCATGACCGTCTCGGGCCTGGCCGTCGGTGCGATATCGGGCACGTCGAACCCTTCCCAGCGTTCGCCGGTCCATTCCATGAGCTTGCGCGAGGGGTCCCACGGCCGGCCGTGGAGGTCGGCGGATGCGCGATTGTAGAGGATGCGGCGGTTCGCCGGCCAGGCGAAGGTCCAGTTCAGATACGTACCGATGCCGCCCGGATCGCTGTTGTCGCGCCGCGCCATCATGTTGCCGGCTTCGGTCCAGGATCCCGCGTAGATCCAGCAGCCGGACATCGTCGACCCGTCGTCCTGCAGCAGGCCGAAGCCCGGCAGCTGCTTGCCCTCCTCGAGAACGACCTTCGTGGGGTCGGCCGGATCATAGAGCGTGCGGAGGGCCCGCCCGTTCATCTCCTTGGCCAGCTCCTCGGGCTCGGGCTCGAAGGGGTCGTGGTAGTCCCAGCTCAGATTGAGGATCGGCTCGGGGCAGACGCCGCCTTCCGTGCGGTAGAGCTCGCGCACGCGAAGGAAGATGTTGGCCATGATCCAGGTGTCGTGCTTGGCCTCGCCCGGAGGGGTTGCCCCCGTCCAGTGCCATTGCAGCCAGCGGCCCGAGTTCACCGTCGCGCCTTCGTCCTCGGCAAAGCAGGTCGAGGGCAGCTCGATCACCTCGGTCATGATGCGGGAGGGGTCCACGTCGTTGTAAACGCCGTGGTTCTCCCAGAAATGCGCGGTCTCCGTCTGCAACGGATCGATGACGACGAGAAGCTTCAGCTTCGACAGGCCCTCCATCAGCTTGGCCCGGTTGGGGAAGGACAGAAGCGGGTTGAAGCCCTGACAAAAATAGAGATTGACCTCGCCGCGCGCCATCATGTCGAAGATGCGCAGGATGTCGTAGTAGGGGACGTCGAGCTTGGGCAGCCAGTCGTAGCCCCAGTCGTTCTCGGCCGTGGCGGTGTCCCCCCACATGGCCTTCATGAAGCTGACCATGAACTTGCCGGTGTTCTGCCAGTAGCTCGTCTGATCCGGAACCAGCGGGCGGTTGGCGCGGGTCGACATATAGGTCGCGTAGTCGGTCTCCTGCTCGCTCGGCAGCTCCATGTAGCCCGGCAGCATGTTCGACAGCAGGCCGAGATCGGTCAGGCCCTGGATGTTGGCGTGCCCGCGCAGCGCATTCACGCCGCCGCCCGGCAGCCCGATGTTGCCGAGAATGAGCTGCAGCATCGCCATGCCGCGGATGTTCTGGGCACCCTTGGAATGCTGGGTCCAGCCGAGCGCGTAGAGCGAGGTCATCACTTTGTCGCGGGCCGACGTCTCGCCGATCATGGCGCAGATTTCAAGATAGCGATCCTTCGGCGTGCCGCAGACGCTCTCCACAAACTCGGGCGTGTAAGGTGCCACATGCTGCTTCAGCAGGTTCCAGACGCAGCGCGGATCCTTGAAGGTCGGATCGGCCTTGACCATGCCGTCCTCGCCGATCTGGTATTCCCAGGACGTGCGGTCGTAATCGCGCTTGGCCTCCTCAAATCCGGTGAAGAGCCCTTCGGACCAGCCGAAGTCCTGGCGCACCAGATAGGTCGCGTTGGTGTAGTTCTTCACATAGTCCCACTGCACCTTGTCGTTCTCGATGCAGTAGCGGATCACGCCCATCAGCCAGGTGATGTCCGTCCCCGGCCGGATCGGCGCGTAGACATCGGAGACCGAGGCCGTCCGGTTGAAGCGCGGATCGACGACGATCAGCTTGGCGCCGCGATGGTGCTTTGCTTCCGTCACCCATTTGAAGCCGCACGGATGCGCCTCGGCGGCATTGCCGCCCATGACGATGACCAGGTCGGTGTTTTTAATGTCGGTCCAGGCGTTGGTCATTGCGCCACGGCCAAACGTCGGAGCCAGACTGGCTACCGTGGGGCCGTGTCAGACGCGCGCCTGGTTGTCGAACGGGAGCAGCCCCATCGAGCGGACGGCCTTATAGGTCAGCCATCCGGTCTCGTTGGTGCCGCCCGAAGCGGCAAGGAACCCGGCCGTGGTCCAGCGGTTCACCGTGACGCCGGCGGCGTTCCTCTCGATCAAATTCGCGTCGCGGTCATCCTTGATGGCACGGGCGATCTTGTCGAGGGCGGCGTCCCAGGTGATGTCCTGCCAGCGATCGGAGCCCGGCGCGCGGTGGCGCGGCCGGGTGCAGCGGGTCTCGGATTTTATGAAACCCTTGAGTGCGGCTCCCTTCGGGCACAGCGTGCCGCGGTTCGTCGGGTGGTCCGCATCTCCTTCGACGTGGAGGAGCTCCGCCTTCTCGCCGGCGCTGTAGTCGCCCTTGGAATAGAGAATGATCCCGCAGGCGACCGAGCAATAGGTGCAGATGTTGCGGGTTTCGGTGGTGGTGGCCAGCTTGAAGGCGCGCACATGGGCGGCTGTCGCGGCCTCGGCTGCGCCGTAGCCCATGGCCTCGAGCGTCGTTGCCGCCGTCGCGGCTCCCGTCAATTGCAGAAAGCTGCGGCGGGAAAGGTCTATGTTCATGCGACCTCCTTCTTCCGCATCATCGTCTTCCGAATTTTTTTCTTCCGAGTCATGCGGATAGATGCTTGGTTAAAGATTGCGCCGCTCGGCCGGCAAGTCAAGCGCAGCGGGCCGTTGCATGATCGCGTTTGACCCACCACTGCTACGGTGTCTCGATCGCCGGCAGACCTTCGCCGCCGGCAAAGGCTGCAACGTTCCGGGCGGGCCGATCGGACCTGCCTCCCACTCGACCTCAGTCCAATTCAAGGAGAGCGCACGCAATGACCGATCGTCCGGGCTCCGCCGAGCCGCGCCTGACCTCTCTCTCCCACGGCGGCGGCTGCGGCTGCAAGATCGCGCCCGGCGTGCTCGAAGGCATTCTGCGCGGCGGGATCGCCCTGCCGGTGCCGCCGGAGCTTCTGGTCGGGATCGAGACATCCGACGATGCGGCGGTTTTCCGCGTCAACGATCATCAGGCCATCGTCGCCACCACCGATTTCTTCATGCCGATCGTGGATGACCCCGGCGATTTCGGCCGCATCGCGGCCACCAATGCGATCAGCGATGTCTACGCGATGGGCGGCACGCCGATTTTCGCGCTGGCGCTCGTTGGCATGCCGATCAACACGCTTTCGACGGCGACCATCGCCCGGATCCTCGACGGAGGGGCCGCAGCCTGCCGCGCTGCGGGCATTCCGATCGCCGGGGGCCATACCATCGATTCGGTCGAGCCGATCTATGGTCTCGTCGCCATCGGCCTGGTCGATCCGGCCCATCTCAAGCGCAACACCGGCGCGCGGCCGGGGGACGCGCTCATTCTCGGCAAGCCGCTCGGCGTCGGGATCTTCTCCGCGGCGCTGAAGAAAGGCGCCCTCGATCAGGCGCGCTACGCCCGCATGATCGAGACGACGACCCGCCTCAACACCCCCGGGCCGGATCTGGCGCGCCTCGCCGGGGTGCATGCGATGACCGATGTCACGGGGTTCGGTCTCGCGGGTCATGCGCTCGAGATGGCGCGCGGGTCGGGGTGCCGGCTGACGATCGACTGGTCACAGGTGCCGCTCCTGGATCAGGCCCGCGAGCTCGCCGAAGCGGGCTTCATCACCGGGGCCTCGGGGCGCAACTGGGCGAGCTACGGCGGGGAGGTGGACGACACGCGCCCGATGACGGAGGTCGATCAGGCGCTGCTCGCAGACCCGCAAACCAGCGGCGGCCTGCTTGTCGCCTGCGCGCAAGAGACGGTTTCCGAGGTGCTCGCGATCTTTGGGCGCCATGGCTTTGCCTCCGCCGCCGTCATCGGGGAGGTGGGTGAAGGCGAGGCCCGGCTGACCGTTGCGTGACGGGCGCCGGCGCGCGCCCTCTTATCGCGTGCGTGCGGCAATCCAGGACGTGATGGAGCGCCAGAACGTGGCGAGCGCGACGATGCTGGTGACAAGCAGGACGGCGACGGCCATCTGCACGACGCCGAAATTCGCCGAATCCTCGGCAACGAACCAAGCGGCGATGAAGGCCGCCGCCGTCATGATCGGCTGCAGAAGCCAAGAGATGGCCGGCATGGTTTCGAGCTCCCGGGGGCCAGGCTCCTACCATACACGTCGCGCGTCCTTGCGCCAAAGCCTGGTGGCGCCAAAGCCTGGAGCTGGGCCTGGCGCCGGCGCGGCGTCGGGGGACGATCGTGGCGCCTGGGATCCCCTATCGCGATCGGCCCCGTGCGATGCCGCGATGCGCCGCCTCTTTACACGGGGAAAATGGCCCGCTTCCAAGCTATTCGGAGCGAGCGTCGCACGAGCGGGGCTTCGCGCCCGCCGATGTGTGGTAGATGTCGCCCGAAGGCTCCGTAATGTCGGATGAGAGGATACAATCGTGACGCGAGAAGCGCGCTTGCCGTCGGCGGTGGGACGTCATGTGCCTGGCTTGGCCCTGCTTGTGTCTCTGGCCTTTTCGGGCCCGGCGCTCGCCCAGGCGCCAGAGGGCGCTCCGGCACCAAGCGTGGTGGTTGAAAGCGTGCGCCTTCGAGACGCCGTCGACGAGAACGCCTACATCGGACGCGTTCAGGCCATCGACAAGGTGACGATCCGCGCCCGTATCGATGGCTTCCTGGCGAGCCGCGGTTTCGATGAGGGCGGCGAGGTGAAGAAGGGTCAGATCCTCTTCACCCTCGAGAAGGAGCCCTACCAGGCGGCGCTCGACCTCGCCAAGGCGAACCATGCCAGCGCCGTGGCCGCCGAGGAGCTGGCGCAGGCCACCTACGACCGGACCAGGCCGCTCGCCGAGCGCGGGACGTCGCCGCAGTCGGCGCTGGATGATGCCATCTCCAAGCTTGCGCAGGCGCGCGCCGCGGTCCAGGCCCAGCAGGCCGCCGTGACACAGGCCGAGCTCAATCTCGGCTACACGGAAATTCGCGCCCCCATGGACGGGCGTACGGGGCGTGCGACATATTCGGTCGGCGAGTATGTGGGGCCGAGCAGCAATCCCCTGGTCACCCTGGTGCGCCAGGATCCGATGTACGTTGCGTTTCCCGTGCCGCAGCGCGTGCTGCTCGAGGTGCGCCGCGAGGGCCGCACGGCCGACAGCGTGCTCGTGCGGCTGAAGCTGCCCGACGGCAGTGCCTACGAGCACGACGGCTCGATCAAATTCGTCGAGGTCGAGGGCAATGCCGGCACCGACACGATCACGGTCAGGGCCGAGATGCCCAATCCGGAACGGCTGCTGGTGGATCAGGAGATCGTCGGCGTCAGCGTTCTGGCCAAGAAGCCGGAGCTCAGGCTCATGATGTCCCAGTCCGCGCTCCTGCTCGACCAGCAGGGGGCCTATGTGCTGCTGGTCACGCCCGAGAGCAAGGTCGAGACGCGGCGCATCGAGGTCGGTGAGCAGCACGGCCCGCTGATCGTCGTCAAAAGCGGCCTCAAAGAGGGCGAGCGCGTCATCACCAGCGGGCAGCAGAAGGTGCGCCCCGGCATCGCCGTGGAGGCGAGCGAGATCAAAGACGACATGAGTGCGGCGAAGTAGAGCGAGGCGGGCGCATGATCTACGATATCTTCATCCGCCGGCCGCGTCTTGCGATGGTGGTCTCGGTCGTCATCACGCTGGCCGGCCTGATCGCCACGCAGGTCATCCCCGTCGCGCAATATCCCGAAATCGCCCCGCCGACGGTTCGCGTCAGCGCCTCCTATCCGGGGGCCGACGCCAACACCGTCGAGGAAAGCATCGCGCAACCGCTCGAGAACGCCATCAACGGCGTCGACGGCATGCGCTATATGAAATCGACCTCGGCCAACGACGGATCGTATTCGCTCACGGTCTCGTTCCTGCTCGGCACGAACCCGGACATCGACACCGTCAACGTCCAGAACCGCGCCAACCTCGCGACCGCGAAGCTTCCCGAGGAGGTGCGCCGCACGGGCCTCACGATCGCCAAGGTCTCGACCGACCTCCTGCAGGTGTTTCTCTTCTACTCGCCCGAGGGCGACAAGGACCAGCTCTTCCTCTCGAACTTCGTCACGCTCAACATTCTCGACGAGCTGAAGCGTGTCCCCGGCGTGGGCGACGCCTCGATTTTCGGCGCGCGCGACTATGCGATGCGGGTCTGGATCGATCCGCAGAAGCTCGCCAACCTCGACCTTTCGGCGCAGGACGTCATTGCCGCGATCCAGTCGCAGAACCTGCAGGCGGCCGCCGGGCGCATCGGCGCCGCGCCGCTCTCGGCCGACCAGCGGCTGCAGCTCACGGTGACCACCAAGGGGCGCCTCTCCACCGTGGAGGAGTTCGGCGATATCATCGTGCGCTCGGGCGGCGACGGCTCGTTCGTGCGCGTCCGCGACGTGGCGCGCATCGAGCTCGAGGCCGCGTCGTTCGATACGGAGGCGCGCTACGAAGGCAAGCCCGCGGCGCCGATCGGCATCTACCTGTCGCCGGGCGCGAACGCGGTCAACGTCGCGACGGCGGTGTCCAAGCGCCTTGCGGAGCTCAGGGAACGCTTCCCGCCGGGCGTCGAGTTCGCCTACGTCTACAACACGGCCGATTTCGTCTCGGCGATGATCGAGAAGGTGATCCACACGCTGATCGAGGCGTTCGTCCTGGTCGCCATCGTCGTGTTCGTGTTCCTGGGGCGGCTGCGCCCGACGCTCATTCCTCTGATCGCGGTTCCGGTGGCCATCATCGGCACGTTTGCGGTGCTGGTGGCTGCGGGCTACTCGGCCAATACCATCTCGCTGCTGGCGCTCGTGCTCGCCATCGGCATCGTCGTGGACGACGCCATCATCGTGGTCGAGAACGTCGAGCGCGTGATGCACGCCGAGCCGCATCTCTCGCCGGCCGACGCTACCCGCAAGGCCATGTCGGAAATCGCGGGCCCGGTGATCGCCATCACGCTGGTGCTGCTCTCGGTCTTCGTGCCGGTCGCCTTCCTGTCCGGATCGTCGGGCGTGCTGTTCCGGCAGTTCGCCGTCACGATCTCGGCGGCGATGGTCATCTCGGCGATCAACGCGCTCACGCTCTCGCCGGCGCTTTGCGCGATCCTGCTCAAGCCGGGGCACCCGACGGGCGTGATGAAGCACGTCACGCGGGCCATCGACGCGGTTGCCGACGGCTATGCCGCGATCGTGAAACGGCTGGTGTCCGTCTCGCTGGCAAGCCTCGTCGCGCTGGTCGCGATCGCGGGGACGGCCTATGTCATTTTCAACCGCACGCCGTCGGGTTTCCTGCCGGCCGAGGACAGGGGCTTCGTCATCGGCGTGATCACGCTGCCGGCCGGCGCCTCCCTAAACCGGACGTCGGAGGCGGCCGCCAAGGCGGAAGCCATCGTGCGCGCGGACCCGGCGGTCGACGGCGTGACGAGCGTGCTCGGCATCGACTTCCTGGGCGGCGGCGCGGCCTCGAACGCGGGCGTCATGTTCATCCGCCTCAAGGACTACGCCCTGCGCACCACGCGGGAGATGCATTCGACGGGCGTCGCCGGACGGCTGATCGGCAAGCTGTCGGCCA
>WBZR01003148.1_pt1 | contig 15537 bp, 13 predicted proteins | sample 5204231 | NCBI WGS metagenome assembly WBZR01 (sample SAMN12412403, study PRJNA552823) | activated sludge metagenome | isolation source: activated sludge from anammox sidestream of wastewater treatment plant... | place: USA: Virginia | collected 2017-08 | reverse complement strand
GTGACGATCAAGCCGCGGCGGAAGCCGCCGCCCAGTGCGGAGGCGTGTTCGAGGCCGCCTGCCGGGATCTCAAGGCGTGCGCCTGGATCGCCGACGTGACCCTCGAGAACGGGACGGTGGTTCCTGCCCGCTGCGTCGCGCGCCCGCCGGCTCCGCCGAAGAGTGCCAAGAAGACGTCGCAACCGCCAAAGAAGACGGCGAAGGCGCCGGCCGCCCCAGCGGCCGAGGGCACGGCAACCGCGGCGCCGGCCGTGAAGGCCTCCCTCACGCGCGCCGAGGACGAAAAGCCGGCCGCCGCACCGGCCGCAGCGAAAAAAGAGGCCGCCACGCAGCGGTCCGAGCCGGAAGCGCCCGCGCCAGCCCACAAAGAGGCGGCCCACGAAGAGGCGCCTCATGAGAGGGCGGCTCAAGAGGAGCCGGCTCCCAGCCCAGCGGCCGAGGCGCCCGCGCCGGAAGCCACGCCTTCGGCAGCCGCCAGCAAGCCGCAGGAACACGCGGAAAACGCAGGGGAAACGGTCGAAACCAAAACACCGATCGTCGTCAGGCCGCCGCCCGAGTCCGAGGCGTCTTCGCTCCCGTCGTTCAGCGCGGCGTCGCCGATCATACCGGGTGCGGATGCGATCGTGGTCACGGTGCCGCCGCCGGCCGAGTAGCACGGGGGGCGCGGCTCGGACGCGAGACCCGATCAGGGTCGCCTGAACGGGGACGCGAATGGCGTGAACGCGTCGAGCCAGGCCTTGGGAGAAAGGACCGGCGCCCCGGCAAAGCCGGCGTCCGTGCGGTAGGCCGAGAACGCGCGGTCGAGCGATGCCTTGGCTGCGTCCGCGGCATCCATGGCGGCCAGATTAGCTTCCGCGGTCGGCAGGGCCACGGCGCGCGGCACCCCGGCCGACATCAAAGTATAAGCCATGGGCCAGCTCGCAGGAGGGCCTTGCAACGGAAAGAGCCCCCACCAGGCCCGCATCGGCGCGAGCATCGGGGAAGCGGCCCAGGCGTTGACCATCCCGGCGAAGTCGAGCGGCAAAGGCGTGTCGGCGGCGGCGGACGGCACGAAGGCGGAGCGGAACGGCTGCGGTCCCGAGACCAGTTGCAGGCGGGGCGTGCGGGGCGCCTCGGTCTTCGGGCTGCTGGCTCGTGCCGCGGTGCTCCAAAAATCCAGGGTCTGGTCGGCGACGGCTGCGTAGACCGCGGAGGCAGCCCGCGCGTAGCCGAACGCCGCCGCACAGCAGCTCTTGGCGAAGCGTTGGGAGAGGTCGCTCTGAATAGGGTCCATCACAACGCTCCTTGGCATGGTGCCGCCGCACAGGTGATTGTGCACTGCAACAAGATAGGCGCGAAAAGGCGGCAGCGCAATCCAGGCAGAAGAAAATTAACTAGAAGAAATGAGATGGTGTCTTAATTTAGGTCGGGTTGCCGCCGTTTCGGCACTGCCACAAGGCGATACGCCAAACCGGCCGCGAGGCCGGAGGCTGCATAGGCGGCGAGCGCGTAGCGGTTGAGGCTGAGGGCAGCCTCCACCCCCGTTTCGCGGAGGGACTGGACGAAGAACCCCGCGAGCGCGATGGCAACTCCCGCGGCGGCGAAATAGAGCCGTGACCGGATCGTCAGTCGGCTGGCGAGCCCGGCGGCCAGGAGGGCGAACGGCGCCGCGAAGACGGCCGATTGGACGGCCGCCAAGAGCGCGAGCGTGCCGAGGCGTTCGAGGCGGCCGCCGGCGAAGAGGTCGCCGCCGGCGACGAACGCCACCTGCACCGCTCCGGCCACGAGCGCAGCCGCCGCGAGCCCCAGCACGAATCGGACGAGCGAGAGGAGCATGGAAGCCCCGGCCTGGGCCGCGATCACGCCAAGCTATCGGCCCGACGTGTCACGCGTTGGTCTCGTCAAAGAGATAGAGCGTGATCCCGATTCGATCAAAAGGATCACACGCGATTACGTCCCCGCTCCCGTGGGAGGCGCCGGGCGCGCTCAAGCATTCCGGCCGGCGAGCAGCCAGTAGACGAAGCCGCCCGCGAAGCCTGCCGTTGCAAACACATGCCAGAGCGCCGGGAGCGCATATGTCATCGTGCCGGGATCGATGCGCGCGATGAGTGGGATGGCCAAGAGCGCCACGCCGCCGCCGACGAGATAGTAGAGCCACGACCGGATGCGCGCCACCTCGCCGATGATGACGACGAGCAGCGCCGGGACGATCGTCGCGCCCGAGGCGATGAGCGAGCCCTGCCAGGCGACGTCCAAGGCCGCCGAGATCGCTTCGTCCCCGTCGAGAGAGTGCACGGCGTGCGTGAGCGTCTCGAGCCCGAGCGTGACCAGCACGAGCATCGTCGCCGCGGCCGCGATGAGGAACGCGATCGGAACCCAGATCAGCCGCCCGATGGCCTTGAGCACCATGATCCCTCCGAGGCTCATTGATCAGGTGCGATCGGTGCCCGGCTGGGGCCGGTCGCGGGCGGCGAGCCGCACGCTCTCGCTCTTGAGCTGTCCACAGGCCGCGAGGATGTCGCGGCCGCGCGGCGTGCGCACCGGACTCGCGTAGCCTGCCCGGTTCACGATGTCGGCGAAGCGCTCGATCGTCTCCCAGTCCGAGCATTCGTAGCGCGAGCCCGGCCACGGATTGAACGGGATGAGGTTGATCTTGGCGGGGATGCCGGCGAGCAGGCGGACCAGCGCCTTGGCATCCGCCGGGCTGTCGTTGACGCCCTTGAGCATCACGTACTCGAACGTGATGCGCTTGGCGTTCGATGCGCCGGGATACGTGCGGCACGCCTCCAGAAGCTCGGCCAGCGGATATTTGCGGTTGATCGGCACCAGCTCGTCGCGCAGGTCGTCGCGCGTCGCATGCAGCGAGATGGCGAGCATGGTTCCGGATAGCTCGCCCCAGCGTTTGATCTCCGGCACCACGCCCGAGGTCGAGAGCGTGATGCGCCGCTTGGAGAGCGACAGCCCTTCGCCGTCCGAGGCGATTTCCATCGCCTCGCGCACATTGTCGAAATTGTAGAGCGGCTCGCCCATGCCCATGAGCACGACGTTGGTGATCTTGCGGTCTCCGGTGGGCAGTAGCCCGCCATCGGCCGGCCGCGTGGCGCCCGGCCAGTCGCCGATGCGGTCGCGCGCGAGCAGGATCTGGCCGACGATCTCGGACGCCTCGAGATTGCGCACGAGGCGCTGCGTGCCGGTGTGGCAGAAGCTGCAGGTGAGTGTGCAGCCGACCTGGGACGAGATGCAGAGCGTGCCGCGGTCGGCCTCGGGAATGTAGACGGTCTCGATTTCGGGCGCCCGGGACTCGTGCCCGCGCTTCGGCAGCCGCAGCAGCCACTTGCGGGTGCCGTCCACCGACACCTGCTCGGCGACGATCTCCGGGCGGTCGAGCGAGACGCGCGCTTCGAGCGCCGTGCGCAGCTCCTTGGAGACGTCGGTCATCTCATCGAACGACGTCGCGCCCGTGATGTAGAGCCAGCGCCAGAGCTGGATCACGCGCATGCGGAGCTGTTTTTCAGGCACGCCGGCTGCGGCGAGCGCGTCGCGCAGCCGCGTGCGGCTCATGCCGGCGAGTGTCGGCTTCAAGACCGCGTCCGCCCCACTCGCCGCGCCGCCCTGCGGCTGCCGCTGATCCAGAACCAGTGTCATCGCCTTCGCTGTAAGCTTGATGCCGCCGCACCCGTCCCTTCGTCACGCCGGCGTCGGCCGGCATCCAGACACGCTTCCACTGGAGAATGGCGCTTGGCCTACCCGAGACGTAGCTGGGATTCCGGCGCTCGCCGGAATGACGTTGAGGGGAAGGCCATCGGCGGGGCCTCTCGTGCCATTCTATCTAGCGGCTTTACCTCGGTTTCGGAAGTCCGCAGTCCGGCCCTCTGGTCACCTTTTCCGCGTAGGACCGATCCGCTATAAGGCGCCACGTTTACCGTGAGCGGCAGAATAGCCCGTCCGGCCCCGCGCCCCGCGCCCCGTCCCCGTCACGTCCAAGGCAACCTTGGATGCGACGGGGACGGTGTCCCGGAGCGTCCCCGATCTCAGAGCGAGAAGTTCATCTCTATGGCCAAGCCCGACAAAAATGCGCCCTCCCGGCCGGTCGCCCGCCTCCCCAAGGGGCTGCGCGACATCGGCGCCGACGAGCTGCGCCAGACCCAGGCCATGATCGAGACGATCCGCGCCGTCTACGAGCGCTATGGTTTCGAGCCGCTCGAGACTCCGGCCTTCGAGTACACCGACGCGCTCGGCAAGTTCCTGCCCGACCAGGACCGCCCCAACGAGGGGGTGTTCTCGTTCCAGGACGTCGCGCCGGAAGCGCGCGACCCGAAGGATCGCGAGCAGTGGCTCTCGCTGCGCTATGACCTGACGGCCCCCCTCGCCCGCTACGTGGCCGAGAACTTTCAGGATCTGCCGAAGCCGTTCCGCCGCTACGCCACGGGCTCCGTGTTCCGCAACGAGAAGCCCGGCCCCGGCCGCTTCCGCCAGTTCACGCAGTTCGATGCCGATACGGTCGGCGCCGAGAGCATCGCCGCGGATGCCGAGATGTGCATGCTCGCCGCCGACACGATGGAGGCGCTCGGCTTCACGCGCGGGCAATACGTGATCAAGGTCAACAATCGCAAGGTGCTGGATGGCCTGCGCGAGGCCGTCGGTCTCCAGGGTCGCGAGCACGACGTGCGCTGGCTCATCGTCATGCGGGCGCTGGATAAGTTCGACCGTCTCGGTCTTGACGGCGTGACGGCGCTTTTGGGCCCCGGCCGCAAGGACGAAAGCGGCGACTTCACGAAGGGCGCCGAGCTCGACGCGGCCGCCATCGCGGCCGTCACCGCGATCTTCGCCGCGGCCGGCGCCATCGACGAGCAGCTCGCCCAGCTCGGGGAGCGCCTGAAGGCGAGTGCGGTCGGGCAGGATGGCCTCGCGGAGCTGCGCACCATCTGGTCGCTCGTTTCGGCGGCAGGCTATGGAGACGGCCGGATCGCCATCGATCCCTCCGTCGTCCGCGGCCTCGAGTATTACACCGGCCCCGTGTTCGAGGCCGAGCTCCTGATCCCCGCGACCGACGACAAGGGCAACCCCGTCCGCTTCGGCTCCGTCGGCGGCGGCGGGCGCTACGACGATCTCGTCGCCCGCTTCACCGGCCAGAAGGTCCCCGCCACCGGCTTCTCGATCGGCGTCTCGCGTCTGCAGGCCGCGCTGAACCTCATCGGCCGCGCGCCCAGACCCGCGCCCGGCCCCGTCGTCGTGACGGTGATGGATAAGGACCGCATCGCCGACTACCAGAGGATGGTGCAGGCGCTGCGCGAAGCGGGCATCCGCGCCGAGCTTTATCTCGGCAACCCGAAGAAGTTCGGCCGCCAGCTCGAATATGCCGACAAGCGCGGCGCGCCCGCAGCCGTCATTCAGGGCACGAACGAGCGCGAGGCGGGCGAGGTGATCCTGAAAGACCTGATCGAGGGCGCCCTGGCCGCCCAGGCCATCACGGACAACAGGGAATGGAAGGCCACACGCCCGGCGCAGGTGTCCGTGCCGGAGGACAAGCTGGTCGAAGCCGTTCGCGACATCCTGGCCCGGCACGGCTGACGCGGCCTGAGACCGTGGCCGCCCTACAACTTGACGATCCCCTTCTAACCCTCTTCGAGATTGACGATTGCCACCGCCCGCGAAATACGGGACGGCATAAGCAACGCTCACCATCGCCCGCCGGCCCGGCGAGGCGAAGACCCAGGCCCCGTGATGCCCGCTGAGACGGCGACACAATTCGAGGCACTCGAAGCCTCCGCGCAGACGTTGCTCGGCGTATTCACGCGCGCGGGCTTCGAAGGCGTGTCGCCGGCCATCATCCAGCCGGCCGGCGTCTTTCTCGACGTGGTCGGCGAGAAGCTGCGGGCGCGCACGTACGTCTTCACCGATCCCGACGGCGACGAGCTCTGCATGCGCCCGGATCTCACCGTGCCGACCTGCCGCCTGCACCTCGAGCGCCACCCGGATGCGGGCGTGCACGCGAAATACAGCTACAACGGCCCGGCCTTCCGCTTTCAGCCGCAAGGCAGCGGCCGCGCCCACACGCGCGAGTTCCGCCAGACCGGCATTGAATCGTTCGGCGAGACGGACCACGAGCGCGCGGAAGCCGAGATCGTCGCCACCATCGTCTCCGGGCTCGAGGCGGCGGGGCTCGCCTCCTATACGATGCGCTTCGGCGATCTCGGCATGCTGCGCGCCATCCTGCGCGCCGTCGACATGCCCTCGCGCTGGCGCCAGCGCCTCATGCATCTCTTCTGGCATCCGCCGGCCTTCAAAGCCGAGCTCAATCGCCTGACGCTGGAGCCGGGCGCGGCCTCGGCGCAGATTCCGAAAGCGCTGCGCGATGCCATCGACCCCGACGATCCCGAGGCGGCCGAAGCAGCCGTGGCGGGCTATCTCGAGGAGAACGGCATCGAGACCGTCGGCGCGCGCACGGTCGCAGAAATCGCCGACAACCTGCTGGGCCGCGTCGCGGATGCGCGCTCCGAGCCGCTCTCCGCCAAGACGGCGCAGCTGATCGCGAGCTATGTGGCCATCGTCGCGCCCGCGCGCGCCTCGGCGCGGCGCATCCGCGAGCTCGCGACGCTGATGGGCGTCAACGTCGAGGAGGCGCTCGGCGTCTGCGAGCGGCGCCTGGAGTTGATGGCGCGTTCGGGCGTCGACATCGACCGCGCGGAGTTCTCGGCCGACTTCGGTCGTGCGCTCGAGTACTACACGGGCTTCGTCTTCGAGGTCGTGACGCCGGAGCTGGGCCGCAGGAGCCCCGTTGCGGGTGGCGGACGCACTGACCGCCTTTTGAAAGCCGTCGGCGCCCCCAGAGACGTTCCGGCCGTTGGCGCCGCCGTCCACACGAACCGCCTTCTTCCCGCGCTCAACGGTAACGGCAACGGCAACGGAGGCGCATCGTGATCCTCGATGGCCTCGGCGCACGCCCTCCTCTCCTCTCTCCTTGTGAGGAAGGCCGGGAGCGGAAGCGACATGCAGGCGCCTATCCGCAACGGGAGGCCGCCGATGTCTGACAGGCTGATCCTCGGCGTGCCGTCGAAGGGCCGGCTCATGGAGCAGACCGCGGAGGCGTTCGCGGCCGCCGGCCTGACCCTGCGCAAGATCGGCAACGAGCGCGGCTATCGCGGCGAGATCGCGGAATTGCCCGAGGTCGACGTGGCCTTCGTCTCGGCCTCCGAGATCGCCTGGCACCTGAAGACCGGCCGCGTTCATCTGGGCGTCACCGGCGAGGACCTGATCAACGAGCAGATGTCGGATGCGGCCACCCGCGTCACGTTCGTGAAGAAGCTCGGCTTCGGCCATGCCGATGTCGTCGCCGCGGTGCCCGATTGCTGGATCGACGTGCGCACCATGGCCGATCTCGCCGAGATCGCGCTCCCCTTCCGCCGTGCCCACGGCCGCTGGTATCGCGTGGCGACGAAATATCTGAACCTGACGCGCCGCTTCTTCGCCGCCAACGGGCTTGCCGACTATCGCATCGTCGAAAGCCTGGGCGCGACCGAGGGCACGCCGGCGGCCGGCACCGCGGAATTGATCGTCGACATCACCACCACCGGCACCACGCTCCGGGCCAACGGCCTGAGGATCCTGGACGATGGCCTGCTCCTACGCTCGGAGGCCAACCTGATCGCCTCCAACACCGCCGCCTGGACACCTGCCACCGAAGAGCTCCTGCGGACGATCACGGCCCGTATGGCGGCCTGAGACGCCTTGCTCGGCGGGCGCCCCGATGCGACATGCGGGCGCCACCTTTGATCGGAGAGAAAGAGGCCGCCGGAAAGCCGGAGCCCGGCCTGGAGGTAAAGAAAAAGGGCGAGCCCACTGCAGGCGTCGCCCTTCCCATTCAGTCACGCAGCGCAGCAGGGATCAGTGCACGCTCGCGATCTCGAGCTGGCCGTCCATGGCATGGCTGAGCGCCGCCTGGCGCGTATCCGTGAGCGCGATCGGCGTGCCGTCGGCCGCGTGCAGCGCGAAGAGGTTGATGCCGCGCGGCAGATCCTCGATCGCCGGGAACATGGCGAGCGCCTCGTCGGAGGACATGGTCTTGATATAGGCGATCTGACCGCCGCCGAGCCGCGCGAGCTCGATATCGCTCATCACCGGAGCGATGGCCGGGCGCGCTTTGCTGCGCCGCTTCGTGGTTTTCGTAGTCTCATTCATGACGCAACTCCTCCTCTCTCGAGGTATCCCAACGTCATGGAAACGAGGCAGGCTTGGGATTTCCTTCGCCACCTTCTTCCATGATCTTACGATTCGACGCGCATGGCTGTAGCGGGCAGGCATCTGAGCGGCATGAAATATAGTCGCCTTGCGTCTGCGCGTTGGTGTCGAATCGCCGCATCAGTCCGGTCCAGTGCCGATCTCGATCTTTCGGACGAGACGATGAGGCTCATGCCGCACGAGATCGATGGCCAGAAGCCCGTTCGAAAGCTCCGCGGACTGCACTTCGATCCCATCCGCCAGGACGAACGTGCGCGTGAACTGGCGTGCCGCGATTCCGCGGTACAGGTATTCACGCATCTTGTCGTCCTGCTGGCGGCCGCGCACGGTGAGCTGGTTGTCCTCGACCGTGATCTCGAGCTGGTCGCGCGTGAAACCGGCGAGCGCGATCGTGATGCGAAGCCGTTCCTTCGCGCCGTCGTCGGGGCCGATACGCTCGATGTTGTAAGGGGGGTAGCCCTCGTTGCCCTTGCCCGTGCGATCGATGAGACGCTCGATCTCCTCAAATCCCAGAAGCAGCGGGTTGGACAGCACGGATAGCCTGCTCATGATGGCGAAAGTCCTTTCAAAAGCGACCTTCTTCTCGTTTTGAACGCAGCGGCACCTCATTGGATCACCGCCGTCCCGGCCCCGTCGCGGGCACCGGATGTCATGACGGGATATGGGATCGGCCGCGCGCCGTTCAAGCGCCGGCGCGTCAGCGCCTTCAGCCTGGAGCCGCGGCGCGCGCACGGGCCAGCACCGCCTTGAGCAGCGTTGCCTTGCGCTCGAGATGGCGGGTGACGGCATCGAGCTGTCCGGCGTCCTTGAGCCGCCCGCCGATGGCAGCGACGAGCACGCCCGTGAGCTCGGTGAGCGAGCAGCGAAGGGCGGCCTGCGTGCGGGCGAGCGTCTCGCCGAGAAGCCCTGACGGATCCCGCCCCGGAAGAAGCGCTCCGCGTGCCGGTCGCGTCCAGCGCACGGGCTTGCCGCCCTTGAGAAAGCGCCCGTAGGCGGCGAGCACGAAGCGACCGAGCGCGGTGAGCTCGACGGTGGCCCGCGAGGGCCCCGCGGCCGAGCGGCGGGCGCGGCCGTCACAGGGGGCAACCAGCCCCGCCTTGCCGAGCGAGAGGGCGGCCCGGCGGCGCGCCGCGCTGACCGAGCGCGACATGCCGGGCCCGGTCACGCACAAGGGGCCGCCGGCCTCCGCGGCAAGCAGGATCTCCCGCTCGCGTTGTCCGAGCCGCAGATGGCGGAGCGAGGCGTGCCCCGCCGCAAACGACACCCGGCAGTGGGGGCAGGGCGCGAGCTCCAGAAGCCAGGCCCGGGCCTCGTCCTCCGGAGGCGCGAGAGGGCCGAAAAGCGCCGTCAGCGCCGGGCAGGCCTCCCCCGTGTGCGGGCAGGTCAACGCCTGCGGCGCGGCGCGCGGCAGAGCGTCAGGGCCCGGCACCATCTGATGCATGGCTCCCGCAACGCCTGATGCCTTTGGCACGATCTGGTGCATGGCCCCGCCTTGGCGCCCGCAAAGGGGCACGATCCGTTGCAACCGTCGGCACAAAACGATTCAGGCGAGCTGCATCGACAAGTGCCGGGCACAAAACGATACGATGAATCAGAGGATTAGAGGCATTAGCTGATGCGTAGCTTGCGTTTCACCCGGAGGCATGACCCGGGCTTCCGCCGGAGCATCTGGACCCCGACCTCTGTCGGGAGAACGGAAGGCTGGTCCAATCGAACATCATCCCGGCATCATGGCGCAGCCAAGTCCCGCACGGATAGCCGGGATCCGGTTACGCCTGTTGAAGACAGAGGGCGAAACCAGCACCCTCCTGCCTCCTGCCTCCTGCCTCCTGCCTCCTGCCTCCTGCCTCCTGCCCGTTCCTATTTGAACCGGCCGCCCCTCTCCAGCACCTCGACCTTGTAGCCGTCCGGATCCTCGATGAAAAAGAACCTCCCGAACGGCTTGCCGTCGTGGACCATTTGCTTGATATCTTTAGGGAAATATCCGGCCTTCGCGATCCGGTCGCGCGTCCCCTCGAGGTCGTCCACCACGAAGGCGACATGCCCGTACCCGTCGCCGAGGTCGTAAGGCTCCGTCCGGCCCTTGTTGACCGTCAGCTCCACCTCGAAGTCCGCTGCGGCGTTGCGCATGTAGATGAGGGTGAAATCAGGAAAGTCGACACGGTCGGCGACCGTGAGCCCGAACGCCCGGCCGTAGAAGGAGACGCTCCTCGCCTCGTCGAGCACCCGCACCATCATATGGATCGCCTTCGCCATGGCGGCCGCCTCCTCTGTGCCTATGGATGAGCCCGCCCCGTCCGTCCGGCGGCGCCCCAGGTCGCAGGACCCCCTTTACACGGTCCATTGGCTGGCGGCCAAGGCCCGTGCTATCCCACGGCGCTTGGATCGGGTCATCCGGCGTAAATACGTTAAGAAACGGGGTCGAACGCAATGAAGGACGTCATCGAGGAGCTTGAGCGCCGGCGCGACAACGCACGCTTGGGCGGCGGCATCGCGCGCATCGAGGCGCAGCACAAGCGGGGCAAGCTGACGGCCCGCGAGCGCATCGAGCTTCTGATGGACGAGAACTCCTTCGAGGAGTTCGACACCTTCGTCGAGCACCGCTGCGCCGACTTCGGCATGGAGAAGTCGAAGACCCCGGGCGACGGCGTCGTCACCGGCTGGGGCACCATCAACGGTCGCGTCGTCTACGTCTTCGCCAAGGACTTCACCGTCTTCGGTGGCTCGCTTTCCCAGGCGCATGCCCAGAAGATCATGAAAGTCCAGGACATGGCGCTCAAGAACCGCGCCCCCATCATCGGCCTCTTCGATGCCGGCGGCGCACGCATCCAGGAAGGCGTCGATGCGCTCGGCGGCTACGGAGAGGTGTTCCAGCGCAACGTCATGGCCTCGGGCGTCATCCCGCAGATCTCCGTCATCATGGGCCCGTGCGCCGGCGGCGACGTCTACTCGCCCGCCATGACCGACTTCATCTTCATGGTGAAGGACACGAGCTACATGTTCGTCACCGGACCCGACGTCGTGAAGACGGTCACCAACGAGACCGTCACCGCCGAGGAGCTGGGCGGCGCCAAGGTTCACACCACGAAGTCGTCGATCGCCGATCGCGCCTACGAGAACGACGTCGAGGCGCTGCTGCAGATGCGCCGCCTGATGGACTTCCTGCCCTCGAACAACAAGTCGGGCGTGCCGGTGCTGCCGGTCGCCGACAGCCCCGATCGCACCGACCATTCCCTCGACACCCTGATCCCCGACAATCCGAACAAGCCCTACGACATCAAGGAGCTGATCCTGAAGGTCGTCGACGAGGGCGATTTCTTCGAGATCCAGGAGGCCTATGCGCGCAACATCGTGACGGGCTTGGCCCGCATGGAAGGCCGCACAGTCGGCATCGTCGCCAACCAGCCGCTGGTGCTGGCCGGCGTGCTGGACAGCGACGCCTCGCGCAAGGCCGCCCGCTTCGTGCGCTTCTGCGACTGCTTCGAAATTCCGATACTGACCTTCGTCGACGTGCCGGGCTTCCTGCCGGGCACGGCGCAGGAGTACGGCGGCCTGATCAAGCACGGCGCCAAGCTGCTCTTTGCCTTTGCCGAGGCGACGGTGCCGAAGGTGACGCTGATCACGCGCAAGGCCTACGGCGGCGCCTACGACGTCATGAGCTCGAAGCACATCCGTGGCGACGTGAACTACGCCTGGCCTTCGGCCGAGATCGCGGTCATGGGCGCCAAGGGCGCCGCCGAGATCCTCTACCGCGCCGACCTCGGCGACCCGGAGAAGATCAAGGTCCGCATCGACGAGTACCAGAAGCGCTTCGCCAATCCCTTCGTCGCCGCCGAGCGCGGCTACATCGACGAGGTGATCCTGCCGCACGGCACGCGCCGGCGCATCTGCCGCGCGCTCAACATGCTGCGCAACAAGACCCTCGAGAACCCCTGGAAGAAGCACGACAACATTCCGCTCTGAGGGCGCGGCGCACGCGGCGCCGAAGCGGAGCGTGACCGGACTGCGAGGAGGCGAGCTCGATGGCTCGCCTCTTTTTATCGTGGCCGGTTTCAGTCTCGGATCAGGGCGCGACGGAGGGCAGTGTCGCGTAGCGGGCGAGATAGGCCGAGCCGAGGCCATTGAGGTGGCCACGGTCGCGGTAGAGCAGCATGTCGTCCTTGAAGGCGCTGCAGCGCTCGCGCGTGCAGAGAAGCCCCACCATGTCGAGGAACGTCACGCCGGGATCCGAAGCGGCGATCGCGCGGAACGCGTTTTGTGACGGATCGAGCTCCCGGTCGACCAGCGGGCGCGGGATGGTGCAGTCCATGCTCTCGGTATCGAGGCGGGCGGCGTTGACGAGGCAATTGAGCGAGAACGTCCGGAAGTGCGGGACCTGCCCGATCACCAGCACCTTGATGCCGCGCCGGCGCAGGATGTCGATGGTGTGCCTGGCGAAGTCCGCAAAGGGGGGTGGCGCGCCGGCTGCCGCCGCGCCGGGAAAAAGCTCGTTTGCGGAGGCCGTCGTATAGCCGCTCCAGGCCGACGACAGGACGGCGATCTTGAGATTGGGGTTGCGATCGAGGAAGTCGAGGATGGTGCGCTGGTAGGCCGTGCAGGCGCGCTCCACGTGGTCGGGTCGCCTCTGCTTCGCCCCGATCAGCGGGCCGCACATGCTTTGCGTGACTTGACGTCCCGAAAGCTTCGCCCGCGCCGCGAGCTCGGCGATCATCGGTACGAAATGATCGGCGTTGGAATCTCCGAACACGGCGATCTCGTATCCGGCCTTGCCGAGCGGCGCGCCGAACGTGCAGGCGCCCTGATGGCTGAAGGCGAGATCGTAGCCGTCGCAGGCGTGGCGGAGCGGATTGGCCGAGGAGGCCGCGCGGTAAACGAGTGCTGCGGGCTCATCGAGCCGTTGCGGCCAGCCTTCGGCCGCGAGGCCCACGAGCCCGAAGGCGACGAGCGCGCCGCTGGCCGCCAGCGTGCGGCCCAAGAGCGAAAGGGGCGACGCCGCGGAAAGCCCAATGGCCCGCGTGAGCTTCTGCTCCACGAGAAGCCACGAGAGCGCTGCAAGGACGAGCGCGAGGGCCACGAGCGCAGCCGCTTCCGCCGCTTGCGGCGCCCGTCCGAGCACATAGGTCGCGAACGCCAGGACCGGCCAGTGATAGAGATAGATCGAGTAGCTCATGCGGCCGGTGAGCACGATCGGCCCGAGCGACAGGAGCCGCGACACGGGCGTCGGCGCGGTGAGGCCCGCCGCAATGAGGAGGACGGAGCCGGCGATGGCGGGCACGACGGCGAGCCCCGGAAATGGCGTCGCCGCCGAAAGCAGCGCGGCGGAGGCGACCACCAGCGCGAGGCCCGCGGCATCGAGGAGGGCCTGGCCGCGGATCGGCCTCAGATAGGGGAGCGCGAGCGCCAGCCCACAGCCCGCGAGCAATTCGAAAGCGCGCGACAGCGGCAGATAGAAGGCCACGGCCGGGCGGGTATGGGCGGCATGCTCCGAGTGAGCGAGCGACAGGACCGCGAGAAGCGCGATGGCGCCGAGGATCTGCGGACGCCTCCGGCACCACGTGAAGAGCAGAAGCAGCACCAGCGGCCAGGTGAGATAGAACTGATCCTCGACCGCGAGCGACCACATGTGCAAGAGCGGCGCTTCCGCGGCCGGCGTGTCGAAATAGCCGGTGCTCCGGAAGAAGTAGACGTTGGCGATCAACGCCCAGCACGCCACCAGGCTGCGGCTGAAGGCCTCGAGCGCATCGGGCATCAGAAGAACGAGGGCGGCGAGCGTCACCAGCACCGAGCATACGAACGCCGCCGGGACCAGCCGGCGGACGCGCCGTCCGAGAAACGCCGCATAGGAAAACTTGCCGGCTTCCATTTCGAGCGCGATCTGGCGCGTGATGATGAAGCCGGAGATGACGAAGAACACGTCGACGCCGACGAAGCCACCCGGCGCGAATTGAGGCCAGGCATGGAAAACGACGACGAGCAGCACGGCGAGCGCGCGCAGTCCGTCCACGTGCGGGAGGTACGGAAGAGACTTCGGATCGGGGGACGGCGCGGCGGGGAGCGGGCTCATCTTCCACATGGGTTGCACAACGCAAAGGAGAGGAGGATCAGAGCGATCGTGTGGCATCTCCATGACAGGAGGCGACAAAGGTTGAAGACGCCGGGTCCGGGCCATCGCCGCGGCGCAGACCTTACCTCGGTAGCATGACGGATAGAGGAGACGCAGAGCGCGAGCTGTGGACAAGCGGGGCTGCCGGCTTGATCGTGAGCAATGCCGGCTCTCCGGTGAATAAGCAACCATGCCTTTGAAAGCGCTGGCCCGAGCCCATATATGGCAGAAGGTCGGTATGGCGCCGCATAGGGCATCGTACGCGGATGGCGCGCGGTCATCCGTAGGCGGTTGGATTATTTTGTGATCCGGAACGCTGTGGCGTCGTAGGAGTTCTAAGTATCACCCGGGACCAACCAGAGAAAGGAAACCGAGCCATGCGGAAGTTTATTGCCATGGCCCTGCTCGGAGCGAGTGCGGCCTTTTTTGCAGCAAACGCGCCGGCGCAGGCTATGACTGTGGGCAGCGTGGGGGTGGCCAAGGCGGCGGCTTCCACGGATGTCAGCAACGTGCAGGACGTCCGGCACCGTCGCTGGCATCGTCATCGCTGGCATCACCGCCATCGCTGGCACCATCGTCATCGCTGGCATCGTCATCACTGGTACCATCCCCGTCGGTGGCACCGCCGGCATTGGCATAGGGGCCCGCGCGTCGGCGTCTATTTGATGTTCTGAGGCGTGCGACTGGTGGTTCTGAAAAACAGCGGCCGCGGACCCTCGTCCGCGGCCGTTTTGCGTCGCGGGGTCGATGGCCTCGCCACTCATCGGCACGGATGCTCCGTTAGATGACAAGGGTCGGAGGATAAGGGGCCGGGCCCTCACCGGCCGGCACGCGGGCGCCGTGTCTGGCGGATCTCCGACGGGCCGAGCCCGTAATGGCGCCGGCAGAGAGCAGCGAACCGCCCCGGATTGGCAAACCCCCATTTGCTTGCGATCTCGGCGATCGACACGGTCTCGGGTGCGTGCCTCAGATCGGCGTATGCGGCCTCGAGGCGGATGTGCCGGAGATGCTCGAACGGCGAGGTTCCGACGAATTTCCTGAAGCCGTAGTGGAGCGCGCGGACACTGATATCGGCTGCGGCGGCGATGTCTCTGAGCGTGATCGGGCGCTCGGCCTCGGCGCGCATGTAGTCGATGGCTTTCTTGACGTGCCTGGGTTTGAGAGCCGGCATGTCGGCTGAGAGCGCATCCGAGTAGGTGTGCCGGAAGCCCTCGAGG
>WBZR01003146.1_pt1 | contig 15539 bp, 13 predicted proteins | sample 5204231 | NCBI WGS metagenome assembly WBZR01 (sample SAMN12412403, study PRJNA552823) | activated sludge metagenome | isolation source: activated sludge from anammox sidestream of wastewater treatment plant... | place: USA: Virginia | collected 2017-08 | reverse complement strand
CATGCATCATGTTGAAAACAATATGCTGGATGATGCCAGCAGCACCTTGCCGTATAAAAGAGACAGTTTAGGCGGATTTCTATCTTATGTAGGTCGTTTTTTAGTTTTAGGATTCGTTGATACATTTATGTATTTCTTCAGTCGTAAAAGAAAGAAATTTTACATGCGCCTTACAGCCGGCGAAATGGCTTTTTATCTTTTTTGTGTAGGTATGTGTTTTGTAAACTTTAAAGCCACTTTATTTGTTTTCATTATTCCTTTTGTATTTGCAAGAATAGTAATGATGCTGGGCAACTGGACACAACACGCCTTTGTAAATCTTGAGGATTTGGATGACAATACCATCAACTGCATCAATACAAAGTACAATAAGATGTGCTGGAACGATGGTTATCATGCGGTACACCATATCAGACCAGCATTGCACTATACTGAAATACCCGGTGAGTTTTTGAAAAACAAAGACAAATTTGCCGAGAAAAAAATTCTCACTTTTGACGGTATTCACTACCTGCATATTTTTATCTGGCTGATGACCAAACGTTACGATAAACTGGCAAAAAATTTAGTGAACGTAAACAATATGTTTGCCAATGAAGAAGAAGCTATTGCGCACATGAAAGAAAGAACCAGAAAGTATAAACTAACTGCTTAATAAAAAGCCCGGCACAATGAGTTCGGGCTTTTACTTTGTTACCATTTCTTTTCTTCTTTCTTCACACCTATGACGGGCAGCAGTTTCTCATGAATCAGTTGATTGAGTTTGCCCACATCATCCGTCATTATTTTTTTCAGCTTATCCAATTGCGCATTAATCAATGGCTGCAATTCTGCATACGCATCTTTTGCCTGCTTGCTAAGCCCGGCACTACCTGCAGCGGCTGCATTATAAATACTGCTGAGCTTATCGTCAAGCCTGATAGGAAAATTCAACACATCCTGGCTGCTTTTAGCTTTGGTCTGATGCAGGGCTTCTTCCACAGCAGTAAGTTGTTTATTGATGGTATCCATCTGCTGCTTCACTTCTTTTGGCATATCCTTTCCTACACGAGCGTTAAAATCATTCATTTGCTGTCTTAGCTCACGAATGTTTTTGATTGCTTTCATCATTTCTGAAAACTTATCTCGCATAGTTATCAATTGATTGAACTGCTCATCATATTCAGCTTGTGTGGCTTTATAATTAGGATCGGGTAAAACCGTAAAGGGAACTTCCACTGAATCTTTACCCGATTTAAAAAATGCGAAATAATTGCCGGGGGCAGCCTTGGGTCCGCTTATGGAGCCATTCCAAAGTATCAATCCATCCACTCGCTCAGCTTCAGGATAATTCATATCCCACTCAAACTGATTCATGCCTTTATTAATCTCAATTTTATTTTCAAGAGATGAAGTAGCGTATGTTTTAATAGTTTTTCTATTTCTATCCATGATGCGAATAGAAAGTTGTGTGCTGTCGTTGGCATCTTTCAAATAATAGTTTATAACAACACCGTTTGGTGGATTTTGGCCTGTGTTGGGCGGAAGCGCCATGGGCATCATTCTTGCAAAACGACGGCCGCCGCCGGGCATACGATAGGCTGAATTCACACTAAATACATGAAGAGATTGGTTCAATACATCTGCACTTCTTTGTTGTATTGTAGTCAAATCATCCAATATATAAATGCTGCGACCCTGTGTGCCCACAATCAAATCATTATTTTTAATTGCAAGATCGGTGATGGGTGTTACCGGCATATTCAACTGAAATGATTTCCAATTAGCCCCATCATCATAAGAAATATACATGCCATACTCAGTACCCGCATACAAAAGCCCCAGTCTTTTTCTATCGGCACGCAGGCAACGGGCAAAATGCATGGGGTCAATTCCATTTGTGATTTGTTTCCATGTTTTGCCATAATCTTCTGTTTTGTAGATATACGATTTAAAATCATCCAGCTTATATCTTGTGCCTACAATATAAGCAGCGCCTTTTTTAAAAGGATCTACTTCAATACAATTCCACATCATCCATTTGGGGCAATCTTTGGGTGTTACGTTTTCCCAGTTTTTGCCACCATCCTTACTAACCGATACAATGCCATCATCACTGCCAGTCCATAACAAATCTTTTTCTACCCAACTTTCGGTTGCATAAAAAATGGTGCAGTAATATTCTACACTTGTATTATCCTGTGTGATGGGCCCGCCGCTGGACGCTTGTTTGCTTTTATCGTTGGTAGTAAGGTCGGGAGAAATCATTTGCCAGGATCTGCCTTCATCTTCTGAAGCAAAAAGATGATTGCCTGCTGCATAGAGCTTCTTGGGATTGTTGGGCGAAAAGAAAATGGGATAGTTCCATTGAAAACGATATTTAGCAACATCAGCGCCGGCGCCCATATTATCAATGGGCCAAACATTTATCATACGGCTTTCACCTGTTGTGTGATCTAATCTTTGCAGCATTCCCATATAATTTCCACCATAAGTAATTTCGGGATTGAGCGGATCGGCAACTACATAGCCGCTTTCACTGCCTGCTGCATTCTCCATATCCGATGCAGTAATACCAAATCCATAAGTTCTGCTCTTAATTCTGAAAGCGCCATTATCCTGCTGCCCGCCCAGTATGCGATACGGAAAAGCATTATCGGTACTGATGCGATATACCTGTACCGTTGGCTGATTCATCATGGTACTCCAGCTATTGCCACCATCAAAACTTACCTGCCCTCCGCCATCGTCGGCCACCACCATACGATTGCCATCTTCGGGATCAATCCATAAGTCGTGATGATCGCCATGCGGCGTGTTGATGCTTTGAAAACTGCGACCCCCATCGGTGCTGCGCATAAAACCCACATTGGGACAATACACTTTGTTTTCATTCTTAGGATCAACATACACTTTTGTATAGTACCATGCCCGCTGGCGAATATTGTTATCGCTGCTGGTCAATGACCATGTGTTGCCACCATCTGCACTCATATACAATCCACCTGTTTTATTTTCAATGATGGCATAAATTCTATCGGTATTAGAAGGAGCTACCGCTACACCCACTATGCCCCACACTCCTTTAGGTAATCCTTTACTCGCAGTAATATTTTTCCATGTCTCACCTCCATCTTCGCTTTTCCAAAGGCCACTACCCTCACCTCCGCTTTCCAAACTATATGGCCTTCTGATCAATCGCCAGGTGCCGGCATAGAATACATTTGGATTTCCGGGCTCCATTACCAAATCGCTGCAGCCGGTTTGGTTGTTTACAAATAGTGTACGCTTCCAGGTCTTGCCACCATCAATAGTTTTATAAACGCCTCTTTCTTCATTGGGGCCAAACAAATGACCCATCACAGCCACCCATGCTACATCCGGATTGCGGGGGTGAATAACAATACGAATGATATGACGGCCATCTTTCAACCCAATATTTTTCCAACTCTTGCCGCCATCATCGCTGCGCCACATACCACCCAGGCCTTCGCTTACATTTCCCCGCATGGTATTTTCGCCTTCGCCCACATACACTACCGATTCATCGGAAGGGGCTACTGCAACAGCTCCTATGCTGCCGCCAAAATATTTGTCGGAAATATTTTTCCAGTTACTGCCGCCATCGGTCGTTTTCCAAACGCCACCGCCCGTAGCACCAAAATAAAAAGTATTGCGATGTTGATAACTGCCTGCAACGGCGGCGCTTCTGCCACCACGATAAGGGCCAATCATCCGATACTTTAGGTTTTTATACAATACCTCATCAGTATTGTCAACCGGAGTCGGTTTATCAATAGTGCTTTTTTTATTTTTTTGCGCCGATGCAAAAAAGCAGATGGTCAGAAAGGCCGGAAGAAAAAAATGTTTCATACAGTTAGTTGTTTTGATGCTGCTTTGAAGGTAAACAATTCGCTGAAATGAAGATTTGGCGGGGTTGGAAATTATTTGAGTGGTAAGTGGGATGGGAAATTGATTCGCATTTTAAAAAGCTGTATTTACGAAATCAATTATTGTTATATCCAAAACTGTTGGATAGTGACCCAATCAGATATCCTTTATTATATTCAAAAAGTCTTCCAATTTATATGCTCCGTCAACTGTCCGTCTTTCGTAAACCATGAAGTAACGATAATTATTACCTGCTTTACTTGCCCAAAGGTTTCCGAGTCTTATTTTTTGTTCTGCGTCTAAGTGGTCTCCTTTTGTTTCAAGCAAAATGGTCTTACCGCTTTTTGTCAGGATAATGAAGTCAGGATAATGATTTACAAAACCGTTAATTCTAAAACCTTTGCGTTCAATGTTTCTTGTCCAGAATGCGATATTTTGCATATTGGCAATTTCATTGATAACTCTCGCTTCAAAGTCGTTCATTTTACCTTCTTTCTCATAAAGCGATTTTGTGATGTCTTTCGCTGTGTCGCCTGGTGAAATGATGTAACGAAGAAGGTCGTTGATTACTTGTTGTTGATATGTTTTAATTCCAAGTTACTTTTCAAAAATAAATGATTGCGGAAGCATGAGTAGAAACGGTATAGCTTTTTCATAATCCAAGGCTTCGTAAAATAGACCCAGTCTTGCCAGGTTTTTATTATAATCATTTACATGTGTGTAATAGTTTTTTTCCGACTTAATATACCATGCTCTTTCACCCAGTTTTTCAACTAAAAACCACTTTTCTAATAGTCACGAAATTCTACCATTGCCATCCGAGAACGGATGAATGTTTACAAAAGCCAAATGTATAAATGCCGCATAGTAAAATACCTCATCTAAACTTAAATTTTGTTTTAAAAGCGATTCTATTTCACGCCACAGTTGCTTGTATTGGCGGTTTACTATGGCTTTTGGCGCCGCCTCATATTGTATTCTGCCAGTGTTGTGCTCCATTACCAGCATCTCTGTTTTTCGCAATGAGCCTTGCTCCACTTTGGGAACTAAATGTGCCGCAATTAGTTTGTGTGCTTCCAGAAAGTTTGCCCGGTTCAGTTTATTTTCATTAGCAAACAGATAGCCATTGTATAAATCATTGGGCTTTTCAGTAAGCACTGGCAGGTATTCAATGTTCAACATCTTATGCTTCACATAGCTGTCCAACTCCATTTGTTCGCCTTCAATTTTGGAAGAAGACATTACTGAAACGGAAGTATAAAAAGTAAAGCTGTGCGGCTCTAGCTTAAATTGCTCAATAGCAGCAAATTCCTTTTGAATATCTATGTCAAGCATAGATTTCCATGTTTTGAAATATTCCGATTTTACTAGTTTTTCCATATTTAAAATCTTGCTATATCTCTATGAGTATCTTTCGAAGTGTCTTTCATAACTCCTAATCCATAACTATATTTCCGCTCCGATACTTTATACGGAACATCCAAATGATGATTAATAACTTTATCTTTTCCTATCCAGTGTAATGTTGGCATATCTTAATTCAATCGTTTCTTTATTTCTTCAAACCGGTTGTTTACAAATATTATTTTTCAAAATCTAGTATGTCAGTTCTTTGAAAGATATGGCCACTAGTTATTTGCAAGTACCAAAATTTTTAAATGATAGACGAACTATTTTCAATATTCAATATATTTTTTGAAAAATACGACATTTTGATAATTCCACTTTTAGAAAAGTTGGTTTAACCCTAATATTATGAATGGAATCGTAAAAAAATATCTAAGCAAATGAATAATCAGACGATGAGAAGCTGAACTAAGATGCTGTGCATTGGAATTCACACTTTTTGATGTCAGATGCAGCAACATCGTAAAGCATAAAAACTATTTCTTACTACAACAAAAAAACTCACCCTTCGTCTATCTTTACCAAAACATAAAAACCATGTCTTCATTCTCTATTAGCGGCAATCTGGCAGATGTGCATTTGCAAAAGATATATGCTGCTACCATCACCGTTGAAAACGGCATCATTACAGCGATTGAAAAAATAAGTGATGAAGCTGACCCATCTTCTAAATTTATACTTCCCGGTTTTATAGACAGTCATGTGCATATTGAAAGTTCAATGCTGGTGCCATCTGAGTTTGCAAGAATGGCCGTAGTGCATGGCACGGTAGCCACCATCAGCGATCCGCATGAGATAGCCAATGTGTGCGGCATGGAGGGTGTGGAGTTTATGATTGAAAATGGCAAAACCGTGCCTTTCAAATTCAATTTCGGCGCACCCAGTTGTGTGCCCGCCACCGTGTTTGAAACCGCAGGGGCCACATTGGATGTAAAGGATGTAACCAGCCTGCTAAAGCGAAAAGAAATAAAATACCTGAGCGAGATGATGAATTTTCCCGGGGTGCTCTTTCAGGATAAAGATGTAATGCAAAAAATAGCTGCTGCACATAAACAAAATAAGCCGGTAGATGGCCATGCACCCGGACTGCGAGGCGAGCAAGCAAAACAATACATAGCAGCCGGCATCAGTACCGACCATGAATGTTTTACTTACGAAGAAGCATTGGAGAAACTTCAATACGGAATGAAAATCATCATCAGAGAAGGAAGTGCAGCCAAAAACTTTGAAGCGTTGATTGAATTATTAAACGACTGGCCGGAGGTGATGATGTTTTGCAGTGATGATAAACACCCTGATAGTTTGGTGCTGGGTCATATCAATCAACTTTGTGCCCGGGCCGTGGAAAAGGGGATTGATATTTTTAAAGTATTAAAAGCTGCCTGTGTCAATCCTGTAATGCATTATAAATTAGACGTAGGTCTATTGCGAAAAGGCGATGCGGCAGATTTTATTGTAGTGAAGAATTTGAAAAAATTTGAGGTTGTAAAAACATATATCAACGGCGCTCTTGTTGCTGAAGAAGGAAGATCGCTGTTCAAGACATCACGTTCTGAAATCATAAACAATTTTTCTTGCAGCAAAAAAAGTGCGGCAGATTTTGCCCTTCCCTGGAATGGCAAAAATGAAAACCCGGTTATTGAGGCATTAGATGGGCAGCTTATAACCAACAAACTATCAGTAAAACCAAAAGTGGTCGACAATTATATTGTAAGCGATGTGGCAAATGATATTTTAAAGATCGTGGTGGTGAACAGATATCAGTCTGCACCGGTGGCGTCCTCAATGATTAAAAACTTTGGAATTAGAAAAGGCGCTATTGCATCATCGGTTGCGCACGACAGTCACAATATAGTAGCTGTAGGTGTAGATGATGAAAGTATTTGCCGTGCGGTGAACCTCGTTATTGAGCACAAAGGCGGCATCAGTTGTGTGTGCCCTGCAGCGTCCAATGGTAGCTGGACAGAAATGGCATTGCCCTTGCCTGTAGCCGGATTGATGAGTAATGAAGATGGCTATATGATAGCAGCACAATATGAGCAACTGGACCGCATGGCCAAAGCGGAGCTGGGTGCTACACTTGCCTCGCCGTATATGACCTTATCGTTCATGGCGCTGTTAGTAATTCCGCATTTGAAACTGAGCGACAAGGGACTGTTTGACGGCGATCGTTTTGAGTTTGTACAGCCGTAGATTTACTTGTTACAGTTTTCACATTCTCTTAATAAGTAAAATAAAGTTTTCTGCATCTTACTAGCGTGAACAACATTGAAGCCCTGTGGTATGGCCTGTGAACATGAAAAGGGCAACACTAAAATGCCACACCATGAAGCAGATACTACACATTTCAGCCGCAATTGATCAACCCGATTTGGTACAAAACCTTGTAGAACGGCTTGCCTATCGCCGCTACGACATTGGCTATGGCAATGAAAAAATGCCCGAAGGCTGGAAGGCATTGGAAACCTCAAGCACAGAAGCCTATGTAAGCGGTACGCTGGGAATTGATGCTGCCAAAAACGAACACATCAATATGCCATTTATTTCCTGCTTTAATTTTACCTGCATTAAAGGTAGCGGCGATCCTTATCAATTAATATGGAGCAGCTCGCTGAACTAAAAGAGCATACTATAAAAATCATGAGATCGTAAGTTGCTTTTTTTACATGAGAGTTGAAAATGCACGAAAAAAAAAGATGCCATTGGCACTACTGTTGAACTGAGCGTAGCAAGGGACGATGCCCAATGAAACTGGAGCCGGTAACAAAAAAAAATATTTTGCCCAATCCGTTGGCCGAAGATTTACTGCTGTTTACCGATAAATTTATTACTCATACCCATTTCTGCTTTTCTCCTCTTAATTTCCATTTTAGATTTGTTTAAAATTTAAAAGCAATGAATGACAGTAATAACCGGAGCGAGGAAAGAAGATACCGACGTGAAGAAGCTCGTGAAAGGTGGAGAGCAAAATTTGAAGCGAGGTTTCAGGATATGGAATCGGGCGAATATCATCGCAGAGGCAGAATGTGGACGGGTATTTTTATTTTGCTGATAGGTGTAGCCGTGTTGATTGACAGAACCAGTACCGGGCTTCCCGAATGGCTGATCAGCTGGCAAACCTTTCTAATTGCCCTGGGATTATTTATCGGAATCAAACATCAGTTTCGCAACGTGGCCTGGTTGGTGTTGATATTGGTAGGCGGTGCCTTTTTGCTGCCCGAGATAAATCCCGAATTGAATTTTCGCCCTTATATCTGGCCAACGGTGCTCATTGTTGTAGGCGCCTTCATCATCTTCAGACCCAGAAATGATTTTTGGGAAGGCAAATGTAGCAGACCCGAAAAAAAAAATGGCAAAACTCCTGATATAGAAGATGCAAAAATTGTAGATGAAACCAGCTTTTCCAAAGATGATTTTGTACATGCTACTTCTGTTTTTGGCGGTGTAAAGAAAAATATTATTTCTAAAAATTTTAAGGGTGGCGATCTGGTAAATATTTTTGGAGGCTCGGAGCTGGATCTTTCACGCAGCGATATAAATGGTGTAGCCACCATTGAGGTTACCAATATTTTTGGGGGTGCCAAATTAATCGTTCCATCCGACTGGTCAGTAAAGTCGGATGCGGCTGTCATCTTTGGTGGTATTGATGATAAAAGACATATACCTAATGACCCTGCCGCTACCAACAAAACTCTATTGATAAAAGGTACTGTTATTTTTGGCGGCGTGGACATTAAGAGTTACTAAAGAAAAATCAAAAACCTAAACCAAGATAATATGAACTGGTATATTGCAAAGATTGTATATCGCATTGTATGTGGCGATGGCAATCATACAGCTCAGTTTGATGAACAACTACGATTAATAAAAGCAGATAAACCTGAAGAAGCATTGCTAAAAGCGCAGCTACTGGGCAGCAGAGAAGAAGAAACATTTTATAACTGCAACCAACAGCTTGTAAAATGGCAATTTGTAAATGTAAGCGAGTTGCAAAGGCTTTCGGACATCGTTGATGGCGCCGAACTTTACTCACGGGTAGAAGAAAAAGACAATGGCGATAGCTATGAGCTGCTCGTACACGAAAAAGCATCAAGATTAGAAAAAATGAGTCTGTCAGAAATTTTAGCAACTGCATAATGGCCTCATCCCCTTTAGCATCGGCCCGGTTTCGTACCTTCTTTTTGCTGGTATGGCTGGTCATTATAATAGATCAGGCGGTCGTGTTATATTGGTTTGGCCTGTCTGCTCAAGTAGCAATCATTGACAGTGTAATCAGTAAATGTTTTTTACTGCTGGCTTCATTAGCCATTATCAATATGCTGCGGTTTTATATGCCGCGAAGGGAAAATTATATACACTTGTTGTCTTGGGTCTTATTCTTTACGATACTGATTGCACTGCTGGAAGGCTGGGTGTTGAATGTTGTATTTGGAGATGAAGCAGGTTACAGCCAGTTTTTGCATCATTCGCTGGCGGTAAGAGTAAGCTTGGATTTCTTATTGCTTTCGTGTTTGATTTTATTTACCGTTTTGTGGTTTCATCAAAAAGAACAACAGCTACAGGAAGAACGAAAAGATGATGCAGAACGCATGGCCAAGGAAGCAGAATTGTTTAAACTGCGACAGCAATTGCAGCCTCATTTTTTATTCAACAGTTTAAATTCAATAAATGCACTAATAGGAAACCGACCTGATGAAGCCAGAAAAATGGTACAGCAGTTATCCGACTTTTTAAGAGGAACCATAAAAAAAGAAGAAACACAATGGGTAACACTACAGGAAGAAATGCAATACCTGCAACTTTATCTGGATATTGAAAAAGTAAGATTCGGCAACCGGCTAAGTACAGCAATAGAAATAGGAGAAGATGTTTCTGAAATGACACTGCCCGCATTAATACTACAGCCTATTGTAGAAAATGCAATAAAATTTGGGTTATACGACACCACCGGCGATACGATTATAAAAATAATTGCTAGCAAAAATGAGAATCATCTTGTGATAACTGTTTTGAACCCTTACGATCCAGAAACTGCAATGCCGCAGATGGGCACCGGCTTTGGATTAAAATCGGTACAAAGAAGATTATATCTGCTATTTGCCAGAAATGATTTGTTGCAAACCGTAGGCAAAGAAAATACCTTTACAACTATGGTAAAGATTCCTCAAAATATATCAACCGAAAAAATTAAAGATAAGCAATGAGTAAAGTAATCATCATAGACGATGAGCCGTTGGCAAGAAGTATTGTAAAAGAGTATGTACAAAAACATACGGAACTGGAACTGGTTGCCGAGTGCGGAGATGGATTTGAGGGTGTAAAAGCCATACAACAACACCAGCCTGATTTAATATTTCTTGACATACAAATGCCCAAGATTAATGGATTTGAAATGCTGGAACTAATTGAAGAACCACCGGCCGTTATTTTTACCACAGCTTTTGATGAGTATGCAATAAAAGCATTTGAATCGCATGCAGTAGATTATTTATTAAAACCATTTGATCAGATTCGCTTTGACAAAGCATTGGCCAAATGGCAAGAGCAAAAAGAGAAACACACTGAAAAAAATACCAAAGAATTATTGGATTCTGTTTCTCAATCTCCATCACAAAGCCAGCGAATTGTAATTAAGGATGGAAGTAAAATAAAAATCATTCCGGTACAAGATGTTTTGTACCTCGAGGCAGCTGATGATTATGTAAAAGTGCATACCCGGGATGGTTATTTTTTGAAGAATAAAACCATGGGGCATTTCGAAAAAACGCTTCCTGAAACCCTGTTTGCACGGAGTCATCGTTCCTACATCATCAACATTACACAAATTACCCGTATTGATGCTTATGAAAAAGACGGACATGTGGCTGTACTGCGTACAGGTGCAAAAGTGCCGGTAAGCCGTAGTGGCTATGGAAAATTGAAAGAAGTGCTGGGGTTGTAAAGTAGGAACAAAATTTTTAATGCGCCTGTCTTCTTTTTATAATTCCTCCCGATGCTTCTTTGATAGTACTGGCAAATACAAAAGCTTTGGGGTCCACTTCATAAACAAGATTTTTCAGTTTGCGTAATTCCAATCTGGTTATGACGGTGAAAATGATATCGCACTCGGTACTTACTTCATACTTACCCGGAAGAAATCCACGTTCACCCTTATAAACCGTAATGCCTCTGCCCAGTTTATTCACCAACTGATATTTTATTGCTTCACTATTTCCTGACACAATGGTAACACCTGTATAAGCCTGGAGGCCTTCTACCACATAATCAATACAACGGGTGGCCGTAAAATAGGTAAGTATTGAATAGAGTGCCGTTTCTACACCAAAGCGAAATCCTGCTATTGTAAAAATAATAATATTGATACCCAGAATAATTTCGGTAATGGTAAATGATGTTTTCTTTAAAGTATAAACTGCCAGCACTTCAATACTATCAAGTGCAGCACCCGTGCGCATCAGTAAACCAATACCAATACCCAGAAAAGCTCCGCCAAATACAGAAATGAGTAGCTTGTCGGTTGTGGTGGGATAATCCGGAATTAATAATAATGCAATACCCAATAAAATAACACTGAGAATGGTACGCAATGCAAATCGTTGTCCAATGCTGAAATAACTAACAGCAATCAAAGGAAGGTTGAGTAATAAAATAACCAACCCGAGATTATAACCATAAGACTCATGTACCAGCAATGAAATGCCCGTAATGCCACCATCAAAAAAATGATTGGGGACTAAAAATAGTTTTAATGCCACGCCGGCAATCGTAACGCCAATAATGGTAAGCAATAAATCCTGTAAAAGTTGTTGGGTAGAATTTTCGTGTTGATGAATCAAAGACTTACTGATTTGAGTATTCAGGTCATTCTCAATTTCAATCTTTACAGGGTCTAATTCCGTCTGAGCAGATTTGGTAAAAAAATGTTGAGCAGATAAGAATTCAAGTTGCATCAGCGGCCATTCAGCTTCTGATTTTATAAGTCCTCGTTGTTTAAATTCCTTGTAGAGGTTATTTGCATTTTCGGCATAGCCAGCCTTTCCTTGAAAATACAAGTCGGCATCGCAAAGAATTTGTCCCAGCAAATCAGCAGGTGTTTGCGGCAATCGTGTAGCCATAATGGTTCTGCAAATTTGCTCTACCTGAATATCTGAATATTCATAAGCGGGTAAATACTTACGAGCCCAGATGCAGGAAATTTCTTCATGTCCATCAGCTTGCTGCAGAAAACCAGCATCATGAAATAAAGCTGCGGTTTGTAAAATTATTAAATCGCTGCCGCTTACGCCTTCCGTTTTTGCAATATGCGTAGCTGCAGTTATCACTTTCTTTGTATGCTCAGCATTGTGATAAGTATAACATTCAGGAATTTCATTTTCCAAACGGGGCATCAAAAAATTATAGACCTGCTGGTATTGCATATTGGAAAAATAATTTTTAGTCTAATACTTCATAAACCATAACCGGAGTGGTTTTATTTTTTAAAACCGCCTCGCCTACTTGTCTGCAATTAAAAGATTCTTTGATAATATGATATGAAGAATCGCTGATGATAATTTGATTTTCCTTAGCTGTAGCCTGTAATCTTTGTGCCGTATTGACGGTATCGCCAATTACGGTATAGTCTAATCGCTTCAGCGTAGCGCTTCCAATATTACCTGAAATCATTTCGCCGCTATTAATGCCTATAGAAACGGTTGGTCGATAAGCATCGGTAACAGGAAGTTCATTAATTCTCATTCTTACTGCCAGACAGGCATCAACAGCTCTATCCAAATGATAATCGCCGCGGAAAACAGCCATCACCGCATCGCCAATAAATTTATCTACAAAACCACCCTGCGCAATAATTTCTTTTACCATCAAATCAAAATAGCTATTCAATAGACTTACTACTTTGTCAGGCTGTTCGGTTTCGCTGATGCGTGTAAAACCACAAATGTCGATAAAAGCAACGGTAGCTGTTACGGTTTCATTGGCCATAATTGAATTTTCAAACTCACGACTGCCCATAAAGTTCAACACTGTTTCGTCAACATACATTTTCAAAATATTATTTTCTTTAATTGCCTTCATCGTCTCCTTCATCTGGTGTACCTGCTTCAGCGTTTTTTGCATAGTAATTTCCAAGTCATCAAAATTTATCGGCTTTGTAATAAAGTCAAATGCCCCTCTGTTCATAGCCATGCGAATATTATCCATATCGCCATAAGCAGAAACAATGACTGCCTTTAGTAAACCATGCTGATCACTAATTTTTGAAAGCAAGGTAAGCCCATCCATTTCGGGCATATTAATATCGCTGAGCACCATGTCCACGTCATGGTGCTGTTCCAATTGTTCCAAAGCTTTTACACCATTCATGGCAAACAAAAATTCATAATCCTTTTCACGGATTTTTTGTCTGAATTTTTGTTTGATGAGTGTTTCCAGATCGGCTTCATCATCAACAACTAAAATCTTTGCCATTAGTGAATTGCTTTAAGTTTTTCTTTTAATGAAGGAAAATCGACCGGCTTCGTCAAAAAATCATCAGCACCTAATTTCATGGACGCTTCATGATTTTCTGCATCGCCGTAGGCTGTAATCATCATCACTACAGGAGGCGGCGTTTTGTGTTTTTCTTTAATCTGACGAAGCAATTCTAAGCCACTCATGCCGGGCATATTGATATCCGATAAAATTAATACGGCTTCATGGTCGTGTGTAGTAAGAAATTGGAGTGCTTCCTCGCCTGAAAAGGCAAAAGCAAAATCCATTTCGGCGGATTTTATTTCTTTTCGGAATCGTTGTTCAAAAAGCGTTTGTACATCTTTTTCATCATCAACTACTAAGATTTTCATGGTGGTTTTGTTTACAGGTGTTGAAAATACAAATTAATAAGATAAAATAATGCTGGAATAGCAAAATTCATTTTCTCTTGCTATGGACTGATGTCCATAGCTCCAATATAAAACCGTGGCTACGCCACTTGTGCACTAAAACAATAAGCTTCCGCTTTTACTCCAGAGCCATAGGCTCGGTTCTATCTTTTCACTCCGGAATTTATTCCGGGGTAAATAAATTATTCGCCAATCGTTCATTTTCTCTTGCTATGGACTGAAGTCCATAGCTCCAATATCAAACCGTGGCTATGCCACTTGTGCACTAAAACAATTCTAGTTCTTTTTGCTCCAGAGCCATTGGCTCGAGTTTATCTTATTAGGTTGGACTTCAGTTCAGCCTAATAAAGGCTACGCCACTTGTGCACTAAAACAATACGCTTCCGCTTTTACACCAGAGCCCAACGTTCGGTTCTATCTTTTCACTCCGGAATTTATTCCGGGGTAATTAAAAGCAGCAGCCTGCCTGAGTGCCAGCGGCACGAAACATTTTATTGCACAGATAAAAAAATCACAAACTCACTTCCTCCACCCTCCTTCGTTTCTACCTTCAACTCCCCACTATGTCCTTTTGTTACTATATCATAGCTCAAACTCAATCCTAATCCTGTTCCACTTCCGGTAGGCTTTGTTGTAAAAAATGGCTGAAATATTTTATCTATTACTTTTTGAGAAATACCAGTACCATTGTCCTTAACCTTAATCTCAACCTTTTCGTTTTCTTTTCTTGTACTCACTATCACCGTTGGTTCGTAGCCCGGTTCATTTAGCTTCTTTCTTTCACTCACTGCATAGAATGCATTATTGATCAAATTCAGAATTACCCTGCCCATTTCCTGTGGCACTACATTTATTTTTGGAAGCGAAGGATCAAAATTGGTTTCAAACTTTGCATTGAAGCTTTTGTCTTTGGCTCTTAGGCCATGATAACTCAATCTTAAATATTCATCACACAAAGCATTGATGTCAATAAGTTCTTTTTGCCCGCTACTTTTTCTGGAATGTTGCAACATGCCTTTTACAATAGCATCGGCTCGTTTACCATGATAGTTTATTTTTTCTTCATTAGATATTATATCATCCGCAATCTCGTTGGCAGATTGCAAGTTGCCGTTTGCCAGTTCAGTCTTCATTTCTTCAACCAATTCCTTATTTAATTCCGAAAAATTATTGATGAAATTCAAAGGGTTCTGAATTTCATGAGCTATGCCGGCGGTAAGCTCGCCAAGGCTGGCCATTTTTTCGGACTGGATGAGTTGGGATTGTGTCGCTTTTAAACTCTCCAGCGATTGTTGCAATTCGGCGGTTCGTTCAGTAACCTGTTTCTCCAATTCCACTTTTTGCCTGGCGATAAGTTCATTTCTCTCTATTTCTATTTCTCTG
>WBZR01003145.1_pt1 | contig 15539 bp, 11 predicted proteins | sample 5204231 | NCBI WGS metagenome assembly WBZR01 (sample SAMN12412403, study PRJNA552823) | activated sludge metagenome | isolation source: activated sludge from anammox sidestream of wastewater treatment plant... | place: USA: Virginia | collected 2017-08 | reverse complement strand
TGCACGCTTTCGTCGGCGATTGCGGCTTTGCTGGCGCGGGGCTGCGAAATTACTGAAGCCGTCGCTGGCGCAAAACAGTATTTATCAGAAACGCTGCGCGCGGCCCCTGACATCGGTCACGGGGCCGGGCCGTTGAATCACTTTGTTAAGATCGCCGAAGTTAACCCCACTAACAGCGTCTTATGAGCAGCATTCAGGAAAACGAGAGCATTCCGTTGACCGAGTCAGAACTCTTCGTGCGGCAGTCGGACGAAAACGTAGAGCTTTTCGACCCGCAGCGAATAACCAACGCTCTGGTGCGCGAAACCAACCTCACGCCCGAAACCGCCAGCCAGATTGCGCTCGAAGTCAAAGAACAGATCGGACGTTCCGGCATACGAGCTTTGACCGCGCAGTTGATTCGCGGGCTGGTTGACGCGAAGCTGCTCGAACACGGGTTGATGAACGAGTACCGCGCGCATTCGCGTCTGGGCGTTCCGATTTATGACGTTGACCGGATCATTCAATCGGTTGCTGGCGAGTCGGCGGTGTTGCACGGTCCCGAAGGCAGTTCTCTGGCGCTGGCCGAAGCGATCAAGCGCGAGTATGCGATCCGAAGCGTCTTTTCCGACGCTGTGTCGAACGCCCATCTGGTCGGCGATTTGCACATCGAAAATCTGGGCGAGGTTGACCGCCCGACCACGATGATCGGCTCGATTGACTTCATCAAACGCCACGGTGTCCGGCTGCCCGGCGGGTTTGCGGGATCGCGTCCGGCCAAGCGCGCCGAGGTCCTGGTGTTGCACATGGTGACTTACACCGCCGCGTTGCAAGGCTATTTCAGCGAGGCTCTGGCGTGGGATTCGGTCAACTTCGCGCTTGCGCCGATGCTGGCGGGTTTAACCCCGCGCCAGATCAAACAGGTCGCGCAGGGACTTTTGTTTGAATTGTCGGCGCCCGCGATTGCGCGCGGCGGACAGCCCGTACGATGCGATCTTCACCTGGATTGCGAAGCACCGGCCTATTTGCGCGACCTGGCCGTAGTGGGCGCTGGCGGCGAAAAACTCAGTTCGACTTACGGCGCGATGGAAGCGACGGCGCGCGATTTCCTGAAAGCGCTGTTTGAAGTCTATCTGGAAGGCGACGGGCAGGGCCTCCCCTTCACCGGCCCGCATCCGATATTGCATTTGACCGAGAGTTTCATCGGGGATCCGTCCAATCGTGGATTGCTCGATCTGATGATTCGCGCGGCGACTGAACGTGGCGGGATCGTGCTGGCGTTCGACCGTCCAAGCGAAAATCCGGCGGCGGCCTCCTTCACCGCGCGATACGGCGTGGGCGCCGACAAGTTGCAACGCGCCGGCGAAAGCTGGCAATGGCGCGCAGCCACGTTCTCTTCCGTAGCGATCAATCTGCCGCGAGTCGGGTATCGCGCGGATGGCGATCCGTCCAGGATTTTCGATCTTCTGACGGAGTTGCTGGAACTGGCCGCTCAGGCGTCGCTCGAAAAACGAATCTTTCTTGAAAAGCTTCTGGCGCGCGGCGAATCGGGCGCGCTGGCGATGCTGGCAATGCGCCCCGGGCAGGAGATTTTCCTGCCCCTGAGTTGGACGGCGCACGCCATCTGTCCGGTTGGGCTGGCCGAACTGGCGCAAATTGTGACGGGGCTGCCGCTCGATTCGTCGCAAAGCGCACAGGATTTCGCCGCCAGCGTCATCACGCACCTGAACGCCGAAGCCGAACGGCTGTCAGTCAAACACAAAGTTCGTTTCACGCTGACCGAATCGCGCGATCTGGCGGCGGCGCATCGTCTGGCCCGGCTCGACCTGCGTTTCGCCAATCACACCAGCGCGGTCAGCGCGGGAGCCGAAAGCTCCACGGAAGTTTTCTACACCAACTCCGTCAAATTACCTGTGGACAGCGCCTCTGGCGCTTTCGACCGAATTCGGATCGAAAGCGAATTGCAGGGCGGAATGATCCGAAACGCCACGACCGATCTGTGGCTGGGGGCCGCGCTGCCTCCGATTGATCGGCTGGCGGAATTGATTTCCAAAGCGTTTCACGAAAGTCAGGCGTCGGCGCTCACTTTCTCACCCGAATTCACTGTCTGCGACGCGTGCCACACAGTTATGCGCGGAATTTTGAACAACTGTCCGCAGTGCGGTTCAATACGCGTTGACGGTCTGGCGCAGGCTACGAACCGTTACAGCCGCACTTCCACGTGGCCGCGATGGAAGCTGGCCGAGTTAAATCAACGTAAACGCGAAGAGCTTTGACCATTGCAGCCCGCCAAGCCGCCTTCATTCGCGCGATTCATCTCACGATCAATCGCGCGAATCGTCACGCAGTTTTACGCATTCCCTCCCTTGTGCTAATTTCACGGCTTAAAATCGGCGAAGGCGCGCCGCAATCCGCCTCAATCCACGCTCAAATTTGACATTTTCTCTAAAGATGCCCAAACGAACCGACATCAACAAAATACTCATCATCGGCTCCGGCCCGATTGTCATCGGCCAGGCCTGCGAATTCGATTATTCAGGCACGCAAGCCGTCAAGGCTCTCAAGCATGAAGGCTTCCGTGTAGTGCTGGTCAACTCCAACCCGGCGACGATCATGACCGACCCTGAGTTGGCCGACCGGACTTACGTCGAACCGCTCACGGTCGAAGCCGTCTCAACGATCATCGAACGCGAACGGCCCGATGCGCTCCTTCCTACGGTCGGCGGCCAGACGGCGCTCAACCTGACGGTCAAGCTGGCCGAAAGCGGCGTGCTCGACAAGTTCGACGTTGAACTGATCGGCGCGAAGCTGAAGGCTATCAAGGTCGCGGAAGACCGCCTGCTGTTCAAACAGGCGATGGACGAGATCGGTTTGCAGATGCCGAAGGCGCGTTTCTGCCACACGCAGGCCGAAGCGATGGCCGCCGCTGAAGAGATCAATTTCCCAATCATCATTCGCCCGTCGTTCACGCTGGGCGGCACGGGCGGCGGCATCGCGTACAACTACGAAGAGTTCGAGGAGACAGCCGAGCGCGGCCTGGCGGCCAGCCCGATCAGCGAGATTCTGGTCGAAGAATCAATCATCGGCTGGAAAGAATATGAACTCGAAGTGATGCGCGATCTGGCCGACAACGTCGTGATCATCTGCTCGATTGAAAATTTCGACGCGATGGGCGTCCACACCGGCGATTCGATCACCGTCGCTCCGGCGCAAACGCTGACCGACCGCGAGTATCAAATGATGCGCGACGCGGCAATCAAGATTATTCGCAAAGTCGGCGTCGAAACCGGCGGGTCGAACATCCAGTTCGCTGTCAGCCCGCGCGACGGCAGTTTGCGCGTGATTGAGATGAACCCGCGCGTCTCGCGTTCGTCCGCGTTGGCGTCGAAAGCCACCGGCTTCCCGATAGCCAAGATCGCGGCCAAGCTGGCGGTCGGCTACACGCTGGACGAGATCACGAACGACATCACGAAAAAGACTCCGGCTTCGTTCGAGCCGACGATTGATTACGTCGTGGTCAAAATTCCGAAGTGGGCGTTCGAGAAATTCCCCGGCTCAGAGGATTCGCTCGGCACGCAGATGAAATCTGTCGGCGAAGCGATGGCCATCGGGCGCACGTTCAAAGAAGCGTTTCTGAAAGGCGTGCGCTCGCTCGAACGTCGCGGCTCGCCTTATGTCGGCTACGTTGACGACGAAGCGCTGCGCCGCAAGCTGATCATTCCGAACGCCGAGCGCATTCATTATCTGCACGCCGCGTTCGAGCGCGGCTGGACGGTGGACGAGCTTTACGAATTGACGGGCGTTGATCCCTGGTTTCTGGTTCAGTTGCGGCAGATTGTTGACGCGCAGGAAAATTTGAAGCAGCAGGATTTGGCTTCGCTCCCGGCTGAACAGTTGCGCGCGGCCAAGCGGATGGGATTTTCGGACGCGCGCATCGCCGACCTGATCAAATGCGGCGAAGACGAAGTGCGCGAGCGCCGCAAGGCCGAAGGCGTCACGCCGGTCTACAAACGCGTTGACACCTGCGGCGCCGAGTTCGAGTCGCACACGCCGTATCTTTATTCGACCTACGAGAGCGAATGCGAAGCCGAGCCAAGCAATCGCAAGAAGATTATGATCCTCGGCTCCGGCCCGAACCGCATCGGACAGGGCATCGAGTTCGATTATTGCTGCTGCCACGCCTCGTTTGCGCTGAAGGAAGACGGGTACGAGACGATCATGGTCAACTGCAACCCCGAAACCGTCTCGACCGATTACGACACTTCCGACCGCCTCTATTTCGAGCCGCTGACGTTCGAGGACGTGATGCATATCGTCGAATTGGAAAAACCCGACGGCGTGATCGTGCAATTCGGCGGACAGACGCCGCTTAATCTGGCGATGCGGCTGCACAAGGCCGGAGTGCCGATCATCGGCACCAGCCCTGAATCAATTGACCTGGCCGAAGACCGCAAACGGTTCGGCAAGCTGCTCGCCGATCTGAACATTCCGCAGCCGGTGAACGGCACGGCTGTTTCGGTTGAAGAGGCAAGGCGCGTCGCGGCCTCGATTGGCTATCCTGTGCTGGTGCGTCCGAGTTACGTGCTGGGCGGGCGCGCGATGATGATCGTTTACGACGAGCAGAGTCTGGAAGGTTACATGAAAAACGCCGTCGAAGCGTCGCCCGAAAAGCCCGTGCTGATTGATCGTTTTCTGGAAGACGCTTTCGAGGTTGACGTTGACGCGCTGGCCGACGGCGAAACCTGCGTGATCGGCGGAATTCAAGAGCACATCGAGGAGGCCGGGATTCATTCCGGCGATTCGTCGTGCGTGCTCCCGCCGTATATGGTCAAGCCTGAACATCTGGACACGATGCGCCGTTACACGCGCCAGCTTGCGAAGGCGCTGGACGTGCGCGGGCTGATGAACATCCAGTTTGCGATCAAGGACGACATCGTTTACGTGCTCGAAGTCAATCCGCGCGCCTCGCGCACGGCGCCGTTCGTGTCGAAAGCCACCGGCGTGCCGCTGGCCAAGATTGCGGCACGGGTGATGACGGGGCGAAGCCTTTCGGAATTCAAACTGCCTGATGAGCTGACCGTATCCAGCTTCTTCATCAAAGAGCCTGTCTTCCCGTTCGCCAAATTCCCCGGCGTTGATCCGGTGCTGGGGCCTGAGATGCGCTCGACGGGCGAGGTGATGGGCATGGCCGACAGCTTCGGAATGGCCTTCGCCAAAGCCCAGATGGGCGCGAACGCCAGCCTGCCGCTCGAAGGCACTGCGTTCATCAGCGTCAACGACAACGACAAGAAAAACGCGGTGCGCATAGCAAAACGGCTGCACGACCTCGGATTCAGAATCATCGCGACGCGCGGCACCGCCGGATTTCTGAACGAAGCTGGCGTGCCCGCTGAGCGGGTTTACAAAGTCAACGAAGGCCGCCCGAACGTAGTTGACCTGATCAAGAGCGATGAGATTGACCTGATCGTCAACACGCCGCTTGGCCGTTCATCGTTTTACGACGAACGCGCCATCCGCCGCGCCGCAATGCAATACAACGTCGTCACATTCACGACGCTGACCGGCGCCAACGCCGCCGCCAGCGCGATTGCGGCGATGAGACAGGAAGGCAAGCTGAATGTGATCAGTTTGCAGGAACATCACGCGTGACTGAGGTCTGAGATTTTGATATGGCAGGAATCAACGATCCTGAAGTTATCAGCCGAATCCTCGACGAATGCAAAACCATTGCGGTCGTCGGATTATCGTCAAACCCGATTCGCCCGAGCTACGGCGTCGCACGGTACATGCAGCAACGAGGTTACCGCATCATCCCAGTCAATCCGAATGAAACCGAGGTTCTGGGCGAGAAGGCTTACGCGAGCCTGGCTGATGCGCCGGAGAAGTTCGATCTGGTTGACATCTTTCGACGCTCGGAAGAGGCAGGCGAGCACGTTGACGAAGCGATCCGCCTGGGAGCGCGCGCCGTGTGGTTGCAGGAAGACGTGATTGACGAAGACGCTGCCCGGCGGGCGCTTGACGCCGGATTGATGGTCGTGATGGATCGCTGCATTCTGAAAGAACGCATGCGGCGGTGATTCAGGTTGTTCAATCGCAATTAGTGGAGAGATCAGGAGAGAAAACGTAAAAGACGGAAATAACGTAACAGACGGATAAACCGGCCAATCGGTCTTTCCGTCTGTTACGTTATTTCCGTCTTTTACGTTTTCTCTCGTCTACTTGTTGATCGAGATGTAATTGAGCGGGTTGACCGGACGGTCGTGCAGACGGACTTCGTAATGACAATGCGGCGCAGTTGAACGGCCCGTGCTGCCGACGGCGCCGATCATCTTGCCGCGAGTCACGTGCTGGCCGACCTGCACGTCAATTTTCGACATGTGGCCGTAACGAGTCGTGACGCCGTAGCCGTGATCAATCACGACGATGTTGCCGTAACCGCCGTGCGCGCCAGCGAAAATGACCAACCCGTCAGCAGTAGCTTCGATCGCCGTCCCGTGATTAGTCGCGATGTCCAACCCGGCGTGGCTTTCATATCCGCCGCCGCCAAACGGATTGCGGCGGTTTCCGAAACCGTCAGTGATGTACCCGCGCACCGGCCAGCCATTCGGAGTCGAGGAGAGCTTGACCTGATTGCGGTCGAATACATCTTTGATATTGCGCAACTCGCTTTCCAGCGCGGCGGTCGTCTGCTCGATACCGCTGATGTCCGCTTCGCCGTCCGGGCCTCCCCGCCCGATGTCTTTGCTGACATCAGCGGTACGGCTGACTCCTGAAACTTCGGCCAATTTACGCTGGGTCGTATCGAGCGCAGCCAACCGATTCTGTAACTGGTCGTACTTGCTCTCGGCTTCCTGGTTCTTTTCGCGCAACTCGCGGTTTTTGTGTTCCAGGATGTTGAGTTTGGCTACGACATAGGCGTGTTGTGTCAGCCGGTATGCTCCGTAAACAACGGTCAGCATGCCGACTATGGCAAACCCCAGAATCGCTTGGAGAACTTTGTGCGGTACGTTGAACTTCCTGAGGGGGGAGCTAGCTGTCGGGGCAAAAACAAACGTGTAAAACCGTTTATCCTCTTTCATTTTGCATAACTCCTGACTCTGCAAGCCCGAAAATTCTGGGCAGCGAGCATGGGGAAGCCACACTGCGTCAGGGCATAGGGGATCAGCGGGCTATGTGTGTTTGAATTACCACTTGGGTCGCCGTCAAGATGGTTTGGGATGCGAAAAACCGACGGCAAGCGCATTAACAGTCGCAGAGGCTAGCACAGCCCTATGAATTATTTCAACCTAAGCCCCAGCCGACATCAGCTTATGTTGGCTAAGTGCTGAAATATTTTGACTTAAACTTTTGTCAAAGCCTGAAAAACTACCCGGCCGATACGAAATTTCGGAATACCGAATCCGAAATTTCGTATCCCTCCATCACGCTTCTGTTGCCGGTCTTCGGCTCGCACTTCTGCCGGGTTCTGAATCGCAAGCGACGGCTTTGGATTCCCGCTCCAGGCTGAGTTTTACCAGCGGGCAATCGTCTCTTCAAAAGGGCCGCGCTGTAAGCAGGGCAACTTTTCATCAGGTAGGTCATTTGCTAGACTGACCGCGCAGATAAGGGTCATTGCCGGAGTCAATCGCGTTGATAAAACTCAACCCCGAAACTGTCGCCTGTTGATCACGCGGCGCGAAGTGAGAGGCCGCAGGGAGTAAAGGTACCGCTATGAACAAACCATCCAGTCCGAGGCTGAATTGGAAACTGAAACTGGCCTTCGCCATTGCGGCAGTGATCGCGGCTGCGTTCATCGCCAATGGCTTTCTCGTAACGGATCAAACGTTCGCGCAGGCCGGGCGCAAGTCTTCCGAAAAACAGAAGAAGAACCCTAACGCCAGCGGCGATCCCGATGACCCGCAGAAGCAGAAACAGGAGACAAAAATTGAAAAATCCATTCCGCCGGCTTCGATCAACATCAGCACCGATGTGGTCAACGTCGAAGCGGTCGTTTACAACAAAAAGACCGGCGGAATTATTCAGGGGTTGAAGAAAGAGCATTTCGAAATTTACGAAGACGGCGTGAAGCAGGAGATCGAAAACTTCGCCACGCCTGAAGCTCCGGTGACGATGGTGCTGCTGCTCGAATACAGCAAACTGGTTGATATTCTCGGCAGTCCGACCGGGGGATATTTTGAATATGGACGCGTCGAAATTCTGCGGCCAGCTTACGAATTCGTGAACCGATTCGTCCAGCCGAAAGATTTCATTTCGATAGTCGCATACGACATCCGCCCGACGCCGCTGGTTGATTTCACCGACGACAAAGGCAAGCTGATGCAGGCGGTCAATCTGCTCATCCGCAACAACCCGGCCTTCAGCGAGAGCAACATGTTCGACGCGCTGAAATTCGTTCTGCGTGGCGGTAAAGGCGACGCGGTGGTTCTGGAAGATGGCAAAGACGCCGATAAAAACGGACAGTCGGAATACGCCGGACTTTACGAAGTCAACGCGCGCACTGCCATCCTGCTCATCGCTTCCGGCCTCGACACATTCAGCAAGATCAACTACGACGAAGCGCGCAAGATCGTCGAAAATTCCGGCGTCCCGATTTACGTTATCGGCACGGGCAATTTGTTCCTCAAGAAGTACGATCAGGCTCTCGACCCCGGACGCGGAATCAACATCAACGGCATTCCCTTCGACCGGATGACTATGCTGCAAGCCCAAAACACGCTGAAGACCTTCTCTGACTCGACCGGCGGTAAATACTTCCCAGTCACCTTCCCCGGCGAAATCCCCAGCGTGCTGCAATCCATTCAGGCTCTGGTCCGGAACCAGTACAGCCTGGGCTACACGCCGACCAACACGCGGAAAGAAGGCAAGCGTCGCAAAATTCAGGTCAAGGTCAATCTGGGCGACCAGATTGATCCGAAGCTGATCGTCATCCAACACCGCCAGAGTTACGTCGAACCCAAAGATAAAAAATAATCTCGGAGAGTCGCCAGGAGGATCGGAGGATTTGAGGGCGCGGCTGGAAGCAATCAATCAGCGGATCGCGGCGGCGTGCGGGCGCGCTGGCCGTCAGGTTTCTGAAATCACGCTCGTCGCCGTCAGCAAGACCGTCCCGGCGGAACGCATCCGCGAAGCGATTGAAGCGGGCGTTCGCACACTCGGCGAAAACCGCGTCCAGGAGGCTGCCGCCAAAATTCCCGAACTCAAGCCGCTCGCCGACGAATACAACGTCCAGTGGCATCTGATCGGGCATCTGCAATCGAACAAGGCCCGGCGCGCAGTCGAACTCTTCGACGCTGTGCACTCGGTTGACAGCTTCAAACTTGCGGAGCGGCTCGACAGCATTGCAGGGGAATTGGGCAAGCGGCTGCCGGTCTTCATCGAAGTCAACCTGGGCGGCGAGCAGTCGAAAGCGGGCGTCGCGCCGGATGATGTCTTTCTCTTGTGCGAACAGATCGGCAAATTCGCCAATCTGGAACTGAAAGGATTGATGACCGTGCCGCCGTTTTTCGATGATCCGGAAGATGCGCGGCCTTTCTTTCAACGCCTGCGCCGGATGCGCGACGATGCGCGGCAAACCGGACTGGTGGGCGAGCAGTTCAAAGACCTTTCGATGGGAATGAGCAACGATTTCGAGGTCGCCATCGAAGAAGGCGCCACGTTCGTCCGCGTGGGCACGGCGCTGTTCGGCGCGCGAGCCTGAAAACAGCAACCCCAACAGACCTCAACTCGACTATGAATCTTTTTCTACTTGCAACGGCGGGAGAAACGATCAGGGAATTGGTCTTCAACCTTCAACGCGTCATCAGCCTCGCCATCAATATCACAATCGGCGTTACCGTCGCGCTGCTGATCGCCAGATGGATTATTGACGCCGCGAATATCAACCCTTTCGGACGACTCTTTTATTACGTGCGCAAACCGACCAACGAGATGATCTACCGCGCGCGAAGCTCCCAGTTTTTCCTCCCGCTCAAACGCGCGTTGGGGTTCGACCCGGCGATCATCATGATACTGATCGCGCTGGCCATACTCTGGATGGTGGCGAATGGAATTTTCGGCAACCTCTTCACGGTGATGTTGGGGCTGGGTCAAAGCCTTGACGCTTTCAGTTTCGGACAGCCTTTCACCGGCGCGCGATATTTGATCGGGACGGCGCTGCTCGGCGTGATCTTCTTCCTGTTGGCGCTGATGACGATCATTTTCGTCAACTGGATTTTCGGTTTTTTCAACAACGCCGCTTACTGGGCGATGAATCGCATCGGCCCGCTGCTGCGAATATTTGAATTCGGCGGTGTCTTCGCGGGCTGGTCTTTCGTCATTCTCTGGATCGTATTGAGCTGGTTCGCCGCGCCTGCGGTGTTGTATGTTTTTTTCCAGGCTTAACTGACTTTGATCAAGCTGACGACAAAAGCGGACGGAGTGACTTTCGCCGTGCGCGTTCAGCCTCGCGCATCGCGCAGCGGCGTCGCGGGCGAACTCGATGGCGCGCTGAAAATCCGCCTGGCCGCGCCTCCGGTTGAAGGCGCGGCGAATGAAGAGTTGATTCGTTTTCTGGCGAAACTCTTCGACGCGCCTCGCGCCAACATCTCGCTCGTTTCCGGCTCGACAAGCAGAAACAAAGTCGTGAAGGTCAGCGGGATCAGCCCGAACGACGCCGAACGAAAACTCAACGAAGAATTGAAGAGACATCCAGATGGCGCAACCTAATTGGAACCCGTCGCTTTACGATCAGAAACACTCCTTCGTAACCGAATACGGCAAAGAGCTGCTCGCGCTGCTTGCGCCGCAACCAGCCGACCGCATCCTTGACATCGGATGCGGCACGGGCCACCTGACGCGGTTGATCGCCGACAGCGGCGCTCGCGTCATAGGCCTCGACAGTTCGCCGCAGATGATCGAATCCGCGCGGCAAAATTATCCAGACATCGAATTTATGCTCGCCGACGCGAGCGACTTTGCGCTTGACGCGAAGTTCGACGCCGTCTTCTCCAACGCGACTTTGCACTGGGTGACACGCGCGGAAGAGGCCGTCGCTTGCATCTCCCGCGCGCTCGTTCGCGGCGGCAGATTCGTCGCTGAATTCGGAGGCAAAGGCAACACGGCCAACGTCATCGCCGCCGTCCGGGAATCAATCCGCGAATTAACACGAAGAGAAATTCAGCACGGCTGGTATTATCCTTCAATCGGCGAATACGCCGCTTTGCTTGAAAAGCACGGGCTGGCGGTTCGATACGCGCATCTTTTTGATCGCCCGACAAAGCTGGAAGGCGAGGACGGTATGCGCAATTGGCTGATTATGTTCGGATCGAGGATGTTTCAGGATTTGAGCGACGAGACCAGACAACAAGCCCTGAGCCTGATCGAAGAGAAGTTGCGAAATAAGCAGTACGTTGATGGCGAGTGGTTCGTTGATTACCGCCGATTGCGGATCGTGGCTGATAAGCTGTGAGGCTAATACTCCGGCAACTTTCCGCCGTGCCCGTTGCGCTTGGCGATGTGATGCATAACGGCGCGCTTTTCATATTCGTCCGCGAGACTTTCGATCACCTCAGTCACTTCCCGTAACCGCTCGCCGGTGTCAACCATCTCAAGCAATTCCTGCTTCTCAGAGGACTTGATGTCCAGATAGGCTGTCACGATGAATGAGAGCGATTGAGGATCATTCGGCAATTCCGGCGTCTCTTCATCTTCGATCTCGCGGTCTTCCTTGATCTTGCGATTCGCGGCGAGCAATCGGTTAAACGCCATCTTGGCCCGTTCGGCCTCAACCGACAGATCTTCAAACGTCGGCTCATCCTCGAAAAAATCCACCTCGGCCTGCAAATACTGCTCGCCCTCGACGTACTCCAACAGCCGAAAGCGCGTGCCGCCCACGCACAGTATGTTCGACCTGCCGTCGGGCAACTCCTGAGCGACGGCCACTTCGACAGTGCAACCCACGCTGCCCAGCGGAACCATATCCGATTCAGGCCTCAGATCATCCTCGTCGGCGGACGGACGGTAGATGATGCCGAACGTCTTGTCGCGCTCCATCACGTCCTTGAGCAATTTGCGATAGCGCGGCTCGAATATGTGCAGCGGCGTGATCGCGTTCGGAAATTGCACGACCGGAAGCGGGAAGATTGGGATGACGCGGGAGGAATCCATAGTGGTTGGGGTTGGTGGTTAGTGGTTGGTGGTTGGTGGTTGGCAAACACTCTATTACCAATCACCAACCACGAGCCATCAGCCACCATTCACTCATTTACTTTCAAAACCGCAAGGAAAGCTTCCTGCGGGATTTCGACTTTGCCGACGCGCTTCATTCGCTTCTTGCCCTCTTTCTGTTTTTCGAGCAGCTTGCGTTTGCGCGTGATGTCGCCGCCGTAGCATTTGGCCAGAACGTTTTTGCCCATCGCCTTGATCGTCTCGCGGGCGATGACGCGGGAGCCGATGGCCGCCTGGATCGGCACCTCGAACATCTGGCGCGGGATCAGCTTGCGCATCTTTTCAACCAGCACGCGTCCACGCGTGTAGGCAAAATCCTTGTGAACAATCAGCGAAAGCGCGTCAACCGGATCGCCCGCGACCAGCACGTCCAGCTTGACCAGATCGGAATCTCGGTAACCCGCCAGGTGATAATCGAGCGAGGCATAGCCGCGCGAAACAGATTTCAACCGGTCGAAAAAGTCGAGCACGATTTCGTTGAGCGGAACTTCGTAAGTCAGCAGCACGCGCGTCGGAGTGATGTAATCGAAGCCTTTTTGAACGCCGCGTTTCTCTTCGAGCAGCGCCAGAATGTTTCCCAGAAATTCATCGTTGGTCATGATCATCGCCTGGATGATCGGCTCTTCGATGTGGGAGATCTCGCCCGACGGCGGCATCTTCGACGGGTTGTCAATGTCGTGAACTTCGCCGCGCACATCGGTCACACGGTAACGCACGCCCGGCGCGGTGGTGATCAGATCAACGTTGAACTCGCGCTCCAGCCGCTCCTGCACGATTTCCATGTGCAGCAATCCAAGAAAGCCACAGCGGAACCCGAAGCCCAAAGCCGCCGAAACCTCCGGCTCGAAGAAGAAAGACGAATCGTTCAGCCGCAGTTTTTCGAGCGCGTCGCGCAACTCTTCGTACTGGTTCGGCTCGACCGGATAGACTCCGGCGAAGACCATCGGCTTGATCTCCTGAAAGCCTGGGAACGGTTCAGTCGTCGGGCGTGCGGCCTCGGTCACGGTGTCGCCGATGCTGACATCGGCGACGGTCTTGATGTTCGCAACGATGAAGCCGACCTCGCCGGCGCCCAGCTTTTCGATGGGGCGCGGCTTCGGCGTCAACACTCCCAGGTCTTCAACCTCGTAATCGCGGCCTTTGGCCATCAAGCGGATTTTCATCCCCTTGCGCAACTCGCCGTCAATCACGCGAACCATCACGATCACGCCGCGATAAGCGTCGAACCAAGAGTCGAAGATCAAGGCCTTGAGCGGCGCGTCCTGCGAACCTTTCGGCGGCGGAATCTCGTGGACAATCGCTTCCAGAATCTCGTCAATGCCGATGCCCGCTTTGGCCGAAGCCATCACGGCGTTGTGCGTGCCCAGCCCGATGACGTGTTCGATCTGTTCGACCACCTTCTCCGGCTCGGCGCCCGGCAAATCAATCTTGTTGATGACGGGAATCAGATCGAGATTGTGATCAACCGCCAGATAAGCGTTGGCCAGCGTCTGCGCCTCTACGCCCTGGCTGGCGTCAACCACCAGCAGCGCGCCTTCGCAGGCCGACAGGCTGCGCGAAACCTCGTAAGAGAAATCAACGTGTCCGGGCGTATCAATCAGATTGAGAATGTAATCCTGCCCGTCCTGGGCTTTATAGTTCAGGCGAACCGCGTGAGCTTTGATGGTGATACCGCGCTCACGCTCCAAATCCATCGCGTCCAGCACCTGCTCCGACATCTCGCGCGATTCGAGCGCGCCGGTCTTTTCCAGCAGCCGATCCGACAGCGTAGTCTTGCCGTGATCAATGTGCGCGATGATTGAGAAATTGCGAATGTTCAACGACATAGTGTGAATACTTCAAAAAATAGCAATAACCAGTGAATCGTGAGAATAGAGAATCGAGCGGCAAAAGGCAACACGCGCGGGATTGATGGAGGAGCTAGCCGTTGTTCAAACAGCGATAGGAATTTGCGCCGCGCTTTTTTAGCGAGTGGCGTCAGAAAAGAGGCTGAAGCGCGGGTAATTCTGGCCGAAAGCAATCCGCGCGCGGGCATTTCGAACGTCGCGCATCAAGCGACAAATTGGGACGAAGGGCGAGATGGCCGCCAGTGCTCTTCCTCAAACCCGCGCTCGAAGCGCCGCCGCAGGTCAAACGCGAGCGAAAGATTTTCTTCGTCCTCGCCTGCCCGGAGCGCCTTCATCGGCGAACAGACGGGCCGGCAGGTGCTCGATCAGGTTCGAGAGTTTCTGCGAACGAACCGGATTGACCGCGATCTTGAATTGAAAGTTCTGGAAGTGATGGATGAATTGGAGAGGACGGTGGCCCCCCTCATTCTCTCAAATGATTGAGGTCCGATTTCTGGTCGGTAAATGGTTACCGCGACAATTTGTGCAGGGAGTAGGTCTGCTCTACAAGACATAGTTGGTAGAAATGAGACTAACACATATCTGCAGAACCTACCCGATTTCAACAACCTGAAATTCCGATAAACTGTTGAAAAGAAAGGAGCCTGCCATCGTTCTAAAAGAGCCGTACCCTAAACAATTACGAAAGAACAAGCTATTCTTTCTTGGCGTGAAACTCTCTACAGATAAATTCATAACAGGGACCATCATCAAAATAAATCACCAAGTGACGAAGCTCCGGAACATCTAATACAGCCCCGGTGAGCCTTTCTGTTACTTCTGAGAACCAAGGCGACGCACCGAGGTCTACCACTTTGTCATAGGCAGTTCTGATTAACTCCACAGGGCAAGCTTTATAATAAGTGCATCTGAAAGCCTCTACTCCCTCAAATATTAGCTTTAGCGAAATAACTTCATCACGTTCACCTTCATACTCGCATGTTAACGCACAAGTTCGCTTAGGCAACACCTGGAGAGAAACCCCATTCAGCAAGGCTGTTGAAGGGACAGGGAGTTCGTATATTTTTTCAGACATAATCGATCACCTCAAATTGCTAGCAGTCTTTCCAAGCCCGGTAACGCGCAGGACACCCGTACCTTGCTGAGTGAGTCCGTTTCTGAGGAGGCGTTCGGCAATGTTTGCCTGAACTGCGGCATCCCCACTTACGTTCACAAGATTCCATTGGTTACGCGGAATACCCGCACGCATCAGCGACAGAGACGATCGGGTATTAACAATTAGGTTAACTCCTTCGCCCTCGATATACTGTACCGGTACTTGACTCGGATTGAGGATTCCACTTCTGAGTTCATTTGATACTTGTCCTATGGTTTTTCCTACAAAAAAACCCTCGGCACTGAAATTTGCGCTCGCGGTTGTCTGGGTAAAACTGTAATGGTCCCCTAAAACTGGACACACTTTAGCTCTTTTTTCTTGGGGTCGCAGCAGCTTTTTGTTGCTCACGCCAC
>WBZR01003142.1_pt1 | contig 15545 bp, 13 predicted proteins | sample 5204231 | NCBI WGS metagenome assembly WBZR01 (sample SAMN12412403, study PRJNA552823) | activated sludge metagenome | isolation source: activated sludge from anammox sidestream of wastewater treatment plant... | place: USA: Virginia | collected 2017-08 | reverse complement strand
GTGCTGGCCGGCGTGCCGGTGATCATGCAGGCGATGTTCGAGTCGCTGCAGGATCAGTTGCAGGATGGGGCGCCGATCCGCTCGCGCAGCGTCACCGCGCCGCTCGGGGAGAGCCGCCTGGCCGAGAGCCTGGCGGACATTCAGCGCCGGTATCCGGACGTCGGCATCGGCAGCTATCCCTTCGCGCGCGAGAGCCGGGTCGCCGTCAGCATCGTGCTGCGTGGCACCGACGAGGCGCGGCTGGACGGCGCGGCCGCGGAGGTCGCCGCATTGATGCGGACACTGGGCATCGCCGAGGGAGATATCGAGCGCAACTGACCCGCGCGCGTGTCGGTTGCCGGTTCAGGGTGCGGTCGCCGCCGGCGCCTGCTCGCGGGGCGTGAAGGCAACCGACTTCGGGAACAGCGCCGCGTCGTGGCTCGCGAGGAAGGCCAGCAGCCTCGCGGGCGTGGCCTCGATAGTCGCGTCACTGAACTCGGAGCTGGCGTCGACCATGCCCTCGATCTCCCCGTCGCGTATGGCCCGTTTCACCTCGTCCTCGTCGATGAGCGCGATCGCGAGTCCTCCGGGCGTGGCCTGGTATCTCAGGATCATGAAGCCGATCTCCCGCCTGCCTGGCCTCATGTCCATGACGCTGAGGTAGCGGCGCTCGCCCGCGACGGTCGTCTGCGCCTTGTACTGCGCGATGTTTCGTCCGCCGTCGGGCTTCACCGTCGTCAGCGCAATCAGCACCAGATGCTCGCCGGCGCGGGTGATGTCGAGTTCGACGTGATCGCCCTCGACGTCGGAGTTCTGCCATGCGCCGAGCAATGCCTCGTCGATGGTTGCGGCGGCGGTGTCCGAGAGCGGTTGCCTAGTCCACACGACACAGCCGGCCAGCAGGAGCACGGCGGCTGCCGATACCAGGTTGCGAATCAGGGCGGTCATTGCGTCCTCTCCATGCGGGTCGTGCGCCAGTGGCGGGCATTGCGACGTGCGATCATTCGTCGATCGCGAACGTTGCGAGGCAAGCTTCCTGCCAACCTGCCTGGGGCCGTGTGCCATGATCGCCGAAGCGGGGAATCCCGGGCAACGACGGGCCCGCGTCACCCGGACGGCAGCCCGGGGATGTCGCTCGCGGAATGGGTTGGTCGTCGTTCCACGGTTTGATCCCCGCGGTGCCAATAGCCCTGCATCTCATCATTGACGTGTCCGGGATCGGGACCGCGCCACGGGCGCGGGCAGCCACCGGATCGCGACCGGCTTGGCGGAACGGCGCTGGCGATTGGAGCGCCGGTGCCGGCTTGACTACGATTGAGGCTTCATCCCCCTGCGACGGAAAGGCCCGCGATGATCACGCCCGCAATCTCCCGTGTCCGCAACGTACTGCTCGCCGCGTGCCTGCTCGCCGCGGCTCACTATTCCCCGGCGCCCATGGCCGCGTCCGCCGGATCGGGCAGATACGTCACCGAGGACGCCAAGGCGAGCTTCAGGCATCTCTACGCCTATCGCGTGGCGGACGAGGACGACCCCGGGGTCCAGTACACCGAACTGGTGTTCGGCGAACAGCCGCTCGACACCGCCGCGATCGCCGCCGGCATGCAGGCCCGCGGCGGGGGCTCCACCACCTCGGTGCTGTGGGAGAAGGTCGAGGGGGCCTTCGCCAAGCTCAGGCTGCACGAGGACGGCAACACCGAGCTCTACGTCTACGTGCCGCCGGGCTACAACTTCAACTACGGCGGGACCAGTGCCGAGCTGAACGCCAACACGCCGGAGCGCGCCGAGGGCAGCTTCCGGCTCGATGACACCGACATGAACGGCAAGCCGCGCACGATCGAATTGACCTTCGCCGCCGACGTGACACCGCTGGGCGCGGCGCCCGCCGGTGCTCCGGATGCGCAACCCGGGGACGGGCCGGGGAGTCCGGCCGCGGAGCAGCCGGCGGGCGATCCGCTGCCGCAGGACGGCGGCGAGCCGGGCGTGGTGTTCCTCGAGGCCATGAAGGCGCAGCGGGAGGGCGATTTCGATGCGATGCTGCGCGTCACCAGCAAGGCGCAGAGGGAGCAGATGCAGGCGGATCGCCACAAGCCGGAGTTCCCGGCCATGCTGGAGATGATGAAGAACATGGCGGCGCAGTCCGTGGAGATCGGCGGCGGCCGCGTCAGCGGCGAGACGGCGACGATCGACTTCACCGGCCACCATGCCAACGGCGGCACCTCGAAGGGCACGGCGACGATGCTGCGCGAAGACGGCCGCTGGGTGGTGCAGAATATCAGCGAGACGCTCGGCGGGGAGTAGCGGCGGCGAGACTCGAGCCGCGCCCCGCGCCGCCGATCACAGGCTGGCGATCAGCCTGTCGGCCACGCGAAACGCGTTGGCGTAGATGGTCCAGGTGAACGGCACGCTGCCGCCGCTGGGCATGAAACTGCCGTCGCTGACGTAGACGTTCTCGCAGTCGTGCATGCGGCAGTCCGCGTCGAGCACCGAGGTTGCCGGATCGGTGCCGAAGCGGCAGCCGCCGGCCTGCAGGTTCGGCGTCGGTGCGCCGTTGATATTGGCGATGACGTTGCGGAATCCCATACGCTCCATCACCGGGCGGGCGCGGTCGACGAGATACTGCGACACCCTGTCGTCGTGCGGATGGTGGCCGATGCGCACGCGCGAGACCGGCAGCCCCCACTTGTCCTTCACATCGGGATCGAGAGCCACGTGGCAGTCGTCGTTCGGCAGCCAGTCGCAGAAGACCTCGAATCGCAGGACCCGGTTGTTCCAGAAGACGGATTCCAGGCGGCGCTTGAACTCCCGCCCCCAGACCAGCTCGCCGTTCTGGTCGCGCCGCTCGGGCATGGCGCGATGGATGAAGCTCGGGGAGTTGCCGACGAAGTCGATGGTGCCGCCCTTGGCGCGGCCGCCAAGGGCGGGGTCGTCGACAAAATAGAAATCCTGCAGGCCGCGGTTGACGAACGGCCCGAGGAGCTTCATCCGTCTCACGGTCTCCTCGTCGTAGTCCTGCAGCAGCACGTGGCCGGCGCCGGTCGCACCGGCGGAGAAGATGAGATTGCGGCCCACCTGCCCGTGATTGTTGCCGAGGCCGTGGGGGTGCCTCGGTCCGCTCGACAGCAGCAGCAACCGTGAGCTCTCTATGGCCTGGCAGGCGACCACGAACGCCTTGGCGTCGACCCGCTGCGCCTGCCCGTCCCTGTCGTAGTACAGCACGCCGGTGGCGCGGCCGTCAGCGCCGGTCTCGATCCTGTAGACGTGCGCCTGCGGACGGACCTCGCAGTTGCCGGTGGCGACGGCGCGGTTGAGCAGCGCCGCGCGCGCGCTGCCCTTGGCGCCACTGGAACAGCCAAAGCTGCCGCAGAAGCCGGAGTACTCGCACGGGCGACGCTCGTCCCTGGGCCTGGTGAGGATGGCGCGCGCAACGGTGAGCGGCGTGTAGCCCATCTCCGCCGCGGCCTTGTCCACCCACTGCGAGAACAGGTGTTCGGTGGTCGGCGCATAGGGAAAATCCGGCGTCGAGCGCGGTTCCAGAAACCTGTGCGGGACCACGCGGCCGGAGATGCCGACCTCGGTCTCCACCTTGGTGTAGTAGGGCTCGAGGTGCTCGTAGCCGATCGGCCAGTCGGCGATGTTGGCGCCGGCGATGGGGCCGAAGGTGCTGAGCAGGCGGAGGTCGTCGGGCTTCATCCGGAAGAAGTGCCCGCTCATGAAATTGGACGAACCGCCCACGCAGTTGCCGTTCCAGTAGTCGTGACCGGAATTCGGATCCGAGGTCGGCAGCGCCGACCACTGCCCGTCGGCGCCCGGCTCCTCGATCACCTGCGGTTCGGTCTTGTAGTCGGAGCGGAACACCCGGCGGTGATTGCAGGCGACCTCGTCCTTGTAGAAATCACGCTCGTCGAACCACGGCCCCTTCTCCAGCACGACGACCGAGCGGCCGGCGCGCGCGGCCTCCCAGGCGATCGGACCGCCACCGGCGCCGCTGCCGATGACGCACACGTCGAAGTCTTTCATGCCGGCTTGATCTCGAAATAGCGCTTGCCGATGGGCGGCCGCGGAAATCCGGCCGTGTATCCCAGCCATTTCCAGCCGACCTCCCCGGTGTTGCCGCCGTAGACCGGATCGGCCAGCAGGGCCTCCAGCAGGTAATACATCACCAGCGAGATCCAGTTGGCGCCGTCGCGGCTCCCGGCCATCTTGCGCAGCGCCGCCTCGCGCTCCTCCTCACCGAGCTCCTCGAAGACGCGGCCGCCGTAGTCGAGCGCAATCCGCTTGCGCAGGAAGACCGCGCCGGCGGTGATGAATTTGCGGTCCTCGATCGCGTCGCCGTCGTCGCGGCCGAGCGCGTCCTGCAGATAGGCGAGTGCGTTCACCTGCGCCGCGCCGGGGCTGTCGGCCTCGGTTGGCAGCAGATGCGATTGCACGCCCTGCAGCAGCGGCCATGGCGCCTCCTCGAGCACTCGGGCAAGGGGCGAGGGCAGGCCGCCGCCCGGCGCCATGGGCAGGACATCTCCGACCGCGCGCCCGGTCGCCACGGCCCCGGCTCCCGCGAGCAGCGAGAGCAGGAACTGGCGGCGGCGCCACAGCAGCCGGTCGCTGTGCAGATATGTGTAGAGAAAGTGTTCTCCCATCTTGCCTTCTCGCCCGCGCGGGCTCATGGTTGCTGCGCGATTGGACCACATTCCCGCGCTGGAATTCTATCGGCCGGAGGGGCCCGATCGCACCGGCCGCCGTGGGGCGGCGGCGGGCTCGCGCCGCGCCCTTGTCACGCACTGCCGTATGCGTCGAACAGGTGGATTCGGCCCCCATTTTGCAAGACTGCACGCTCGGGCCCGGCACCGGGGTCTGGCCTTCCGCAGGGCAGGGCGGGGGCGCACCGGGTGCATGCGGCGATCGGATGACTTTGCGCCCGGCCGTCGCCCGCCACGGGCGCCGCCGCCGTGGCCACGGGACGAGGAAGAACATGCATCACGAACCAGCGAGCATGCCGATCGGTACGGGCAGCACAACCGCGATCTCCGCGGGCAGCCGTCGGGAGAGGGCGGCGTTCGTCGTCATACTGCTGGCGACGCTGGCGCTTTTCGGCCAATACATCTGGTCCGCCTACCGCGACGCGTATCGCGCGGCGGAGACCACCGTGGAGAACCTGGCGCGCGTCATCGAGCATGACCTGCATGTCACCCTGGCGCGCGCCGACCGCGACCTGGCCGCGGCGGCCGCGATGATTGCCGAGGATCCGACACGCGAGCGGTCGGATTGGCCCTCCGTGCTGAACAGCACCGACCTTCGAAGGCTTGCCCTGACGGAGACCGACTTCGGGCGCCTTGCCGTCGTCGGGCCCTCGCGCACCGGGTGGGTCCTCGCGGACCCTGCCACCGGCGAGACGGTGCCCGCCGGACCCGCGGTCACCGAGACAATCGATTTCGCGGCGGGCGGCGACCTCGTGGTCGCGGTTTCGGCGCCGCCGGCGGGCGGTGCGCCGTCGTGGCTGCTCTACCGCCTCATGAGGGATACGGCGGGCACGGTTTTCGGTGCGGTGGCCCTGATCCTCGACACCGGCCAGATCGAGCGGTTGTTCAAGGAGATCGAGCTGGGCGCGGAGGGTCTCGTCGTGGTGCGCCACGCGGACGACAATGCCCTGCTGCTGCGGCGGCCGTCGCTCCGGAGCTCCGGCGCGACGGCGCGGAGCACGCCGGCGTACGAACGCATCGCGCACGGCGAGCAGTCCGGGGTGGGGCGCATCGTCTCGCCGTTCGACGGTGTCGAGAGGGTCCTTGGATTCCGGCGCGTCGCCGGCTACCCGCTGTTCGTCATCGTCGGGTTTCCCACGCGCGAGTATCTGCTGCCGTGGATGCAGCGCGCGCTGGGGTCGGGGACCGCCGCGGCCGTGTTGCTCGCCGCGCTGGCGTGGATGATGCGACGGCGTCTGCGCAGCGACGCCAGCCTGCGGGAGAGCGCCGTGGCCCTGCAGGAGGCCGAATCCGTGGGCGGCCTCGGACACTGGGAGGCGGAGGCGGCCACGGGCGGCGTGCGCTGGTCGCCGAACATGTACCGCCTGCTCGGCATCGATCCGTCCACGCCCGCATCGCGCGCGGCGTTCGACGCCATCGTGCATTGCGCGGATCGGGCCCGGGTCCACGAGGCCTGGCGACAGGCGGCGCAGGAAGGGGGCTTCGATGTCGAGCACCGCATCGTCGTCGGCGGACAGGTCCGATGGCTGCGCGTCCGCGCCCGCACGATGAAGGACGCCCGGGGCGTGCCGGTGCGCGCCGTCGGTACCGTGCTCGACATCACCGCCAGGAAGACCGCGGAGGAGGGGCTCGCTGCCGAGCGCAATCTGCTGCGGACGATCCTCGACGCCATACCCGATTTCGTGTTCCTGAAGGACGAGACGGGCGTGTATCGCCTGTGCAATCCGGCCGTCGGGCGATATTTCGGCAGGACCGAGCAGGAGATACTCGGGCGCACGGACTTCGAGCTGGTCGACGCCGGGACCGCCGCCGGGTTCAGGCGCGATGACTTGGATGCGATGGCAGGCGGCGAACCGTCGCGCAGGGAGGAGAGTCTTGTGAATCGCGACGGCAGCCGCCTGTACACGGAGACGATCAAGCTGCCCGTGCGCGGCCCGGATGGCCGCGTCCTCGGCGTGCTCGGCGTCGCCCGCGACCTCACCGTCCGCAAGCTCGCGGAGCTGTCGCTGATCGAGAGCGAGGCGCGGTTCCGCTCGCTGGCCGACTCCACCGCGGTGATGATCTGGATGGCCGGGGTCGACGGGCGCGGCACGTATTTCAACCGCGCGTGGCTGGAATTCTCCGGACGCACGTTCGAGGAGGAGGTCGCCGCGGACTGGTGGCGCGACATTCATCCCGATGATCTCGACGCTGCCCGCGCGGCCTATCGCGACGGGTTCAGCTCGCGCACGGACTTCAGCACGGAATACCGGCGGCGGCGTCACGACGGCGCCTGGCGATGGGTGCTCGACGCCGGACGGCCGCGGCGTACCGCCGATGGAGTCCTCTGCGGCTTCATCGGGTCGTGCCTGGACATCTCGGAGCGCAAGCGCCTGCAGATGTGGGACAGCTCGCGCGCGGCGATCCTCGAGATGCTGGCCCGCGGCGCATCGCTGACGGCGGTGCTGGAGCGTATCGCCGCCAGCGCCGAGGAACTTGACCCGGGGGTGCGCTGTTCAATTCTGCTGCTGGACAATACGGGGCGACGCCTGCTCACCGGCGCCGCCCCGAGCCTGCCGGCCTTTTACTCCATGGCAATCAACGGCATGGAGATCGGCCCGGAGGCAGGCAGTTGCGGGTCGGCCGCGTACCGGCGCGAGCTGGTCGTCGTCGAGGATGTCCAGACCCACCCCGATTGGGCGCAGTTCAGGGACCTCGCCGCTCGCGCCGGCGTGGCCGCCTGCTGGTCGATACCCATCCTCGGCAGTGACGGCGCGGTGTTGGGCACATTCGCCGTGTATTACGCCACGCCGCGCCGTCCCATCGATACCGAGCTGGCCATGATCGGGTTCAAGTCCCGGCTGGCAGGGATCGCCATCGAGCGCGTGCGAACCGAGCGCGCACTGGCGGAAAGCGAACAGAAGTACCGCACCCTGCTCGATGCGATGGCCGATGGCGTATACGTCGTGCAGGATTACCGTCTCGTGTATGCGAACGCCGCACTGGCGCTGATACTCGGTTACGGGCACGAGGAACTGATCGGACTGCCGCTGGCCGAGGTGGTGGCATCGGATTTCCGCGATCTCGTCGTCCGGCGCTACGAGCAGCGGGTCGGCGGGGGCGAGCAGCCGCCGCGGCGCTACGAGGTCAGGCTGTTGCGGCGCGACGGGTGCGAGGTGTGGGTCGATCTCATCGCCTCGTGCATGGCGTTCAACGGATGCCCCGCGGCCCTGGTCATCGTGCGCGACAACACCGAGCGCCGGCATGCCGAGCAGTTCCTGCGCGACGTCATCGAGTCGACCTCCGACGGCATACTGGTGGAGGACCGGAGCGGCCGCGCGCTGGTCACCAATCACTGCTTCCAGGAGATGTGGAACGTCCCCTCCGCGGCCCTGCAATCCGGCGCGGAGCACGCCCTGCACGGCTACGTGCAGGCGCAGCTCGCCGAGGACGCGGCCCCGCCGGCGAAGACCTCGGACCTGCGTTCGCAGGACCAGTGGCGGGACTATCACCTGCTGCCGGTCCGCGACGGGCGGCTGATCGCGCGCCATTCCAGTCCGCTCATGCGTGACGGTGCCGTGGCCGGCCGCGTATGGTCGTTCCGCGACGTCACCGAGCGCCGCAAGACCGAGATCCTCTATCGCAGCGTCGTCGAGTCCTCCCCGGATGCCTTCGTCGCCGCCGACGAGGACGGGCGCATCGTCGAGTGGAGCCCGCGCGCCGAGCAGCTCTTCGGATGGCCGGCCGGGGCGGTCATGGGCCGGTACCTGCACGAGACCATCATTCCGCCGGCGTATCGCGAGCTGCACGTGGAGGGCCTGCGCCGCTTCCCGCACGGCGGCGAGGCGCGCTTCATCGGCCGCGTGGTGCGCGTGACCGCGCTGCGCAGGGGCGGGCAGGAGTTCCCGGTGGAATTGCAGGTGAGCGCGGTGCGCATCGGCAGCCGCTGGCGCTACACCAGCTTCATTCGCGACATCAGCGGCCGCGTGCTGGCCGAGCAGCAACTGGCGCAGGCGCAGCGCATGGAGGCCATCGGTCAGCTCACCGGCGGGCTGGCGCACGACTTCAACAACATGCTCGGCATCATCGTCGGCAGCCTCGACCTGCTGTCGCTGGAGCAGACCGACGCCGAGGCGCGCGAGCTCATCGGCACCGCGATGTCGGCGGCCCATCGCGGGGTCGAGGTGACCAAGTCGCTGCTGGCGGTGGCGCGGCGGCAGCCGCTGGCGCCGAGGATCGTGGAGGTCGACGCGGCCCTGATCGAGATGGGACCGCTGCTGCGGCAGACGGCCGGCAAGCGAATCGAGGTTCGCCTGGAGCGCGGCGTTCCCGGGGTGCACGCCTGCCTCGACCCGGGCAGCTTCAACAACGCCGTTCTGAACACGGCGATCAACGCGCGCGACGCCATGCCTGCCGGCGGCGAGTTGCGCATCGCCACCGCCTTGATCGATACCGCTGACACCCACCTCACCGCGGACCTCGACCCGGGGACATACATCGAGGTCAAGATCGAGGATACCGGCTGCGGCATGCCCGCGGAGGCGGTCAGGCGCGCATTCGATCCGTTCTTCACCACCAAGGAGCGCGGCAAGGGCACCGGCCTCGGCCTGGCGATGGTCTACGGTTTCGCGCGGCAGTCGGGCGGCACCGCGACCATACGCAGTACGGTGGGGGTGGGGACCTGCGTGCAGCTCGTCCTGCCGGTGGCGGCGACGCCGGTTCGGCAGGACGAGGGGGCGACGGCGCCGGACGATCGGCCGACGGCGCGGGCGGGAGAGTCGGTGTTGGTGGTCGACGACGAGTCCGACCTGCGCGGGATCATCCGCGCATGGCTGGTCGCGGCCGGCTACCGGGTGGCGTTGGCGGACTCGCCCGCGGAGGCGTTGATGCGGATGCAGGCCGAGCACTTCGACCTGATGCTGACCGACGTCGTCATGCCAGGCCCGATGGACGGCGTTGCGCTCGCGCGGGCGATCATGCAGCAGCATGCCGGTACGCGCGTACTGCTGATGAGCGGCTATGCCGACGATGCGCTCGGTGGCGTGAAGCGGCAGTGGAGGGTGCTGGAGAAGCCGTTCCGGCGGGACGAGCTCGCGCGCGCCGTGCGCCGCGAGCTCGATCAGCGCGACGCCCTGCTGGCATGAGGCTTGCGCCCGAATCGATACGCGCGCCCCGGGGTCCGGGCCCCGGCGCGGCGGTCCCGCGCGCAGGAATTTGCCGTCGGGCCTCGCGCCGGGCGGCAGGAGGTGAAAATTGGCAATATCCGGATTCGCAGCCATGAACATGCAGGAGCAAGGCACGGCGGCACGCCCGCGGCTGCTGGTCATCGACGATGAACTCGGCATACGGACGCTCGTGCGGCGCATCGGCCGGCAGGCCGGCTTCGAGGTGCAGGAGGCCGGCGCGGCGGTGGAACTGCGCGCCGGCCTGCAGCAGGCCCAGGATGTGATCGCGCTGGACCTGGCGATGCCGGACATCGACGGCATCGAGGTGATACGCGAGCTGGCGCAGTCCGGCTGCAAGGCCAGGCTCATCCTCATCAGCGGCTTCGATCGGCGCGTGCTCGACACGGCCGCGCGTCTCGCGAGCGACCTGGGATTGAACCTCAAGGGCGCGCTGTCCAAACCTTTCAGCGTTACCGACCTGCTCGCTCTCCTGCGGGCCGAGCAGCAGGCGCCGGGGCGCAGCATCGCGCGGCTGGAGGTCACCGCCGGCGAACTGCGTCGCGCGCTCGATGCCGGCGAGCTGGTGGTGCATTTTCAGCCGCAGGTCGATTTCGCGGATGGAGGCTGGTGCGGCGTGGAGGCACTGGTGCGATGGCAACATCCGCATTACGGCCTCATCCATCCCGCGGAATTCATCCCCCTGGCGCAGACCGGGGAGTTCGCCATTCCGGTCGCCCAACGCGTGCTGGAGCTCGCGCTGGCCGGTTACTCCGAGTTGCTCGACACCGCCGGCTTCGACGGCGCGCTCGCCATCAACATACCGGGCAGCGCGCTGTCCGACGTGCACTTCCCCGAGCACGTCATGGTGCGCATCGCCGCGCACGGGATCGCACACCGTCGCATCGTTTTCGAGGTCACCGAGACCTCGTTGGCCAATCAGCCCACCGTGGCGGCCGACATACTGGCGCGGCTGCGCATCAAGGGATTCAATCTGTCCATCGACGATTTCGGCACCGGCTACTCCTCGCTGGAGTCGCTGCACCGTCTGCCGTTCACGGGATTGAAGATCGACATGCAGTTCGTGCAGGCGGCCGAGACCGACGGCGTGGCGCGCGCGATCGTCGAGAATTCCATCGAACTGGCGAAACAGCTCGGGATGAAGGTGATCGCCGAGGGCGTACAGACCACCGGACAGTGGCGCTGGCTGAAGGCGCGCGGGTGCCACCTGGCGCAGGGATTCCTCGTCAGCCGCCCACTGCCGGCGGCGGACCTTCGTGCCTGGTGCGGCGCCTGGCAGCCGCCGGCGCACGAGTAGACTATGGCCCGGGACAGCATCGGTGGGGGAGGTGGCTGCATGAGCCTGTCGGCAACGAGCGCCAGCCCGGCGCGCGTGCTCGTGGTGGACGACGAAGGCTTTTATCTCAAGCTCATCGAAAAGTACCTCGCGCCGGCGGGTTTCGAGGTGGTCGTGGCCGAGGGCAGCGCGCGCGCGTGGGAGTTGCTGAAGCAGCAGCCTCACGGAGCATTCGATGCCGTGCTGCTGGATCGGAACATGCCGGGCGAGGACGGCATGCAGTTCCTGGGCAGGATCAAATCCGATCCGGCCCTGCGCGACCTGCCCGTCATCATCCAGACCGGACTGGCCGAACCGCAGCAGGTGGCCGAGGGGATCGCCAGGGGCGCCTATTACTATCTCGCCAAGCCGTTTTCCCGCGACGTGCTGTGCTCGCTCGTCTCGGCCGCGGTTTGCGACTGCAGGAATCAACGCGACCTGCAGGCGCGTCTCAGCCGCCAGGCGCATGGCAACGCGATGCTGCAGCTTGCAGAGTTCAGATGCCGCACGCCCGAGGAGGTGAGCGCGCTCGCCGCGCACCTGGCGCTTTTCTTCCCGGACCCGCAGCGCGTGGTGACGGGCATCTCGGAGTTCCTGCTCAATGCCGTCGAGCACGGCAATCTCGAGCTGAGCTACGAGGACAAATCCGCGCTGCTGCGCGAGGGCGTCTGGCATGCGGAGATCGGGCGGCGCCTGTCGCTGCCGCAGTTCGCCAGGCGCCAGGTGCGGGTCATCCTGGAGAATCGCCCGGACCGCGTGACGCTGACAGTCATCGACGAGGGCGCAGGTTTCGACTGGCAGGGCTATCTCGATTTCGACCCGGCGCGCGCCTTCCACCTGCATGGCCGCGGCATCGCCATGAGCCGCCTGATGTGCTTCGACTACACGGAATACAGCGGCTGCGGCAACGAGGTGCTGCTGACCGTGATGCGCCAGTGACGGCGTGCCGTCGTTGACTGCCGTCCGCGATCCGAGAGCAGCAGTGCTACTGGCGGTGTTCGTGGTGAGAGCGAGGGAGTCGATTGTCTTCCACGTCGGAACTCAGGCCTGACCGTGAAGCCTGGCGATCACCTGCAGGGCTTCGTCGATGTCGGCCTCAGTGTGGTCGGCGCAGACCTGGAAGCGGATCTCCTCTTCGCCGCGCGGGACGACAGGATAACTGAGGCCTGTGGCGAGAATCGCGTGCTCACGCAACCGCGCGACCAACGCCTGCGTGCGGGCGGTGTCGCGGACCAAAGACACCGATCGAGCTCGGATAGAACACCGCACAACCGGATCGTCGTGCGACTTCGAGCACGTCGTAGATGCCGCCCATGTTGAGCTGCCACGCGACCTGGGGGCGATCTTCGGCGGTGGCGGAGAGCAACGCCGCCGGATGGTAGATCGTGCCGACGTCGTACCGCCGCACGGCTTCCTGGATTCGATGCAACTCGGTGCAGTCGACGTGCTCGTACGGCTCGTCCTCGGCGGCGTCACCGGACTGGGGCATGCGAATGTCGGAAGCCACTACGCGATCGGCACCATGGCGCTGGCGCGGGTGCGTTCTTCGGCCCGTCGAGCGAGAAAGGAAATCTTGCACATCGTTGTCGGATAGACAGCAATCGTCGTTTATATGACAACACATCGCCAGGGAGCTCCCAGCCCCGTCGCCCTGCTGTCTGGCGACAACCATCGACGGCTGCTGGGATTGCTGCTGATGTATCCTGAGCAGGGCAGGGCGTTCACGTGCGCGAGATCGCGCGACTCACCGGCGTGAACGCCGGCAACGCCCATCGCGCGCTGAAACGTATGGAGCAGACCGGCCTGGTCGCCACTTTCCGCGTCGGTAACCAGGTCCGCTACCCGGCCGATCGCGACTGCCCGATCTTCGAGGAGCTTGCCGGCCTCATTCGCAAGACCCCGGGCATGGCGGATGTACTGCGGGAAGCGTCGGCGCCGTTGGCCGATCGCATCCAGGTCGCTTTCATCTCCGGCGCAGTGGCGCGGGGCGAGGAGGGGACGCACCGCGACGTGGACCTCATGTTGGTGGGCAAAGAGATCACTTTCGAAGAAGCGGCCCGGGCCGTTTACCCCGCGCAGGAGCGCCTGCGGCGCGAAATCAGCCCGGTCGTTGCGTCGATCGCGGACTTCGTGCACAGACGCAAGCCCAGGGACCGATTCGTCACCCGTTTGATGGCGGAACCCAAGCTCATGCTGTTCGCTGGATTCGATGAGCCTTGAAGACCTGTTGAAGATTGGACAACTGAAGCGGCATCCGCCGGATCGCGACGAGGTGCGGCGGCTGCTCGCCGCCGCCGAGCGCAATCCGCACGATGCAATCCTGGTCGCCAACAGCCCGGAAACGCGATTCGATTGTGCCTGCAAGGCTGCGATGCAACCCGCACTCGCGGCCCTGATGGCGCACGGCTATCGGCCGATGCGTAGCGGAGGCACGCCGGCTGCTGGCCGAGTTCAGGGCGCGGATCGCGAAGACGCACCCAAAGCTTGATGAGTGACACCCAGGCAGTGATGGATGGGTGCGGTGGCAGAGACGCCGCGACCGCGCTGCGGGTTGGGCCAGCGCTGACCCCCCGGCAGGATCGGCGGCGGCAGTCACAATGTCTCCCGGCCTCCCGCGAAGCAGAGCGGCGGGCCACGTACGGTGTTGCGGAGGCGGGACCAGCCTGCGACCAGAAAAATCTCCTGGATCAATGGCGCTGCACGGCACGGCGTGCGTCGAGCCGGAGCCGGCATCGGGCCGTGGCGGTCTCGAGCCGCCTTGTCATTGCCGGGAGTCGAGAACTCGCAGCAAGCATCTGCGCGCGGCAGCGCAGATGCCTGGCTGCTTCCCTTCGCGCGGGCCGGCGACGTTGAGCGTTCCGACCTTCAGGGCACACAGCCAAGAGGCGATCTGATCGTGTGCCGTTGCGTCGTCCAGATCGACCACAAGGCACGGTTTGGATAGGCGGTTCGCGATGGCCACGGTGTGAGCAGTGCCGCCCTCCAGTTGCCCCCGGTTCAACACCAGTGTGGCATCGGCATCCAGGACGTTTCGCCTGGTGCGCTGCTCGTAGCGTTTGCTCTCTGTCTCGAGAAGGGGGTACCGCTCCGGAATGATACCGTCGTCGGCGCGGCGGCCTCTGGGGCACCAACCGCCACAGGCAATGCCCAGTTCCAGCGCGATGTCCAGCGCCGCACGGTCGACGCCCGTTTGTCCTCCGGAAACGATCTTCGTTGGCGTTGTCATTCAACTCCTGGCGCTGAGCTGCGATCGGACAGAGGGACTGGAAGGAGAGGTGGTGCCGAGAGAGGGAGTCGAACCCTCACGGGGGGTTACCCCGGCGGATTTTGAGTCCGCTGCGTCTGCCGGTTCCGCCATCTCGGCGCGGTGTCGGGAGGGCGGCCAGTATAAATGAAGGCCAATGGCGGCAAAACCGCCATGCCGATCCCTCGCCGGATGCCGGGATTTCCGGCATCACGGCAGGAGATCGCGGTTCGCGTGAATGTGGCGGGGGCTCCTACTTCGGCTGCGGAACGATGCGCAGGTAAGGCTTCGGTGCGCGCCAGCCGCCCGGGAACATCGTCTTGGCATCCTCGTCCTTCACCGAGCCGGCGATGATGACGTCGTCGCCCTGCTTCCAGTTCACCGGTGTGGCGACCTTGTGCTTGGCGGTGAGCTGTATCGAATCGAGCAGGCGCAGCACCTCGTCGAAGTTGCGGCCCGAGGTCATCGGGTAGACGAGCATCGCCCTGATCTTCCTGTCCGGGCCGACGATGAAGACCGAACGCACCGTCGCGTTGTCAGCGGGAGTGCGGTCCTGCGAGCTTCCCGGCGTCTCGGCGGGCAGCATGTCGTAGAGTTTCGCGACCTTCAGTTCCGGATCGCCGATCAGCGGATAATTGACCGCGTGGCCCTGGGTCTCCCGGATGTCGCCGACCCAGCGCTTGTGGTCGCTGACCGGGTCGACGCTCAGGCCGATGATCTTGCAGTCGCGACGCTCGAAATCGGGCTGCAGCCGCGCCATGTAGCCGAGTTCCGTCGTGCACACCGGCGTGAAGTCCTTCGGATGCGAGAACAGGATGGCCCACCCGTTGCCGATCCAGTCATGAAAGCGTATCGATCCCTCGGTGGTCTCCGCCGTGAAGTCCGGCGCCTCGTCGCCTATGCGTAATGCCATGGTCCACCTCCTGCTCTTGATTTGTTAGGTAACTTCGATTCATGCCTCAGACCGCCCGCACGCTCCTGCCTGCGTGCGGCCTCATCACGTAACAAATTATAGGACGCCCACCCGCGGCCGCCGCGGGGATGAGATCGTCCCGGTCCTCGATGCCCTTCGGATCGCCCTGGCGCATCAGGAACGCGATCGTGGAGCTGCAGGGCGAGTTGTTGTCGGGCAGTCTCGCCTGCCAGTCCCT
>WBZR01003141.1_pt1 | contig 15553 bp, 16 predicted proteins | sample 5204231 | NCBI WGS metagenome assembly WBZR01 (sample SAMN12412403, study PRJNA552823) | activated sludge metagenome | isolation source: activated sludge from anammox sidestream of wastewater treatment plant... | place: USA: Virginia | collected 2017-08 | reverse complement strand
AGGCGGCGCGCGCGGCGGCCGCGTCCGGCTCGGCGTAGTGGTGATAAAGCCCCTTCACGTACCACGCGAACGGCATTTCGGGGTCGATGGCCAGGGCGCGATCGATGCCCGCCTTCATCTCATCGGGCTGACCGAGGAGAAAGGCGACGTAGGCGTACAGTGCCGGAAAGCGGGGGTCGTACGCGAAGGCCGCCTCGCCGTCGCGGGCGATCCGCAGGGCGTCCTCATGCCGGCCCGCGAACGACGCCAGCCACGACTGGAACAGCCTCACCTCGGGGTAGCGCGCCGACTCGTCGGCGTGCCCCTGCACCTTCGCCTCCGCCTCGGCGTATCGTCGCTGCTCGACGTCCACGCCGGCACTGCCGAGCCCGGCGATGACCTGCTCGCGGCCGGTGAGCCTGGCCGCGGCGCCGTCGAGCTCCTTGCCGGCGTCGCCGAGGTCACGGCGGCGAACGTCGAGCAGGCCTTTTACGAGTTGCGCGCGCGCCTGATCGGTCGCATCGGGATTGGCGCCCGCGGCGCGCTCCAGGGCCGCGGCCGCCGCCGCATAGTCGCCCTGATCGTAAGCGACCGCGGCGAGCGCCACGAGCGATGAGGCCTGCGCGCCTTCGGCGACAGTCTGCTCCAGCTCCTCGCGGGCCCACTCGCGCTCGACGGTGCGCTGGCCGCCGATGGTCAGCATGTCGAACCATTCGAGCTCCGTGTCCATGACGATGAGCGGGCGGTTGCGCAGGTCGACCACGGTGCGCTTCGTCGGCGGCTTGCCGCGTTCCACCGTGCCCTGCTCGCCGCTCGCCACCTGTATCGCACCGAGCTCGTTGGCGAGATCGACCTCGCCGGCGAGCACGATGACGTCGGTGCGGCCGTCCTCGCCCACGCTCACGTACCAGTCGGTGCCGCGTATGCCGATGGTGGCCGTGGGCGTCGCCATTTCGACCGTCTGGCGGCCGATGCCCATCTCGCCGGTGACGGCGCGCAGCAGCGCCTTGGCGCGCGACCACGCCGAGCCGGCAAGGAGGCGGAACTTGCTGAGCTCGCCGTCGGCGCCGCGCACCTGCCCGATCTCGAAGGTGCTCTGGCGATGGATGCGGATCTGCGTGTCGTCGCGCAGCAGGATGGCGGCCGAACCGTAGGGCCCGGTCTTGAGGACGTCGCCGGCCGCGACGCTCTGGCCGACCTGCAGCGGCCGCGCGCCGGCCGCGCCGGCCGGCTGCAGCGTCTCGTCGCCCTTGGCGGCGACGATGCGCCCGACGGCCGTGCCCTGCGCATCGGCGCCACTGGCGTCGGCGAATGTCAGGCCAAGCGCGGCCGTCAGCACGGCCGCCCAGCTCGTACGCCACATAGGATTTCCCCCCGGAAACCGTTCCCCCGTTGGTGCACGATTATAGGGGTTGCGACGACGGAAACAATTGACCGCCCGCGATGACTCGCGGCGTCGACGTTCCGGGCGGCCGCGACCGGAAGCTGTCGATGCCGGGCGGCTCCGGGCGAATTCGCGCCTGCTTGCGGGCAGCGCCGGGACCGCACGGTGAGCATACGCCCCCGGGAGTGCCAGCTCATCGCATCGATCTTTCCCGGGCATTGCGCGACACTCGGCGTCGGGGCGCGAAAAACGCAATCCGCGCCCGTGCGCGCCTCCGGCACGCGCACTGCCGTGGCTTGTCCCCGATCAACGCGGGATTCGCCCGATCGCCCTAGCCTTGCGCGTGGCAGGCACCCCGGGGAGAGAGGCGCTTGGGCCAGGAGATAGATCGCGTCGAGTTCTCGGATGCGCACTTTCGCGAATTCGAGTCGCGCCTGCGTCGCGAGACCGGCCAGCTCGATGAATGGCTGGCGTCGGACCGCATCGAACATGGCGGCCATGTGTTCGGACTCGAGGCAGAGGCCTGGCTGGTCGATCACAATCACTTCCCCGCTCCGCACAACGAGGCATTTCTCGATCGCCTCGCCAATCCGCTCGTGGTGGCGGAGCTGTCGAGGTTCAACGTCGAGCTGAACAGCACGCCGCGCTCCCTCGCGGGCGCGGCGCTGCGCGGCTCGGAGGAGGAACTTCGGGCGACCTGGCGTGATTGCCAGCGCGTGGCCCACGAGATGGGCGATGCCCTGGTCCTGATCGGCATACTGCCGACCATACGCAACGCCGACCTGTGCCTGGCGAACATGTCGCCGCTGAATCGCTACTACGCCCTGAATGACCAGTTGCTGCGCCGCCGCCGGGGCCGACCGGTCAAGGTCGATATCGCCGGGCTGGAGAGGCTCACGGCCACCCACACCGACGTCATGCTGGAGGCCGCGACCACGTCGTTCCAGGTGCATCTGAAGGTGCCCGTGGAGGATGCCGTCCGGCACTACAATGCCTCGCTGATCGGTTCCGGGCCGGTACTCGCCGCAGGCGCGAATTCGCCGTTCCTGTTCGGGCGATCGCTGTGGGAGGAGACGCGCGTGCCGCTGTTCGAGCAGGCCGTCGCGGTTGGCGGCGAGGATGCCGCGTGTTCCCGCGTGAGCTTCGGATCCGGCTACCTGAGGAACTCCGTCGCGGAGTACTTCCACGAGAACCTGGAACGCTATCACATCCTCCTGCCGATACTCTTCGAGGGCGCCGGTCGGCTCGATCACCTGCGCCTGCACAATGGCACGATCTGGCGCTGGAACCGCCTGCTGCCCGGATTCGACGATGCGGGGCACGCGCACGTGCGCATCGAACATCGTCCGCTGCCGGCGGGCCCCAGCATCGTCGACATGATCGCCAACGCCGCCCTCTATGTCGGGCTCACCCACTTCCTCGCGGTGCTGAGGGAGCCGCCCGAGGCGGCGCTGCCCTTCGAGGAGGCGCGTTCGAACTTCTACGCAGCCGCGCGGCTGGGCGCCGGCGCGCGGCTGCGGTGGCTGGGCGGCGCCGTCGCCGATGCGCGCAGCCTGCTGCTCGAGGAGGTGTTGCCGATGGCCCGCCACGGGCTGAAGGCGCTGGGTGTCGATGCCGCCGAGGTCGCGCGCTATCTGGAGGTGGTGCGCATGCGGGTGCAGACCGGCCAGAACGGCGCTGCCTGGCAGCGCGGCTTCGTCGATCGTCACGGCCGCGACCCGTTACGCCTCACGGCCGCCTACGTGGAGAACCAGCGCAGCGGCGCGCCGGTGCATGAATGGGAGTTCTAGATGCTGACAGTGTCTGAGGAGTTGCCGGAAGGCATTTACACCTGCCGGGCCGCGGATCTGCACACGATACTGCCGGGCCCCAGCCTCTTTCATCTGCCAGGCAGACGCGGCGAACCGCTGTTCGTGTCCGTGCTGCTGCACGGCAACGAGGACACCGGCTGGCAAGCCGCGCAATCGATCCTGCGCATGTACCGCAACCGGACGCTGCCGCGCGCGCTGTCGCTGTTCGTCGGCAACGTCGCCGCCGCGCGCGTGGGCGTGCGGCGTCTGCCGGAGCAGTGCGACTACAACCGGATCTGGCCGGGGTGCGAGGACGGCGGGACGCCGGAGCACGCGATGGCGGAGCAGATCGTGGCGGCAATGCGCGCCCGCGGCCCGTTCGCCAGCATCGACGTCCACAACAATACCGGGCTGAACCCCCATTACGCCTGCGTGAACAGCACCGACCCGCGCTTCCTGCACCTGGCGCGGCTGTTCTCGCGGATCGTCGTCTATTTCCAGCGGCCGCGCGGCGTGCAGTCCATGGCCTTCGCGGGGCTCTGTCCGGCGGTGACCGTGGAGTGCGGCAAGCCCGGCAGCCTGAAGAGCGACGAGCACGCCGCCGAATTCATCGACGCGTGCCTGCACCTTGCCGCGTATCCGGGCGGTCCGGTGCCGGCGCACGATCTCGATCTGTTCCAGACCGTGGCGACGGTGCGCGTGGTCCACGGTCGCGATTTCCGCTTCGGCGAGCCGGGCGGCGACATCTGCTTCGGGCGCGACCTCGAGCACATGAACTTCCGCGAGGTCCCGCGGGGAGCGGTGTGGGGGCAACTCCGCGATGCCCGCGTCCGGCCGTTGCAGGTCATCGACGACGAGGGGCGCGACCGGTTTCACGACTACTTCGGCGTCGAGGCCGGCGTACTCACGCTGCGCAGGAGCATGATGCCGGCGATGCTTTCCTGCGACGTCGAGGCGGTGCGCCAGGACTGCCTGTGCTACCTTATGCAGCGGCTGCCGCAGCCGCAGTGACGCGTCGCGGCGCCGGCGCACGCCGGCGCGCATGCGCTGCGCGTGCGTCGCGAGCGGCAGCCCGGCAGCGCCGCCGACGGGGCCTGGCGGCCGAGGGGCGATCGGCGGCCGCATGGCGCATCCCCACCGTGCCATGTATGCTCTTCGTAAACGCGCAGTAATCTCCTTCGGGCATATCCATCTGCCCGGGCGTGAGGGATTATTTGTTTCCAGGCTTGTCTCGGGGGAGCGCCCGTGGCGCGGCAGGCGGAGAGCACGGCCATAAGGTCAGCAGCGGGAATGCGGCAACGGAATGGTAGGGAGTCGGAGTGCGTGACGTCGCTGTTCGGTCAACCCAGGACCGGACAGCTCTGGACACATGAGTTCAGCGACACGCGCTGGATGCCGGGCATACGCATGCTTCGGCAGCGGCTGAAGCGCGGCGAGCGCCTGTACAGGTGCGGCGAGCGGGTGCGCTCCCTGTTCGTGGTGCATGCAGGCGCGTTGAAGACGCAGATGGTCCGCAGCGACGGGCGCGAGCGCGTCACGGGTTTCAGGCTTCCCGGCGACCTGGTCGGCATCGACAGCCTCGGTCTGGCGCGCTACTACGCGGACTCGGTCGCGCTGCAGGATTGCAGTGTCTTCGTCATCCCGCGACGGGATGTCTTCGAGGCGGCAAACCGCGATCCGAACCTGCTGTGGCGACTCTCGGCCCATGTCAGCCAGGAGATGTTCTGTGAGCAGTACGCGATGCTGATGCTGGACCTCTCCAACGCCGCGGAGCGGGTGACGACCTTCCTCATGCGTTACTCGGCGCGCCTGGCCGCTCGCGGCTATTCGGGCAGGCGCTTCATCCTGCCGATGGCGCGCGCCGACATCGCGAGCTACCTGGGGCTGCGGCCGGAGACACTGAGTCGGGTTTTTCTGCAGCTGCGCCAATCCAACGTGCTGACCGTGCGGGGTGGCAACGAGGTCTGCCTCAACGATGAGCGCATGGTGGGCCCGCCGCCGGAACGCGATCGCCTTGCATAGTGATGGGCGAGTGAATCCTCCGCCGGTCTGGTCGCGGCCAGCGCTGCGACGAGGAGGATGGCGCACACGCGCCGGGGAGTCCGGCGCCGGTAAGTCCGTTCAAGGCGCCCGTCTTTCGAAGCGCGGATGACTTGCCCATAATCGGTCGAGGCGTGACCAGCGAGGCGGCTCATGGCGGACGGAAAGGCAGACCACGGCACGCTCGACCGGGTAGTGGCCGCGGCGCGGCGGGCCAGCGAGGAACGGGAGCAGGGATACCGCGAACAGGCGCTCAAGATCTATCCATGGGTCTGCGGGCGGTGCGGGCGCGAGTTCACGCGGGTGAATCTGCGCGAGCTCACCGTGCACCATCGCGATCACGACCACGACAACAATCCGCCGGACGGCAGCAACTGGGAGCTGCTGTGCGTGTACTGTCACGACAACGAGCACACGCGCCACGCCGACAAGGTGCGGGGCTACGCATCGACGACCGAGCCGCCGCGCGCGTCCGGCGCGACCCACCAGCCGTTCGCCGACCTCGCCGCGCGTCTGAAAGACGGCCAGTGACGGTGCGCGCGTGGCCCGAGCGCCTCTGCGGCGCGGTCATGTCATGGGCCGCTCCGGGATCCAGGCCATTAAGGCCCCATTAATCCTGCCTTTTCCCGTTCTCCCCCAAGTGTTGCAATTCGCCACGATCTCGGCTTTCCGATCAATTTTTTCCGGCATAGCAGTTGCTAATATCAACTGATTCCCGTACAAAGGCGCCAAATTTATTGCAGTGGAGTGACTTTTATGCAACGTACCTTCTCCATCATCAAACCGGATGCCGTCCGGAAGAATGTCATTGGCGACATCCTCAATCGCGTCGAGCGCGCCGGCCTGCGCATCATCGCCATGCGCAAGATGCAGTTGTCCCGCGCCGAGGCCGAGGCGATCTACGCCGTGCACAAGGGATATTCGTACTTCGGCGATCTGATCGATTTCATTACCTCCGGTCCGGCCGTGGTCTCCGTGTTCGAGGGCAAGAACGGTGTCGCGGTGTATCGTGAACTGATGGGCGCGACCGATCCCGCCAAGGCGGCGCCGGGCACCATCCGCGCCGACCATGCCGAGAGCATGGCAAGGAACGCCGTGCACGGCTCGGACTCCGTCGAGTCCGCCCGCTACGAGATGGGCTGCGTGTTCACGCCGGAAGACCTGGGAGTCGTGGTTCCCGATCAGCACGCCGCCTGACGGCATCGGTATACGATGCAGTGAGGAAGGGGCCCCGCGGGGCCCCTTCGTATTCGGGCCGGCGGCGGCGAACCGGACCGGTCAGATGCGGCGGCGTATGCGGCGATGGACGGGAGCGAACCTGGCCAGTGCGGCCCCCAGGTTGCCGAGTGGTCCGGGCGGCCATACGACGATTACCTGATTCATGGCCTCTTCCTTCCCGCCCCAGCGTGACTTGTACTGAAGGTCGCCGGTGCCCATGTCCATGGTATGCACGCCGTGCCGCGCGCAATCCTCGAGGTCGCGGAGGTAGAGGATCCATCCGAGCCGGAAGCGCTCGTAGCGCTGATCATACTGGTTGGCGATCATGTACCGGATGGAACCGGTCGTGATCGTGAAACGGAAAGCCACCGGCTCGCCATTGAAGTACGCCAGCCAGACATTCAGCTGACCCTGCGGACCCAGTTGCTGGGCGCAGACGTGCTCCCAGAAGCGACGGCTTTGTGGCGATGCGAATCGCGGACGTCCTTCCTCGCTCGTGGTCAGCCACGATCGCGCCTCGATCGTCGCGCAGTCCTCGATCATCCCTCGCAGATCATCGCCTGCCGGATTCTGATGGTGACGTATCAACGCCGCTCCCTCGCGCTGCATGCGACGCTCGTAGGAGAGGACACGCTTCATCGAAGCGCGGTCCTGAATCATCGCCTGAAATTCCTCCGGGGAGGAGGGGATGTTGCGTGCAACGATAGTGCGCTCCTGATCGAAGCGCACTACGCGGCGGCAGCGCCGCGCCAGTTCCTTGACAATGAGGAGTCGTTCCGGGAAGACGGTGTCGTAGGGACCGAAGCGCAGGACCTCATTCCATTCCTGCATGTCCAACAGGGCCTGTGCGAGAGCCGCGCATACAGCCTCCCGCACCTCGGGCAGGCACACGATACCGCGATGGGGCTGGTAGTAACCTGCCAGCGCCCAGAAGGCAATGCCGTGAAATCGCCGTTTCACCAGCGGCAGGATCCCCACGACGCGGCGGTCGGGGTTCCGGGCGAGCAGGACCCTGATGTCGCCCGTCCATTCTCCATCATTGCCGAGGTGCTGCAGCCAGCCGGCGATCCAGTGATAGCCGAACAGTTGCTCGTGTTCCGGCGCCGCCTTCAGGCAATCGGCCCATTCCCGGCCGATATCGGGCATGACGCCGCCGTGTCCTTCGAGAACCTCGACAGTGATCAGCCGGCTCGTTGTCCTGGCGACGCCGCGGGCGGGCGTCCGGGGCGTATCGTTGTGCGCTGCAACCGCCATGAATGCCCCCAAGTATGCCTGGTGGGATAGTACGATGAAGCGCGCGTACTGCTGACGGAGAAATAGTGGCGCCCTGCGCAGATCCGGAAACGGCACCACATCGGCTGCATTGGACATTCAATTGGAGGGAGATGAGATGAAGGACTTCACACCGCCCCCTGACATCGCGAGCCTGCTGCCGCGATCCGATTTCACCCGCCGCGATTTCCTCGGCGCGACACTCGCCGCAGGCTTTGCCCTGGCGGTGCGCCCGCCCGGCGCCGAGACCATCACCACCGACAGCGACGGTCTGGAGGCCGGCGAGGTCCGCATTCCTGTCAGTGACGGCGAGATCCCGGCCTATCGCGCCATGCCCGCGCACGGCGGTCCGTTCGCCACCGTGCTGGTCGTGCAGGAGATCTTCGGCGTGCACGAGCACATACGCGACGTCTGTCGCCGTCTCGCCAAGCGCGGGTACATCGCCGTCGCGCCGGAGCTGTTCATGCGGCAGGGCGACGTCTCGGCGCTGGGCGACATCCAGACCATCATCGCTGCCGTCGTGTCGAAGGTTCCCGACGCTCAGGTGCTCTCGGACCTCGATGCCGCCGCGGCCTGGGCGGCCGCGACCGGTTCAGCGGACCCCGGGCGCCTCGGTATCACCGGCTTCTGCTGGGGCGGCCGCATCGTCTGGCTGTACGCCGCGCACAACCCGGCGCTCAAGGCCGGCGTAGCATGGTACGGTCGCCTGGCCGGCGAGGCGACGGCCCTGCAGCCGCAGCACCCAGTCGACATCGCCGCCCGGATCACGGCCCCGGTGCTGGGGCTGTACGGCGCCGCGGACCAGGGCATCCCGCTGCAGACGGTCGAGGAGATGCGGCGCGCGCTGCAGGCGGCGAAGGCGAAATGCGAGATCGTGGTGTACCCGGACACGCCGCACGGCTTCCACGCCGATTACCGGCCGAGTTACCGTCCGCAACAGGCCGCCGACGCATGGCGGCGCCTGCTGGAGTGGTTCGCGGGGCACGGCGTGGCCGCATAGCCGGCTTTCGCGATCCGGGCGCGGGTCGCAGACTACGGGCTCGCGCGCCCCGATACCTGCCCGACGCCGCGTGCCGAGGGCGCGCACAGCCACCTCCACGGACTTCATGGGAGCACCGGCACATGGCCGCCGACCTCGTCGTTACCGCCGCAAATGTCTGCCAGATATCCATCCCGTTCATTTCCCTGACGGGATATCTGCCGCAATGGATCCGCATCCTGCGCACCGGTTCCTCGGATGCGATCTCGCTGCGCGCGTGGGGTCTGTGGACCGTGTCAGCCGCCTTTGCCGTGTTCTACGCCGTCGTCCAGCTGGTCGTCACGGGCAGGGGCTGGCCATTGATCGTGTCCTCCACGCTGGCGCTCGTGTCGGTGCTCGTGACCGTGGCGCTGGTGATGATCTACCGCACGCCGCCGCGACGGACCGCTCCGGCCCGGTGAGCGGCGCCCGATGCTGCGGCGCACTTCGACCAGGTCTCGCCGTTCGTCGAAGCATGGCACCGTCAGGGTCGGGATCGCGGTCTCGACGCGGCCGCGCAGATGGCGTATCGTCCGCTCGCTGCCGCCAGTGCGGGAGCATCAGCGGGAGGTTTCAAGGGGGAGTGGCGTCATCCTATCGAGTCGACCGGCATGAAGGCCCGCGCGAACGCATACGACGTCGATGAAGTCTTTGATGTGACGACCGGAATGGGCGTCGCCGCCGCGCGTCAACTCGATCGCGAGCACATCCTGTGGGTCGGCGAGCGGCTGGCCGACACCATGGACTTCTACGCCGACGAGGGCGAGCACAACGAGGAGCTGCGCGAGCTGGCGCGTGACCTGCGGGCGGCGATCACCGCCATACGGCTGGCCGACAGGATCTTCGATTCCGATCGTCCCGCGGCCGAGCGGGCCGAATTCCACCCGGCGCGACAGCAGCACTGGTGGAGACTCATCGCCGAGGGTTGCCGCACCATCGAGCGCAAGCTCGCCTGCCGCGAGGTCGGCCACCAGGCGGTGCTTTCCGGCACGAAGTGCTGAGCCGCCGCGCCGTCAGGCGCGCAGCAGGGCGGCGATCGTCGCGCGCTCCTCCTCCCCGAGTTCGAAGTCGAAGATCTCCAGATCCTCGCGCATGTGTGCGCTCGAGGTGGTACCGGTCAGCGGGATGACGCCCGCCTGCGTCAGGTAGCGGAAGAATACCTGCGCGGCACTCACGCCGCGGGCCGACGCGATGCCGGCTACAGCGGCGTGTTCGAGGATGTGGGCGTTGGCGGTCAATGTCCAGAAGCCTTGATAGACGATACCGTTGCGCTGACAGAACTCGCGCACATCCCGATCGTACCCGGTCCTGGCATAGAAGCGGTTCTGTACCACGGCCGGTCTCACCCGCGAGGTACGGGCAAGCGCCTCGAGGACGTCCAGGTCGCAACAGTTGCTGATCCCGAGCTGTCGCGTGGTCCCGTCGGTGCATAGCGCCTCCATCGCGCGCCAGACCTCCATCAGTCTCGGCAGCGGGCGCAGCGGCGAGTGCAGAACCAGGCAATCGAGGTAGTCGGTCTTCAGGTTGCGCAGCGACACGGCGCAGGACTGCTGCACCTGCTCGGCGGGCTTCACCCTCGGGTCGTAAGGAATGCTGGCCGGATCCTGGCCATCCACGGGCGTGAACTTTGTCTGCAGGTATAGCTCGTCACGGAGCAGGCCGTTGCGCAGGCAGGCCGCGACGCCTGCACCGACGCCCCGTTCGTCATAGTGGCGCGGCTGGCAGGCGGTGTCGACGCCGCGGAACCCGAGCCGGATCGCCGCCTCGACCAAATCCGCCGTGCGGTCCTTCTTCCACGCGGTGCCATAGAGTATTGCCGGCATCCGCACGCCATGAGCGGAGATACTCGACGGTGCCGGCCTCATGGAGCACGCGTCGTTCGCGTGCATCGACGGGGTCGCCCGTCATGGACGTACCCGCTCACGCCTCCCCTCACGGGCATTCGAACTCGTGCACGCAGTAGCCGTAGGCAAGATCCCGCAGCAGGGTGCGCCGGATCAGTCGCGGTATCCACAGGGCCCCGAGTTCGGCGGCACGCTCGACGAGCGGAATCTCGTCGACTTCGCGGTAACCCTCCGACTGGACCATATCCGCGGGCCGCTCGCTCTCCAGCCGCCACACCGCCCCGAATCCCGCCAGCGCCTTGCGCACCGGTTCCGCGTAGCGCAGGAAGCGCCGCTGCATGAGGTCGCAGATGAGTGTGTGGCGCGGGAGAGCGCGGCGTACGGCCCGGAGGGTGCCGCGCAGCTCGCCTTCATCCAGGTACATCGTCACCCCTTCCAGCACCACGACCGCGGGACGATCGATCCCCAGATCGAGCAGCTTCCGTTCGAGCGAATCGGTGGCGAACTCTATCGGTATGCGGGTGAGCCGATTGACGCATTCCGACGCCGGCAGTCTCGATTCCTTGTACTCGATGGTCGCGGGTTCATCCAATTCGAACCACCGACCGCCGCTCAGCCTGTACGGCCTGGTATCGAAGCCGGTGCCGACGACGATGATGGGCAGATCGGGATCGCTCGCCAGCGCGGCTCGCAGTCTGTCGTCGATCACTCGCGCGCGCGTGACATTGGTGGCGGACCCCCGCTTCATCGTCCGGCACAACGTCAGCATGTCGTGCGCCTGCCCGTCCATGAAGCGCTGCGCGTACTGATCGCCGCAGATGGGGTTCCTGCTGCGGGCATCGAGCAATCGAACACCGCAGCAGTAGAAGGCGGTCCGGGAGACGGGCTTCACGGTCGCTCCGGCGAGGAGTGCGGGGCGGATCCCGCGCGGAATGTTCTCACGATTGCACGCCGTATGTCAGCGTCGCCGCGCAGCGGCCATCGAACGGCAGATGACCGACCTGCGACAGTCCCCGCCGCCGCCGTCGCTGTCATTGGCCCGGCGCGCCCGCGTGGCGTCATCTCTCTAGGGAAAGGCAGGCACGGTGGGCTCGAAGCCGTGATCCTCGACCTCCGGGTGGCGCGAGAGCACCATGTGGCGGACGGCTTCGATCTGTTCGCGCGGCACGTCGACCATCAACAGGATGTGTCCCTCGGCCATCGTCCGCTCGAAGCGCCTGAGCACGCTGTTCGGCGTGCTGATGCCGACCATGCCGGCCACCCAGATGCCGAACAGGGCCCCGCCGAGCGCGCCGGCGAGCACCTTGGCGGGACCGGGACCGCTGCCGAGCACCGGATCGACAAACAGGTAGAGGCCGACGAGCGCGCCGGCGATCGCGCCAGCGACCAGCCCGATCGCCATGCCGTGGATTAGATCGGATTTCTGCGCAAATCCGGCCTCGGGCAGATCCTTCATATCAGTGCCGCGCTTGCCCAGGAAATGCAAGTGGCGGCTTTCGATGCGCGCGAGCAGCAGGTCATCCTCCACCTGTCGCGCCACGTTCACATCGGGAAGCACGAAATACAGACGGCGTCGCATGCGCACCTCCAATGCCGGGACATGGGGTCGCACCTGCGCCTTGCAGGCGTACGCCATAACCGAAAGCCGGCCGACGGCACGTCCGGTCCCCGCCCTGGTCTCGGGAAACGGGGAGGCCGGAGACTCAATCTAAAGTATAGACCGCGGGTGCCTACGGATTGCGGGTGGCCGCGGCAGTTCGTGGCGCGCGGCCGGACGGCGACCGCCGCTGAACCGGCACCCACTGTCAATTCCTTGTATTGACGAAGACTTCCGGAAATGGATGCCGGTGGCATGGCCGTTGCCATCCCCCTGGCAGCGAGCGGCACTTCGCCGCCGCGATCAACCCGGTTCTCAAGGAGGCGGCTATGGACGAGTATCTCTACACCCTTGGTGATGCCATCGACGACGGTTCGAATTTCCGTGTTGCCGAGGTGCTCTCGCGTCTGGAGAGTCAGGACTTCGAGGCGGCTTGTTCTCTGCTGGGCAGCGAGAGCGATCCGTTGGACGGCTGCGAGGAGGACATCGGCCAGTAACAGGCACGTTCGCCGCGGGCGGTGCGGCGCATGACGGTGACGCGGCCTGCGGCGGGCCGCGCGGCGCACGCAGGGCGTTCGCTGCAGGATATCCCCGACACCGGCTTCGACGGGCGGGCGGAGCGGGGCTGCTTCAGGTCATCTGCCCCATGAGGAGCCCGGCGGCTCCAGCATGTCGATGGTCGCGTCCATGGCCTCGGCGCCGGCGGCCTTGAGTTCATCGTAGATCGTGCGCAGCGTATTCTTCTTGTTCATGAGGATGTTCAGCGCCGTCTCGCCGACCCGGTTGGCGCGCCCCTGCTGAAGCTGGGTGTCGAGACTGTTCAATTCCGCCTTCAGCAGGTCGGCAATCTTGATCGCCATGCTGCGGCTGATTTCGATGGTGTCTGCATCCGCCATAAGACGCACCTCCCCAGAGCGCACCCGGCTTTCCCCGCGATCTCGCCGGCGGGGTCCGGCGGCAAAGTATATCCAACTATGCCGGTGAGAGGCATCACCGGCGCTCCCGGCCAGGGGGCCGGCCCGGTTGCCTTTTCCCGCGGATGATGCCTAAATCCGGGCTTTGACATCACTCTGCCTGGAACAACCGAGGAACGAGCCGTGGCCGGAGCAAGCCTGCTGACACTGATCGACGACATCGCCAGCGTCCTCGACGACGTCTCGGTCATGACCAAGGTGGCGGCGAAGAAGACCGCTGGCGTGCTCGGCGACGATCTCGCGCTCAATGCCCAGCAGGTCGCGGGCGTCAACGCCGACCGGGAACTGCCGGTCGTCTGGGCGGTCGCCCTGGGCTCGATCAGGAACAAGGTCGTCCTCGTGCCGGCCGCGCTCGCCATCAGCGCATTCGCGCCGTGGGCGGTCCTGCCGCTGCTCATGATCGGCGGCGCGTATCTGTGCTTCGAGGGCTTCGAGAAGCTGGCGCACAAATTCATGCACGGCCGATCCGGGGACGAGGCACATCACACCGGCCGTGTGAAGGCGCTGGCCGACACCTCGGTCGACATGGTCGCTTTCGAAAAAGAGAAGATAAAGGGTGCGGTGCGGACCGACTTCATCCTGTCCGCGGAGATCATCACCATCACCCTGGGAACGGTGGCCGACGCGGCGTTCGGTACCCAGCTGGCGGTCCTGGCGGGCATCGCGACCATCATGACGGTGGGCGTCTACGGACTCGTGGCCGGCATCGTCAAGCTCGACGACGCCGGGTTGTACCTGAGCGCCGTGACCGCGGCAGGCATCCTGCCCGGCCTGCAGCGGGCCCTCGGACGGGGATTGCTGGGCGTGGCGCCGAAGATGATGAAGAGCCTTTCTGTCATCGGCACGGCAGCCATGTTTCTCGTCGGCGGCGGGATCCTGACTCATGGGCTGTCGGGCGCGCACGATTTCATTCATCACATCGCCCGGGGAACCGGCACTGTCCCGGGGGTCGGCAGCGTGATCGCGGCCCTGACACCCACGCTCGCCAACGCCCTGGCCGGTATCGTCGCGGGCGCCGTGTCACTGCTCCTCGTCACCATGACGACGCGGCTGGTGCGCGCCGTGAGGAGCTGATTCCCGGGCGACTGCGGCGCTGAGCGCGCCCGCCCCGTCGAGCTGCAACCGTCCCTTCCGAAACCACCACAGGAGCATCCGATGCCCACGTTGCACACGCAGTTGCGAGCCGGAGATCTGATCCTGCCGAACCGCATCGTCATGGCGCCGCTCACGCGTTCCCGGGCGGGACCGACCCACGTTCCCAACGACATGATGGTCGCGTACTACTCGCAGCGCGCCACCAGCGGCCTGATGATGACGGAGTGCACGATGGTGGACGCGCATGCCTGCGCGTTCATCGGCGAGGGCGGCATCTACAGCGCGGCGCACGCGGAGGGATGGCGGCGCGTGACCGAGGCCGTGCACGCCCGCGGCGGCCGCATCTTCATGCAGATCTGGCATCCCGGTCGCGCGGCGCATTCGCTGCTCAACGACGGCGAGCAGCCCGTCTGCAGCAGCGCGAAGCCGATCAGGAACGACACCACCTCGACCCCGCAGGGTCCCAAGCCTTACGAAGTGCCGCGGGCCCTGCGCACCGAGGAGATCCCGCACCATGTCGGGATGTTCCGGCTCGGCGCCCGCAACGCAAAGGCCGCGGGATTCGACGGCGTGCAGGTGCACGGCGCGCACGGCTATCTGATCGACAACTTCCTGCGCGACGGGGTCAACGATCGCACGGACGCCTACGGCGGCAGCATCGAGAACCGGGCGCGCTTCCTTCTGGAGGTGACCGACGCGGCGATCGACGTATGGGGTGCGGGCCGCGTCGCCGTGCGCATCTCGCCGCTGGTGGCGTTCAACGACATGGTGGACAGCCAGCCCGAGGCGCTGGTGGCGTACGTCGCCGGCGAGCTCGGTCGCAGACGCATCGCGTTTCTCGAGGTGCGCCACGCGGATCACGCCTTGCCCGCCGAGCAGGCGATACTGCGGATCGCGCGCCGCAGTTTCTCCGGCGTGCTGATGACCAACGGCAGTTACACCCGCGACAGCGGCGAGCAGGCCGTGGCCAGCGGCGCCGCGGATGCCGTGGTGTACGGGCGTCCCTACATCGCCAATCCCGACCTGGTCGAGCGCTTTGCCAGGAACGCGCCGCTCAACGAGGTGAACGGGAGCCGTCTCTACGGGGGCGGCAGCGACGGCTACAGCGACTACCCGGCCCTGGCGGGATAGGCAGGCGCCTCCTGGGCAGGGGCGGCAGCGACGGGCCGTCCCCGCCTTCCCCAGTCTCCCGCAGGTGCCAGCGGCCCGGCACGGGCCTCAACCCTGGCGCGCGGCGACCGATACATGACATGTCCAACTGCGGACCTGCGGTCTATGCTTTCACAAGCTCCAATCCTTTAATCTGTCATGGAAAGCAGGTGCCAGCGGCTCCTACTCGCGG
>WBZR01003140.1_pt1 | contig 15559 bp, 16 predicted proteins | sample 5204231 | NCBI WGS metagenome assembly WBZR01 (sample SAMN12412403, study PRJNA552823) | activated sludge metagenome | isolation source: activated sludge from anammox sidestream of wastewater treatment plant... | place: USA: Virginia | collected 2017-08 | reverse complement strand
CCCTTGCCATACTCTTTTACCAACAAGATCTGTTGTAGTTTTGTCAAGCATGCTATTGCATCCGCTCTGAGTTCTTTTACAGAAATTTCGTTACCTTTCATTTTTATTTGTATTTTTGATGAAAAGTAAAGATGATAAACCTTGTTGAACTGATGTCTCACCGAAGGTGTTGCTTGAACATGGTTTTGGCGCAAGTTGGGCATACGGAAAAAACTCATCTTTTGTTTTTCTACTTGGCTTCAGCCCCAGCAGGGCAATATAAATTAAATTTAGCTTATGAATAAAACATCGGCAATATTGCATTTGTCACTTTCAGCTACGAGCAGACGGAATTCCATTTCCCAACCTGCACAAAGCCCTGTTCGTTTAATGCGATTTTACTTAATACCCATTAACCAAGAACCTTGAAGTATTATATATGATGAAATTATAATAGTGTTGAAACTTAATGATCATTAATAAAGGAAATAAAACAATATGAAAATATAAACAAGGTAGCCAAAATCACTTTACTCTTTTGGCTAATGAAAATTTTGGTAACCACTCTTGGAGAAACCTTGGGTGATTTTATTTCAATGACACTGAATTTAGGTTATTCAAATGGAATTTTGATTACTCTTTTATTCTTTTTAATAATTCTTACAATTCAATTATTTCAACGCAAATACATTCCGATTATTTATTGGCTTGTTATAATAGGCACCACTACATTGGGGACAGAAATTTCTGATTTTATTGATAGAACCCTACATTTTGGTTACGCATTAGGAACCCTTCTATTAGTCAATTGCTTATTTTTTACACTTTCTCTTTGGTATAAGAAGTATAAAAATCTTGAAGTATATCCAATTGCTGACAAGCACAAGGAAATCTATTATTGGGTAACAATACTTTTTTCAAATAGTTTGGGCACTGCCTTTGGTGACTTTTTGAGCGACAATATTGGATTATCTTACTTGACTGGTGCAATGGTAACAGGCATGGTAATCATAGTGGTTGTGTTGCTACATTATTACTCTAAACTAAACCACATTGCATTGTTCTGGATTGCATTTATTTTTACTAGACCATTCGGTGCAACATTGGGAGACTTTTTAACCAAACCACATTCAAAAGGCGGTTTAGACCTTGGGACATCAGTAGCTTCTATAATTTCCGTAATCATAATGTTTATACTCATTTTTATATCTTCTAAACAAGATAAAAGAAAATTAGAAAAACAATAATGGAACAAGGTCGAGCAGGTAAAGGGGAATTTCACCCCAAGCCTCTCTCAGAACCGCACATGCACATCTCGATTAATACGGCTCTATATAGTCCAGAACTGGTAAGGTCGAGAACACTCGTAGTGCCAGTATTCGAACAAATTAGGATAACTCCGAGATGATAGGCTCTTCAAATACTTGCAAGCATTGCTCCAACGTTTTTTTTTCTGCACCTGCGGTATTTGTTGCGGATCCTTTTTACATGTCACTTGTGCAGTTAGCCTAAAGTAGTTTTGTGAATGCTGTTGATTGTTTTCAGTCGCCACATTCAAATTTTAAACCCAGATAATCCATTAGGTTATGAGATCTAATATGATCGGATTTCTCTAATCCAATGAAGCTGGGCATTCTCGAAGATGCACATCCAATTTCCTTATTGAAAAAGTTGTAAGATTTCCTTACAGGGAAACCAAAAGTTTTACCTCGCTAATATGCTCAGTAATTATCTGATAAACAGTTTTTTATGTCGTTATTTTTCTAATGGCATTCAATAGAGATTTTACACTATTGAAGTTTTTGGGTTAAACTACTTGATGTGCATGAGGGACAGAAGCCGGCACAAAGTAAGGCGTATAGCCCGACCCGATAGGGGCATGCCCTGATGAATCCGACTGATGTGTATGTGGATGCTACGTGATGCTTTAAGGCATCTGTATTGCCGGATTGATCTGGTGTGCTTTACTTCTGAAGCAGTCGTAGGAGGTACTCTCCATAGCCGCTTTTGATGTATTTGTGGCCGAGATTCCGGAGTTGGTTGTCGTCGATGAAACCCATCTGGTGGGCAGCTTCTTCGATACAGCCGATCTTGAGGCCCTGGCGGTCTTCGATTACTTCTATAAACTGGCCTGCCTGCATGAGCGACTTGTGTGTACCGGTGTCGAGCCATGCAACACCTCTGCCCAAGACGCCTACTTTGAGCTTGCCTTTCTGAAGATAGTATTTGTTGATGTCGGTGATCTCATACTCGCCTCTTGGACTTGGTTGGAGGTTTTTAGCCACTTCGACTACACTGTTGTCGTAGAAATATATGCCAGGTACGGCGTAATTGGACTTTGGCTGAGTGGGTTTTTCTTCGATACTGATAGCATGAAAGTCGTGGTCAAACTCTACAACTCCGTAGCGCTCCGGGTCTGCTACCTGATAGGCGAAAACGATGCCGCCATTGGGGTTGGAGCTTGCCTGGAGCAGCTCATTGAGACCGCTGCCATAAAAAATATTGTCGCCGAGTATCAACGACACACTGTCTTTACCTATGAAGTGTTCGCCGAGTACGAATGCCTGTGCAAGCCCGTTGGGTACGTGTTGCTCAACATACTCGAACCTGCACCCGATCTCCGAACCATCGCCGAGTAGTTCTTTGAATTTTGGCAGGTCGTGTGGTGTGGAGATGATGAGTATCTCGCGTATGCCACTGTGTATGAGTGTGGACAGTGGGTAATAGATCATCGGCTTGTCGTAAACGGGCATGAGCTGTTTGCTGACAGCGAGTGTAAGTGGGTAGAGTCTTGTGCCGAGTCCGCCGGCGAGGATTATTCCTTTCATCGGGTGTTGCTTATGATGTTAAAATCAGATGTGTCAGTTGCCGGCAGGTGGAGCCGGATGGCTGTCACGGTCTGACTTCGGAAATAGAAAGTGCCTTTTTGATTCTGATGATGATCTCAGATGTTTTGTATGGTTTGGCTATAAAATCGTGCATACCGCGATTGAGCCAGTACAATATCTGCTCTTCGTCTTCAAGATTAGTTATACCGAGAAGTGGTACAGAATGTTTGTCGTTTTTGATACAAAAATCGAGAATTTCTTCGACGATGGATTTATCCATATCGATATCGGTGATGGCAGCTGCTATGTCGTTATTGTTAAATACGGAGGCGAGGTCGTCATCGGGGGTACAATAAACCGGCGACATACCGGCTTTTTGGAGCTTGAAATCAAGTGTGGTGTGCATCAACCCTTCGTGGTCCAGGAGTAGTATTTGTGTCATACGGTATCTGAGGTATTTTGTAAGAAGCACAAAGGTAATGAAAGAAGTATGGTCAGCCAAATTTTCGGAATGATTCGGGTTGTAGGAAGTGCAAATATATTTTTCGTGTAATGAAGATGTATATTCGCCCAACACGAAAATCAATATCTTGAATTGGTCGATTGCCGGAAAAACACGATGGAAATATTCCGGTAGCAGCAAATACAATTCAGCCGAATGAAAGTTGGAACTCCCGAGTTAAATGCATGTTTAAAAGTTCCTGTGGTATTGAACGGTAAAGATACCTACCCGGCTAAGAAAGTACGGATATTAAATAATCTTGAACTTACTATCGGAGCAAGCTTATAAAAATGGAACAAACTCACAATAGGAAAGCTATTGCAAATAATAATATTTACGCCGGAAATAAAAAAGGATGAAAGACGGCTGATCAGAACTCGAGCTGATATCCTCTTTTCATGACCATAACAATGGCTGCAATAACCAGAAACAGAAAGAATAAGAAGTAAACAATAACTTTAGATTTCTGGCTGAGATTTTCGTCCTGAAGGCTGTTACTCATGATAATTATTATTTATTAAATCAATTGAAATACAAATTAAAAGTAAAATTTGCTTTTATGAAAATCTTTGGCTGATTATTTAATGGGTTTTGTTTTTTCTTTCAGCCATTTGGCTTCTTTTTTGGTCAAATGTGGTGATAAACGCTCAAAGACTGTTGCATGATAATTATTGAGCCAGGCTTTCTCATCGGGTGTCAGGTATTTGCTGCTGATGAGATTCCTGTCTATGGGTGCCAATGTAACAGTTTCGAAGCTCAGAAATTCTCCGTATGGTGTTACTTCGTCTTCAACAGTCAGCACCAGGTTTTCGATTCTGATGCCATGGCTACCTTCAACATAAAACCCTGGCTCGTTGGAGGTGAGCATTCCTGGTTCGATCACTGTGGTACCGCGTTCTGCCAGCCCAGTGATGAAACCCTGAGGTGGTTCGTGTACATTGAGAAAGAAGCCTACACCATGTCCGGTACCGTGCAGATAGTTGAGGCCATGTTGCCACAAGAACTGCCGGGCAAGGATATCGAGCTGTACACCTCTTGTACCTTTCGGGAACTTTGCTCTTGACAGGGCGATGTTGCCCTTGAGTACCATGGTGAAATGGAGTTTTTGCTCGCTTGTCGGTTTTCCTACAGCAAGTGTCCGGGTAATGTCGGTGGTACCGCACTTGTACTGACCTCCGCTGTCGATGAGTAGTATCCCCTCTTGTTTAATGCTGGCACATTTTCCTTGTTCGGGATGGTAGTGTATGATTGCCCCATTGGAAGCATAACCAATGATGGCTCCGAAGCTCTCTCCTATATAATCTTTATGAACAGCGCGGCATTTGATGAGTTGTTCGGCTACTTCTACTTCTGTCACCCGGCGTTTTGAGAGTTCTGCTTCGAGCCACATAAAGGCCTTGGTGAGCGACACACCATCCTGTATCATTGCTTGTCTGATGTGTTTGATTTCGGTTTTATTCTTGATGGCTTTCATGCCTTTTGGCAAGTTGGCATCAACTATAAGCAGATCTTTGCTGATGGCTGCACCTAACCATGCACTTGCAGTTGATTTGTCAACCCAGATTTTCTCTGGTTTTTTAAGTTTTTTGAGGAATGGTTCTATTGCATCATAAGCTTGTAAGCTGATTTTTTCGTCAGTGAAGCTTTTCTTAATGGAATCGGGTACTTTTGCTTCGTCAACAAACAACGTAGCTCCATCACGGCTGATGACGGCATAAGCAATACATACCGGATTGTACTCTACGTCATTAGAGCGGATATTGAATACCCAGCACAGGTCGTCGAGTGTGGTTATCAGGTAATGGTGTGCGTCGCTTTCCTTCAGGTGTTTCCGAATCCTGTTGATGCGTTCAGTGCGCGACTCGCCGGTATATTTTTCCGGTAGTTCGAAGAATTTTCCTGAGGGCAATAGTGGTCGGTCTTTCCAGGCTGCGGCTACAAAGTCTATACTACTGTCGATACTGATACCTGCCTTTGCGAATTCCTTCTGCATGGCATCTACCTGAGCAATGGAGAAACATTTGCCGTCAAATGCTACCATACTTCCTTGATCAAGTGTATTGACGAGCCATTCGATGTGGTCGGGTGCTCCTTGTATAAATTGCTTGTGCAAAACCATACCCGAAGCCTTAAGCTCTGTTTCTGCTTGTAGAAAATACCGGCTGTCTGTCCAGAGGCCGGCTTCTTTTTGCGTAATGACCACCAGGCCTGCTGAACCGGTGAAGCCCGAAACCCATTCTCTTGATTTCCAATGATCTGCGACGTATTCACTTTGGTGTGGGTCGCTTGAAGGTATAATGTAAGCGTCTATTTTTGATTTTTTTAATGCCTCTTGTATGGCGAGGACGTGATCTTTTGCAGCCATTTTTTGTTGATTTTATAATGAAGGGTTAAATTTAGCTTAGTTTTGCGATATTGTACTAACAATAACTACGAATTATTAAAAATTAGATATGAAATGAAACCTGTCGGTGCCGAAATGCGTTTTGTTGATGGTTATTTGTAAATAGAAAGAGGATTATGCTAAAACAAAGTTTGAGTCAAAAAATGTTGCAGAAGTTGTCTCCTCAGCAGATTCAGTTAATGAAACTGCTGCAGATACCGACTGCTACATTAGAACAAAGAATAAAGGAAGAACTGGAGGCGAATCCTGCCTTGGATGAAGGCGATGAAGAGGATGATTTTTATGGTGAAAACAGCCACAACCAGGATGAATCTACATCTAAGGAAGAAAATGATGACTTTACCGACACCGATGATAATGAAGATAATTACTCATCAGAGGAATATTCGCTTGAAGAGTATTTGTCGGAATACATGAATGATGATGATGCCGGCTCGTACAAACTAAAAGGTGAAGGCTATCATGAAGAAGAAGAAAAACAAGTACCTTTTGCAGTAGAAAATTCTTTTCACGAATATCTTGAAGCACAGCTGGGTCTGATTAATCTTACAGACGAACGCGAAACATCTATTGCCAAACAAATCATAGGCAGCATAGACGACGATGGCTACCTTCGCCGCGAGCCTATAGCTATTATTGATGACCTGATGTTTTCTCAAAACATTATTACAACCGAAGAGGAAGTGATGCAGGTGCTTAAAAAAGTTCAGACTTTTGACCCACCGGGTGTTGGTGCCAGAGATCTTCGCGAATGTCTTTTGTTGCAACTAAAACACAAAGTAGCAATTCTGCCCTCAGATACAACAGCTCTTGACAAAAAAGTACTCGAAATAGCCATACGTATCATCGACCAGTACTTTGAAGAATTCTCCAAAAAACATTATCCAAAACTCCAGCGTACACTTGGTGTTTCGGAGCTGGAGCTAAAATATGCTATTGATGAAATCCTGAAATCGAACCCGAAGCCTGCAAGTGGCTACGAAGAGTCTAACTCACATTCCATCAACTACATTATTCCGGATTATATTATCGTTAACCGCGAAGGCAATCTTGAGCTGACACTTAACTCACGAAACGCACCCGATCTGCGCATCAATGAGCATTACGTAGATATGCTCAAGGAATACAATATTAACAGACAGAATCAACGTGCTACACGAAAAGACAAGGAAGCTATCTTGTTTATCAAACAAAAGATTGATTCTGCCAAGTGGTTTATTGATGCTATCAGACAGCGTCAGCACACCATGTACACTACCATGTACGCCATTATGCAGTTTCAGGCAGAATATTTCCTCACGGGCGATGACACAAGGCTCAAACCTATGATTCTGAAGGATATATCAGACATCACAGGTCTCGATATTTCGACCATTTCGCGTGTGGCAAACAGCAAATTTGTACAAACAGAGTTCGGTACCAAACGCCTGAAGGAATTTTTCTCCGAATCACTACAGACAGAAGACGGAAGCGAAGTGTCAACGCTTGAAGTAAAGAAAATACTCACCGATGTGATAGGTGGCGAAAACAAACGCAAGCCACTCTCCGATGAAAAACTCAAAAACATCCTCCGCAACAAAGGCTACAACATTGCACGACGCACAGTAGCCAAATACCGCGAGCAGCTCAACATACCGGTAGCAAGGTTACGAAAAGAATTGTAAGTGCAATACCACATTCTCCGACGGCATCATGTTGAGCCAAAAGTGAATTAATCGTACTAAGCTTTTATACTTTTGAAGGCATTCAATGAAATTATGGGTTTCATTGGTCTGTGATGTAACTTTTTCGGATATTTGCGTCATAAGCTTAAACCCGTGAACCAATTGAATAATCTGTAACCCCGGAGATTAATTGAATCAAAAAAAACTAAAAATTCCGGATGCTGAACTGGTACGGCTGTATATAGACACCCAAAGTCAGGAATATTTCAGCATGATATATAACAGGTATGCCAATAAAGTGTATGCCAAGTGCCTCTCTATGCTCAAAAATGAAGAATGGGCAATAGATGCGAGTCAGGATATTTTTATGAAAATATTCATGAACCTGGTTAGGTTTGAAGAAAAATCGCAGTTCAGTACATGGGTTTATTCGATTACATTCAATTATTGTATCGATTCACTCCGGAAGCATAAAAAAGAAAACGAAATATTCGCTCACGAAAAAGAATTGAAAGACCAGCCATACGAAGATGATAACGAAGCAGAAGTTTTCGAAATGGAAGCACAGAAGCTGGAAAAGGTAATGGATATGATACCGGGTGAAGACAAAGCTCTGCTTATTATGAAATACGAACAGAGTATGTCTATCAGAGAAATATCCGAAATACTCGACAAAACAGAGAGTGCCGTTAAAATGAAAATAAAAAGAGCTAAAGAAAAAGCAAAAATCCTGAGCAATATGATTATGAACGTGTTAGTATTATTTTTATGGAAAATCATGATGTAAACGAACAAGCACAACCGGATGAAATAAAAATACCGGTCAATCTTGAAAAATACCTGCAAGACAATCTCAAGGTTTTCAAATTTGCAGGTGATGTTGTCAACCTGTACTTTACCGGATTGGTACGTACCGGCATGGATATGATAACACCTACTACTTACGAATTCGACAAAAGAGAAAAAGAAACAGACAAAGAAGACTAAAAAAACAAGCTTATGGAAATTCTCCACGAATTAGCCTTAAAATTCGCCCAAACCATTCCTAATCTCACTGGGGCATTCCTGTTGATCATTGCAGGAATTATTCTGTCAAAGTTGGTCTCCAAATTCATGCAAAAAATGCTCAAGGCACTCAATATCGATCGCTTTGGGGAAAAACTCAATGACATCGACCTGGTACGAAAATCAGGTATTGACATAAAAATCAGCAAAGTTGTCTCTAAAGTAACCTACTACTTCTTGTTGCTTATATTTATAGTAGCCGCTACGGATGTACTCAACATGCCGGTCATCTCAAATCTGGTAAGCGACCTGATCAATTATATACCGAATGTGATTGTTGCACTATTTATTCTTATTATCGGCCTCATCGTGGCAGAGAATATAAGAGTCGTAGTTCTGACGGTTTGTAAATCGCTCGGCATCTCTTCTGCAAAAACTATTTCTTCAGCACTATTTTACTTCCTTTTCCTGACTGTATTGCTCAGCGCACTCGAGCAGGCACGCATCCAGACTTCTTTCCTTGCTAACAATCTGACTGTAATGATTGGCGGTATAGTACTCGCATTTGCACTCGGATATGGCATTGCATCCAAAGATATTATGACCAATTTCATAGTTTCATTGCTGCAAAAGCACAAATTCAAAAAAGGGGACCACATTAAGGTAGGTAATCATTCCGGTATAGTAACAGAGATGGACAACAATTCTGTCACACTTACCACCGACGAGAAGCAGATTATCATTCCGCTCAACAAATTGTCAACCGCTGAGGTTGAAATATTTTTAGCAAAAAAATCATAACCAAATAACTTAAAAACTTAACTGTATGAAACTAAGCTTCACAATCTTTTTCGCGTTCATCTTATCAGGTTTGTCCATGGCACAAGCGGGCAATGACCGCCTGACAGAAGTTAAAAAATTGTCTGCCAAAGAAGGAGACGGCTGGGTCAAAGGTGCCGGTATCGGGCTCGATTTTACACAATTGGCCCTCATCAACCCGCGTTTTGGTTCCGGTGAAAACAAAATAGGCTTCGGAGGCTTGGGCAATCTGTTTGCCAACTACAAAAGAGATAAAATATACTGGAACAATGCAGCTTCAATGCAGTTTGCCGTTCAGCAGATTGGCATCTCGTCCAACCCATTCCTCAAAAACCTCGACAGATTTGTATTCGGATCAAAAATCGGATACAAATTCAATGACAAATGGGCAGCAGCACTCGACGCCAACCTCGAAACACAACTTACACCTACTTATCAGGGCAATATCCTAAAACCAACCAAAGGGGAAAGTATCGTCGCCAACTTCTTTGCTCCGGCTACCATAAAGGTATCTCCGGGTATCGATTACCTGGCTACTCCACATCTCACATTCTTCTTCTCACCTGCTTCATTGAAATTGATCTACATCAACGATCAAAAAATTGCCGACCTCGGTATTTTTGGCACAAAAGCTAATGATAATGGTATCGGATTTAAAAAATCTGACCTCCAGCTCGGTGCCAATCTGAAAGGCATCTATACAAACAAACTATTTAATGACAAACTGATGGTCAACTCTGTACTCGATCTGTATTCTAACTATCTTAGAAATCCACAAAACATTGACGTCAACTGGCATAATGACTTTAGCTGGAATATCTACAAAGGCCTTGCACTTAACTTGCTGGTTGATGTATTATATGATGATGATATACTCGTACAAGTGGATAGAAACAAAAACAAAATCTATGAACCGGGTGAAGAAGGTAAACGCCCTACTATCATTCAGGCACTGCTTATCAAGTACAACCTTGTGTTCTGATACTGTTTATTAGCCAATAGATGAAAAAAGCTCCGGATACTGCCAATCCGGAGCTTTTTTTATTGAATGAATCAACTGTTTGAACCCAGATAACGCAGTATGACTAAACGAAAATGATTAGTACAAAAAATCCATAAAAAAGTTATAATAGCATAGTGAACTATGGTTTTTGAGCTTTTAAAATGGATATGAAGTAATCATTATTTGCAGTAAAGAGGCTATTGCTTTATCTGGGTTGAATTATTTTAAGCACAAATTTTGCTTGGTCTCTTAATATAACTGACAATATCAGTAACTTCACCTTTCAAAAATTACGGCAATGTCAGAAAAAATACTGTATCTGTTGGATGGCCATGCACTCGTTTACAGGGCTCATTATGCTTTTATCTCCAGACCACTCATCAACTCAAAAGGACAAAACGTATCTGCAGTAAGCGGATTTATGCGTACCGTATGGGACCTCATCAAAAACAGGAAACCAACTCACATCGCTGCAGCATTCGACCTGTATTCTGACACTTTCAGACACAAAATGTACGAACCTTACAAGGCCAACCGCGATGCCCAACCCGAAGATATTACCTATGCCGTACCAAAGGTAATCGATATCCTCAAGGCAATGAACATACCCATCATGGCAGTAGAAAATTACGAAGCAGATGACGTCATCGGTACGATTGCCAAGCAGGCAGCCAGACAAGGATATACAGTATTCATGGTAACACCGGATAAAGACTACGGCCAGCTGGTAGAAGAAAACATCAAAATGTACAAACCGGGCCGCCAAGGAAATGAGGTAGAAATCCTCGGCGTTGAAGAAATAACCCAAAACTGGGGAATACAACGACCGGAACAGGTTATAGACATCCTCGGCCTGATGGGTGACAGTGTTGACAACATTCCGGGCTTGCCGGGCATAGGCGAAAAAACTGCCTCCAAACTCATACAAGAATTCGGCTCTGTCGAAAACCTCATACAAAATACCGACAAACTAAAGGGCAAACAAAAGGAAATAGTAGAAAACTACGCCGCTCAAGGTATGCTGTCAAAACAACTGGCTACCATCGAACTCAACGTACCCATTCAGTTTGATGAAAAAGAATATGAAATATCTGAATTTGACAAAGATAAACTCTCCGAACTATTCAAAGAACTTGAGTTCAGAACGCTCGCTCGCGAAATACTCGGCCAAAATGAAACCAGTGCCGGAACTCCTGGTGTACAGGCAGATCTGTTCGGAAATACGGTAGCTACTGTTGCAAAAGAAGAACCCGAAACAAAACCTGAATATACCATCGCCTCCAACAACATAAGCAATACCACACACCACTATACACTTTGTGATGACGACGCACTAATAAACATGCTGGTAAGCAAGCTCAGTATGCAAAAATCTTTCTCTTTCGATACAGAAACAACCGGAATAGACCCAAATGAAGCCGAACTCGTGGGTATGTCGTTTTCCTTTGCAGCCCATGAAGGCTATTACGTACCCGTTCCTGCCAATAAATCGGATGCCCTAAAACGAATTGAGCACTTCAGACCGGTACTCGAAAACCCGAATATTGAAAAAATAGGCCAGAACATCAAGTACGATTTCCTGATTATGAAATGGCACGGCATCAACATCCGCGGTCCGATATTCGACACCATGATAGCACACTACGTCTGCGAACCCGAAATGCGACACAAACTCGACTACCTTGCCGAAGCTTATCTCAATTACAAAATGGTACCCATCGAAGACCTTATCGGCAAAGGTGTCAAACAACTGAACATGCGCGATGTTGACCCTCAACAAGTGTCTGACTACGCAGCCGAAGATGCAGATATCGCTTGGCAACTCAAGGATGAAATGATTGCCCTCATGAAGAAAAATGCTACATCCAACATCTACCACGATATAGAAGTGCCCCTCATCCAAGTACTCGCCGAAATGGAATACGAAGGTGTAAAAATAGACCGACAGTTGCTCTACGATTATTCGAAAGTGCTCGAAAAACAAATCCTGGAAAAAGAATCTGAAATATACAAACAAGCCGGTTCAAGATTCAACATAGCATCGCCAAAACAAGTGGGTGAAATATTGTTCGACAGAATGAAGATACCCTACCGCTGGAAAAAAACTGCCAGCGGCCAATACAGCACCGATGAAGAAAAACTCACCGAACTCTCCTACGAATTCGATTTCGTCAATACCATTCTCGAACACCGCAAACTCAGCAAACTGAAATCAACCTACGTGGATGCACTCCCCAATATGATAAACCCCAAAACCGGTAGAATCCACAGCTCATTCAATCAGGCTCGTACCGCCACAGGCAGACTAAGCTCCGAAAATCCCAACCTGCAAAACATACCCATCCGCGACGAAGCAGGCAGGCACATAAGAAAAGCATTCATACCACGTGACGAAAACCACCTGCTCATCTCTGCCGACTACTCGCAGATAGAACTCCGCCTCATCGCCGAAATGGCCGGCGAACAAGCTATGCTCGAAGCCTTCCAGGCTAACCAGGACATCCACGCAGCTACCGCCGCTAAGGTCTATGGCGTTCCGCTTCATGAAGTAACATCCGACCAACGCCGCAATGCCAAAACCGTCAACTTCAGTATCATCTACGGCGCCGGAGCCACCAACCTCTCTCAACAACTCAAAATAAAACGAGCAGAAGCAAAAGAACTCATTGACCAATACTTCAACCAATACAAAGACCTCAAAGCCTACATGGACAATACCGTAGAGTTCGCCCGCAAAAACGGATACGTCACTACTTTACTTGGCAGAAGAAGATACTTGCGCGATATCGATTCACGTAATTCACTCGCCCGCTCCAATGCCGAACGAATGGCTATCAACTCTCCCGTTCAAGGCTCCGCAGCTGATATGATTAAAATAGCAATGATCAACATCCAAAAAGCATTGTCTGAAAGCAATTTCAAAACAAAAATGATACTCCAGGTTCACGACGAATTGGTCTTCGATGTGCCGGTGTCAGAAGCAGATAAGGTGTCAGAACTGATTCGCAATAAAATGATTCATGCCATACCAAGTCTGAAAGTACCCATTGAAGTAGGTATCGGCCGTGGCCAAAACTGGCTCGAAGCTCATTAAACAAGTACTATTTTAAAAAAAATTGTCGAATAAAAAAGATTTATTTGTTTTTGTTAGGATTCCTTACTATATTTGCAGAATCAATTTTGCCTAAACATTTAAATCTTCTAAAAAATGAACAAACCCGTATTTTACCACGCCGGCTGTTCTGTATGTGTAAGCGCAGAACACGACATCGTTTCACTCATAGGCAGTGACAATGTAGAAATCGTTCACCTTGGCGAACAAAAAAATCGCATCAGCGAAGCCGAAAAACTCGGCGTAAAATCAGTACCAGCCCTTGTAACGCCTAATGGCAATGTACTCCACCTCAACTTTGGTGCCTCAATGGAAGATGTCAAAGCTTGAATAATTTGTCCTGCAGCGTTTAGTTGTTAACTTTGCAGGACATTCATTTTTTTTCACCATCAAACATACAAAAATGAAAGTAGCAGTGTGGGACACTTATGTCACCAAAAAAGACGGAAGCATCATGCACTTTGATATTATTGCTCCCGATCATGTCAGAGACGAATCAACCATCCACGCCTTCGGCAGAGCGTATCTCAAAACCAAAGGGCAAGAAAACCAAGCACTTACGGCCAAGGAATGCAGCTTCTGCCACATCGAATCGGTCAGAAAAGCATGGGAAGAACCCATTGCCCAACAAGGATATTATATTTACGAAATGGAAAACTGCAACTAAATGCCATCTCCATTTGACCCAAACACACAAAATCATCTCACCGAAAGCAAAATCGTGGTGGCTTTGGAGCGGATTGCCGAAGCCTTCCGCGTTTTGCTATGGAACGAAAGCAAGGCCTACAACCTCAGCACCATACAGATCCAACTACTCATCTTTCTCGCTTACCATGATCAAGCAAAATGCTCGGTAAGCTACCTCGCACGTGAGTTCAACATGACCAAACCAACTATCAGTGACAGCATAAAGGTTCTGAAAGAAAAAAAACTGGTCGAAAAACACGACAATCCTGCCGACTCGCGCAGCTATACCATCAAGCTTACTGCCAAAGGTCACAACATTGCTACTCATGCAGCAGCATTTTCAACTGCCATCGAAACACCTTTGTCGAAACTACCTGACAATCAAAAACAAGCTATGCTGTCTGGCCTTACTTCACTCATCTACGACCTCAATCGCAATGGTATCATCACCGTACAACGTATGTGCTACACTTGCTCACATTATCGCGCAACCGAAGGAAAACACTACTGCAGCCTCATAAATGCCCAACTGACTACCGGCCAGATTCGCCTCGATTGCCCTGAACACGCCTCTGTCGTATGAACCGGATACTTACCAACATACAACTCATTCGCCAAAGAATGATTCAGGCATGCACCCTCGCAGACCGTAATCCTGCCGAAGTAAAACTCCTGCTCGCTACCAAAACAATAGCACCTGCCTCTATCATCACCGCACTCGAAGCCGGCGAAACACTCATCGGCGAAAACAAAGTGCAGGAACTGAAAGAAAAATCTACCGCGCTCAGCCACATTCCGCACCAGTCGCACTTCATCGGCCACCTGCAGACCAACAAAGTCAATGATGTCATCCGCTATGTCTCTTGCATACAGTCTGTTGACCGCATCAGCCTCGCCGAAAAACTCCAAAAACGCCTCGAATACGAAGACCGCAGCATCGACATCTTCCTCCAGTTCAACACATCTTTCGAAGCAAGCAAATTTGGTGCTGATCCTTCCACAGCCACTACATTCGCCAAGGGCATCGCACAGTTCGACCGCCTCCGCATCAAAGGTCTCATGACCATCGGCCTATTCTCTGCCGATCCTCTACAAGTGCGCAAATGCTTCCGCCTGCTGAAGAATATTCAACATCAAATCCTCAACTCCGGCATCCCTGCTCACGAACTCTCCATGGGCATGAGTAACGACCTCGAGACGGCTATCGAAGAAGGTGCTACCATCATCCGCGTCGGCACTGCCATTTTCGGCACCCGCCCCTTTCCCGACAGCTATTACTGGAACGAAAAACAATGATCGGTAGCTCTTTTTTATGACTTGGGCGTGCCCCTGTCGGGTCAGGCTATCCGCCTTACTTCGTGCCGGCTTCTATCCTTCACGCGCATTTTTACTACCACATGATACATATTTATTTCTCCAAAAATTAAACTTGGACATTCTCATGAGAATAGACATAAAGATAAGCTATTATGCTGCTAATTTTTTGATTAATTCAAAATGTTTATCTAGAGGCGATCTTCCATTTAGTGAAGTATGAATCCTAACCGTATTGTACC
>WBZR01003136.1_pt1 | contig 15585 bp, 18 predicted proteins | sample 5204231 | NCBI WGS metagenome assembly WBZR01 (sample SAMN12412403, study PRJNA552823) | activated sludge metagenome | isolation source: activated sludge from anammox sidestream of wastewater treatment plant... | place: USA: Virginia | collected 2017-08 | reverse complement strand
ACTTACCGAAGCTGTTGATGATTGAGTGGGAGTGACCCAAATTATATGCAAAACACTTGATTATTTGTCGTGTTTTGCGTATGTTATGGCATGGCTTCCCTGGAGTCCTACCTCGACGATCTGCTCGCCCGCGGCCGCGCCTACTTCTCCCGGGATGAGGTAGCCGCTGCGCTTGGCCTGAAGCCGTCGGCACTGGCGGCGGCGATCACGCGCGCGATCAACAAACACCGCCTGGCGAACCCCAGGCACGGCTTCTATCTCATCCTTCGCCCTGAAGATCAGTTCGCCGGCGCACCGGACCCCGTGAAGTGGATCGACCCGCTGATGAAGCATCAGGGGATCGACTACCGCATTTCGCTGCTACGGGCGGCAGCGTTCCACGGCGCCTCGCACCAGGCGAGTATGGTCTTCCAGGTCGTCGTCCCGCGTCAGTTGCGTGACTTCGACCTCGGCCGCCACCGCCTGCAGTTCCTGTATCAGGCGCCGAAGGCCTTCACTCAGATCAATGACCCGGCGTTGGTCGACCAGATGACGAGCGACGCCGGCTTCGCCACGGTGGCCGGCGTCGAGCTGACGCTGCTCGACTGCGTGCGCTACTTTCACAAGGCAGCTGGCATCAACGGCGCCGCACAGATCGTCAAGGATATCGGTGCCAAGGCCAGCCCGCGCCTGCTGCAGAAGGCAGCCGGCGCCTACGAGAACTCGGCGGTCCGTCGGCTTGGCTACCTGCTCGATCTGGCGGGACACGCGCGCCAGGCCGATGCGCTGCAAGCCTTCGTGAAGCGCGCCAGGACGGCTCTTCCGCTCGATCCGTCCGTCAGGCCGCTCGTGAAGGCTTTGGCGCAGGCTAGTCAGCGAAATCCAAAATGGAAGCTCCTGATCAATGAAGCGGTGGAGCTCGCAGAGTGATTCCCACCGCCTTCCTGCAAGCGTGGAGTACGAAAACGCCGTGGCCGGACCTGCGGCAGGTCGAGCAGGACCTGATCATCTGTCGCGCCCTGTGCGACCTGTTCAATGCGCCGACGTTGGCGGGGAAGATTGCATTCCGCGGTGGTACGGCGATCCACAAGCTGCTCTTCAAGCAACCGCTGCGCTACTCGGAGGATATTGACCTGATCCAGGCGCATCCCGAGCCGATCGGAAGCACGGTCGACACGATCCGCACGGCGCTGTCGTGGCTCGGGAAATGCAGCCGGGAGCAGGCCGGACACTCGATGCACCTGGTGTTCAAGTTCACGCCCGAGATCGATGCGCAAGTGAGGCTCAAGCTGAAGGTCGAGATCAACACTCGGAAGCACGCGAGCTTGCTTGGTGTTCGACGGTATCCGTTCGCCGTGGAGAACGATTGGTACCGCGGAACGACGGAAATCGTCTCCTTCGAGCCCGAGGAACTGTTCGGCACGAAGCTGCGCGCGCTACTGCAGCGTCGCAGAAACCGTGACCTGTTCGATCTGCACCACGGACTCGAACAGCTGCCGCTGGATCCGGAGAAAGTCATCGCCTGCTTCGACCACTACCTGGCCATGGAGGGCAAGCCGATCACGCGAGCGATGGCCGAGCAGCGCATGCTGGAGAAGTTGACGCGAAGCCTGACCGAAGACGTCGCGCCGATGTTGCCGGCCAGCGTGCGCTGGAGCGATGCGGATGCGATCCAGGCATTCGAGCGCGTCTGGACCGAGCTGATCGCGCGAATCAGTGGGGACAGATGGAAGCTCTCCGATGCGGTCATCGCGGAATTGCGTGCAAAGCGGTATCCGGCGTTGCTGATGCCCCGAGATCGGAAACAGCCGCAATGACGGCTTCGAAGAGATCACTGGCGAGCATGGGATCGACGTCGGAGCCCGAGTCCTTGGTTCGGGGGCGCACGGATGTCTACCCCATGCGCTGGGAGAGCAGGACGACCGGCAAGTCGGGGTACGCACCGGCCTGCGCGAACGAGTGGCGCGCTGGAGTGTGCGAGAAGCCGCGAATCAAGTGCGCAGACTGCCGGAATCGCTCGTTGATTCCGCTTTCGGACGCTGCCATCTACGCGCATCTGGCCGGTGACCACACGATCGGTGTCTACCCGCTGCTGGAGGACGACAGCTGCTACTTCCTCGCGATCGATTTCGACGAAGCCGAGTGGAGAGAGGATGTTTGCGCCTTCGCCGATTCGTGCACCGATCTCGGCGTCCCGGTTGCGATCGAGACTTCACGCTCGGGAAACGGGGCGCACGCCTGGATCTTCTTCGCCGAGCGTGTATCGGCCCGGGATGCACGGCGGATGGGCACTGCCATCATCAGCCACGTCTGCGCGCGCACGCGGCAACTGAAGCTCACGTCCTACGACCGCCTGTTTCCCAATCAGGACACCATGCCCAAGGGCGGCTTCGGCAATCTGATCGCCTTGCCGCTGCAGAAGAAGCCGCGGGAGGACGGCCTCACGGTGTTCGTCGACTCCGATCTGCGACCGCACCCGGACCAGTGGGCGTTTCTGGGATCGATCCAGCCGATGTCCACGCACGACATCGAGCCGACGATCGTGCGGGCCACAGGTGGCGTGCATCCCCTGGACGTGACCTTTATCGACGAGGAGGATCTGGCTACGCCGTGGAAGCGCGACACGCGATCGCTTGCGAAGATTCCGGGTGCGACGCCGAAGTCACTCACCGTGACATTGGCGAACCTCGTCCATTTCGAGAAGGCGGAGCTTCCGCAGCCGTTAGCCAACCGCCTGATCCGACTCGCGGCGTTTCAGAACCCCGAATTCTACCGGGCACAGGCCGTGCGGCTGTCGGTGTGGGACAAGCCGCGGGTGATCGGCTGCGCCGAGAACTATCCCCGTCACATCGCACTGCCGCGCGGCTGCCTCGATGCCGCGCAAGACTTGCTGCGCGAAAACGCAATCCGCTGTGATCTGAGGGACGAGCGCAACGCAGGCGAGACGATTGATGCGCGTTTCGTCGGGACGCTTCGAATTGATCAGGAGGAGGCCGCTGCCGCGATACTGCATCACGATGTGGGTGTGCTGTGCGCCCCGACCGCATTCGGCAAGACCGTCACTGCTGCCGCGATGATCGCGCGCCGTGGCGTAAATGCCCTGATGCTGGTGCATCGAACCGAACTGCTCAAGCAGTGGCAGGAGCGATTACGGACTTTCCTTGGAATCGGCGGGGACTTGGTCGGCACCATCGGCGGCGGCAGGGCGAAGCTCACCGGCAAGCTCGTCGGCGAAGGATTCGACCATCCGCCGCTCGACACCCTGGTTTTGGCAATGCCGGTGTCGTGGAAGGGAACGTTGCAGCAGTACGCCGGCCGATTGCATCGGCAGCACGCCGGCAAGACCGATGTGCGGATCATCGACTTCGTCGACGCCGGGCACCCGGCCTTGTTTCGCATGTGGGACAAGCGCCAGCGTGGCTACCGGGCGAGGGGCTACTCGATTCGCGCCGACGCGACCGCCGAAGGACATGTCGGGGCCGGACTCTCGCTCATTCGAGCACTTCCGACAGGGGTTCAGCGGTGAAACGTCAGCCTGCGTCCGAACGGTCCGTCAAGGAGCCGAAGCTCTCTCGTACCCATCCGCCGGTCGACCTCGCTCCAGCCGACTGGCAACGCGCACTGCGCCGACAGTTCGGGCGCGATCAGACGTTCGCGTTGGAGAATCGGGGCGACCAACCGTTCTTTTCGGAGTTTCGTGTCCGCAACCCGCAGTCGAAGGCGAGTTACCGCGTGGCGATACGCGGTCTGAATGCCGGCGACAACTACTGCTCCTGCCCGGACTACGCCACCAACGAGTTGGGCACCTGCAAGCACATCGAGTTCGTCCTCGCTCGGCTCGGGAAGAAGCGCGGGGCGAAGGCCGCCTTTGCCCGGGGGTGGCGCCCGGCGTTTTCGGAGATCTACCTGCGTAACGCTGGTGCGCGCGCCGTGTACTTCCGCGCCGGATCGGACTGCCCGCCGGCCGTGATGAAAGCGGCTTCGAGGCTTTTCGACACCTCGCGCGGCGGTGCGCTGCCGGAGGAGCGCTTCGGCGAGGTGGAGCACTTCCTCGCGACGGCGGCGCAAAGCGGCCACGAACTGCGCGCCTACGCTGATGCGCTCGACTTCCTCGCCGGTCGGCGCGATGCGGCGCGCCGGACCCAAGTAGTTGACAGCCTGTTCCCGCGTGGCGCGTCCGACAGGAAACTGGCACGGCTGCTCGGGGCACCGTTGTATCCGTATCAGGCCGAGGGCGCGCTGTTTGCGGTTCGCGCGGGCCGCGCCCTGATCGGCGACGAGATGGGCCTGGGCAAGACCATCCAGGCCATCGCGGCTACCGAGATTCTGGCGCGGTACCTTGGCGTCTCGCGTGTGCTGGTGGTGTGCCCGACTTCGCTCAAGTACCAATGGCAAAGCGAGATCAGCCGCTTTTCCGGCCGTGCGGCGCGGGTAATGGCCGGCAGTCGGGCGCAGCGGCAGAAGGAATTCAGCGCCGATGACTTCTGCAAGATCACCAACTACGAGAAGCTCAAGCCCGATCTCGACCTGATCGCCGAGTGGGCGCCGGAACTGGTGATCGTCGACGAGGCGCAGCGCATCAAGAACTGGAACACGATCGCCGCGCGGGCGCTCAAGCGCATCGATAGTCCTTACGCCCTGGTGCTGACCGGCACCCCGCTCGAAAACAAACTCGAGGAACTGATCTCGATCGTGCAGTTCGTCGACCAGCACCGACTGGGACCCACCTGGAAGCTGCTGCACGAACACCAGGTCAAGGACGAATTCGGCCGTGTCACCGGGTACACGGGGCTCGAGAAGATAGGCCAGACGCTGGCGCCGATCCTGATCCGCCGGCGCCGGTCCGAGGTCCTTGCGCAGCTGCCCAGCCGCACCGACCAGAACCTGCTGGTGCCGATGACCGAACTTCAGATGGTGCATCACCAGGAGAATGCCGACATCGTGGCGAAGATCGCCAAGCGCTGGCGGCGGACGAAGTTCCTGTCGGAGGCGGATCAACGACGGCTGACCTGCGCCCTGCAGAACATGCGGATGTCCTGCAACAGCACCTATCTGCTGGACCAGGAAACCGACCACGGCGTCAAGGCCGACGAACTGGCGGCGCTGCTCGAAGGCGTCCTCGTGCAGCCGGATGCGAAGGCGGTGGTGTTCAGCCAGTGGACGCGCACGCACGACATCGTCATCCGCAGGCTGGAGAGTCGCGGCATCGGCTACGTCAGTTTCCATGGCGGCGTGCCTTCTGAAAGACGCCCGGCGCTGGTCGAACGCTTTCGCGACGATCCCGGCTGCCGCGTCTTCCTGTCCACCGACGCGGGAGCGACGGGACTGAACCTGCAGCATGCCTCGACGCTGGTGAACATGGATCTGCCGTGGAACCCCGCGCTGCTGGAGCAGCGCATCGGGCGCATCTACCGCATGGGCCAGATGCGCCCGGTGCAGGTTGTGAATTTCGTCGCCAAGGGCACCATCGAGGAGGGAATGCTCTCGGTGCTCGCCTTCAAGCGTTCGTTGTCGGCCGGCATTCTCGACGGCGGCGCCAGTGAGATCTCGCTCGGCGGCTCGCGCCTGAGCCGCTTCATGAAGGAAGTCGAGAAAGTCACGGCCCGCATGGGCGAGGGCGAAGCCATGGCCCCTGCGGAAGAGGCGGCGAGCGTGGCCAGCGCACCGGTGGAATCGCCGTTCGATGCGGCCGTCCCTGACGAGTCTGCCTTGGCTAGCGACATCGCATCGACAGCCGGCACTTCCGCATCGGAAGGTGCGGCGCCGGCGCAGCAGGACCGGGGTGTCGATCCCTGGGCCGTGCTGCTGCAGGCCGGCGCGCAACTGGTTTCGGCGCTGAGCGCGGCCGGCGATGCCGAGGCCGCATCACATTCCTGGATCGAGCGCGATCCGGCGACCGGCGCGCGCAGCCTGCGACTGCCGCTGCCACCGCCAGAGACGGCGCGACGACTAGCCGATGCACTATCGGTGATTGCAGATTCGCTTCGTGGGAGTAGGGCGGGGCAGTGACGGTTCTACAGTGCGCCGATAGAGCTCGATAGGGCATGGCAGGCGGGTCGTCGCGAAGTCGGGCGGAAAGGCTTGGCCGCCTGCGGTGCGTGGCGCGCTTCGCCAACATTGAGCGCCCGGCGCTGCGCAAGTTGAAGCAGCTCGACCTGGCGCGCCGCATCGAGGACCTCCGCACGCCACCGGCCCACCGGCTCGAGCAGCTGAAGGGCGATCGCGCGGGCCAGTGGAGCCTGCGGGTGAATGATCAGTTCCGCATCTGCTTTCGCTGGACAGGCAGCGACGCCGAAGACGTCGAGATCGTGGACGATCACTGAGGCATGACGAGATCCATCGTTGGCTTGCGCCTCTGACTCAGGCAATCGACGTTGGTTCAGCAGAGTTTTTCAACGGAACAGGCCACTTGCTGACATATGCTGGCGAGAGCTGGGCGGCAGGAACAGGCTATTTGCTGCTGTTCAGTCTCGACGCGCCAACAGCCGCAGGCGACCCGCTGGATTCCACGCGCTTCAGGTTGTCTGCGGCGGCAGAAGCGCACCCGTCTTCCGCATGATCACGCGGAACCGCCACCCTTCGCGCGGACTTGACCGTCGCCGCGCGGTTCTGCAATATGCGTGCATATACCCGTATCGACCATGATCAAGACTCAGTGTGCATGCATGCGCGTTCGACGCGCGGCCCGGACCGTGACCGCCCTGTATGACAGGGCTCTAGAGGGAACCGGGCTGAAGATCACCCAGTTCTCGGTGCTCCGCACGATCGGCCGCATGGAGGGTGCCAGCATTTCGGAGCTTGCCGAGGAACTTGCACTCGACCGCTCCACGCTGGGACGGAACCTGATCCCGCTCACTCGGCGGGGACTGGTGCGCCTTTCTGGCGGCGCCGATCTGCGCCAACGCACCGCCAGCCTGACGCCCAAGGCCAGGAAGGTGATCGAAGCCTGCCTGCCTGCCTGGGAAGGCGCCCAGGCGAAGGTGACCCAGTCGATTGGCGAGCGAGGGATCAGTCAACTGTTCAAGCTGCTGGAAGAGCTCGAGGAGATGGCTTAGTCATTTTTTTGTCGATATGCATGCATATACCCGTACTTTCCTTGCTCGCAACATTGCAAGGAATGCCCTGTGCCGCGCCTTGCCTTGTCGCGTAGTCAGAACCACTTGTCAGGAAGCCAAAGACCGTGAACCCAATTGCCGCAACGAAGTCGCAGCAGCATCACTGGTGGACGCTGACGCTTGTCGCCGCCGCCGTTCTCATGGTGACGACGGGTGCGCGCCAGTCGCTTGGGCTGTTCGTCTCCCCGCTCAACACGTCGACCGGGCTCGGCGTTGTGACGATCAGTTTCGCCCTGGCCGTCGGTCAGTTTGTCTGGGGCGCCGTGCAGCCCATCGCCGGTGCCGTGGCGGACCGCTACGGCCCGGGTCGCGTGCTTGCGGCCGGCCTGGTGATCATGGCGCTGGGCAGTGCGCTGACGTCCTTCGTGTCGAGCGGGTTCGGGCTGGTCCTGACCGTCGGTCTTCTGTCGGCCGCCGGGGCGGGCGCGGGCAGCTTCTCGGTCCTGATCGGCGCTGCCGCCCAGCACGTGCCCGCGACCCGGCGCGGTACGGCGGCTGGCGTGATCAACGCCGGCGGCTCTTTCGGGCAGTTCCTGTTTGCTCCGCTCGTGCAGAAGCTGATCAGCGTGCTCGGGTGGACAGGAGCCATGTGGAGTCTGGCGGCGCTGACGCTGGCGGCGCTACCCGCGACACGTGTCCTGCGGCGCAGTTCGGACGCGTCGGCCGCCGCCATGCACGGCGCGAGCGGTGACCGCGGCGTCCGGCACGCGATCAGCACCGCGCTCAGGAATCCGAGTTACCTGCTGCTGCATGCGGGTTTCTTTACCTGCGGTTTCCACATCGCATTTCTCGTCACGCACCTGCCGGGTGAAGTCGCGTTATGCGGACTGCCGCCCAGCGTCGCCAGTTGGTCGCTCGCGCTGATCGGCCTCGCCAATGTCGCGGGCAGCCTCGCCGCCGGACAAGCGGTCAACCGCTTTCGCAGCAAATACATCCTTTTCTGGATGTACCTCTCGCGGACGGTGCTGATCGTGATCTACTTGCTGGCACCTAAATCGACGCTGACGTTCTACGCGTTCGCGATCGGCCTGGGCCTGACGTGGCTGGCCACCGTACCTCCGACCGCAGGGGTCGTCGGCAAGCTCTTCGGTACGCGGTATCTGGCCACGCTCTTTGGGCTGACGCTGCTGTCGCACCAGATCGGCGGCTTCTTCGGCGCGTATCTGGGCGGCCTGGCCATTGACGGCACAGGCAATTACCTGTGGATGTGGTACGCCGACGCGCTGCTCGCGTTGGCGGCGGCACTGGTCAACCTGCCGATCCGCGAGCCCCTCCACTATCCGCAGACTTCCCGTGCGTGAGTTCGGGCAACAAGACCGTCCGTACACGCGTTCAAGCACGCCGGCCAATCGCGAACAGCCTGCCGGTCACCAGGCCTGAGTGACAGCAAACGCTGCATAGCTGACGCTGAGGCCGACGCGACGAAGGACTGCAGAGGGTCGTGGACTGCCGGCCAGGCGACACCGGCGAGCGACCGGTCACTACGAAGTCGCCGACGTTCGCAACGTGCCCAGGGACGCTCTCTTCGTGACTGCGGCGCGTCCTCGAACGCCCGTTGGCAAGCTTCTTCGTGAAGCGGCCACCAGCGGGCCTTCGTGACGCGTCGAAAGGCTATCCCTCTTGTCGTATTACGTTCATCGTAATATCATGCGCTCATGATCCGGAGCTTTCGCTGCAAGGACACGCAGGCCTTGTTCGAAGGTGGACATCCGAAGCGCTTCCGCGCCATCGAGATGGTCGCGACCCGCAAGCTGGCGATGCTGGACGCGGCGAAGACGCTGGACTTTATGCGTTCGCCGCCGGGCAATCGGCTCGAGGCGCTCGAGGGTGACCGGGCAGGGCAATGGAGCGTGCGCATCAACGATCAGTGGCGGCTGTGCTTCGTGTGGACCGACTCCGGTCCGGACCAGGTCGAGATCGTTGACGATCACTGAAGGAGTGTGGCGATGGGGCGAGCTGTCAACCGAATGCGCGCGGTGCATCCGGGCGAAGTGCTGCGTGAAGAGTATCTGGCGCCATTGAGCCTGAGCGTGAACGCCCTCGCCATGGCGCTGGGAGTACCTGCGACGCGCATTCACGAAATCGTGAAGGAACGCCGCGGCATCACTGCCGACACGGCCGAGCGGTTGGCGCGCTATTTTGGGGGCGATGCCGCGTCGTGGCTGGCGCTGCAAGCCGACTACGACCTGAAGACCTTGGCCACACGGGACGACATTGCTCGCAAGGTATCGCCGCGCGAGGGCGCGCCTGCATAGCACATGGCCAGGTTGCTCGAGGAGATTCATCCCGGCGAGATCCTGCTGGAGGATTTCATGGAGCCCATGGGCATCAGCGCCCGCCAGCTCGCGGCGGACATCGACGTGTCGCCCAGCAGGATCAGCGGTTTGGTGAACGGTCGGCGCCCCATCACGGCGGACACCGCGCTTCGGCTCGGGATGTTCTTCGGCATGGAGCCCCGGTTCTGGCTCAACCTGCAGTGCGAGCACGACATCCGGGTCGCAGATCGGGAACTGCGCGCGAAGCTCGCGCCGAGGATCCGCGTCTTTCAGCCGGCCGCCGTCTGATAACCCGCTCTCGATGCTGCGTGTGACCGAATCGTGAGAGTCGGCTCGCGGTCGCAACGGGGGCGCCGATGATCTCCACTGAACAGCAAATATCGCCATCTCGTCGAATATCGGATGCAACGCCGCTCCGAGGCCGGGCGATGAAGTTGCGTCGGCACGCCAACAGCAGCGATGTTGTCGTGCGAGCAGCGCGTTATCCGTGAGGGGGACGGCTGCGGCGGTCAGGCGTCGTGCTGCGGGCTTCGCAGGTGCGGGCTTGGAGGTCACGAGATCGTTCGTGTCCCAAGCGACGCGGCAATGAGGTCCTTGGCGGACGATCGTGGACCGGCGACCAACGCGCGGATTCGCCCCTCGATCTCGTCAGTCCATCCGCCGTTTCTCGCGGCAGCCAGGGTGCTCGAGCACGCGGCGCGCACGTCGACACCCGTGATCTCGTAGCCATGGCCGGCGGCGATCCAGCGCAGGGCGGCGAGGCCTGCCTCGACGGCGAACCGGGGTTGCGTGGCGGCGAAGTCGCGAGCGGCCCGGGTCAGCGTGCGCGGGTCGCACGGCGTTCGGTGGGCGAGGGCGATCGCCTCGTCGTAGAGCCCGGCATCCTTCGCGGCGGCGAACCACTTGCCTTCCTGACCCGGCGTGCTGGCGACCAGATCACCGAGGATCCTGGCGGACACCTGGGTCGGGTACTTCTTCGCGATTGCGCGGAAGGTCGCGAGGAACGTCGTCCCCTGGTTGGCCGCGATCGCGTATCTCGAATATGCCTCGTCGGCGAGGCCCGACGAGAGCAGGATCTCCTCGCAGGCGCGAGCGATCGCGATCGGGTTGTCGTTCAGCCCGCGGCTTGCTTCAGCGTATCGGATCGCCTCCGCCTTCCGCCCCAGGGCCATCAGTGCCTTGACGCCCCACTCGCGGTAGTGCCACATCGAGCAGGGCGCCTTGTCGAGGAGGGCGAGCAGCTCCTCGTGGCGGCCGGCGTGGAAGAGGGCGCTCAGGCAGGCGATCGTGCCGTGGAAGTAGCCTCCGGGGTTCCGGTTCGAACCCCACATGCTCTCGACGGTGTCAATCAGTCTGTCGGCCCAGGCAGAAGCGCGCGTCTGCGATGCGCAAAGCTCGCCCCAGTAGTCGGCCAGCCGTTCGATGTAGGGGATCTCGTCGTTCTGATGCGCTTCCCAGAGCCGGTCGAGCCACTGATCTCGCGTTCGGTCGTCGACCGGCGCGGCGGCGATGATCGTCGCGCAGGCCTCGATCGCGTGATTGACGGCGGTGCCGATGGCGCCGGAGGAACTGTCGACCTGTTCGAGCGCAGGCGACACCTTCTCCAGGAACAGCACCGCGCCGGCAGCGGCCAATGCCGGGTCTTTCCTCGCAACCTTCTGGATCTCGGCGCCAGCTTCCCTGACCCTCTGCACGGCCGGTTGCGAGCGCCAGCCGAAGGCGTGCCGCCGAAAACGCGGCGCGAACGCCCACTTGTGCGCAGCGGGTCTCGTCATCGATCATCACGCTTGTCGTTAATCACGCACTGCGTTATTATTCTGCCTGTGCCGATCCGGTCGTTCAAGTGTGCCGACACCGAGGCGCTGTTCGGGCTGCGGCGCGTGGCGCGCTTCGCCAACATCGAGCGCCCGGCGCTGCGCAAGCTGAAGCAACTCGACCTCGCACGCCGCGTCGAGGACCTCCGCGCGCCGCCGGCCAACCGGCTCGAGCAGCTGAAGGGCGATCGCGCGGGCCAGTGGAGCCTGCGGGTGAACGACCAGTTCCGCATCTGCTTTCGCTGGACGGGCACCGCCGCCGAAGACGTAGAGATCGTGGACTATCACTGAGGCAGAACGCCATGAGCAGGAAACTCAAACCCGTGTCACCCGGCGAGATGCTCGCTGAAGAGTTTCTGAAGCCGCTGGGCATGAGCAACTACCGTCTGGCAAAGGAGATCGGCGTGCCCGCGCAGCGCATCGGCGAGATCGTCGCCGGAAAGCGCGCCATCACCGCGGACACGGATCTGCGGCTGTGCCGCTTCTTCGGGCTCTCGGATGGATGGTGGCTGCGCTTGCAGGCAGACTACGACACTGAAGTTGCGAAGACGAGCCTCGCGAAGACGCTCGCGAAGATCAGGCCGTGGAAAGAGGCAATGGAGGAGACGGCGGACGCGCACTGATTGCGGCGCGCGTTCGGCGGCGTCGTGACGGTAAAAAATCCGTCACAAAGACTCGATGCAACAACACCTTATGCGATCTGATGCCGGCGCCGTCTCATGTCCGACTCGAGAACCTCAGGGGCTGCGTCCACCTGCGGGATCGCATGCAGCGAAGCGACGGATCTCGATAGATCGCGAAAGTGAGCGATCGTGGAAGTGCCGATGGTTCTCGACAGGTGTCGATCGATGGTGAAAGCTTCGCTCGGGGATCCCAGTCGGAATGACGGTGCTTCCGACGGTAAGGCACCCGGCGTCGCGAGATGAGCATCAAACCGGACAACGACTTACCGAAGCCGTTGACGATCGAGTGGGAGGGGACTTCCCGGGCGATCCGGATCTAACGGGACCGACCGGGGGAGTCATCTGCCACTCTGGTCTGCCTCTTGGGGTACGGAATGCCGCTGAGAAGTCTCGGGGGGAATGCAGGGCCGACCTTCCGGCAGACCTCGCACGCCCGGTGGATCGCAATTCTCGGGGTGGCCCGGATCGCGCCTCACGAACGTCACCAGCGCAGAAGACATGAAAGATCGGCGTTGCTATCATTGATAGCGTAAATTCCTGGAGGTGCCGACATGCCTGACTTGCTCGTTCGTGGTGTCGACGAGGCGCTCGTCAAGGCGCTCAAAGAGCGCGCCGGTGCGCACGGCCGAAGCGCCGAGGCGGAGCATCGGGAGATCCTGGCCGAGGCTCTCGCGCGCCCGCGCAAGCGCGCGCTGGCGGAGCTGCTGGCTTCGATTCCCGACGTCGGCACCGACGCTGACTTCGAGCGCGTCGAGTCCGAAAGGAAGGCGCCCGGTGTATTTGATTGACACCAACGTGATCAGCGAGGCCCGCAAGAAGTCCAGGGCGAACCCCGGCGTCGTCGCGTTCTTCAATCGCGTTGCCAGCGCCGGCGACCCGATCTATCTGACGGCCGTCACGGTCGGCGAGCTTCGTCGCGGCGTCGAACTCATCCGGCTGCGCGGCGATGCCGAGCAGGCGGGCTTGTTGGAGGAGTGGCTCTCCACCGTGCTCGACCAGTACGCGGACAAAGTACTCGCCTTCGACGCCGACGCCGCGCAGGTGTGGGGGCGGCTCCGAGTTCCGGACCCCGAGCACGCCCTGGATAAGCAGATTGCGGCCACCGCGCTGGTCCACGATCTGACGGTCGTCACGCGCAATTCGGCGGACTTCGCAGGCACCGGCGTGAAGGTCATGAACCCGTTCGTGGCGCCAGCGCCCCCGCAATGATGTCCATGGCGCTCGGTCGTGGAGCGCGGTGACGCCATTCCGGGCAAGCATCGCCTCGGCGAAGTTCGTCGGGGCGAACGCGCAGGGTGGCCGCATCGACGTGGAGACCGTGAATGACCATCGAGCCGATCCGCAACGACGAGGACCTTCGACGCGCCTTCCGCCGCCTCGAGAGTGTCTTTCAGGCCGAGGAGGGCAGCGCACAGGCGGGCGAGTGCGACGTGCTCGTCACGCTGATCGAGGATGACGAGAACGAGCACCACGGCTTCGGCCCGGCCGGTCCGAAGCGATCCTGGCCTTCACTGAACAGCAAATATCGCCATGGCGTCGAACATCAGATCCCGCTTCGCCCCGGGTGCAGGCGACGAACGTTGCTTCGGCACGCTAACAGTGGCTTTCATGGACCCATCCGCCGTTCCTCGCGGCAGCCAGGGTGCTCGAGCACGCGGCGCGCACGTCGACACCCGTGATCTCGTAGCCATAGCCGGCGGCGATCCAGCGCAGGGCGGCGAGGCCTGCCTCGACGGCGAATCGTGGTTGCGTGGCGGCGAAGTCGCGAGCGGCCCGGGTCAGCGTGCGCGGGTCGCACGGCGTTCGGTGGGCGAGGGCGATCGCCTCGTCGTAGAGCCCGGCATCCTTCGCGGCGGCGAACCACTTTGAGGCCGGCGTCGATCACTGAATCCGAAAACCAGAAGGCCCTCCTGTACAGAAGGGCCGACGCTGTTGCCCGCTGGGTTGCTCCCGAAGGAGCCGCTTTCGCGATCCACCTTGCCCGGGTAGGCAGGAACTGGTATGACTGCTTTACTCTTGATCTTCCCAAGGGTTGATTACTTTCACGCCGGCCGCGTCATAGGGCGACGTGTCGCGTGACGCCACGATGAAGCCCCTCGATGCGGCAATGGCCGCGATGTAGCCGTCTGGTGTCGGGAAGCTGCGCCCGCCGTTCTTGACCATCACGGCCAGTTCGGCGTAGTGGCGCGCTGCATCCGTGTCGAACGGCAGCACCCGCTCTTTGAACAGCTCCAGCAGCTCGTTCAGAGCGCGGTCGAGCATGTTCTTGCGCTTGCCTGCCGGCAGCGCCCGGATGCCAAACAGCAACTCGGCCAGCGTGACGCTCGACAGGTACAAGGTTTCCGCCGCTTGGTCGTTCAGCCAGGCCCTTACGGCCGCATCTGGCTCGGGCTTCATCGCCTCGGAAACGAGGTTGGTATCCAGGACGATCATTCAGTCAAAGCTCAACGGTTTGGCCGGCGTCTTGTCACGCACACTCTCGAGGACGGCAAAATCTTCGTTGGTCAGACCGATCCTGCGGCCGATGGCGGCCAGAGCTTCACCCATACGCACGCGCTTTTCCGGCTTGACCACGGCCGCCAGAATCTCGCGCACCTCCGCTTCCGTGCTGCGGCCATGCTGGGCCGCCCGCACGCGCAAAGCGCGATGCACGTCATCAGGCACATTTCTTACAGTCAAGATTGCCATAATTCAAAACCTCTAACTTGCTGTCTATGAATTCAATTATGGATAAATGCAGTCAACGACGCAAGCGTCAAGCCCCACGCTCCTTCCTGCCCAGGCGTCTCACCTTCCTGGCTTCCATCCGCGCCCGAATCCGGGCCTCGCGCTGCATCAGCGCGCCACCCGAGAGCGCCGGCTGGCCGGTGCCACCGAAGCGCTCGAGCCGTTGCACCGGCGCCTGGCGGGCGCGCGCGCCCGGCTGCGCGGGGCCGCCGAGATCGATCGGCGCGTGGCCGAGATCCCCGAGCACTACCGCGTGGGCCGCTACCTGAAGGTGCAGCGCGTGGTGCGCGAGGAGCACAGCTTCAGGCAGGCCCGCCGCGGCCGCCCCGGCCCCGGCACGGCCTACCGGCGCGTCACCCGCCGGCGCTTCGACATCGAGTTCAGCATCGACCGTGACGCCGTTGCCTACGACCAGATGAGCGACGGCATGTATCCGTTGCTCACCAACGACCGCCACCTCACCGCCGTCCAGGTGCTCGAAGCCCACAAGGGCCAGCCCGCCATCGAGAAGCGCTTCGAGCAGGTCAAGACCGTGCACGAGATCGCCCCGGTGTTTCGGAAGAACGAGGGCCGCATCGAGGCGCTGTTCACGCTGTACTTCTTCGCGCTGCTCGCGCAGGCGCTCATCGAGCGCGAGCTACGCGGCGCGATGCAGCGCGAGGGCCTCGAACAATTACCCTTGTACCCCGAGCACCGCTCGTGCCGGCGACCGACCACCGAGCAGGTGCTTCGCCTGTTCAGCCTCGCGCAGCGCCACCGCCTCATGCACGCCGGCGAAACCGTCCAGGTCTTCGACGTGCAACTCACCGACCTGCAGCGCCAGATCCTTCGCCTGCTCGGCGTCTCCCGGACCGTCTACCACGCTGTTAGTGGCTGCGTAGAACCGCGGTTATTTGCCGCGGAGTGAGGCAAGGGATGGTGACGGCGCGCGATGTCAGAACGGAGGATCGCAGTCGAGCGCGTTCAGGCGTAACTGCCGAGGATCGTGCTG
>WBZR01003135.1_pt1 | contig 15590 bp, 12 predicted proteins | sample 5204231 | NCBI WGS metagenome assembly WBZR01 (sample SAMN12412403, study PRJNA552823) | activated sludge metagenome | isolation source: activated sludge from anammox sidestream of wastewater treatment plant... | place: USA: Virginia | collected 2017-08 | reverse complement strand
TCCGTAAAATATAATTCAAATGTAAATGACAGTGTTAAACAAAACCCTGCTTTCATTCAGTATAATGCAGTTATTGCAAATCCGTTTTTCACACGTGTAAGCGCCTATGGAGAAATTACCGATGTTTATGGTATGGAAAAAATTTATGAACACCTTTTTAAAGCTCTTGGTGATACTTTAAAAGAAAAAGATAAAGAAGAAATTAAACGGTCATTTGGAGAGGAATCTATCAAAGAAATTCTACAGCAGGAATATCAGGTCTGCCCGCAGGGTCCGGTTGCAATTGATTCAAGCTGGGTAAAGGCATTTAATACTTCAGTTCTGTTTTTTGAAGTTGTTAACAATGCTAAATATACAATGAAATCAGTTGAAGATAAAAACTCTCAGCAGATTGCCAATATAGAAGCTGCCTTAGTTGTTGAATTTAAAAACAAGGAAGTAAACGAAAACGGAATGAAAGTGAAAGTTGAAAACGCTGAAACCTCTGGCAGCGGGAAAATTTCTCTTAATCTTACACGCGGTTGTATTCAAAACAAAGAAACTATGACAAACCTTAAGCTTGAGCTTAAGCTCTCGGCACAGGGACAATCAGCTAATTCAACTCAGGCTGTAAGTACTAATCTTTATGTTACGCTGCTGAATTAATTCTTTAGGTAATTCTAAAGATATGCTTTAATTTTATGCTTAAAAAATATTCCGCATACAAAAATCTGATTCAGCTTGCACACCCGCTTGTTAAAAGCTATATTACCAAAATCAGGGATAAAAATACCTCATATTTTGAATTCCGTCAGTATGTTGATAAACTTTCTATGCTTCTTGCTTATGAAGCAGGCAAAGAAGTTGGTTTAAAAAGCTGCAATATAAAAACCCCTCTGGCTTCTTACCGCGGCTCTGTGATTAAAGATGAAATTGTTCTTATGCCTATACTAAGGGCTGGACTGGGATTGCTAAACGGATTTACTTCTATTTTTCCTGAAGCCAGAATCAGCCACCTTGGAGTTTACAGAAATGAATCAACTCTGCAGCCAATTAGATACTATTTTAAATTCCCTGTACTTAAAAATAAAAAAAATACTATTGTCTATATTCTCGATCCCATGCTTGCTACAGGCGGCAGTATGTGCAGCGCTATTGATGAAACTAAAAAAACCGGTGTTTTAAAAATTGTTGCTGCCTGCCTTGTTGCTGCCCCTGAAGGTATTAAAGAAGTGCAAAAGTATCACTGTGATATAAAAATTTTCACCTGCGCTGTAGATAAAAAGCTCAATAACAAAGGATACATTATGCCCGGTTTGGGAGATGCCGGCGATAGACTCTTCGGTACAATTTAAGTTATTTCCGTGCATTATTTATGTAATTATCTTTATAACTTCTAATTCTTTCGGACGAATTGTAAACTTATTTAAACATTTGATTGTTCTATATATAGATATAGTCTGTTTTAAAAAAATTTCATGGAATTAAATTCATTATTCAAAGAAATTGAAATTTCATTATAACATATTCTTATTTTTTAATTACTAATTATTCATTATTAATTACTCATTATTAATTCAAAATTGTTTTGTTAAGCACATTATATAAAAAAAAGCTTGATGACCTGCTGGCTATCTGCCGCAGGAATCTGGGTGAGTTTAACGAAAAGCTGATTGCCGATGCTTTTAAGTTCAGTCTAAATGCTCATAAACAGGATAAACGCGCATCAGGTGAACCCTTTGTTATTCACCCTTATGAAGTTGCTGTTATTGTAGCAAATGAAATTCCGCTGGATGATATTACCGTTGCTTCTGCTTTACTGCACGATGTTGTTGAAGATACAAAATTTACTTACGATGATGTAAAAGCTGAGTTTGGCGATACAATTGCCGATATTGTTGATGGTGCTACTAAAATTGAAGGAATGTTTGAAAATTATGAAGCCAAACAGATTGAAAATTACCGCAAAATGCTTCTTTCTATGTCAGATGATATTCGTGTTATTCTTGTAAAATTTGCCGATAGACTGCATAATATGAAAACACTGGAATATCTTAATCCCGAGCGTCAAGTCAGAATGTCAAGAGAAACTATGGAAATATATGCACCTCTTGCACATAGACTTGGGTTAAGCCGTGTTAAAACAGAGCTTGAAGATATGTCTTTTAAATATCTTGACCGGAAATTTTACAAGGAACTTTCTAAAAAGTTAAATGCAAAAAAACGCGAACGGGATAACTATATTAAAAAATTTATTGAACCTATAAAAAAAGAGCTTAACATAGAAGGATTTAAATATGAAATTATTGGCAGAGCAAAAAACCTTTACAGCATTGCAAAAAAAATGATCTCTCGCGGTAAATCTTTTGACGAAATTTATGACCTTTTTGCGGTTAGAATTATTCTTGATACCAAAGATAGAAATGACTGCTTTACCGCTTACGGTATTGCATCAGAAATTTATATCCCTGTTCCCGAACGCTTTAAAGATTATATTTCTCTGCCTAAACAAAACGGCTATCAGTCAATACATACTACACTTATAGGACCCGAAGGTAAAATGGTTGAAGTGCAGATTCGCACTCGTGATATGCACGAAGTTGCCGAAAAAGGTGTTGCCGCTCACTGGAAATATAAAGAAAACATCAGCTCCAATGATAAACAGATGGAAGACTGGATTAGCTGGATACGTGAGCTTTTTGACAGCTCCTCAAGAGAGTCAACTCCAAAGCAAATTATGGAAGGACTTAAATTAAATCTCTATCAGGATGAGATTTATGTTTTTACGCCTAAAGGACATCTTAAAATTCTTCCTGTTAATTCTACTCCGGTTGATTTTGCATTTGATATTCACAGCGAGGTTGGCTACAAATGTATCGGAGCAAAAGTGAACGGTAAAATAGTTCCCCTTGATTCAAAGCTTAAAAGCGGTGATCAGATTGAGATTATTACTTCTAAGATAAAAAAACCTAATCAGGATTGGGAAAAATTTGTTGTTACTCATAAAGCAAAGTCAGATATTCATAAATATTTTAACAACGAGCGAAGACAAAAAATTGATGAAGGCAGAGAAATATGGAATAAAAAGCTGAAGAAAATGAAATTTACATTAAGCGAAGATGATATGATTAAACTGTTTGTTAGACTGAAATTTGATAGTATTCAGGGTATGTATCTCTCTCTTGCAGATGGATTGATTTCTGCAGATGAGCTTTATGAACTTATTAAAGATAAAAACCGCCTTTTAAACACCGAAATTGACTCACCTTGGGTAAAATTGCTTGAAAAAAATCAGTATGCAAAAGTAAAAGAAACAGAGATGAACCTGTTTGAAAACTATATTAAATCTGCACGTTCATCTAAAACTAAAATTATTGCAGGCGGTGATGTTAAAGATCTGATGTTCAGTTATGCTAACTGCTGCAACCCTATTCCGGGTGAAGATATAATCGGATTTATTTCTAAAACTGAAGGAATTAAAATACATAAAAAGTCATGCAAAAATCTTTCAAACCTTTTCCTTTCTGACCCGCAAAGGTTAATTGATGTGCAGTGGCCCGAACAGCTTGAAGATGAATTCTTTGTCGGTATTAAGATAAGCGGAGAAGATAGGTCCGGTATGCTGAATGAAATTACTAATGTTATTTCCGGGCACAGCAATACAAATATCAAAAGCGTAAGTATTGCTTCTAAAGGCTCTTTGTTTGATGGAACTGTTATACTTATGGTTAAAAATATTACCCACCTTAATGAACTTATCGATAAGCTCCGCAGAATTGAAGGCGTATTTGATGTTAAACGTTTTGAAGAGTAATGCCTCTATAATTCATATCAGACTAAATTAATCTCATATACCATAAATTTTTCTAAAGTCAAGACTTAAATATAAGTCTTGATTAGACTTCCATTTTAAATTAATATTGGACTAAATTAGTCCTAATTCTAATAATTTAATAGAAGTCATAAAATATTTAGCAAAAACTATATTTTCTAAGTTCTAAGTATAACAGTTTATAATATTTTTCCCTCATTATCCCTGTAAAAGCTGTCACCTATTAATTAGTTAAAATATCAAAGTATATAATAATATCAAACTATATAATAATATCAAACTATATAATAATATCAAAATAAATAATATTAAAATTAGCAAACCGTTTTGGGGAATCTTTGCATTTTTCATAGTACTGCTAACTATGCCTCTTGGGCATACTGCTATGATTTTAATGGAAAAAATATTAGGACATGATTATGTATTTAAAGCTGCTTTATTTTTAGGAATTGCCGGTTCAGCCGTTATGATTTACGGATACAAATGTAAAAATAATACTATCGCAACTATATCCGGTTTGTTTGCTGGTTTATTTATCTGGACCGGTTGGATTGAGTTTGCTCATGTTTATGTAGCTCATACTTTAAACGTTCCGCCTTTAATGGAAGCAAATGAAATTGTAACTAAACCAGAATATCTTATTATGCCTGCAAGTGCAGGATTTTTATGTTTTTTTTTAATCTATTTCCTTTTTAAAACTGATACCGGTTGTAATTTTTATATTACTTTACAGCGATTTTTTAAAATTAAGGGCTTATCAAATAAAACTCCTGCTGTTAAGAATAACTATGCCATTATTACCTCGGTTGAAATAATAATGATATTGTGGACTTTTTATCTGCTTTTATTATTTACTTACGATATTAAATTTTTTGGTGATAAACATTTTGTTACACATTTGATTGCCTACGGTTCTTTATTATGGTCGGCTTACCTTTTTGTTAAACTTCTGAAAATTGATAATCTTGGCAGAGCTATAAGATACGCAATACCTACTGTCATTATTTTTTGGAATTTTGTTGAGATACTTGGAAGATGGAATCTTTTTAAAGAGATATGGATTCACCCAAATGAACACTGGCTGGAAGTTACTTTTATTTTAATAGTTTTTTTAGTTATCTTATCCTATACAATGATTGGATTTACAAAACGAAATAAGACAGTTTAAAACTTTAAATATTTTAATTATTTTATTAATTTTCCATTTTTCTCTGATTTTGATTTATGACATATATCATATATTCTTATTAACATTTATTTATATATTTGTAAATATAAAAATTATCCAGTTATGTTTAAAAATTGCTTAATCAAATATAAGTATCTGATTCTTATAATTCTTCTTATCCCTTTTTTATACGTATTTTTTATTTTCTCACCTGCAAATGCAGGTATATTTAAATTAACTCAGTCAGATACCCTTATTTACCCGATGGAAAAACATTTTAAAAATATGCAAATGCTTACAAATGGCGGAGAAAATGCTGAAGCATATTTTTCTTTTGATGACTCAAAAATTATATTTCAGTCAACACGCCCGCCTTACAGCTGTGATCAGATATTTATTATGAATACAGATGGCTCAAACCAGCATCTTGTAAGCACCGGAAAAGGCAGAACTACCTGCTCTTATTTCTACCCTGATGGCAAACATATTCTGTATGCTTCAACTCATCTGGGAAATGAAAACTGCCCCCAAAAACCTGATTTTTCCAAGGGATATGTATGGGCTTTATACAAAGATTTTGATATTTTTAAAGCAAACTCTGATGGCTCTGATTTAACAAAGCTTACCAATATTGAGGGCTACGATGCCGAGGCAACAATTTCTCCAAAAGGTGATAAAATTGTTTTTACCTCTACACGTAACGGTGATATTGATCTCTACTCTATGAATCTTGACGGCAGTGATGTTAAACAGCTTACTAATATTGCCGGCTATGATGGAGGTGCGTATTATTCCTATGACGGAAAAATGATTGTCTTCCGTGCTTCGCGGTTTCAAGACCCTGCCGAGTTAAAAGAATATCAGAACCTGCTTTCCGAAGGGCTTATTAAACCAAGCAAACTTGAAATTTATGTTATGAATGCAGACGGTTCTAATATCAGACAGGTTACAAATAACGGGGCTGCTAATTTTGGTCCCTACTTCTTTCCTGATGGTAAGAGTGTTATTTACTGCTCTAATCAGGATGACCCTAAAGGCAGAGATTTTGATCTTTATATGATTAATATTGATGGTACAGGTAATGAAAGGATAACATTTAATGATACATTTGATGGTTTTCCTATGTTCTCGCTTCACGATGGCGGTAAAAAATTTGTATTCTGCTCTAACCGCTTTAATGCTAAAGAAGGTGAAACAAATGTATTTATCTGCGATTGGATTGAATAAAATAAATTACAAATTTTATTTACCCTCTTAAAAGAGGTGTCATGCCGAAAGCATGAAGGGGTGTATAAATGAAAAATTATATTATGAACTACAAAATAAAATTATTAGTTTCTGGACTTTTGCTGGTAATATTTGCAGCATTTTCACCATCAGATAAAACCCCTAAAATTACTTCCGGTGAAATTTCAGAACATATTAAATACCTTGCAAGCGATAAGCTTGCCGGCAGGTTCCCCGGTACTGAAGGTGACCGTCTTACTGAAGAATACATTATAAATGAATTTGAAGAATACGGACTTAAACCTGCCGGTACAAATGGCTATTTACAGTCATTTGATTATATCAGTCAATTAAACTTGGGTAAAAATAACTCGCTTTCTATTGGTAATGGTGAACTTATTAATGGTGTTGGTGAAAATTTTATTCCGGTTTATCTCTCAGGCAATGGTACTGCTCAAGGAAGTATTGTGTTTGTGGGATATGGTATAAATGCACCTGAACTTAATTACAATGATTATGCAGGTATTGATCTGAAAGGTAAAATAGCTCTAATGCTGATGTATTCCCCGGGATACAACAATCCCCATGATAACCCATTTGGAAAATATGAAAGACTTCGTATAAAATGCGGCGCTGCTAAAGAGCAAGGTGCCATTGGTATAATTATTATTAAGGGTCCCGAAAGCGGGGAAGATGATCTTGTGCATTTGCGAATGTACGGACATAGTGAAAATATGGATATTCCCGTTATGAATGTTAAACGTTCGTTTGTTGAATATATTTTTAAGAATAATAAAAATATGACCCTCAATGATATTCAGAAATCAATAGATAGCACTAGAAAACCTGATTCATTTGAATCAAAAGGCGGAATGGCACAATTAAAATGTGATCTGGTTCCTGTTAAATCAGAAACAAATAATATTATTGGATTAATTGAAGGAAACGACCCTGTTTTAAAAAATGAATATATTGTTATTGGTGCACACATGGATCATCTTGGCGATGGTTTAAAGTATGGTTCATTAAACGAAAATCATACTGCCCAAATTCACAATGGTGCAGATGATAACGCCTCCGGCGTTGCCGGCGTTCTTGAGCTTGCTCAGTATTTTGCATCTAAAAAAAATAACTTAAAGCGCAGTCTGTTATTTATGACCTTCAGCGGTGAAGAAGCCGGCTTGCTCGGCTCTGCTTACTTTACAAAAAGCGAACTCATGAAAAAATATAACATTGTCTCTATGATTAATCTTGATATGGTGGGCAGACTAACCGATAATAAACTTACTATTGGCGGTACCGGTACTTCATCTCTTTGGCAGGGTTTGCTTGATTCACTTAATAAATCATTTAATTTCAATGCGGTATATGATAAAGATGGGTACGGACCAAGCGATCATGCAAGCTTTTATGCAAAAGATATTCCCGTGCTGTTTTTTTTCACCGGACTACATAAGGATTACCATAAACCAAGCGATGACTGGCAGTTTATAAATTTTGATGGCGAAGCTAAAGTTCTTAACATGGCTGCATCTGTTATAAATTTTTTGAATGGACTGCAAACTAAACCTGATTTTATTAAAGTTGCCTCTGAAAAAAAAGAAACCAATATGGGCTTTAGAGTTACCTTGGGGGTCATACCCGACTACAGCAGCACTAAAGAAGGATTAGAAATAACAGGTGTTAAATCAGGCGGTGTTGCTGAAATAGCAGGTTTGCAGGCTGGTGATGTAATTACTAAGTTAGGGGAGTATGATATAAAAAATATTTATGACTATACCGATGCTCTTTCTAAATTTAAACCCGGCGAAGAATCAGAAGTTACATTTATCCGCGGCTCAGAAACTACGACTGTGAAAATTACTTTTCATAAATAAATTCTAAAACTCCGAAGGGGTGATATTATTTATCCTTTCTGGTTTGCTTCTTTAATTTTATTTAGGTGGTAAACGCAGTAATGATCCTTGAATTTTCTGCAGTATATTACGATTATAACACTTGAAATTAAGCTTATTAACTGAACAAACTGAAATACTATATCACCTATAATAAATGAATGAACTAAGAACAATAACGAAGAAACGCACCATAACAAATATGCTTTAATACTTAATCCTTCTGAACAATGCTCCTTAATTAAATGATATATTTGAGGGATATAACCCGTTATTACAAGTGCAGTTCCTGCAAAGCCAAAAATATTTTCCATAATACATTTTATTTGTTGTGCAAAATTAATTAGAAACATTAAAACTTTTAAGCTATAAATATATGTTATATATATTGAAAATCAATTTTATAAATGTTTAAATTATAAAGTAAAAGTAATTATGAAAAAATACAAATACATTATCATTGGAGGCGGTATGACAGGCGATGCAGCAGTAAAAGGTATCCGCGAGCTTGATACTGAGGGCTCAATACTTATGATAAGCAATGAATCGCAAAAACCCTATGCACGCCCGCCGCTTTCTAAAGGACTTTGGAAGACTACACCCGAGGAAAAAATATGGAAAAATACCGGTGAGCTGAATGTTGATTTTATGCTTGAAACTGATGCTGAATCACTTAATAACGATAAATCCGTTAAGCTTAATAACGGCGAAAATATCTTTTATGATAAATTATTGCTGGCTACAGGCGGAAAGGTTAATAAGCTGAATTTTGCAAGCGACCGTATAATTTATTACCGTACCTTTAATGATTACAAAAAACTTCGCAAACTTAGTGAAACTTTAAACAATTTTGCTGTTATTGGAGGCGGTTTTATAGGCACTGAAATAGCCGCTGCTCTAGCTATGAACACTAAAAAAGTTACTGTAATTTTTCAGGGGGAATTTCTTGGTGAAAGAGTCTTCCCCGCTGACCTTGCTGAATATGTTACAGATTACTTTAAAAATAAAGGTGTTGAAATATTAAACCGCTCAAATGTTAACGATATAAGTGAAGCTGAAAATAAAATTAAAATTAACACCGATAACGGTAAAACCGTAACCGCTGATGCAGTAATTGCAGGTATTGGTATTAAACCAAACACTGCACTTGCCTTAAATGCCGGAATTGAAATTTCTAACGGAATTAATACAGATGAAAATCTTATGACAAATATTCCTGATATTTATGCTGCCGGTGATGCTGCTAATTTCTACAATCCACTTCTTAACAAACGCTTTAGAGCCGAGCATGAAGATAATGCCAATAAAATGGGTAAACAAGCCGGCAGAAATATGGCTGGCGCAGCTGAAAAATATAACTATCTGCCTTTCTTTTATTCTGATTTATTTGACCTTGGATATGAGGCAGTTGGCGAGCTTGACTCATCTTACGAAATTGTTGAAGATTGGAAGGAAAAATTCAAAGAAGGTGTTATTTATTACTTAAATAATAAACGGGTAAGGGGAGTGCTGCTGTGGAATGTTTGGGGACAGCTTGATGAAGCACGAAAAATAATAGGCGAAAAGGAAATTATAGATCGCAATTCTCTGATGGGCAGACTGCCTGTAAAGAAATAAAATTAAAAAGGGGCTTTCCATAAGCCCTTTTTTTTTCCATTCCTTATGTTTTGGTAGAGTCTCTTCTATGAAGGACTCTGCCTTTTTGGTTCACTTTAATATCTTTCCCCCGTTGTTGGAGTTTCCCCCAGTTGTTTGTGTTGCCTGACTTCCCCCGTTGTTGGAGTTTCCCCCAGTTGTTTGTGTTGCCTGACTTCCCCCGTTGTTGGTGTTTTCACCAACAACAATTAATGAAGTTCACCAACAACAATGAAGTATTCATTTTCCTTCCCCCAACGAAGTATTCATTTTCTTTATTTCACTTCAAAATCTTTATACCTGTTGCAATTATCCTGTACATTTTTTGAGGACCATTAATCAGATTTGTATCTTTCCCTGACTCTTCAGCAAAATGTTTTGCCTGCTCTTCTGTAATTTCCTTTATACTGAAAACTCCTTCAACAACTGCCGCTTTGCCGTTAATATCCATATCCTTTGGCATTATGAATTTATGCTGAGTTAATGCTCTTATGCTGTTTGTACCATCGCTTACTACTATCCAGCAGCCGCCTTCGCGGCATATTTCGCTCATATTGCCTTTTACAACTACATTTTTACCAATATAAGCAGATGTATCAGCATAAATATCCGCAACACTTAATACTTTTTGCTCAGCGTTTATATCCGTACCGTATAGAGTGCCGTCTGAAAGCTCTTTTGCATCAACTTTTTCACCGTCTTTTTTGCCGTCATGCTGTGAAAAAACTGTAAATGAAACTAAAACTAAAAAGATTGGTAATAATTTAATGTATTTCATGTTTTTTTGTATTTAATTAACTGTGGTATGCAAAATTAATATGAAATTATAAAATTTGGTATGCAAATTTAATATCAGTTCCGGAGTCCATTTATTGTATTTTTATATTTTTTGAAAATATTCCGTCTTGAGTGGATCCTAAATGCTCCCTATTGTTAGCTGAAATATCCCAAAAAGTTGTATTTAAGATGTAAAACAATGCCTAATTGCAATTTCATCATCTTATTTGTAAAAGTGAAAAATTTAAAACATTCTTCTGAATTTTATATGCTGGATGTTAAATTAATAAGAACCCGCTCTGGCTGATTAGTTGATACACCCAAGCTATGCGACCCCCGGGCTGTTAATTAAATATTCAAATTATCAAAAATAAATTAAATCAAAACACACACCGGGGTTAAAAGTTACTGAGGAAAAATTACTGATGAGCTTATGTAAAGATTATAATCCGAAACCGATTGAAGCTGATGAGCTAAAGGAATACGAAGTCTCAATCTATAGTTTGATTAAAGAAAAAGAAAGCTTTGAGATGTGGTGGATCTATAAGAAGAAATAAAGCTTTTTAGAATTCAGAAGGATAATCACACGGACGGCGGAACAGAACAACCGGAAGCCAGAAAAATAAGTTAACTACCGGGATTAAAAGCAAAAAAAAAGCCAGTACGTATGCAAATGGATGAGCTTGTGTGAATTTTGGTTTCATATACAAATATAACATAATTTTAGGATAAAAAGTGTCTCAAAGCGCAGAAAATATATCTATAAATTTAACTTTTAATCTTGAGCCATTTAAGCAAGGTTTACAAGAGGCTTTGCATTTGCTGCAAAATCTTCAAACCGCAAAAATTGCTAATCCGGATGCAAGCGGGTATGTTCAGCTTAAAAATGCAATAGAAAAAACCATTCCGCAAGTTGATAAGCTTGAAAAAGAAATCAAAGAGGAAACGCTTGCTCAAAAAGTGGCTGTGGAGTGGAAAGAGCGCTCCGGCTGGCGGGTTGATGAACCCGAGCACACAGACCCCGAACTGATAATAAATTATGCAAAGTTCCGCAGGTATTGCGAGGAGAAAAAGCCCGCTGGATTAAACGGAACAATTGAAGAGTTGATAATAAGTCTTTGTGAAGATTATAATCTTAAACCAAATGAAGCAGAAGAGCTGAAGCAAAGCAGTGTACTTATATACAGTATGATTAAAGAAAAAGAAGGATTTGAAACGTGGTGGGGATTTAACAATAAAGATTAGAACCGGGGCGGGCGGTCAATTTCACGGCGCATTAAGGTAATAGGTATCCACCAGCAGAATATATTTACAATAGGAATAAATAAAATTACCAGCGTCCAAAAATATGCCCATCCGGTTGCTTCTGTATATATTATCTTTTTCTGCATATATAAATATAACAAGAAATAGGGTTAAAAAGTGTCTGAAAATTTAGGAAATATGTCAATTAATCTGTTTTTGAACATAGAGCCGTTCAAAAACCAGATGCAGCAGGTGCTCAACATACTGAAATCACTTCAATCAGCAAAAATTGGTAATCCGGATGCAAGCGGGTATGTTCAGCTTAAAAATGCAATAGAAAAAACCATTCCGCAAGTTAATATGCTTGAAAAAGAAATCAAAGAGGAAACGCTTGCTCAAAAAGAAGCTATAGCTGCGAAACTTCAGCACGCCACCTCAGTTACAAAACTTAGTGACATATACCAAAACATTGGATTAAGAGTTAAGGACTTTCAGTCAATAATGGTTATGCTTCGCTCAACATTCGGCGATATGCTAAGCGAGTATAACAAACAGGAAATTGCTCTTGCCAAGCTTCAGCAGGGATTAAAAAATGTAGGCTTTGAAAGCTGGTGGGTTATCGGTCGGGAAGCCTGAAGGGGTGGCGGAGCATTTCAAAGAAGTCGCTGACGCCTGCTTTACCCATATCAAGCAATGAAATAAAAAAGCAGAATAAAAATAATACCGCTATTGAACCAACTATGAATAAGACATATTCCATAACATAAATCTAATACAATTTTGTCAAATTCAGGCTCTATAAATATTGACCTAACTCTGAATGTAATACCTTTTCAGAATAACATCAAAACCGTAATTGCTTTTTTTACAGTCGTTTAAGACTTCTGCTCAGGATATAATGAATCTTAAGCCCGGTAACACAGACCAGGCAATTGATAAAATCACAAATGCCTACAAAGTATATGAGACTGAAATTAATAAAAACCCGTACAAATGAACGGGTTGATGTTTCCAATTAATATAAATTCCCTTGTGTACTTTTCTGTAATTTGGGCAGGGCAGGTTCTTACTCTACAGTTACGCTCTTTGCAAGATTCCTCGGCTGGTCAACATTGCATCCTCGCAGCACAGCTAAATGATATGCAAGCATCTGCAATGGAATAGTCGTCAGTATAGGCGAAAGCATTTCCAGTGTATGCGGTATTTTTATCACATAATCACTGAATTCTTCTATGTGCCCGTCTGATTCAAGATCAGTTATGGTTATTACAACACCTTTTCTTGCCTTAACCTCGCGGATATTGGAAATAACTTTCTCGTATGTTGAGTCTTTAGGTGCAATTACAATAACCGGCATGTTCTGGTCAATTAGTGCAATCGGACCGTGTTTCATTTCCGCAGCAGGATAACCCTCTGCATGTATATATGAAATTTCTTTCAGCTTCAATGCTCCTTCAAGTGCAACAGGGAAGTTATAGCCCCTGCCAAGATACAGCATGTGCTGGCAAAACTTGAACACTTTTGCAATTTCAAGTATCTGGTCATTAAGCTTTAAAATCTCTCTGATCTTTTCCGGTATTCTTAAAAGTTCATCTGTTATTTCTTTTATTTCATTTGCAGGTAATGAATTTCTGTACTGTGCAATCATTAATGAAATCAGTGCAAGTCCCGTAAGCTGTGATGTAAATGCCTTTGTTGAAGCAACCCCAATTTCAGGTCCGGCATGAGTGTAAACACCTGCATGAGTTTCTCTTGCAATTGTGCTTCCAACAACATTTACAATTCCGTAAACATCAGCACCCCTTGATTTCGCTTCCTTAAGCGCGGCCAAAGTATCAGCGGTTTCACCGCTCTGGCTGATAACAAACATTATATCATTTGGAAATATCACCGGATCCCTGTATCTGAACTCAGATGCATATTCAACCTCTACGGGAATTTTACACATCTGCTCAATCATATACTCACCAACCAAACCCGCATGCCAGGCAGTGCCGCAGGCAGAAATTATTATCCTCGGAGCAAATTTAAGTTTTTCTGTAACATTCATCAGTCCGCCAAGTTTAACAAGCCCGGTATCTTTTATTATTCGCCCGCGCATTGTATTTGTAATTGAATCCGGCTGCTCATTAATTTCCTTGAGCATAAAATGCTCATATCCGCCTTTTTCAATCTCTTCAAGGTCAAATGTTATTTCCTCAAGTTCTCTAACTATCTTTTCATCGTGAATTGTCTTTATTTCAAATTTATCCCTGCTGCATATAACCATTTCGCCATCCATCAAGTACAGCACCTGTCTTGTGTGCGGAATAATAGCCGTAGCATCAGAGGCAATAATATATTCACCTTCGCCAACTCCGAGTACTAACGGACTGCCTTTTCTTGCAGCTATAATTTTATCCGGCTCAAATTTTGAAAGTACACACATTCCGTAAGTACCGTCAACTTCTGCTAAGGCAAGCCGTACGGATGTTTCAAAATCCATTACATTTTTATAATGCGAGCGTATCAGGTGAACAAGGCACTCGGTATCGGTATCAGTTGTAAATTGAAAACCCTCACGCTCAAGTCTTGTTTTTAATACTGCGTAATTTTCAATTATCCCGTTATGAATAACAACAATTTCATTGTTCTCATCATATACAGGATGAGCATTTTTGTTGTTTGGTTCACCATGTGTTGCCCAGCGTGTATGACCAAATCCAATGCTTGCATTTTTATCATATCCGTTTGAGCCAAGCAGGTTTTCCAAATCCGAAACCTTTCCTGCTGTTTTGCGAACAGCAATTTCATCATCAAACATTAATGCAACACCGGCTGAGTCATATCCGCGGTATTCAAGTTTCTTTAATCCATTTATAATTATTGGTAATGCCTGTTTGTTACCAAGATATGCAACTATTCCGCACATTTCGTCTCTTTTCTATTGAATTTTGAATTATTTTCTGATTAAACATACTATAAACGGTGTATGGTATCAATACCACTAACACGTTACTATTTATTTAGATTCCGAATATTTTTGAACAATAATTTGCCCAGTTTGTGAACGGGTAAATAACAACTGAAATAAATATGGCTGAAATTAAAAGAATTAACAATACAGTATGATTTAAATCGCTCAGCTTTAATTTATTAACATTTTTTGGAGCTGAAAAAAAATAAATAGTTTGTCTGAAAATAAAATATAAAAATACTGTTTGCGAAACTATTCCAACTATAATAAGCCATATAAATCCCGATAAACCCGACAGGCTGTAGAGCAGTAATTTTGAATTAAATCCTGCTGTCAGCGGAAATCCCGCAGAAGATACAAGAAAATATATAAATGTTACAAATAGAAATTTATTGCTGCTTCCAAATGTTTTAAGCTCTGTAATTGTGTATGTGTTAAAATGAATTTTAATAAGTTTAATTATATATAAAAGTGCTGCGGAGTTAATTGCAAAAACAATCACTCCAAAAACAAACATGCTTAATCCATCTCTTGAGCCGGCAATCAATCCCATAAGCAGATATCCTGCCTGTGATATTGTGATGTATGTGAAAATTTTTTTCAGATCATACTGCCACAATAATACAAAACTTCCAAAAACCATTGAGCAGGCAGAAATTACTGCAAGAAGTAATTTCCAGTTGATATTTTGTATAAAACTAAGCTCACCTGCACTCTGAATAAATATATTGCTGTCATGCAGTACAGTAAAAATAAATCTGGCAATTATAAATAATACCGCAACTGTATTAACAATAGTAAAATGAAATACCGTTCCTTCATTTTGCTCTTCTGCAAGCAGGGGATAAATTAGATTTACAGGTGCAAGATTTGCAC
>WBZR01003134.1_pt1 | contig 15591 bp, 13 predicted proteins | sample 5204231 | NCBI WGS metagenome assembly WBZR01 (sample SAMN12412403, study PRJNA552823) | activated sludge metagenome | isolation source: activated sludge from anammox sidestream of wastewater treatment plant... | place: USA: Virginia | collected 2017-08 | reverse complement strand
CGCCGGCGTGAGGGTTGAGGCCGAGCACGGCAATGCGCGGGCGGGCAATGCCGAAGCCCGTGCGCAGCCCGGCGTCGAGCACGCGCACCACCGACTCGATGCGCTCCCCCGTGATGGCATCGGGCACCGCGCGCAGCGGCAGGTGCGTGGTGAGGAGCGCGACCCGCAGGGTGCCGGCCACCAGCAGCATGACCGGCTGGGCTGCACCGGTGAGCGCGGCGAGGAACTCGGTGTGGCCGGAGAAGGCGATGCCGGCATCGTTGATCACGCCCTTGTGCACCGGCGCGGTGACCATGGCGGCGAATTCCCCGGCGAGGCAGCCCGTGGCCGCCCGGCGCAGTGTATCGAGCACGTAGTCCGCATTGGCGGCCGCCAGCCGTCCGGCCTGCACAGGCGTGCCGAGCGGCCGGGCCTCCACCAGCAGCCGGCCGGGCGGGCTGGGGGCCGGCGCCGCCGCGTGACGGTAGGGAACGATGTCCAGGGCGATGCCCAGCGCCCGCGCGCGGCTGGCGATGAGCCCCGGGTCGGCGATGACGACCACCTCGGCCGGCGAGCCCGCCGCGGCCAGCATGGCCACCAGGTCCGGGCCGATGCCGGCCGGTTCGCCGGCGGTGAGGGCAATGCGGGGGACCATGCGGGCCGGCCTGGCGCGCGCCCGGGTCAGATCCGCGATTCGACGAATGCCTGGTCGCGCAGCCGCTGCATCCAGACTTCGGTTTCCTCGCCGAGCTTGCTGTTGCGGATGGCGAGCGCCGCCTGCTGGCGTTTGACTTCCTCGGTGGTGTCCTGGGTGCGCCGGCCGAGCACCTCGAGGATGTGCCAGCCGAAGCGTGTGCGGAACGGTTCGCTGAGGGTGTCGGCGGCGATGCTGTCCACCACCGCCTGGAACTCCGGCGCGAAGGTGCCCGGTCCGGTCCAGCCGAGGTCGCCGCCCTCGTTCTTCGAGCCCGGGTCGTCGGAGACGGCACGGGCGACGGTGGCGAAGTCGTCGCCGGCGAGGATGCGCTGGCGGATGCCCATGATCTTCTCGCGGGCGGCATCGCTGTCCAGCACCTCGTTCGGTGCGATGAGGATGTGGCGCACGTGCACCTGCTGCTCGATGATCGGCTCGCCGCCACGCCGGTCATTGAGCCTGACCAGGTGGAAGCCGCTGGCGCTGCGGATCGGCGCGGCGACCTGGCCCTTCTGCAGCCCGGGCACGATGTCGGCGAACAGCGTGGGCAGCTCGTCGCCCTTCTTCCAGCCTATGCTGCCGCCCTCCAGGGCCTGCTGGCCGTCGGAATTGGTCACCGCGAGCTGGGCGAAGTCCTCGTCCGCCTGGAGCCGCTGGTAGAGGCCATTGGCCTTCTTCTCGGCGGCGGCGATGACATCGGGAGTCGCCGTGGGTGACACCGCCACGAGGATCTGCGAGATGTCGTACTCCATGTTGGAGGATGCCCGGCCGGCCTGGCGGGCCAGGTACTCGTCGATCTCCCTGGGCGTGACGCTGATGCGCGCCAGCACGTCGCGCTGGCGCAGCTGCTCGATGGCGATCTGGTCGCGCATCTCGCGGCGGTACTGCTGGTAGTCGAGGCCCTCGCCGGCCAGCACCTGGGGCAGCTGGGCGATGGTCACGTTGTTGCGCTGGGCGATGTTGGCCAGGGCGTTGTTCAGCGTCTCGTCGGAGACCTGGATGCCCACGCGCTCGCAGCGCTGCAGCTGGATGCGGTTGATGATCAGGCGCTCGAGGACCTGTGGTGCCAGCGAGCGTTCCGGCGGCACCTTGGTGCCCTGCGCCTCGAGGCGCCGCACGATGCGCTGGGTTTCCTCGGCGAGCTCGCTCTTCAGCACCACGCCGTCATTGACCACGGCCGCGATGCCGTCGATCAGCTCGCCCCGCGAGGAAAGCTCCCGGTCCTGGGCGTGAGCCATGACACCTGGCAGCAGCGCCAGGGCCAGAATGGTGATGCGGGATAGCATGGTGCGGATCAATCGGCCTCGTAGCCCAGAATACCACGTTCGAGCTGGCGGCCTGCCGGGTCGCCGACGTTGGTCAGGCCCTTGAGGATCAGCTGCACCGCGATGGCGGTGTCCGAATCGCCGGTGCGGCTGGCGATGTAGTCGCGATAGACGACGCGGAAGCCCCAGCAGCAATTCTGGTACTCGAAGCCGACGAAGCGTTCCAGCACCTCGTTGTCGCGCAGCGAGTAGTCGTAGCGGCCGACCGCGCTCCAGCGGGAGCTGAGCGGCCAGGCCGCGGAGACGTCGACCTCCTCGAGGCTGTCGCGGCGGTAGCGGTAGGCGGCGTTCACCACCCGCTGGCCATCGCGCCGGTACTGCAGCGCCAGCTGCGTGCGCTGCGTCCTGCCGCTGTCCGCACCCCACTGGTAGCCAGCACCCAGCTTCCAGTACTGGTTGAAGGTCACGCCGAGCTCTGCCAGCCAGTCCGAGGCGTTGCTGTCGACCGGCCTGTCGCCCGGCAGGGTCACGTCCTGCTTGCTGAAGAACCGGGTCTGGCCGATGGTGGCGGTCAGGTATTCGCCACCGCCGGTCGCGTCGAGGACGCGGCTGGTCAGGCCGAGGTTCAGCTGGTCGGTATCCCCGACCCGGTCGTAGCCGAGGAAGCGGTTCTTGCGGAACAGCTGCACGAGGTTGAAGTCCGGCTGGATGGTGTCGAAAACCGGCTGGTCGGCCTGGTCGCGGTAGGGGATGTGCACGAACTGGGCGCGCGGCTCCAGGGTCTGCAGCCAGCCATTGCCGCGCACGCCGCGCTCGAATGCCGCCCCCATGTCGATGCTGATGATCGGCGTGGCGCTCGAGGGCCCGTCGTGCTCCCCGGGAGCCGGATTGTGGATGCTGTAGGCGGTGTACTCGACGGCCACGGCGGGCTTCAGCCACAGGCCGCGGTAGTCGAGCGGCAGCGCGATGCCCGGGGAGAGGTGCAGGCGGGAGCCGTTGAGGCCCTCGTCGCGGTCGAACAGCGCCAGCTCGCCGTCGAAGCTCCAGTCGAGGCCGAGCGCGCCGCGCGGCAGGTAGCCGCTGGCCGCCAGCTGCGGCAGGCGGCGGTACGGCTTTTCGGCGGCGGTGAGGCTCTCGTCGAGGGTCTGGTAGCCCTGCACGCGGCCGAGCAGCGACCAGACGTTGTCGAAATACTCGACGGAGGCCTCGCGCAGCAGGTGGGTCTGGCTGGTCGCGGCGGTGCTGCCGTAGAGGTCCTCGAAATAGTTGGAGTCCGAGACGGTCCGCGCATCTACCGTGGCGCGCCAGCCGCGGCCGAGCAGGGACTGGTGATCGATGCCCAGCAGGTAGCGGTTGTCGCCGGTGACCTTGTCGCTCGGCAGGTATTCGCCCTCGACGTCGCCCTTGTGCCCGGGCCAGAGGTAGCGGAACTCGCCCAGCAGCTCCGTGCCGCGCCGGGACATGTAGCGTGGCGTCAGGGTGGCGTCGTAGTTGGGTGCCAGGTTGAGGTAGTACGGGATCTGGAACTCCACGCCACGGGTCTCCGAGCGGCCGAGTGCCGGCAGCAGGAAGCCGGACTGGCGCTCGTTGGTCACCGGGTAGGTGATCCAGGGGGTGTAGAGGATCGGCACTCCCTTGAATTCCAGCCGCGCATTGCGCGCCGTCGCCATGCCGCTGTCACGGTCGATCCTGATCTGGCTGGCGCGCAGCAGCCAGTCCTCGTGGCCCCGGGCGCAGGTGGTGTAGGTGACGTCGCGCAGCGTCAGGACATCGCCCTGGTCGACGGCGATGGCGCCGGCACTGCCGCGCGAGGGTACCGTGAAGAGGTCGAAATCGGCGTCCTCGATCTCCAGGCTGTTGCTGCGGGTGTCGAAGCTGGCGCGGCTGCCGGATACCGCGCTCTGCGGGCTGCGGTAGCGCAGCCCGTTCTCCAGCAGGAACTCGCCGGTCTGCCGGTCGAAGCGCCCGTTCGGGGCGGTCAGCACGCCGTCGCCGCGGCGGATGCGGATCTCGTCGTCGAAGACGGCGCCCTTCTGCAGGTCCATCTCGGCGTGGCCGGTGATCACGTCGATGCGCGGGTCGCTGCTGTCGACCGGCCCGAGGTCAGGCATGTCGGGTATCGGGCCGACCGGGCAGCCCTGCAGGGCCGCAGGGCGTGGCGCATCGGCAGCCCAGGCCATGGAGCAACAGCAGGCGAGGACAGGCAGCAGTCGGCGCAATGCAGTTCCCCGCGGGGCAAGGCTGGGCGATGCGGGATTATATGCGGTGTCGGCGCGGCGACGGGTGACGGCGGGAAAGCCCTGCTGGCAGAATCGGCGGCCATGAGCGACATCCCCGGCTCCACGGCTGCCCGATGAAGGCCATGATCCTGGCCGCCGGCCGCGGCGAACGCCTGCGGCCGCTGACCGACACGCTGCCCAAGCCGCTGCTGCCGGTGCGCGGACGGCCGCTGATCGAGTTCCACATCGAGGCGCTGGGCCGTGCCGGTATCCACGAACTGGTGATCAACCTCGGCTGGCTGGGCGGGCGCCTGCGCGAGCACTTGAGCGACGGGGCACGGCTGGGCGCGAGCGTGGCCTACAGCGAGGAGGGCTACCCGCCGCTGGAGACCGGTGGCGGCATCCACCATGCCCTCGGCCTGCTGGGCCCGGAGCCGTTCTGGGTGGTGAATGGCGACGTGTTCTGCGATTTCGCCTTCGACCGGCGTGCGCTGGCGCCCGGCATCCTCGCCCACCTGGTACTGGTGGCGAATCCGCCGCAGCATCCGGCGGGCGATTTCGTGCTGGCGGGTGACCGGGTGAGCGACGGCCCGGGGCACCGCCTGACCTACTCCGGGATCTCGATCCTGCATCCCTCGCTGTTTGCCGGCTGCCAGCCGGGCCGCTTCCCGCTGGCGCCGCTGCTGCGCGCGGCCATGGCGCGCGGCGCGGTGTCGGGCGAACTCTTCACCGGGATCTGGAGCGACGTGGGAACCCCGGATCGGCTGCGGGCGCTCGATGCCTGAGCTTGCCGACAGATTGCGCTGAAGTCTGCCGGGGGAGGCCCCGCAGCGGCATTGAGGGCGAGCGATGCAGGACAGCGAAAGCGAGCCCGATATGCAGTGAGGCCGGCCATGGATGGCCGGCCGAACGGTAGCGGAGGGGCCTCCCCCGGCAGACTTCAGCGCAATCTGTCCTGCTCAGGCGGACAGGCCGCGCAGCAGCGCACCCTCGAGATCGCCGCTCACGCGGTCGAGGTCCGCGGGTCCGCCGAGGCGGGCCACGTCGGTGACCTCGATGCCGGGAAAGCCGCAGGGATTGATGCGGCCGAAGGGCGCGAGATCCATGTCCACGTTCAGCGCCAGGCCGTGGTAGGAGCAGTTGCGGCGCACCCGCAGGCCGAGGCTCGCCACCTTCGCGCCGGCCACGTAGACGCCCGGCGCCTTCGGCCTGCTGGCCGCCGTGATGCCGTAGGCCGCGAGCGTGGCGATCACCGCATTTTCCAGCGCCGTCACCAGCGCGCGCACGCCCAGGCGGCGGCGCTGCAGGTCGAGCAGCGTGTAGGCCACGAGCTGGCCCGGGCCGTGGTAGGTCACCTGGCCGCCGCGATCCACCTGGACCACCGGGATCGGGCCGGCATCGAGCACGTGGCGCGCGTCGCCATTGAGGCCGAGGGTGAACACCGGCTCGTGCTCCAGCAGCCAGATCTCGTCGGGGGTATCGGCCGCCCGCGTAGCGGTGAAGCGAGTCATGGCCTCCAGCGTCGGCTGGTATTCCGCGCGGCCCAGCCGTCGCACGACGATGCTCACAGCACGAACAGCACCTGCTCGCAGGCGGTGAGGCTGCGGTACACCTCGTCGAGCTGCGCCCGGCTTTGTGCGTCGATGGTGACCGTCACCGAGAGGAAGCGGCCATTGCTGCTCTGGCGCGAGCGCACGCTGTCCTCCGGCAGCGAGCCGGTGTGGGCGCTGATCATCGCCACCACGAGGGCCTCGAAATCCGCCTCGTGCCTCCCCATCACCTTGATGGGAAAGCTGCAGGGGAAGGCCAGCGGCGAGGCGGAATCAGGGTCGTTTGCGGCGTTCATAGGCCTCGGCCACCACGCGCCACACCGGTCCCGGGACGCCGGCGCCGACCGGCCGGCCGTCGATGTGGGTCACCGCAGCCAGGCCGCGCAGGGCGGCGGTCAGCCACACCTCGTCGGCGCCCCGGAGTCGCGACTCGCTGACGGCTTCCTCGCGCCAGCCGATGCCGGCCGCGGCCGCCAGTTCGCGCACCAGCGCAATGGTGGTACCCGGCAGGATATCGGGGCCGTTGGGCCGGCTCACAAGGTGGCTGCCCTCCAGGACCAGCACGGAGCTGCCCGAGCCTTCGGTCAGGAAGCCGTCGCGCAGCATCAGGCACTCCCCGGCGCCGGCATCGGCCGCCGCCTGGCGCAGCAGCACGTTGGCGAGCAGCGCCGTGGACTTGATGTCGCAGCGTCCCCAGCGGTTGTCGGTGGCGGTGATGGCGCGCACGCCCGGCGAGTCGAGCCGCGTGGGGGCGATCGCGCTCGCCATGGCGAACACCGTCGGCCGGACTCCCTGCGGGAAGCAGTGGTCGCGGCCGGCGTCGGCGCCGCGGCTCACCTGCAGGTAGAGGCCCAGGTCGGGATGGGCCCGGCCGCCGCCATTGCGCTCGATGAGGCTGGCGAGGATGGCGCGCCAGCCGCTGTCGTCGCAGGGCGCGGCGATGCGCAACTCGCGCAGGCTGCGTGCGAGGCGCGCGAGGTGCGCCTCCAGCAGCATCGGTACGCCGTCGTAGGCACCGATGACTTCATAGACGGCATCGCCGAAAAGGAAGCCGCGGTCCAGCGGCGAGATCCGTGCCGCCGCCAGCGGCAGGAACTCGCCGTCGAGGAAGACGATGGGCAGGGCTGCGGCCATGCTTGCTGCGCCTCAGTGCCCCGGCATCACTCGAACCAGAGCAGCGCGGTATCGACCGCGCGGCGCCAGAGCGAGCCCTCGGCCACCGCGGCGAGCGGCACCAGCGGTGACTCCAGCAGCGGCTCGCCGCCCAGCGTCACCTTCAGCTTGCCGACCGGCGTGCGCGGATCGAGCGGCGCGATGAGGTCGCGCGGCGCCTCGGGCGTGGCCTTGACCTGTTCGAGGCTGCCCCGGGGAATCGTCACCCAGATGTCGGCGGGCACGCCCAGGCCGACGGTCTCGGCCACACCCTTCCACACCCGCGCCTCGACCAGCGGCTTGCCCTGCTGGTACAGCCGCCGGGTGTCGTAGTAGCGGAAGCCGTAGTTGAGCAGTTCCATGGATGCCTTGGCGCGGGCATCGGGGCCGCTGGTACCCATGACCACGGCGATCATGCGCATGTCGCCGCGCTTGCCCGAGGCGGCGAGGCAGTAGCCGGCGGACTGGGTGTGGCCGGTCTTGATGCCGTCGACGCCGGGGTCGCCGTAGAGCAGCAGGTTGCGGTTGCCCTGCTTGATGCCGTTGAAGACGAACTCCTTCTGCGAGAACCAGGCGTAGTACTCGGGAAACTCGCGGATGAGCGCCCGGCTGAGGAGCGCCACGTCGATCGCCGAGGTGTAGTGCTCCGGGTCGGGCAGGCCGGCGGCGTTGACGTAGTGGGTGTCGCCCATGCCGAGTTCCTTCGCATGGCGGTTCATGACGTCGGAGAACGCCTCCTCGGAACCGCTGAGGTGCTCGGCCAGCGCGATGCTGGCGTCGTTGCCCGACTGGATGATCATGCCCTTGAGCATGTTCTCCAGCGTGGTGCTGCTGTGGATGGGCAGGAACATGGTAGAGCCGGCCGAGCCGGCGCCACCCTCGCGCCAGGCGCGCTCGCTCACCACCACGTTGTCGGTCAGCTTGATCTGGCCGGACTTCAGGGCCGTGAAGATCGTATAGGCGGTCATGATCTTGGTGAGGCTGGCCGGCTCGGCGCGCTGGTGCTCGTTGGACGCCGCGAGCACCTTGCCGGTGGCGAAGTCCATGAGGACGTGGGAGCGCCCGGCCACCTGTGGCGGCGGCGGAACCGTGGGTGCCGCCGCGGGCAGCAGGACAGGGAAAAGGGCGAGGACCAGAAGCCCGATGGCTCCCAAGGCTGTTCTCATGCTCGATGCTCCAGGCTGGTTCGGGTATTGCGCCAGGTGCCGCTGGCGGTGGCTCAGCCGCCAGGCTGGCTGCCGCGCGCCTCGACCACGAGGCGTGGTTCGCCGAGGCGCAGGCGGCCCACCGCGGCGACCACGGTGTCGAATGCCGCGGCGTCCGCCACCGGGCCGACGCGCACCCGGTAGAGCGGCGGCACGGCCCCGGCATCATAACGGATGACGACGTTGGCGATGCCCTGCTTCTCCAGGCGGAGCTTCAGGTCTTCCGCATTCTGCCGCTGGCTGAAGGCGCCGACCTGCGCGTACATGGCCCGCGCCAGTGGCGGCGCAGCACCCGCGGTGTCCGTTGCCGAGGCGTCGGCCAGCGCCTGCACCTCGACCATGGCCGTGCCGGCGGTGACGAAGCCGAGTTCGCGCGCCGCGGCGTAGGACAGGTCGATCAGGCGGCCCTTCTTGAAGGGACCGCGGTCATTGATGCGCACCACGATGCTCTTGCCCGTGGCCAGGTTGGTGACGCGGGCCGTGGTCGGCAGCGGCAGGGTCTTGTGCGCCGCGGTCAGGGCATACATGTCGTAGGGCTCGCCGTTGGAGGTGCGCCGGCCGTGGAACTCGCGGCCGTACCAGGAAGCCACGCCCTGTTCCAGGTAACCCTCGTTGTCGGCGAGGACGTGGTAGCGCTCGCCCATGACATCGTAGAACGGCGGGTTGCCCGGGCCGCCGGGGATGGCGGCTCCTGGCATGGAGGGTGGCTGGCCGGGTGGTATCTCCGCGTCCTGATGGACGGGCTCGGGCAGCTTCGGTGCCGGTCGCTGCGCCGGCTCGACGGCACAGCCGGCGAGGGTGAGCAGCAGGATCGCAGCCAGCGCAGCCCGTGCTGCTGGCGGTGCGGATGGCGGGTGCTGGTGCTCTTCAGGTTCCAGGCGACTGCCCTCCCGGTCAGGGCGCATCGGCGGCGCGCAATGGTCCCTCGGGCGTGAGGCGCACGCCCTCGCCGATGGCCTGGCCGAGCTGGAAGGCCGCCAGGCCGTACATCGAGCTGCGATTGTAGCGGGTGATGACGAAGAAATTGTGGAAGCCGGCCCAGTACTCCGGCCCCTCGTCGCCGTCGAAGACCAGAAGACCCGCCGGGGCCCCGTCGCCCTGGTCGGTGCTGAAGCGCAGGCCGAGCCTGCGCAGCCCGGCCACCGTATCGCCCGCGGTGAGCTTGTTGTCCTCCGGCTTCTGCGCCAGCGTGCGCGCGGCGGTGCCGCGGGCCACCACCGGCTCGCCGCTCTTCCAGTTGTGGGCGACGAAGTAGTTGGCGACGCTGGCAAACACGTCCGGCCAGCTGTTGAAGAGGTCGCGGCGGCCGTCACCGTCGCCATCGACCGCGAAGTTCCGGTAGCTGCTCGGCATGAACTGCGGCGCGCCCATGGCGCCCGCATAGGAACCGAGCACGGTCTGCACGTCGACGCCATCGTCGCGCGCCAGCAGGAAGAACTGCATGAGCTCGTTGCTGAAGAAGCGGCTGCGCGGCGGGTAGTCGAAGGCCAGCGTGGCAAGGCTGTCGAGGACGCGGAACTTGCCGGTGCGACGGCCGAAGTAGGTCTCCACGCCGAGGATGCCGACCAGCATTTCCGGCGGCACCCCGGACTTCGCCGCGGCGCGATCCAGCTCCGCGGCATGCGCCTGCCAGAACTCCACTCCCGCCCTGATGCGCTCCGGCGTCATGAAGATCGCGCGATACTCGGCCCATGTCTTGGTGCGCTCCGCGGGCTTCGCCATGGCCTCGAGGATGGCCGGCTGCGAGCGCGCATCCTCCAGCATCGCCAGCAGGTAGTCGGCGTCGAGGCCCTGCTCGCGGACCAGGCCATTGACGTAGGCCTGCACGTCGCCGCGGCTGGTGTCGATGGCGTGGCTGGCGGGCGCGGCCAGCAGCAGGGCGAGGGCAGCGATGATCCGGAGGCGCGGCATGCGCGTATTCTGCCTGATCAGCGCCGGACCGCGTCGCCGAGTTTGCGATGCGTCTGGATCGACATGAGGATGCCGAAGCCGGCCAGCAGCGTGACCATGGAGGTGCCGCCGGCGCTGACCAGCGGCAGCGGAACGCCCACCACGGGCAGCAGCCCGGTGACCATGGCGGAGTTGACGAACACGTAGAAGAAGAACGTGATGGAGAGGCTGCCGGCGAGGATGCGCGTGAAGGTGTCCGGGGCCGTGGCGGCGATGTACAGGCCGCGGCCCACCACGAAGAGGTAGACCGCCATCAGGGCCAGCGCACCCATCAGCCCCCATTCCTCGCCGATCACCGCGAAGATGAAGTCGGTGGAGCGTTCGGGCAGGAACTCCAGCTGGCCCTGGCTGCCATTGAGCCAGCCCTTGCCGAAGAAGCCGCCGGAGCCTATGGCGATCTTCGACTGGATGATGTGGTAGCCGGCGCCGAGCGGGTCGCTGTCCGGGTCGAGCAGCGTCAGCACGCGGTTCCTCTGGTAGTCGTGCATCACGTACCAGAGCGCCGGCAGGGAGGCCGCGGCCAGGGTGAGCGCGCCGAGGATGTAGCGCCAGCCGAGGCCGGCGAGGAAGATGGCGATGGCACCGGTGAGCACGATCAGCACGGCGGTGCCGAGATCCGGCTGCACGGCGATCAGCACGGTGGGCAGCAGCACGATGGCGAGGCTGCCGGCGACCAGCAGGATCGATGGCGGCAGCGGCCGGTCATGGAACAGCCGCGCCAGGGTCAGCGGCACGGCGAGCTTCATCACCTCGGAGGGCTGGAAGCGCAGGCCGAAGTCCAGCCAGCGCTGGCCGCCCTTGGCGATGTCGCCGGTGGCGAGCACCAGCACCAGCAGCCCGAGGCCCGCGAGGTAAAGCCAGGGCGCACCGCGTCGCAGCCATACCGGGTCGACGCGCGCGGCCACCAGCATCGCCACCATGGCCACCGCCACCTTGCCGGCATGCGCCTGCATCATGCCCCAGCTCTGCCCGGAGGCGCTGAAGAGCACGAAGGTGGCGAACAGCAAGATGGCGATGATGCCGGAGAGCAGCGGCGGGTCCATGTGTGCCCAGCGCAGCACGCGCCCGAAGGCGCCGAGGCGCGAGTTGCGCTCGCTGTCGCGCTGGCGGCTCATGCCCCCGGGGGCCCCATCCGCAGGTAGGCTTCCATCACCTTCAGGGCGATGGGCGCGGCCACCTTGCTGCCGCTCTCCCCGTTTTCCACGACGACGGCCACCGCGATCCGCGGGTCCTCCAGCGGGCCGAAGGCGACGAACAGCGCGTGGTCGCGCATGCGCTCGGCCACGTCCATGGCCTTGTACTTCTGTGATTGCGCGACGGTGAACACCTGGGCGGTGCCGCTCTTGCCCGCCACCTGGAACGGCACGGCCATGCCCGCGGCGCGGGCGGTGCCCCGCGCGCCCTGCAGCACGCCGTGCATGCCGGCGATGATGGCATCCCAGTCAGCGGGCTTCACCGCATCCACCGCCGGCAGGGCGATGGGCGTGGCGGGCTGCGTGCGGCCGCTGAGCGGATCGCGGGTGGCCAGCAGCATGGTGGGGCGGTAGCGCTGGCCGCGGGCGGCAATCGTCGCCGTGGCATGCGCCAGCTGCACCGGTGTCACCAGCGTGTAGCCCTGGCCGATGCCGGTGATCAGGGTCTCGCCGGGGAACCAGACCTGGTAGGCCGCGCGCTTGAAGGCGCTGCGCTTCCACTCCGGAGACGGCACCAGCCCTCCCTTCTCGCCGGGCATGTCGATGCCCGTGGTGGCGCCGAGGCCGAAGTCCTTCATGAAGCTGCTCAGGCGGTCGATGCCCAGCTCGCGCGCCACCTGGTAGAAGTAGACGTCGCAGGATTGCTCGATGCCGGCCTGCAGGTCCACGGCGCCATGTCCCTCGGGCTTCCAGTCGCGGTAGCGGTGGCTGCTGCCGGGCAGGGAGTAGGCGCCGCCGCAGTAGACGTGGTCGGTCGGCTTGAGGGTGCCATTGTGGAGGGCGGCCAGCGCCACGATCGGCTTCACCGTGGAGCCGGGCGGGTAGGTGCCGCGCAGGGCGCGGTTGAACAGCGGCTTGTCGATGTCCTCCTGCAGCGCGTTGTACGCCTTGCGCGACAGGCCGGCGCTGATCAGGTTCGGGTCGAAGGCCGGCGTGCTGACGAAGGCGATGACCTCGCCGTTCTTCGGGTCGATGGCGACCACCGCGCCGCGCCGCCCGGTGAGCCCCTCGTAGGCCGCCAGCTGCGCATCGAGGTCGAGCGCCAGCACCACGTCGTCCCCCGGCCGGGCACCGGTCCGGTCCAGCGTCTGCAGGCTGCGTCCCCGTGCATTGACCAGCACCTGCTCCTGCCCCGGCGCGCCGTGCAGCGCCGTCTCGAAGGCGCGCTCCACCGAGACCTTGCCGATCTGCGCGGTGCCGGCATAGGCGACCGGGTCGACTTCCTTGAGGTCCGCGGCGTTGAGGCCGCCGACATAGCCCAGGGCGTGGGCCAGCGCGCCGCCGTAGGGGTAGCTGCGCGACAGCCGGCCACGGATGTCCACACCCTGCAGGTAGGGGCGGTTCAGCGCGAAGCGCGCCACCTCCAGCTCGCTGAGGTGGTCGCGGATGCCGACGGCCTCGTAGCGGCGATGGGCGGCGATCTCCTCGCGGATGTCGCCGAGGTCGTCCGCCTCGACCAGCCCGGTGGCCACCAGGTAGCTCAGCGTCGCCTCCAGGTCCGGTACCTGTTCCGGCGTGAGCACCAGGTCGAAGCTCGCCTGGTTCTCGGCCAGCACCCGGCCGTTGCGGTCGAGGATCAGCCCGCGGGTCGGCGGCACGGGCTGGACGCGGATGCGGTTGCCCTGCGACTGGGCGGAGTAGTAGTCGTACTGCATCACCTGCAGCTGCACCAGCCGGCTGACGACGATCACCGCCAGCACGATGATGAAGCCCAGCGCGAACACCAGCCTCGCCAGGAACAGGCGTTGCTCGGCCCAGTGGTCCTTGATGCGTGCGCCCTGTGCCATGACTGCCGGGCCTGCCTCAGGCGAAGCGCTTGCTGCGGTTCTCGGAGCGCAGCCGCAGCCTGTCGAGTAGCGCCATGACCGGCACCCAGGCCACGGTGCCCGCCGCGACCGTGATCCAGCGTGCCGGGCCGCCGGTGGGATCGCCGGCGATGCCGTCCGACCAGAACACGAAGAAGGTGTCGATCGCCAGCAGCAGCGTCGCCGAGGCGGTCAGCTGCCACAGCGGGAAATTGCGGATCTGCAGGTGGAAACGCAGCGTCAGGAAGGACACCACCACCAGCGCGAGGGCGTGCTGGCCGAGCAGGCTGCCGTAGAGGACATCGAGCAGCAGGCCGGCGATGAAGGCAGTGAGCAGCCCGCAGAGGCGCGGCCACATCATGGTCCAGTAGATGATCGCCATGGTCAGGAACGGTGGGCGGAAGGGCTCGACGGCCGCCGGCAGCGGAAAGACCGCCAGCGCCAGGGCGCCGAGCAGCGTCACCCAGAGCATCAACGGGCTGGTGCGGCTGCGGCTCATTCCGCGCGCTCCGCCGCGGGCGCGGCTGGTGCGACGGGTGCCGCCGGTGTGGCGGCCGGCGCCGGGGTCGCAGCAGGCGCCGGGGTCGCAGCCGGCACCGCAGCAGGCGCCGCTGCCGGGGGCTTCGCGGGCGCCGGCTTGCCGGTGCGGGTCGCCGCCGGCGGCGGCGGGGGCAGCGGGCTGTCCTCGGGCGGTGCCGCCACCTCGGCCGGCGGTGGCTGCACCAGCAGGACTTCGCGGATGCGGTCGAGCGCGGCAGCCGGACGCGCAGTCACCACCAGGAAGGGCTCGCCGCTGTCGCCGCGAACCTCCTGCACCGTGGCGACCGGATAGCCCGCGGGAAAGCTGCCGCCGAGGCCCGAGCTGACCAGCAGGTCACCGGTCTTGACGTCGGAATTGCGCGCCAGGAAGGGCAGGGAGAGGCGTTCGAGGTCGCCGGTACCGAGCGCGATGCTGCGCAGGCCATTGCGCACGATCTCCACCGGCACGGCGTGGTCAGGGTCGGTGATGAGCAGCGCCTCGCTGCTGCTGCCGCGGTCCCGGGTGACCTGGCCGACGACGCCGCGGGCATCGATGAGCGCCTGGCCGACGAACACGCCATCGCGGCTGCCGCGGTTGAGCACCACCCGATGGCGCAGGCGATCCATGTCCACGGAGAGGATCTCGGCGATCAGCGCCTTGTCGCCGACCTTGGCGGGGGAGTCGAGCAGCGCGCGCATGCGGGCGTTCTCCGCCTCCAGCGCGGCCATGCGCTGCAGGTGCCCGCGCTCGAGCAGCAGCTCGCGCTTCAGCCCGGCGTTCTCCTCGATCAGCCGCTCGCGCGCCGCGAGGTTGTCGCTCATCCAGCGGCTGGCAGCCGATGGCGCATCCACGGCCTCCTGCAAGGGGTACAGCGCGGCGGCGAGGTAGCCGCGGATGCGCGCCAGGTGCTGGTCGCGGTGGTCGAACACCATGAGCACGATGGCGAGCGCCACCAGCACGACAAGCCTCAGCCCCGGGGCAGGCCCGGAAAACAGTCGTGGCTCGCTGTCGGGTGTCGAGAGCGCCATGCTTCAGGGAACCGCGGGGGCGGGGAAGCCCGGGGGACAGTCTACTGGTCTCTTCCTCCGGGCAGGGATGGGCAGGCTTTTCGTCGAACTCCCCCGGTCTTCGCTCAGTCGAGGCTGAAGACGCCGGGGCCCTGTTCGTCCATCAGTTCCAGTACACGGCCGCCGCCCCGCGCCACGCAGGTGAGGGGATCCTCGGACACGACAACCGGCAGGCCGGTCTCTTCCATGAGGAGCTTGTCGATGTTGCGCAGCAGTGCGCCGCCTCCGGTGAGGACGATGCCGCGCTCGGCGACATCGGCGCCGAGTTCCGGCGGCGTCTGCTCCAGGGCGCCCTTCACGGCGCCGACGATGCCCTGCAGCGGCTCCTGCAGGGCCTCGAGGATCTCGTTGCTGTTGAGGCTGAAGCTGCGGGGCACGCCTTCGGAGAGGTTGCGGCCCTTGACGGAGATCTCGTGGACCTCGTCCCCGGGGTAGGCGGAGCCGATCTCCTTCTTGATGCGCTCCGCGGTGGCTTCGCCGATGAGGATGCCGTAGTTGCGCCGCACGTAGTTGATGATGGCGTCGTCGAAGCGGTCGCCGCCGATGCGCACCGAGGAGGCGTAGACGATGCCGTTGAGCGAGATCACCGCCACCTCGGCGGTGCCGCCGCCGATGTCGAGCACCATGGTGCCGCGGGCCTCGTGCACCGGCATGCCGGCGCCGATCGCCGCCGCCATCGGTTCCTCGATGAGGAATACCTTGCGCGCGCCGGCGCCCTCGGCGGATTCGCGGATGGCGCGCCGCTCCACCTGGGTGGAGCCGTAGGGCACGCAGATCAGCACCCGCGGGCTCGGCCGGAAGTAGCGGCCGGGATGCGCCTTGCGGATGAAGTGCTGGAGCATCTTCTCGGTGATGGTGAAGTCGGCGATGACGCCGTCCTTCAGCGGGCGGATCGCCGTGATGTTGCCGGGCGTGCGCCCGAGCATGTTCTTGGCTTCGGTGCCGACGGCTTCCACCGTCTTGCCGCCGCGGCCTGGTTCATCGCGGATGGC
>WBZR01003132.1_pt1 | contig 15598 bp, 19 predicted proteins | sample 5204231 | NCBI WGS metagenome assembly WBZR01 (sample SAMN12412403, study PRJNA552823) | activated sludge metagenome | isolation source: activated sludge from anammox sidestream of wastewater treatment plant... | place: USA: Virginia | collected 2017-08 | reverse complement strand
GGTGCAGGCACCCACGATGCTGATCGTCGGCGGCGAGGACGAGGAGGTGCTGGCTCTGAATCGCCAGGCCTATGCGCTGCTGGCGACGACCAAGTTGCTCGAGGTCGTGCCGGGAGCGACCCATCTGTTCGAGGAGCCCGGTACGCTGGAGCAGGCCGCCGAGCTCGCCGCCGCCTGGTTCGCGCGCTACCTCACCGGGGAGTCGCACGCTTCGTGACGGGCGCCATCGCGGTCGACGACCAGGGACTCGCGCGCAAGGTCGCCTGGCTGTGCAGGGCGGAATCGTATCCCGATGCCGCCAAGATCGTCTCCATCGAAACCCACATGTCGTGGGTGTTCCTGACCGACGGCCACGCCTGCAAGCTGAAGAAGCCGGTCCGGCACGACTATCTCGACTTCAGCACGCTCGCCGCCCGCGAGCACTTTTGCCGCGAGGAGGTGCGTCTGAACCGTCCGCTCGCCCCGGGCGTGTACCTCGGCGTGGTGCCGCTGACCCGGAACGCGCGGGGCGATCTCGAGCTCGACGGCAGCGGCGAGGCCGTCGACTGGCTGGTCAGGATGCGGCGGCTCGACCGGCAGCGCATGCTCGACCGGCTGGTCAAGGCGCGCGCGCCGCTCGAGGCGCCAATCCTCGGCGTGATCGAGAGGCTGGTGCAGTTCTATCGTGAGGCGCCGGCGGCGGCGATGGGCCCGGGCGCCTACCTGCAGCGCTGCGCGGAAGGCCTGAAGCTGAACCGGCGCCTGCTGCTCGATTCGGTCCTGGATCTGCCCGAGGACAGGATCGCGGCGGTTCACGACGGCCTGCTCGCCTGGCAACGGCAGGTGCCCGAGTATCTGGCGGCCCGGGCCGCGCGGGTCGTCGAAGGCCACGGCGACCTGCGCCCCGAGCATATCTGCCTGGAGACGCCACCCGTCATCTACGATCGGCTGGAATTCAATCGCAACTTCCGCATCCTCGACCCCTGGGAGGAGATCTCGTTCCTGGCGATGGAATGCGAGCATCTCGATGCCGGCGATCTCGCCGCGCTGATCGTCGAGACCTACGGTGCGCAGAGCGGCGAGAAGGTCCCGGCGGCGTTGCGTCATCACTACATGGCCGTGCGTGCCTGCGTGCGGGCGCGCCTGGCGGCGCTGCACGTCCTCGATCGGCCCCGCCAGCTCTGGCCACGCTGGCTCGGCGAGGCGCGCGAATACCTCGAGATCGCCGAACGGCACTGGCAGGCCTGCCAGGACTGACGCCGTGCCGGGCAGGGGCGCGCGCCGCGGGCGCCTCAGTCTTCCAGCAACTCCACCAGCGACCCACCGTCGTGCATGCGGCGGATGGCCTCGGCGAACAGCGTGACCACGGAGACGATGCCCACCTTGGCGGCGACCAGATCCCGCGGCAGGCGAAACGGCGGAACGGTGTCGGTCACGAGGACCTGATCGAGCTCCTCACCCCCGATCACCGCCGCTGCATTGCCCACGAACAGGCCATGCGCCGCGACGGCCAGCACGCGCCGCGCGCCCTGGGCGCGGCAGGCGCGCGCCGCGTAGGCGAGCGTGCCGCCCGTTCCGATCATGTCGTCCACGACGACCGCCAGGCCGTCGCCGACCTCGCCGATCAGGCGTCCGGGCGTGAGCACGCCCTTGCCGCGCGCCTTCTCCATGACGGCCAGCGGCACCTCCCGATCCAGGGCGCGCATCAGTCTCTGTCGCAGCCGCTCGGCGCGTTTCACGCCGCCCGCGTCGGGCGAGACCACGCACACCGGGCCGCCGCGCGGGACCATCGGTGCGATTCGGCCGGCGAACAGGCCCGCCGTGTGCAGATGCTCGGTCCCGCAGCGGAAGGCGTTCTGATAGGCGCCGATGTTGTGCACGTCGAGCGTCACCACGCGCTGCACGCCCACGGCCTCCAGCAGCGTGGCGACATAGCGGGTCGTGAGCGGATCGCGGCTCTGTGTGCGGATGTCCTTGCGCGCATAACACAGGTACGGCAGCACGGCAGTCACGCGCGCCGCGGCGGCATCTCGCAGCGCACCGAGGAAGAACAGCAGGCGGCAGAGCTTGTCGTTGACGCTCTGGCGGTCCTCGCCGTAGAGGGACTGGATGACGTAGACGTCGCGGTTGCGCACGTTCACGAGCGGGCGCGCCTTGTGCTCGCCATCGTCGAACTCGCGTTCCTCGTGATCGGCCAGCGGCAACCCGATCGTCGTGGCCACCTGCGATGCGAAATCGCGCGAGGAATGCAGGGCGAAAACGACCGGGTCGATCATGCGGGATCCTCGTTCGCGGGCAGCCGGCGCAGGTCCCCGCGCCGCTCGCCCCGATGAGGAGATCCTACGCGTGGGCCGCGGCGCGCCGCTGATCCATCTCAAGAGCGCCGGGCACGCGCTGACGCCGCTGCCGGTATTTCCCTGGCGCGCGTTGCGCGCCGGACATGCCGCCGCGCCGCGAGCGACATTGCCTCGGCCCGCCGCAGCGGGCCGGCCGCCGCGTGAGCGATGAGGAACCGGCGCGGGCAGTGCAACCAGATTCTGGTTTCGCTTTATTTTATTATATCAATCAACGAGCTGGAAGATATTTCTCAGAACGTTTGAGCCTCCCCTGACAGCTCGCAGCCGGTGGCCGCCGGGGAGGGGTGGTTCGCAATTCAGTTCGGCGAGGTGCCGTGGCTGGGATAGGCGCTGGCGGCCTCCTTCGGCAGTTACGGCCTGCTGCGCAAGACCGCGCGCCTCGGGCCGCCGGAGGGACTGACCCTGGAGACCGTTCCCGGCGTGCGTCACCCGGAACGGCCATGGCCAGCTCATGCCGGCCGCGGCCATGACCGCGTGGCTGCTTGCGGCCGCCGGCCCGGTCACGGCGCTGCCGCTGCTGCTGTTCGCGGCCCGCGCGCGCGGGATTTCCTTCTCCACGCCGGGCATGCCGCTGATCGGCGTGCTGCTCCACGGCGAGCCGTTCGGTTACGCGCGCGGCAGGCTTCGGGCTCATCCGGCAGGACTGGCGACCTACACGGCCGCGGGCATGTACCGCAGCCTCCGGTATCAGGCCCGCGCCGGCTGAGTAAGGCGCCGGAGCTTGGGAGCTTACCCGGCGCCCTCCGCACCGTCATTTCGCATAATGTATATTATGTCAAATTCGACCGAGATCGCCGGTTCCTGCTAGGCGGCCTGCTCTGCCTTCTCCCGCTGCACCTTCTCGTAGATCTCCTGCCGGTGCACCGCCATGTCCTTTGGCGCCTTGAATCCGAGCCGCACCTGGTTTCCCTTGACGCCGAGCACGAGCACCTCGATGTCCTCACCAATCATGACCCTTTCACCGATACGACGCGTCAGTATGAGCATCGCAGACTCCTTTCATTCCTGTCGTACTTCAGGGCAGATCCGATGGCAGGCCGTTTTCGGCCTGCGCCTCGCGACGCATTTCCAGCCATGGCGGAAGATCCACACCCAGACGTACCTGCGATCCGTCCGAGGTCACCACGCGCACGCGGATCGGGCCGTCCTTGAACAGCGCCCCGACCGGAGTGGCCGGATCGACATCCGGGACCAGTGAGATGTAGACGGACTGACTCGGACTGCGTGTGACGAAGATCATGGGTGCCCCCGTGCCTCCTGTTGGGCAGCAAAGCGATCTCACAACGTCGTGGAAACTTCGCCCAGTCGCCAATACGCGCAAAATGCAATCGCGACCATGACAAATTACCGCCCGCGCATTCCTTGATGTGCGTCAATACTGTTGCCGGAAGCCGCTTGCGCGCTCCCGAGACTCTCTTTCAGGCGCGGATCCGTGTCGCCTGGCGGCAGGGCCCCGGCATCAGTATCCCAACCCCGCGCAGCCGAGGCGGCTGCGTTCGTAGATGATCTCGACCAGGACGTCGCGGCGCGCCACGCGGGCGATCTCCGCGAGGTACTTGCAGCGCCTTATCCGCCGCTCCTGGCGCTCCCGGTCCACCTCGCGCTGGCTGATCCGCTGCGGGTGGCCGCGGTCGCCGTGCGCCGCCGTGTCCATGGACCCGTCCGCCGCGGGAGATCGACGTTCGCGTGTGGCGGTGTCGACGGCGCTGAGGCGTTCCACGGGCATCCACGGCGCGCGTGGCGGATTGCGCGTTGCCGACCCGGATTCCGGGCCGCACCCGTGGTCGCGCGCCGGCGCCGGGCGCTGCACGGCCGGGACGGCGCCGTCCGCATCGGCCGATAGCCACGAGGGCCGCGTGCCCGCCTCGATCACTGCGGCAGCCAGGAGTCCCGCTGCGAGGGCTGCGATCCGCGATGTGGATTTCACGTGCGCCCCGGTAGCCTTATGCGCCCGATCCGTGCAGCCGATGCCGCTAGTACTTGACGAAGGCGACGCTGGTGACGACGTCGTTCAGACGCCGGGCCAGTTCTCGCGCCTGCTCGACGGTGAACCCCGGCGCCAGGCGCAGCGACAGGTGGCCCTCGCGCAGTACGCCGATCTGCTCCCCGGCAGGCTCCAGCGCCAGGGTCACCGGCGGGTGGTTGCCGCCGCCCTCCTCGGCGCGCCCTTCCTTGACGATAAAGCGATACCTGCCGGTCTCCGCCCCGTACATGATCCCGCCCTCCGACCCGTAGCCCCTTGTTTCAGTCTAGCCCGCGGGCAGGGCTCCAACTACTGCCGAGGTCAATGGTCCGGATTCCCCCAGCGCGAGCGGATCTTCGACGTTCGTGAGGGCCGGGCGACCAGGCATACCTTCGCCAGGGTCACCTCGCCCGTCAAATGCGTGGGCGCGGCGATACGCGGCCGGCCAGGACGGCCGGGTATCCAGCGACGTCCCCGCCGGCCACCGTCGCTTGCTACAGTATGTATGGGCGGCTGGCCGGCCGCATGAACCTGGCAACGGCGGAAATGGGCATACGCGTGGAGTACTACGCCGGATACCGCGGGGAAGAGGAACCCCGCGCCTTCTGGCTGGGCGAGCGCCGGCTCGAGGTGCTGGAGCTCGTCGATCGGTGGTATGGGTCGGACTGCCGCTACTATCGCTGCCGCGCCGACGACGGCGACGCCTATGTGCTGCGTCATGACGAGCGGACGCACGCCTGGGAGCTGGCGGCATTCACGGCTGCCGGTGCCAGATGAGCTCGCCGTTGCGGTAGACCTCGCGTACGCGGTGCAGGGGGATGCTGTGCGCGACGCCCTCCTCGTCCACCACCTCGAAGGAGAACGGCTCCCGCGGCTCGAAGCTCATGCGTTCGAACGGCACCTGCACGATCGTCTTCGCGACCCGGTCGTAATAGCCCACCATGAATTTGGCGAACCCGAACTCCCGATCCCATTGAATGCGGTGGAGCAGTGCCTGTATCGGTTGCATGTCGGATCCCGGGGTGTCCTCACGCGGGCGCGGCGTCGATATCCGCGCGCAGTTCGCTGCCCGCCGCCTCGCCGATCGCCCCGGCGCGCACGCCGCGCTCCGCGTTCCGCCGGCGCCGGCTCATGCCGTCGCATCCGAGGCGTGCAGTCTCGCGATGCTCTCCACGGTCCGCGCCACCTCCTCCTGGTCGAGCGGCGGGCGGCAGCGCGCGCCGTTCCAGGCAAGCAGCAGCTCCACCGCGACCTGGGGATCCACGCCGTGCCACAACAGATGACCCGCGAGCGAGGCGATGGTGCTGTTGCGCTCGCCCGCCACTACCCCGTCGCGCACCAGCGCGCGCCAGTGCGCGAGCGGATGTCCCGATCGTCCGCCCGCCGGGGCGATCAGCATCAGCAACCAGCCCGGAAGGGGGGCGACGCCCACCTCGTCCGGAGATCGCCGCGCCGCCCAGCGATAGCGGTTGCCGCTCGGGTGTATGGACGGCGGCGCGACCACGCAGCCGCCATCGCCGCGCACGTCGATGCCGGGCAGTACGCCTACCTTGTTGTGCACCATGCCGCCCGGATGCATGAAATACAGATGGCGTCCACCGCCGCCGGTGATGGCCTCGACCGTGACCGGCAGCGGCCCGTGCTCGCGCTCCAGCGCAGCGATACTCGCCGTGCCGCCGTGGCGCGGATCGACGTCGATGACCACCAGGTTCGAGACCGAGCCGGTGACGATGCCGACGTTCGCCGCGCGCGGGCGCGCGAACCACGCCTTGACCTCGGCGACCGTGGGCAGCCGGCTCTGCAGCTCCTGCCACGCCACCACCGGCCGCTTGCCGCGCGACTCCATCGGCATCGCGGCCCAGCCGCGTTCGAGATAGGCGAGCGCGGCCGCCTGCGCGTCGGTGTCGGCGTCGCGCGCGGTCGTCATCCTCCGCGCTCCTCCTCGCCTGCATGAAGACTGACCGTGGCGTACGGCCGGCGCGAGGGTCCGTTGTGAGCGCCGATGGATCCGAGGTCGGCCGCGATGACGCTGAGGGTGATCTTCATGGCTGAGCCCCTCCCGGTTGGCGCCGCGGGACCGGGGTCGCCGCAAGCGCAAGCGGCCGACCGCCGGGGCGTGGCGTCGCACGGTTACGATGGCACACGCGTCAGGCGCGCCGATGACGGCGATCAAAACCGGGTGGATCCGGCTCCGCGGTGGGGAGGCGCGGAGGCCCTTGCCGTCGGTGGATCCAGGCCGGAGGGGCGGCGGATCCCGGGATCAGCCGGCCGGCTGCTGCGCGCTCACGGCGGAGCCGGCGATCCGGCCGCCACCGCCTGCGCGCGTATGTATGCGTAGACCTCCCACATCTCCTCCTCCGTGAGCTTCTCGCGCCACGCCGGCATCTGGGTGCCCTTGCGGCCCTCGCGCACGATGCGGATGAAGGCGGTGTCCACCAGCTTGGACTTCTTCAGGTCCGGCCCGCGGCCGCCGTTGTCGAGATGGCAGATGTAGCAGGTGTTCTTGTAGAGCCGCTGGCCGGCGGCGATCTTCTCCTGGTCGCCGGCGAAGGGGTTCTCCGTCCACCGGTAGTCGTAGGTGTCGGCCTGGGTCTTGGGTGGATTGTGCGCCTGGGCGCGCGCGTCGTGCGGCACGAACAGCGCAGCGCCCGCCGACCACGCGATGACGAGGATGGCACAGCCGAGGGCCGCGGCCCGGTCACGTGGCGACCGGGCCGTGTAACGTCGCGGGTGAGTCATGCTCGGGCGATCGTCTTATTGCGAGGGCACCGGCGTCAAGCCGCCCTCCACCGGAACGACGTGGCCGCTCCACGGTCCGCTGTAGGCGTCTTCCGCGGACAGCGGCTCGAGCCCGAACACCCACACTGTGCCGCCCTTCGGACCCTGGTAATAGAAGGACGGGTCGCCGCCCAGGCCCGAGGGTATCGCCACGTACTGCCTGCCGTCGATCTCGTAGGTGATGGGCGAGGCGTTGATGGCCGATCCGGTCTGGAAGCGCCACAGGACCTTGCCGCTCTTCGCGTCGGTGGCGCTCACGAAGCCAAGCTGATCGCCGGTGAACACCAGGCCGGTCTTGGTCGCGAGCACGCCCGCGAACAGGGGCAGCGGGCTCGGGATGTCCCACACCCACTTGCGGTTGGCAACATCGAACGCCTTCAGATGTCCCACGGTGTCACCCTGGGTGTGCATCTTGTAGTCCATGCCCATGAAGACCTGGCCGGGCTTGTAGGCGATGTCCTCCTTCTTGTGGCTGGTCAGCGACATCGCCCACTGGTTGATCGGCACGAAGGCATAGCCGAGGTCAGGGTTGTAGGCCATGGGGAACCAGTTGGTGCCGCCCTCCAGACCCGGCACGATAGGTGTCACGGTCTTCTGATCGGCCTTCGGCTTCATCGCCTCGTTGACTGTCGGCCGGCCGGTCTGCGGATCCAGGCCGGTGGTCCAGTTGATGCCCTCGACCGTCGGCACCGCGAACAGGAACCTGCCGTTGGTGCGATCCAGCACGTAGAAGAAGCCGTTGCGGTTGGACTGCAGGGCCGCCTTCACCGGCTTGCCGTCGACCGTCACGTCGGCAAGGATGGGCGCGTTGTTGCCGTCGTAGTCCCAGCCGTCGTTGGGCGTGTACTGATAGTGCCACTTGATCTTGCCCGTGTCGGCATCGAGCGCGATCAGCGCGCAGGTATACAGATTGTCGCCGGGCCGCAGCTCCGCCACCCACGGTCCGGGGTTGCCGGTGCCCCAGTAGACGAGGTTGAGTTCCGGATCGTAGGCGCCGCTCTGCCAGGTCGGCGCACCGCCGGTCTTCCACGCGTCCCCGCTCCAGGTCTCGCTGCCCGGCTCGCCCGGCGCCGGGACCGTGTAGGTGGTCCACGCCAGCTCGCCGCTCTTCGCATCGTAGGCCTGCAGGTAACCGCGTATGCCGTACTCGCCGCCGGCCACGCCGACGATGACCTTGTCTTTCACGACATAGGGCGCACCGGTCGCCGCGTAGCCCTGCTGCCAGTCGCCGAAGGTCTTCTCCCAGACCACCGCGCCGGTGTCGCGATTCAGTGCCACCAGCCGCGCGTCGAGCGTCATCACGTACACCATGTCACCCCACAACGCCACGCCGCGGTTCACGGGGCCGCAGCACAGCACCGTGCCCAGGCCCTCCGGCTCCTCGGGCTTGTACTGCCAGAGCCGGCGCCCGGTGCGCGCGTCCAGCGCGAACACCGTGGCGTGCGGGCCGGAGACGTACATCACGCCGTTGTCGACCAGCGGTGTGGCCTCGACACCGTCGACGCTGCCGAGCGAGAAGGCCCATACCGGACGCAGTCCCGCGACGTTCTCCGGAGTGATCTGCGAGAGCGGGCTGAAGCGCTGGTTGTCGTAGGTACGCCCGTAGATCAACCACTCCGCGGCGTTCGCCGGCGCGCCGCGCAGCTCCTCGTCGGTGACCACCTCGGCGGCGCGGGCAGGCAATGCGCCGAGTGCGAGGATCGCGGCGGTCCCTGCCAGGAGTCTGTTACGGATAGAGGTCTTCATTCGTGCCTCCTGTCTGACTGCGAAGGGTTGGGTGACATGAAACGGACTGGTGCCGTGCACCTGCTGCGTTGAAGCTTACGCCTTTCCCGGGCAATGCAGGAAGCTTTCCCGCATCAAGCCTAGGAAAGCCGTCCACCGATCGGCAATAACCCCGAGGTGGTAGAGCGGCTGGCGCGCCCTCGCGAGGCGGACGCGCCAGCGATCTCAATCGACGCCGCGATCCACGGCGCGGCCGGCAGCCGCTGCCGCGTCGGCGCCGAGCCGCTCGAGGTCCGCCTCGGTATCGATATCGATCGCCGCCTGCGGACAGTCGATGCCGATCACCCCGGCCGCGCGTGCCCGCAGCACGCGCCGCGCACCGCTGTCGCCGCGCAGCGCGCGCAGCTCCGCAAACCGTGCGCGCGGGAACACGGCCGGCACACCCTTGCCGTCGTCATAGGCGGTCGCGACCATCGCCCGCGGTTGCGTCCTCCAGGCCGATACCAGCGCCCACAGATGCTCCACGGGGACGAAGGGTTGATCGGCGAGCATGATCAGCGCACCCTGGGTGTCGTCCGGCAGCGCATCGATGGCGGCGTGGAGGGAGGTGCTCATGCCCTCCTCCCACTCTGCGTTCAACACGATCCGGACGGGCAGCTCGCGCAGCGCCGCCAGCACCGCCTCGGCCTGCGCCCCGACCACGACGATGACGCCCTGCGGCGCCGCCATCAGCGCGCGCCGGGCGCATTGCCTCACCAGCGGCTCGCCGGCGAACTCGATGAGCTGCTTCGGCCGCCCCAGCCGTCGCGAGCCGCCTGCGGCGAGCACGATCGCATCGATGCGTGCCTCCGGATCAGGAGCGGGCATAGGCGCGCGCCGGCTGACCGAGCAGGGCACCGCCGCCGCGTCCGCGTAGTTGCGCCAGCACCTGCGCGATGATCGACAGCGCAATCTCCTCCGGCAGCCGCGCGCCCAGGTCCAGGCCGACCGGCCCGAAGAGCCGGCCCCGCAGCGCCTCGGCGTGATCGCCGAGCGCGGCGAGCAGTCGATCGCGCCGCGGCGCCGGACCGAGCAGACCGATGTAGCCGATGCTGGTCGACGCCAGCGCGCGCAGGAAGCGTTCGTCGACGCTGATGTTGTGCGTCATCACGACCACGGCGTCGACCGTCTGCAGGCGCACCTTCGCGGCGAGGGTCTCGGGCGCCGCCGACAGGATGCGATCGGCCGACGGGAGCCGTTCCGGTGCGGCATACGCATCGCGGTGATCGACCACGCTCACCCGCCAGTCGAGCGCGCGCGCGAGGTTCACCACCGGCAGCGCATCGGCGCCTGCGCCGAGCACGAGCAGGTGCGGCGGCGGCTGCAGCCTGTCGAAGAATACCGTTACCTCCTCCCCCTCCACGCTTTGCCGCAGCAGCATCGATCGATCGGCGAGCCGCGCCTGGCGGCATCCAGCCGCGAGCCACTCCGAGGATTCCGGCAGCGCGGCGTCGTCGGCGAAGAAATGGTGTGAGCCGCTGACACAACCCGGGTGTCTCGAGTCGATGACGGTCGCCAGCACGGCACGGCCCGATGTCTGCAGCCAGGTCTCCATCGTGGCCAGCGGCTCGTAGCCATTGCCGGCATCGAGGCGTTCGAGCAGCACCCGCACCGCGCCGTTGCAGCCCATGCCCAGGCCCCAGGTCTCGTCCTCCAGCGCGCGCATGTCGTAGAAGAGCGTGCTCGGCCGGCCGCTGGCGAACACCTCGTTCGCCCGATCGAGGAGATCGCCTTCGAAGCAGCCGCCGCCGAGGATGCCGTGAAACGCTCCCGCGCCGGTGATGATCATCCGCGCACCGGCCTTGCGGTAGGTGGAGCCGGCGGTCTCGACCACGGTGGCGAGCACCAGCGGCCGCCGCGCGGCGCGCAACGCGTAAAAGGCGGGCATCAACGTCTGCGGGTTCATGCGCTGTCTCTCTGGAGGATTCGCTGCGTGATTGCCGACGGGATCGCGCCGCCCCTGGGCGCCGATCCGCGGGCGACGGCACTATATCGCAAGACCGGCGCACGCCGACAGTTCCGGCCGCGCGCCGCGACAGCGCGTGGCTCTGGAGTGCGGCGACGGGAGTTGGTAGGCTCGCCGGCGCGTGCTGCAATTCCCCGATCCGACGCACTTCTCCCCGCGCCGCGCGGCCACCTTCGTTCTGGTGGCAGCGATCGCACTCGCACCGCGGCTGCTCGCGGCCGCCGCGATCGCCGATCCCGCCGCGGAGCGGATCCGCGCGCTCATCGGCGATGCAGGCCCCCGTGGCCTGGATCATACGAGACTCGCCAATGCGCGGACCGAGCTGGCGCGCTTCTACGAACCCGCTGGATACGCGCCGGCGTGGCTCGCCGCCGGCATTCCGACATCGCAGGCGCAAACCGCCGTCGCCCTGCTTGCCGATGCCCCCGCGCACGGCCTCGACCCTTCCGACTACGGCGTGGACCGCCTGCGCGCGGAGCTGATGAGTGCGCGCGTCGCGGCGCTCGATGCGGCCGGGCTTGCACGTCTCGACACGGCGCTGACCATGGCGATGTTTCACTATCTCAGCGATCTGCATCGCGGCCGCATCGACCCGCGGCAGCTCGGCTGGGAGATCGAGGCCACGGCGAAGCCGGAAGAGAACCTTGCCGGCACCCTGCGTGCGGCCATCGAACGCGACGCGCTGCGCGAGTTGGCCGCGCGTGCCGAACCTCCGTTACCAGTCTATCGAGGACTGCTCACCGCACTGGCGGAGTATCGCCGCCTGCCGCGCGACCTGGCGATCGTACCGCCCGCGCCTGCCGCCACGATCCATCCCGGCGACAGCTCCAGCGCATTGCCCGCGCTCGCGCGCATGCTCGCCGCCGTGGGCGATCTGCCGTCCGACACCGTGTTCGAGGGCGATCTTTACGACGGCGCGATGGTCGAAGGGGTGCGCCGCTTCCAGGAGCGCCACGGCCTGGAGGCCGACGGTGTGATCGGCAAGGCGACCTGGGCCGCGCTCGAGGTGCCGATCGCGCAGCGCCTGCGCCAGATCGAGCTCGCCTTGGAGCGCCTGCGCTGGCTGCCGGAGCTGCCCGCCGGAGCGCTGGTGGCCGTCAACGTGCCCTCCTTCAGGCTATGGGCGCTGCGCGACGTGCACCAGGCGAATGCCGCGGCCCTCGAGATGAACGTCGTCGTCGGGCGCGCCGGGCGCACGCGCACCCCGATCTTCATGCAGAGCATGCGTTACGTGGAGTTCAACCCGTACTGGAACGTGCCGCGTTCGATCCTGCGCAACGAGATGCTGCCGAGGCTGTGGCGCGATCCCGGTTACATGCAGCGCGAACGGCTCGAGTTGGTCGCGCCGGACGGCAGCGTGTACCAGTACGCTTCGGACGCGCTGCTCGCGGCGGCGGCGGCCGGCGAACTACGCCTGCGACAGCGTCCCGGAGCCGGGAACGCGCTCGGCAGGATAAAGTTCTCGCTGCCCAATCGCATGGACATCTACCTGCACGACACGCCCGCCACCGCGCTGTTCGGGCGAGCGCGGCGCGACTTCAGCCACGGCTGCATCCGCGTGGCCGATCCCGTCGCACTCGCCGAGTTCGTGCTCGCCGATCTGCCCGGGTGGAACCGCGATGCGATCGTGGCGGCCATGGCGAGCGGCGTGCAGCGGACCGTCTACCTGCCGCGGCCGATCCCCGTGGTCATCTTCTACAGCACGGTGGTGATCGACGCCGCAGGGCGCCCGCTGTTCCCGCCCGACATCTACGGCCAGGACGCGCGCCTGGAACGCGCGCTCGCCGCCGGAGCGTGCGCGCATTGAGGCGCGCGCGGCGCGGCCGGCGCGCTACCAGCTGCGCACCCTGCCGGTGTCCATGTGTATGAAATCGGATTTCGGATAGTAGCCCACGCCGCCGGCAGCCATGTGACGCGCCGCGTCGCGCAGCTTCGCCAGCGGCACGCCGCGCAGACGCACGTCGATGGCGCGCCCCTGCAGATGCAGGCTGCCCTTCGCGACGCCGCTGCCGTGTTCGCGCAGCATCGCGTTGGTCCTGGGACTGCGATACCCGCAGATCACCTCGTAGCAGCCGGAGCCCCCGGTCAGTTCGGTCAGCCCCGCAAGCTGATCGAGCAGCGCAGGGTCGATCGGATGCACGTCGCCGGTGCGGAAATCGCGCAGCAGACGGTTGATCGCTGCCAGCGCGTCAGGCACGTAGGCCCCGCCCTCGGCGTACACGGTCGCAAGCCTTTCGCCCGTGTGCGTGTGCACGAACGCGATCCTGCGCGCAGCGGCAGCAGCCAGGGCGTTTGCCCTGCCCGGCAACAGCACCGCAGGTGCGAGGACGGTGGTGGCGATGGTGGCAAGGAACCGGCGACGGCTCCGAACGGTCACAGAATCAGACATACGGGCAACATCTTTACCGCGAATCGCGTACCGCGGCAGTGTACCGGCAATACCCGCGCCGTGAGAAGCCGCGATTCCAGCCCACCGTTCAGGTCCAGGGCCGCCTTCCGGGCCCCCGGCCCCGGGGCGGAATTGTTCGGGATCAAGATGACATGCCTGCGGCGGACCCGGGTACGGGCGGAAACGCTAGAATTTTCGCCGCCTGAGCAGGAGGTGCAACGATGGCAGAGCACGGCAGGACAGTCCCGTTCCGTCCACCCGTCGGGCGGCGTTCCGATCTCGGCGCCGGCGAGCGCAGTTTCGGCGACATCGCGATGGAGCAGATCGCGGCGATACTGGAGGCCGAGCCCGAGGAGGAGCGGCCGCACGATGCCTTCCTGCATGCCGACCTGGCGCGCATCACGCAGGGTATCTCGCCGATCGCAGTCGGCCTCGCCTACCTGGACTGGCTCGCGCACCTGCTCTACTCTCCCGACAAGCAGCACCTCCTCACCCGGAAGGCGATCCGCAAGCTGACACGCCTGGCGCTTTACATCATGAGCCTCGGCGCCGGCGGCTGCCGCTGCATCGAACCGCTGCCGCAGGACAAGCGCTTCAGTCACCCGGGGTGGGACCGCTGGCCCTACAACGTGATCTCGCAGTCCTTCCTCCTGACGCAGCAGTGGTGGTGGAACGCCACCACCGACGTGCGCGGCATGACCCGTCATCACGAGCACGTCGTGTCGTTCATGACCAGGCAATGGCTGGATGTCTTTTCGCCTTCGAACTTCATCGCGACCAATCCGGAGGTCCTGCTCAAGACCTACTCGACCCTGGGCATGAACCTGGTTCGCGGGGCGAGGAACTTCGCCGAGGACGTGCTGCGGCAGGCGGCGCATCATCCGCCCCCGGGTGCCGATGCATACCAGGTCGGCGGCAACATCGCAGTGACCCCGGGCAAGGTCGTCTTCCGCAACCGGCTCATCGAGCTCATCCAGTACGAGCCGGCGACGCCGGCGGTGCGCCCGGAGCCAGTGCTGATCGTGCCGTCGTGGATCATGAAGTACTACATCCTCGATCTCTCGCCCGAGAACTCGCTGGTGCGGCAGCTCGTCGAGAGCGGTTACACCGTGTTCATGATTTCCTGGAAGAACCCCGGCACCGCGGATCGCGACATCGGCATGGACAGCTATCTCAGGGAAGGGATCCTCACCGCCATCGACCTGGTCGCCAAGATCCTTCCCCGGCAGAAGATACACGCGCTGGGATACTGTCTCGGCGGCACCCTGCTCGGCATCGCCGCCGCCATGCACGCGCGCGAGAGCAACGGCACGCTCGGCAGCCTGACGTTCCTCGCCTCCACCTTCGACTTCACCGAGCCCGGCGAGCTCGGCCTGTTCATCGACGAGAGCCAGATCGCCTTCCTCGAGGACATCATGTGGACCCGCGGCTTCCTCGACGGCAAGGAGATGGTGGGCGCCTTCGCCCTGCTCAATTCCAAGGATCTCGTCTGGTCGAAGCTGGTGCGCGACTACCTGATGGGCGAGCGCGCACGGCTCACCGATCTGATGGCGTGGAACACGGATGCCACGCGGCTGCCCTACCGCATGCACACCGAGTACCTGCGCAAGCTGTATCTGCGCAACGAGCTGGCCGAAGGCCGCTTCGAGGTGGGTGGTCGCGCCGTCGCGCTCACCGACATCCGTCAGCCCATCTTCATGGTCGGCACCGAGCGCGATCACGTCTCCCCGTGGCGCGCGGTCTATCAGGCGCACCTGCTCACGGACACCGAGATCACCTTCGTGCTCACCACCGGCGGACACAACGTCGGCATCGTCAATCCGCCGTGCAAGGACGTCCCCGGACGCGGTTACCGGATCGCGACCTCGAGCGCGGATGCCAAGTACATCGATCCGGATATCTGGTCGGCGCAGGCCGCGCGCTGCGAGGGCTCGTGGTGGCCGGCATGGATCGACTGGCTGAACCATCGCTCCGGGGAGCCCGTGCCGCCGCCGGCGATGGGCGCGCCGAATCTCGGTCTGCTGCCGCTCGACAACGCGCCGGGCCGCTACGTCTTCCAGCGCTAGGCGGATTGCCGCGCGGCGCGACACGCATCGGCCGCCGTCACCCGCGAGCTACTTCACCGCCGCCTCGACCACCGTCAGTGCGGCCATGTTGACCACGCGCCGGACCGTGGCCGTGGGCGTGAGGATGTGCACCGGCCGCGCCGCCCCCAGCAGTATCGGTCCCACCGTCAGGTTGCCGCCGGCGGCGACCTTCAGCGCATTGAAGGTGATGTTGGCCGCATCGAGGTTCGGCATCACCAGGAAGTTCGCCTGCCCTTTCAGCCGCGAGTCCGGGAACACCTGCTGGCGGATGCGCTCGTCGAGCGCGGCGTCGGAGTGCATCTCGCCGTCGACCTC
>WBZR01002541.1_pt1 | contig 15599 bp, 15 predicted proteins | sample 5204231 | NCBI WGS metagenome assembly WBZR01 (sample SAMN12412403, study PRJNA552823) | activated sludge metagenome | isolation source: activated sludge from anammox sidestream of wastewater treatment plant... | place: USA: Virginia | collected 2017-08 | reverse complement strand
CAGCTCGAAATCGCAGGCCTCGTCCGTGCTCCCGAGCGCGTCGATCGGGCCCGGCGTGCACTCCGAGGCGCCCTTGTGCTGGTAGATCTCCACGAGCGGCTCCATCGCACTCCGCGTCGCCGCCTGCGCGCGCTCGGCCGCGACCGAGCGCGCTCCCGGATACTCGAGCGCGAACATGTTGCCGTTGCTCTCGTTCGGGTTGTGGGGGATGACGAGGACGTCGCAGCCGTTGACGGCGTCGCGACAGCCGGCGTCGAGCTGGCTCCAGAGGCCCTGCGGGCTCTGTTCCTCGAAGTACGTCGTCGGATACGGCACGCGGTCGTTCCGGAAGATGACGTTGCGGTGGCGCGTGCTCGTGCCGCGTGCGCTGGTGTACTCGTAGCCGACGAAGCTCGTGAAGCCGCAGGCCGACGTGCGATCGTAGGCCTGGTCGGCGGCCTGCTGCACGCTCTGCCACACCTGCGCGCCCTGGAGCGCGCACTCCTCGCCGGTCGGCCCGCAGATGTCGGTGAAGCGGTGCGGTTCGAGGGCCGCGAGCGGCAGCGCCAGATAGCGGACGGCGTTGAACGTCTCCCCGCGGTAGGTCTGACACGACGGCGCGTCGTAGTTGGGCGCGCCCGGCGTCGTGCACTCCTCGACCTCGCCGAGGAACTCGGAGTGGTCGGTGACGGCCGCGAAGTCCAGCGGCCGTTCCAGCTGGACCGTACGCGTGCCGACACCGTTCACGTCGAGCGGCGGGAGCGCGACCGACGCGCCCCGGGCAAAGCCGTAGGCCTCCGCCGGCGTGGTCCGTACGTCGAAGGCCTGCGCGTCGAAGGAGAGCGCCGTGTGCACGTGCAGATCGCCGAAATAGAGGTTGCGGAGCGGGTTGTGGTCGGCGCACGCTGCGCGCGGCTCCTCGTAGGGACGGAGCACGGTCGCGCCGGCCGCACGCACCTCCCGGGCGACCGCCGTGCCCTCGAGCCGGCTCCGGTTGGCCTTGAGCTTCGCCGCCGGGGCGCAGAGCGCCGCCGCGAGCCGCGCCTCGCGGTCGAGCGTGACGCTCGTCCCCTGCACGTAGACCCGGCCGGCGAGCGGCGGCGCCATCCCGTCCGCCGGGGCCAGCGCCGCCCCCACCCCGAGCTTGAGGGCGCCCGCGACGTGGAGCTGCGAGGCGCCGCGAAACCGGACCTCGCCGTGGCGGCCGATCCGCAGGCGGCAGAACACGTAGCTGCCGCCGGTGAGCTCGAGCGTCGCAGGCGCCCCGGAGCTCTTGACGACGACGTCGCCGTAGATCCCCGGCGGCAGCACCCTCCGGCCGGCGCGCACGACGACGGGCGCCGCCGCGTCGCAGACCGGAAAGTCCGCGGGGTAGCCGCACGCGGTCGGCACGTCGGCGACGATCGGCTGCGGCGCCGCGCCGGCCGCCTGGCACCCGGGTCCGGACGACCCGACCGAGGTCGCGTAGATCCCGTTGCAGATCCCGCTCGCCACGACGTCGGCGGAGGTCGCGACCACCTGGGCCGTCGGCGCGGCGAAGCTCCCGCGCGCCGTGAACGCGCCCTGATTCACCCCGAGATCCCCGTCCCCGGCCCGGAGGTTGCGGACGTGCATCGTCTCGAGCGCGAAGAGCGCATAGGCGTCGAGCGACGGCGAGGGCGCGGCGGCGGCGGAGACCACGAGCGCGGTCAGGACGAACAACGGCGACGACACGAGCAGCGGGCAGCGAAAGCGGTGCACGAGCGGGGGCCTCCTGGACGGCACGGGTTGGAGTCGTTGAGCCTTAGCATGCCGCCTGCGCGATTGTCAGGTGATTTTCCCGAGGGCTCCGTCCGGAGCGCGCGCCATTCCGACGCACGCGCGGTCGTGGGAAGGCCCTCCCCCGAAGGCGTCACGGACAATTCCGGACTTGTGACCGGGCCGCCGCCTGCGTAGGAAAGTCCTCGGGTCGTCCCCCCGCTGCGCTCGGAGGCGTTCGCCGTGCTCGAAGCCCACATCGTCTCGCCCCACGGATCGCTCTCCTACGCCGGCGAGGCCGAGCCCTACGACCTCGAGATGCTGTGGGAGCACGTCCGCGACGCGACCGCGGAGAGCGCCGGCGACGACGTGACCCTCGAGGTGGTCGTGCACGATGCGGGCATCGATCCCGGCGTCGCCGCCTGGATCCGCCGCGTCGGACGCGCCGGCATCGCGGTGCGGCTCGTCTTTTCGCGAGCCCTGGGAGGTCGCGACGACGAGTCGCTCGCCGAGCCCGGCGAGGACCGCGTCCGCAGCGCGCCGTGAATCCACACGGCGCGGCGGCTGCGGTGCGCCCGGCGGTCGCGCGCTACGGCGCGCGCGGCGTGGCGCGCACGGCCGCGACCCCGTCGCCGCGCTCGCGCATCACGAGCTGCACCAGGTCGGCCATCGACCGCGAGCCCGTCTTGCTCATCGCCTTCGCCCGGTAGACCTCGACCGTCCGCGGGCTGATGCCGAGCTCGGCCGCGATCCGCTTGTTGGGCAACCCCGCCGCAACCCGCATCGCGACCTGGTGCTCGCGGGTCGTCAAGCTCGCGATCCGCGCCGAGAGCAGGGCCCGCTCTTCCGCACGGGCCCGCCGCCGGGCGTCCTCCGTCAGCGCGGCGCGCACCCGGACCAGCAGCGCGTCGTCGGCGCACGGCTTCTCGACGAAGTCGAACGCCCCTTGTCTCAGGGCGGCCACGGCATCGGGAACCTTGCCGTGGCCGGTGAGGTAGATGACCGGCAGCGCCCAGCTTCGCTCGTCGAAGGTCCGATGCAGCGCGAGCCCCGACATGCCGGGCATGCAGAGATCGAGCACCAGGCACTCGGGCCCGGCCGCCCGCTGATAGCGCGCCGCGAAATCCTCCGCGCTCTGGTAGGTTTCGACGGCGAACTCGGCGGACTCGAAGAGCCAGCGCAAGCCGCGCTCGACGGCGGTGTCGTCGTCGACGACGTGAATCGTTCCTTGGCTCATCATGACCCCCGTTGCCGATCCGCCCCGCGGACGATCGCGACCGCGCGTTGGGCCTGCGTCGCGATCGCCTCCAGCACGTTGGCGAGATCCGCTTCCTTCAAGCTGCGATTGTCGAGGCGCAACTGCGCGCCGCGCACGTAGCTGACGATCGCCGCCAGGGGTTGGCTGATCTCGTGGGTCAGCCACCGGAGCTCGACCGCGAGCGCGCGCCGCACGTCCGCGTCCGGATCCTCCTGCGGGCGGCGCAGGCCGACGTCCGCCCCGGATCGCGCCGCGCCCCCCGGCTTCGGAGACGCCTTCCCGTGGCCCGACGTCGTCATCCACCCGCAGCATGACCGGGCGTCCCCGTCGAAAGCAAGCCGGGGCCCCCGGCGCAGAGCTATCGGATCGTGCCCCTGCCCGGGATCAACGGCAGATCGAGCGCGGTCACCCACCCCGCCGGCAGCTCGTTCACGTAGGGCACGGCGTTCAGCGCGCGCAGGCCCGTCGCGAGGCACCCAGCGGTCGAGGCGTCGCGCCCGCTGCCGTCGGTGAAGCGAAACGCGGTCTCCTGGGTGATCGACGGCGAGCCCTCGATCTCGACCCGGTAGACGTCGTTCCGGGCGCCACGCGGCCAGTCGGGTGCGGCGTCCTGTCCGACCCGGTTCACGTGCTCGAGCTGGATCCGGGTCTCCCCCCGGTACACGCCGTCGATGGTGAAGTGGATCGCCGCGACCTCGCCGGGACGGATCGTGCCCTTCACCGTCCGGATCGCCTGCGGCGTCACCCACTTCTCCCAGGTCGTCGTGATGGCGTCGAGCTCGATGCCAGCCGCGTGCGCGATCATCGGCACCGTCGCGCCCCACGACATGGCGAGGATGTCGGGATTCTCGAGGAGGGCCTGGAACTCCGGCGGCTTCCCGATGCCCATCTCGACCTCGTAGTCGCCCTCGTAGTTGACGTAGTCGAGGATCTCGAGGGCGCGAACCATCCGCACCTCGGCGCAGAGGCCCATGAGCGTCAGCGGGAAGAGGTCGTTCGCGAAGCCGGGATCGATCCCGGTCGTGAAGCACGACGCCCCGCCCCGCTCGCACGCCTCGGTGATCGGCGCGATCCACTGCGGCGGGTTCTTCGTCATCGCCGGCCACACCCACGGCGTCATCGCGGTCGAGCAGACGTCGATGCCGGCGAGCAGGAACTGTTTGATGAGGCGGATGTTGTCGCGCGCGTAGGCGGCGGTCGGCCCGTAGTGGACGAGCGCGTCGGGCTCCGTCGCGAGGAGCCGCGCGACGTCGTCCGTGGCGGCAAGCCCTATGGGGTCGACGCCGCAGATCGCGCCCGCGTCCTTCCCGACCTTCTCCGGATGACTGACGCCGACGCCGACGAGCTCGAACCCGGGATGCTTCACGATCTCGGGGATCACGAGCTTTCCGACGAAGCCCGTGCCCCATACCACGACCCGCTTCCTGTCCGTACCCTCCGGAGGGCTCGTGCCTGCCGGACCGCTCATCGCGACATCTCCCCCGCGTTCACCAGCAGGTACTGCCCGGTCACCGCCTTCGACAAATCCGACGCGAAGAACGCCACGACGTCCGCGACCTCGCCGTCCTCGGTCATGCGCCGGAGCGGGAAGCCGCCGACGAGCTCGCGGAGCGCGTCCTCCTTGGCGATCCCCCGCTGCTTCGCCTGCCCCTTCACGAACGTGTCTACCGCCGGTCCCCACATCCATGACGGCGCCACCATGTTGCAGCGGATCCCGTCGGGGCCGAGCTCGTCGGCGAGATAGTACATCGCCGAGAGGAGCGCTCCCTTCGACGCGGCGTAGCCGGCCTGCGGCAGCGTCGGCTTGAACATCGACTGCGATCCGATGAGGACGACCGCGCCGCCGCCGCGCGCCTTCATCGCCTCGGCCGCGGCCCGTACGACCGTCAGCGCGCCGATCACGTTGGTCTCGAAGGCCTGCCGCCAGGTCGCGAAGTCGGTCGCGAAGAGTCCGCCCCACGCGTGCTCGAACGCGGCCACCTGCACGAGCGCATCCACGCCTCCGAAGCGCTCCCGCGCGAGCGCCACCAGCGCCGCGCACCCCTCCGCGTCGTTGATGTCGGTCGCACGCGCCGCGAGGCGCCGTCCCGAGGGGTCGAGCGCAGTCGCCGTCGCGTCGAGGTTCGCCTGCGTCCGCGCCGCGAGGACGACGTTTCCCCCCTCGCGCAGGACCGCCGCCGCGCACTCGCGGCCGAGCCCGACGCCCACGCCGGTCACGATCACCGTCTTGCCGGCAAGGATCACAGCGGCCACGCCTACGACACGGCGCCGGTCGCCAGGTCGAGCCGGAACTCCTGCGACCCGCCGTTCGCCTGGACGGCGACCACGCTCGCGACGCCGGAGCCGTCGAAGGTGAGGTCGAGGCGCGTGAAGGCGTCGGCGATGTCGCTCTCCGTGAGGTCCACCGTGGCGGTCCCGCTCGTGAGGACGCCGGTCGCCACCACCACGTTCGCGAGGGTCATCGTGAAGCTGCTCGCGGACTCGGTCGTGATCGCCAACGTCCCCGCGAGGGGCCGGCCCCCGCTGCCTCCGCCGAGCGCGAGCTCGCCGTCGTAATCGGCGATGAAGTCCTCGTCGCCCGCCGTGTCGGCCTCGAGGAAAGCGAAAGTCAGAGTCGTCGCACCGACCGTGACGTCGCCGAAGAGCGCCACGTCGTCCACCTGACACGAAAAGAAGGTCGTCGTCGTACCCTCGTCGTCGGTCTCCACGTCGATCTCGCCCTCCGGCGCGTTGGCGCAGGCCGCGACCGGCGCGCCGGTCGCGAACGGCAGCCCGTATTTGAAGAGGGGCTGCAGCTCGGAGAGCACCGTCGCGGGCTGGCCGGACGCCCCGCCGCAGCGCTCGTCGATCGCCAGGCCCGCCGCCTTGCGGAGCACGCCGACCCCGTCGCTCACCGTGACCGCGCCGCTGCCGTCGACGTCGCAGACCGCCGCCGTGCAGACACTGTCGAGGCCGGCCGCGGCGCGGAGCGTCTGCACCCCGTCCGAGACGCCCACGACGCCGCTGCCGTCGGCGTCGCCACAGACCTGCGCCGTCGCCGGCGCCGCCGCGCCCGCCGCGCCCGCCGCGAGGCCGAGCGCGAGAAACACCGTCGGGAGAACACGTCTCATGCGGCGCTCGATAGCCCACGGAGGTGGGCCTCGACAATCCGGGGTCCGGACCGTCGCGCGCGCCGCTCCCTTTCCGCGGCCAACGGGGGCGCTTTACACGGCACGGCGCGCGTGGGCATGCGAGTCGCCGAGGAGGAGCACAGCATGGACCTCGGCCGCATCGGCATCTGGACGGGAGTGCTCGACCTGCAACCGGCGGCGCGGGCGCAGGAGGCGGCCGCCGAGCTCGACGCGCTCGGCTACGGCGCCCTCTGGATCCCCGAGGCGTTCGGCCGCGAGGCCTTCACGAGCTCCGCGCTGCTTCTCGCCGCCACCAGGCGCCTCGTGGTCGCGACCGGGATCGCCAACATCTGGGGCCGCGACGCGACCGCCATGGCCGGCGCGCAGCGAACGCTCGCCGAAGCCTACCCGGAGCGCTTCCTGCTCGGCATGGGCGTGAGCCACGCGCCCCTGGTCGGCATGCGCGGCCACGACTACGCGCGGCCGCTCTCCGCCATGGGGCGCTACCTCGACGCCATGGACCAGGCGCCGTTCGTCGCCTGCCCGCCGCCGTCGCCGCCGAAGCGGGTGCTCGCGGCGCTCGCGCCGAAGATGCTCGCGCTGGCGGCCCGGCGCGCGTGGGGCTCGCACCCCTACTTCGTCCCGCCCGAGCACACCGCGCGGGCCCGCGCCATCCTCGGCGCCGGACCCGTCCTCGCTCCCGAGCAGGCGGTGATCCTCGAACGCGACGCGACCACCGCGCGCGCCGTCGCCCGCGCCCACATGGGGATGTACCTCGCGCTCCCGAACTACGTGAACAACCTGCGCCGCCTCGGCTTCACGGACGAGGACGTCGCGAACGGCGGCAGCGATCGCCTGGTCGACGCCATCGTCGCCTGGGGCGATCTCGAGGCGATCGCCCGCCGCGTCCGCGCCCACCACGACGCCGGCGCCGACCACGTCTGCCTCCAGGCCCTCGATCCCGATCCGCGCGCGCTGCCGCTTCGCCAGTGGCGCGAGCTCGCGGCGTTGCTGTGAGCCGTTCGCACCGCGAGCCATCCGATCGTTGAGCGCACGCCGCGCCGTCTGTTACGAGCCGCGCCATGCCCGACGCCGCCGCCGACACGCGGGCCGGCTGGAATCGTCCCCGCTTCGTCCCGGGCGATCCCGCCGGCCACTACGAGAGCTGGTTCCTTCGCGCCAACCATCCGGCGCGGCCGCTCGCGTTCTGGATCCGCTACACCATCTTCAGTCCGCGCGGGCGACCCGAAGCCGCCGTCGGCGAGCTCTGGGCAGTATGGTTCGACGGCGCGACGGGCGCGATCGCCGCCGTCAAAGAGGAACGTCCCCTCGCCGCATGCGCCTTCGGCGCCGAGGCGCTCCTCGCCCGGGTGGGCGACGCCGTCCTCGACGACGGCCGCCTCGTCGGCGAAGCGCGCACCGGCGCCCACGCGCTCGCGTGGGACCTCGCCTGCGGCGACGGCGACGCGCCGCTCCTCCTGCTGCCGGCCGACCTCTACGCCCGCGGCTTCCCGAAGGCGAAGGCGCTCGTCCCGCGGCCCCACGCGGTGTTCCGCGGCACGATGCACGTCGACGGCGCGAGGCACGCGATCGACGGCTGGGTGGGCAGCCAGAACCACAACTGGGGCGTCCGCCATACCGACCGCTACGCCTGGGGGCAGGTCGCGGGCTTCGACGGCGCGCCCGAGGCCTTCCTCGAATGCGCGACCGCCCAGGTCCGCCTCGGCCCGCTCTGGACCCCGGCCATGACGCTCGTCGTGCTGCGGCTCGGCGGCGAGCGCATCGCGCTGAACGGCCTCGGCCGGGCGCTCCGCGCCCGCGGACGCGTCGACGGGCTCGACTGGCGCTTCGCCTCCGCCGACCGCGCCGTCGCCGTCGAGGGCCGCATCACGGCGCCGGCGAGCCGCTTCGTCGGGCTGACCTACGGCAACCCCCCGGGCGGCACGAAGATCTGCCTCAACTCGAAGCTCGCCGGGTGCGAGCTCACGCTGCGCCGCTCCGGTCGGACGCCCGTCGTCCTGCGCACGGCCGACCGCGCGGCGTTCGAGATCCTCGACGACGCGCCGCGCGCCGGCATCCCCGTCGTCGTCTGAACGCTCGCAACGATCAGGGCGCGTCGGAGCAGTAGATCTCGCCGTTGTTGGCCTCGAGCGCGGTGTGGAAGCTCGTCCAGATCGCGTTCGCGTCGAGGCACGGCGGGCAGCTCGAGCCGGCCTTCAGCACCGACTGCTGGAAGCGCGCCTTGCACGACTTGACGACGTCCGTGCTCTCGCACTCGGCGAAGGTCGTGCGGATCGGCTTATCCCAGAACATGAGCTCCGTCGTCTTCTGGTGGCAGTGCAGGTTGAGGCACTTGGCCGCCTTCTCGAGACTCCGCGTGATCTTGTTCTGGCACTTCACGACGTCCCGCTGCTGCGACACGAAGCCATGGCCGTCGGGAAACGGCGTGTTGGCCGGGTTGTTGTCGCAGTAGATCTGGTCCTTCGCCACGTTCACGACGTCCCGGTACAGAGGATAGAGCCCCTGCCGCGCCGTCGCGTCGAGGCAGTTCATGCAGGTGCCCTGGTCGAGCTTCTCGAGCGCCCGCTGATACTGGCTCTCGCACGAGTACGTCCAGGTGCTGCGGCAGTAGTCGTAGTCGAAGGCGAGACCCCGGCTCGCGGCCGAGGCGAAGGAGGTCGCGCACTTCAGCTCGCAGTTGAGCGGCATGATCGTCACGCGCTTGTTCATGTAGCGCGTGCACGAGAGGCCGCCCTGCGAGGGCGGGGCATACCCTGCGGGCATGTCCGAGGGGTCGAGCTTGTCCCCCGGGGCGGCGGTGGCGACGCCCGTGAGGCCGAGGAAGACGGCGGCGCAGGCCGCGACGGCGAGTTTCTGCATGCGGGAGGCTCTCCTGTCGTTCGAGATTTGCGTGGGCGGCATGCGGAGCCGCGTAGGAGCTGTCGAGGAGGCTCGGAAAGCAAGAAGACGGCCACGCGGTCTCCGCGTGCTAGGTCCCCGCGCTCCCGCGGTTTTCGCCGGGAAAATGGCCGCGCCCCGCGCGCGCCGGACTCGTGCGGATTCGCCAGGAACGGCGCGCCTGCCATCCCCGCGCGCCCGAACCGGGGAGCCCCGCCGACCGGCGAGCGCGACGCGCCGCCCGCTCGGGGACGCGTCGCGCTCGCGCTCGGGGTGCGCGGCCGCCAGGGCGGTAGCTACGGCGCCTTTGCGGCGGCCGGCCAGTCGGCGCGCGGCGGGATGCGGTCGAAGACCGCGTTCGCCGTGAACGCGAGGTCGAAATTGCACGTGTCGCCGGCGACGCCGCCCGGAAGCGCCAGACACGCGTTCGAGATGTCGGCCTCCGTCGGCGGCGGACCGTACGGGCCGCCCACCGGACCGAGCCACTCGAAGTACTTCGTGAAGAGCGCGGTGACCTCCTGCTCGCTGAACACGCAGTGCCCGTAGGTCTCGATCCACGTCTGCACGTGCGCCTTGCCGCCGGCCGTGAGGGCGTCGTCGTAAACCCGGTTGAACTCCGGGACCACCAGCCAATCGTTCGCGCCGGCCATCGACAGGATCGGGTACGCCACCTTCTTGCCGAACCCCTTGGTGAAGTCCGGCCAGAACGCCTTCCGCAGCAGCTTGCGGCCCTTCCCGGCCGTGAGCCGCTCGACGTTCGCGTCGTAGTCGGCGGCGAGCATCGGGTCGTTGCCGAGGCCGGTGTAGTCGAGCGTGTCGTTGAAGCCGATACGCTTGCCCTTGAGGCGTTTGTCGTCCCACACCATGTCCCCGAGCCCCAGCACCGGGAACCCGATCGCGCTCGCGACGTTCACCGCGCTTCCGCCGTGGGCCGCGTCGCCGGTGAACTGCGTGAGTTCCTGGAACTTGGCGTAACGCGCCGCCTGCTGCGGGTCCGGGGCGCTGAGGATGCCGCCGAAGCAGGCGTCGACTTTGACCGCGACCCCGATCGCGTCGCTCGAGGAGTTGTCGCTGTTCGGCTGGCCGGTGTCGCTCGGGTACAGGAACTTCGCGCCCGGAACGTCGTTGCAGACGTAGTCGTAGACCAGCCGCACCTCGTGCGCGACGTCCCACGTCGTGAGGCCGCCGGCCGCAGCGGCGCAGAGCGGCACCGCGCCGTCGATCTTGAGCTTCAGGGTGGCATCGGCGGTGACCGCACCGCCGCCCGAGAAGCCGGTGACGATGACGCGCTTCAGCTGGTCGCCGAAGCCCGAGTTCTTCGTCACGTACTTGATGATGTCTTTGATGTCCTTCGCGGAGTGGAAGGTCGCCCAGCCGCTGTCGGTGTAGGTGCCGGCGGCGACCGCCTTGCCCATCGGCAGGAGCACCTCGTCGAGGCCGAGGTACGAGATCTCGTTGCAGAACCGGCCGGGGCCGCAGTCCGAGTCCTGCTCGCATGTCGTGCCGACGTGGTGGCTGCAGGTCTCGTGCGGCCGGCGGTGCAGGTCGTTCAGGTCGAACCCGTGGTTGACGATCACGAGGTCGCCGTCCCAGTCCGACGGGAAAGTCACGCGGAAGAATCCGCCGGTCTTCCCCGCACCGGTCTGCTCGGTGCAGGTGTAGCCGTCGGTCACGTGGTCGGCCGGACAGTCGGAAAACGCGTGCGCGAGGGGCGGCAGCGCGGCGAGCGCGAGCGTCGCGACGAGCGCCTGGAGCTTTGCAACTTTCACCGGATCCTCCTGTGTGGCGGCGACGCGATCCGCATCGCCTGCTCGCGGCTAACACGGGGGAAACGCCGGGGTCAACGCGCGATGCGATGGCGCGCGATGCGAACGCGCGATGCGAACGGCGTCGCACGAGCCCGCGCGCGCACCCCGATCCGCCGCGCCGCGGCCGTCACCCCTATGGCTGACGCGCGGTCGCCTCGCCCTTGCGGACGCGCATGCCGTCCGGGTCGCGGCCGAGCTCGAGCCCGGGCTCCGCCTCGCGCGCCCGCCGCTCGGCCTTCCAGGCTTCGCCCGGATTCACCTTGCGGTAGTAGACGTTGGCGAGCGCGATCCAGCGATCCGCGTTCCCGGGATCGAGCTCCGCGGCCGCCCGCAGGTGGAGCGCGGCCTCGTCGAAGGCCGTGAGGCGATAGAGCAGGCTCCCGAAATCGCCGTGGTTGCGGGCCGTCGGCTCGGCCGCGACGACGGCCCGAAACGCCTCCACCGCGTCCAGGACCTTGCCCTCCGCGAGCAGCCGGTCCACGTCTTCGCGCCGGACGGCGCTCGCGGTCCGCGCCGTCGCCGGCACGGCGGTTGCCGGCGGAGACGGCGGCGGGTTCGCGCGAGCGGCGGGGAGCCCCACCGGCGACGCCGTCGGCGCCGTGATCGAGGTCGGGCGTGCCACCACCCCGGACGCGGGTCGCGACGCCGCGGGGCGCTCGCGCGGACGGCGCCAGAAGCCGAGGGCGGCGACGCTCACGAGCAGCGCCGCCGCGATCAGGACCCGCCGCATCACGGCGTCGGGCGCGGCGCGTCCGGAAGCGCCTCGAGCACGAAGAGCGCGACGCCGTGCGACTCGACGTCCGCGCCGACGGCGCCGTCGAGCACGCCGAGCGACCGCTCCGCCCACGCGTCGACGGCGCCCACCCTCCTGGCGATGCCGAGCGACGCCAGACTCGCCTCGATCCGCGCCGCCACCGGGCCGCGGTTGAAGAGCGCGACGGCGGTTCGCCCGCCCGCGAGAGCGCGCGTCCAGATCTCGGTCGCGTCGCGCTGCGCCACCCGGCGTCCCGGCGTCCCGCCCGGATCCTGGTCGATCGCGAGCACGTGGCGATTGGTGAGGAGCGCGAGCGTCTCGGGCGTCGATGTCCGCACGTCGTGGCCGGCAATGAGCGGCGCCGCCAGCATCGCCCACAGGCTCACGTGCGTCCGGTACTCCGCCGGCGTCATGTGGCCGTTGCCGACCTCGAGCATGTCGGGATCGTTCCAGCGCCCCGGCCCCGCGAAGGGCGCGAGCTCGGCCTGCGCGAAGCCGATCGCCGCGACGATGTCCCAGCGGTCGGCGATGTCCCCGGTCGTCCGCCACAAGTTGCCGCCCACGTCGGCGCCCCACGTCCACACGTTGGCGCGCCCGTACTGGCAGAGGCTGAACACCATCGGACGGCCCGTCGCGCGGATCGCTTGGGCCATCTTGAGGTAGACCGCGGGCATCTCGTCGTCGTCGTAGACGAGGCCGGCGCTGCACCAGTCGTATTTGAGGTAGTCGACGCCCCAGGCCGCGAACGTACGGGCGTCCTGCTCCTCGTGGCCGTAGCTGCCGGCGAAGCCGGCGCAGCTCTTGGGGCCGGGAGAGGTGTAGAGGCCGAGCTTCAAGCCGCGGGCGTGCAGATACGCCGCGAGCGCCGGCATGTCGGGGAACTTCGCGTTCGGCCGGAGCGCGCCGTCGGCGGCGCGCTCGCCCTGCCACCCGTCGTCGATGTTCACGTGGACGTAGCCCGCGTCCCGGAGTCCGGTCCGCACCAGGGCGTCGGCGATCTCGCGGATGGTGCGGTCGTCGATCGCGGTCTGGAAGTGGTTCCACGTGCTGAAGCCCATGGGCGGCGTCGCCGCGAGGCCGTTCGGCGGCAGCTTGGTCACGGCGGGGAGCGGCAGCTTCTTCGGCGCAAGGCCGTCGAGAAGCCGGATCTCGTCGGCGGTCGCGCGCCGGAGCGTCGCGGGCGGCTGCGGATCGCCGGCGACCGCGATGCGCACCTGGTTCGCGCCGGCGAGCGCCGCCTCGTAGCGGGTCTCCATCCCCCGCGCCATCCGCATCACGAGCCGGAAGCGGTCGCCCGCCCGCTCCACGGCGAGCGGCACCGCCGTGAGCGTCGGCACGAGCAGCTTGGCCGTCGTCCCGGCCGTCGTCGCGCGCACGATCAGTACCCGGACGCGCTGCGGCTCGCGCGCGAGCACCTCCGCCGTGAGGCCCGGCGGCACCCAGGTCCCAACGAGATCCTGCGCGGCGGCGGCATCGACGAACGCGACCGCCGCCGCCAATGCCGCCACGAGGGAGCGTCCGGTGCGGCGCACGAGCGCTCTCTAACCTGCACGGCTCACCAGGTCCACGTCGCGAGAGCGCCGAGCGTGCGGCCGATCCGGGGGCACGGAGCCCCGAGCGGCGCCCGCGGACTCCCGGGTCCGTCGGCGAGCGAGGAACGGCCGGCGTTCGCAACCGGCGCGGCGGTCGCGTAAGAAGCCGAGCCCATGCCGGCTCCCGACGCGTTTCCGACCCGCTACGGCCCGTGGGCGCTCGTCGCCGGCGCGGCCGTCGGCCTCGGCGCCGAGTACGCGCGCCAGCTCGCCGCGCGCGGCCTCGCGGTGGCGATGATCGACCGCGACGCGGGAGCACTCGAGGCGACGGCCGCCGAGATCCGCGCCGGCGGCGGCGCGGTACGCACGCTCGCCCTCGACCTCGCGCGCCCCGACCTCGGCGACGCCGTACGCGCGGCGACCGCCGATCTCGAGATCGGACTCCTCGTCTACAATGCCGCCATCGGGACCGTGTCCCCCTTCCTCGAGGTTCCGACGGCCGGCATGCAAGCCATGCTCGACGTCAACTGTCGCGGCCCGCTCCTGCTCGCGCACGCGCTCCTCCCCGCGATGGTGGCGCGCCGGCGCGGCGGCATCGTGCTGATGTCGTCGATGGCGGCCGACTTCGGCTCCGCCCAGCTCGCGGTGTACGCGGCGACGAAGGCCTTCGACCTCGTCCTCGCGGAGGCGCTCTGGGCCGAGCTCCGCGAGCACGGCGTCGACGTGCTCGCGGTCCAGCCCGGATCGACGCGGACGCCGGGCTGGCAAGCGTCGCAGCCGCCGGAGCTGCGGGGGCCGGGTCCCCATGTGATGGAGCCGCCCGACGTCGTACGGGAAGCGCTCGCGGCCCTCGGCGTGGAGCCGACCGTCGTCCCCGGCGAGGCCAATCGCCAGGGCGCGCAGATGCTCGCGACCCTGCCGCGCCGCGACGCGATCGCGCTCATGAGCCGGATCACGGCAACGCTCCTCCCGACCGCCCGCACGGTCGCGTAGCGGTCACTTCGGCGGCGCGCCCGCCGCCCGGTGCGCCGTCGCCACGACCTCGACCAGCTCCTCGCCGCGGAACGGCTTCGCCACATGGGCGTCGAAGCCCGCCGCGAGCGCGCGCTCACGGTCGGCGGGCGCCGAGTACGCCGTAAGCGCGATCGTCGGGATGTGTCCGAGCGCCGCCGCCTCCGACCGCAGCCGCGCGAGCAGCCCGTAGCCGTCCTCGCCGGGCATCGCGATGTCGCTCACGACGACGTCGGGCATCCAGCCCGCGAGTGTCCGCACCGCCTCGTCCGTCGAGCCGGCCGCGCGGACCTCGGCGCCGGCGGCGGCCAGGACGCCGCGCACCGCCTCGTTGGAGTCGGCGTCGTCGTCGACGATCAGCACGCGCATACCGTCGAGCACAGCCGCTCCCGAGCGCGCCGCCTCGCGCCGACGGCGCGGACGGTCCGCCGCGAGCAGCGGCAGCTCGACGGTGAATGTCGCGCCGCGGCCCTCGCCGCCGCTCTCGACCGCCACCCGGCCGCCGTGCAGCTCGACGAGCTCGCGCACGATCGCGAGCCCGATGCCGAGCCCGCCGTGGCGACGCGTCGAGCTCGTGTCGCCTTGCCGGAAGCGCTCGAAGACGAACGGCAGCAGCGCGGGCGCAATCCCCTGTCCGGTGTCGCGCACGGCCACGCGCGCGTCCGCGCCGCGCCGCTCGATCGTGACGCGCACGACGCCCCCGCCGGACGTGAACTTGATCGCGTTCGCCAGGAGATTCCACAGCACCTGCCGCAGCCGATCCGCGTCGCCGAGCACGCGGCACTCCGGCCCGTCGAGCCCGGTCTCGATCGCGATCCGCTTCGCTTCCGCGGCGGGGCGGATCACCTCGACCGCCTCCATCGCCACGACGCCGAGCTCGAGCGGCACCAGGTCCAGGCGGAGCTTTCCGGACTCGATGCGCGACACGTCGAGCAGCTCCTCGATCAAGCGGGCGAGGTTCCCGGCGTTCCGCGCGATCGCGTCGAGGCCGCGCGCGGTCTCCGTCGGCGACACTCCCCGGCGCCGCAGGAGCTCCGACCACGTGAGCACCGGCAAGAGCGGCGTCCGCAGCTCGTGCGAGAGGGTCGCGAGAAACTCGTCCTTCGCGCGGCTCGCCGCCTCGGCCTCACGGCGCGCCGCGAGCTCGGCGGCGAGCAGGCGCTCTCCGCCCGGCGGCGCGCGGTCACGTCCTGCAGGAGGACCATCAGGTGGTCGATGGCGCCGTCGGGTCCCGGAAGGCCGCGCATGTCGACGGTCACGTCGATCGTCGCTCCGTCGGAGCGCGCGAACCGCGCCTCGTCGAGGTGCGCGTCGTTCGCGCCGGCGAGCGCCCGGCGCGCCAGCGCCGCCACCGCGGGCCGATCGTCGGGCACCGGGAGCCCGAACCAGTCGAGCCGCGCGAGCTCCTCCCGCGTGTACCCGAGCACGCGTCCGAGCGCGTCGTTCGCCTCGAGGACCGTCCCGTCCGGATGGAGCACGGCGCTCCCGACCGGCGCCAGGTCGAAGTAGTTG
>WBZR01003131.1_pt1 | contig 15602 bp, 16 predicted proteins | sample 5204231 | NCBI WGS metagenome assembly WBZR01 (sample SAMN12412403, study PRJNA552823) | activated sludge metagenome | isolation source: activated sludge from anammox sidestream of wastewater treatment plant... | place: USA: Virginia | collected 2017-08 | reverse complement strand
GAAGCCGATCCGCCGGGACTGCGCGGGCGACCTCCTGCAGGACGCTGGCATTTCGGAAGGTGACGATGCCCGAGAACGAGATGAGGAAGCCGAGTTCCATCGCCTGGACGGCGGTATCCAGATCCTCCGTGAAGCAGTGCATCACACCGCCCACCTCCGCCGCGCGCTCTTCGCGCAGGATGCGCAGGGTGTCCGCCCGGGCATCACGGGTGTGAATGATCAGCGGCTTGCCGCATCGCCGCGCGACGTCGATGTGGCGGCGGAATCGATCGCGCTGCCATTCGAGGTCCCCGCGGGAGCGGAAGTAGTCCAGGCCCGTCTCACCGACGGCGATCGCCCTGGGATGCCCGGCATAGCGGAGCAACTGCTCGCAGGAGGCGTCCAGATCGGCCTCGGTATTCGGGTGTATGCCCACGGAGGCGAACACGTTCCGGTGCGTCTCGGCGAGTCGTATCACCTCGGGGATCGACTCGATATCGACCGACACACAGAGAAGGTGCCCGACGCCGTTCTCGGCGGCCTGGCGCAGCACGGATTGCACGCCCTCCTCCGTGCGAGCGAGGCTGAGCATGGGGATGTGGCAGTGGGAGTCGACAAACCGCGCCGGCGTCGCGTTCATGCGTTTGCGTGCGGAGACTGGATACTGCGCGGCGTGCGCTCGGGTCTCGTGCCCACGGCGGCACGCCTTACGACGCCCTGCCGCTACATCGTGTGAGTCGCGCGGTCGGACTTCAGGACACCGGCGAGCAGGGTCTCGATCTTGTTGCGCGTGGCGCCCTTGTCGAGCTCGCTGAACTGCACGCCGATCCCCGCGGTCTTGTTACCCTGCGCCCCCTTCGGGGTGATCCATGCCACCTTGCCCGCCACCGGCAGCTTCTCCTTGCCTTCGGGAAGCGTGAGCAGCATGAAGACCTCGTCCCCGAGCTTGTACTGGTTGGGCGTGGGCACGAACAATCCGCCATTTTTCAGGAACGGCATGTAGGCCACGTACAGGGCTCCCTTCTCGCGGATGGTCAGCGACAGGATGCCCTTGCGGGGCGCATTGGGATCAGGAGTGCTCAATGGTCTCGGGTCCGTTCAATTCAGTCCGCCCACAACAGGGCAAAGTCCTCCAGCATGTCCTGCGGCCGCACGTTCGCGCCCGAAATTTGCAGCCGCCATTGTTCGAGCAGCAGCGCGTGGGCACGCGTCAGCTTTGACAAGTCTAACCGCTCCGCCGTCGCCTGCAAGACCTGATGCAGATCGGCATGCTGCAGTTGCTCCCCCGGAGCGGCGGATTTGCTCCGGATCAGATCCTGCACCAGCGAGACCAGCACCCGCAGGGTCGAGCTCATGTCCAGCGCGGACCATCGCGCCGCCGTCGTGATCGGCTCCACCCCGCCCGACGCCAGCCCCTGCAATTCCCCCATCATGCGGCTGCGTTCGGCGAAGACCCCGGCCCGTTCCATCGCCAGTGCGAGCAGCGGACCGCCGTTGGCCAGAGCCAGGGCGCACTCGGCCGCGATTTTCGACTCCAGCTGTCCGCGCAGCCACCGGATCTTCCGGGTCCGCTCGCCGCCGAAATCGATGCGTTGGCAGCGGCTGCGGATGGTGGCCGGCAGCGTCGCCGGGGCGTGCGCGAGGAGGATCAGCAGGGTTCTTAGCGGCGGCTCCTCCAGTGTCTTGAGCAGGCTGTTGGCGGCATTGCGGTTCATCGCGTCGGCAGGCTGGATCAGCACCACCCGCATCGCCTCCCCGCCGGCCGTGGTCAGGGCGATCTGCTCGATGAGCCCGCGGATCTGGTCTATCTTGATCGCGCTCGAGTCCTCCTCGGGGGAGATCTGGATCAGGTTCGGATGCGTCCCCGCCTCCAGCAGTTCGCAGTTCCGGCACCGGCCGCAGGCAGTCCCCTCCGCAGTCGGGTGCTCGCAAAGCAGCACCCTGGCAAAGGCTGCGGCGAACATGCCCTTGCCGCATCCCTGCGGGCCGGTCAGCAGGAGCGCGTGCGGCAGGCGGCGGCCCGCGGCTGCGGCCTGCAATCGCCTCCAGGCGTGCTCCTGCCAGGGATACGTCGTCATCCCGGTCATCTCAGAGAATCATGCGTTGCACCAGATCGGCGATCTGCTGGCGCACCGTGTCCAGCGACTGCGTCGCGTCGACGATCTGGAACCTGCCGGGCTCGCGCGTCGACCGCTGGAGATAGGCCGCTCGCACCCGCTCGAAGAACGCCAGGTCCTCGGCCTCGAAGCGGTCGCTCTCGCTGCGGCGCCTGGCGCGCGCGCATGCCACCGCGGCGGGGGCGTCCAGCAGAAAGGTCAGGTGCGGTCTGAGCGTTCTTTGCACGAAGGACTCCAGCACGGCGATACGGTCGATTCCGATACCGCGGCCGCCTCCCTGGTAGGCATACGTCGCATCGGTGAACCGATCGCATAGCACGTCGTTGCCGGCCGCCAGCGACGGACGTATGACGTTCTCGATGTGCTGCGCGCGCGCCGCGAATATCAGCAGCAGTTCCGCATCGGCATTCATGCCGGCGTGCGCCCGGTCGAGCAGCAGGGCCCGTATGCCTTCGCCCAGCGGCGTGCCGCCGGGTTCGCGCGTCCGGACCACGGAGCGCCCGCGCGCCTGCAGTCGCTCGGCGATGAAATTCATGTGGGTGCTCTTGCCCACCCCCTCGATACCTTCCACGGTGATGAAGATCGGCGGCCGACTCATTGGACGGCCCTTTCCCCGGCGCCTTTCCCGCCAGCCGGATCGAGCTGGTACTTCGCGACGGCCTGATTGTGCTCTTCCAGCGTTCGCGAGAACACGTGGCTGCCATCGCCGCGTGCCACGAAGTACAGCGCGTCCGTGTCGGCGGGATTCAGCGCCGCCTCGATGGCGTCCCGGCCCGGCATCGCGATCGGCGTCGGCGGCAATCCATCGCGCGTGTAGGTGTTGTACGGCGTGTCGGTCTCGAGATCCTTGCGGCGGATGTTGCCATCGTAGCTCCTGCCGATTCCGTAGATCACCGTGGGATCGGTCTGCAGCTTCATGCCTCGCTCGAGACGTTGCACGAACACGGCGGCGATCCTCGGCCTCTCGGCCGCCAGCCCGGTCTCCTTCTCCACTATCGACGCCATGATCAGCGCCTCCTCGACGTTCCTGTAGGGCAGCCCATCCGCCCTCTTGTCCCAGGCCTCGCGCAGCACCTCCTCCATGCGTTCGTGCGCCCGCCTAAGCAGATCCAGATCGGTGGTCTTGCGCGTGACGTTGTAGGTGTCCGGGAAGAACCGGCCCTCCGGGTGCTGTCCTGCATGACCGAGCCGCTCCATGACGGCGGCGTCATCCAGATCTTTCAGGGTCTGCTGCAGTACGTCGGACCTCTCGATCTCGGCCCTCACCTGTGCGAAGGTCCAGCCTTCGAGCAAAGTCACCTGATGCTGTACGGTTCTGCCGGAAACCAGCTCATCCATCAGCTGCAGGGCCGTCATGCCGGGCACGATCTCGTATTCGCCGCTTTTCAGCCTGCCGCCGATGCCGCGCTGCCTCACCTGCCAGAGGAAATAGCGCGACGGATGGGCCCACCACCCCCGCTCGCGCAGATCGTTCACGACGGTTCGAAAATTCATCCCCGGCTCCACGTGGTAAATGACCGGCTTCCCACCCGTCGCCAGGGGTTCGTTCAAGGCGGCGTGATAGTCGCTGTAGATCGCCACGGCCACGAATCCGGCGCCCAGCACCGCGAGGAAGGACAGCCTGACGAGCACCACCAGCAAGCGCGCAATCATCGAGCGTTCATTCCAGTCGCAGTTCCGCTCGCAGGCGCTGCGCGAGGGGCTGCGAGTCGTATTCCCTGCCTCCCTCGGGTAACAGGATGCGGCGGACCGGCCACAGACCGATGAGGGAGTTGGTCAGGAACACCGCGTCCGCCGCGAGCAGATCGGCCAGCGTCATGCGCCGCTCGATCACCGCTGCGCCGGCGGCGGCGCGCTGCTCGATTATCCGCTGGCGCACGATGCCGGCCACGCCGCAGCCATCGAGCAGCGGGGTGCGGATCTCTCCGTCGGCACATACGAAAACATTGCTCATCGTGCCCTCGACGAGATAGCCGTTGGCATCGAACATCAGGCCCTCGGCGATGCCCGGATCGCTCCATTCGCCGCGCGCGAGCACCTGCTCGAGCCGGTTGAGATGCTTGAGCCCCGCCAGGGCCGGATTGCAGCCCAACCGCAGCTCGCACAGCCGCACCGTTACGCCCTGCTCGCGGTAGGCAGGCGGATGGTCCGGCCAGGGGCTGATGGTGAGGACGCGGGTCGGCGAGGGATGATCCGGGGGACGGTAACCTCGCCCGCCAGTCCCGCGGGACAGGACGATCTTGAGCACGAGCGGCCGATCATCGATCGGCAGCTTCAGGAAATCGTCGAACAACTGCTCCGGCGCAGGCGGCGGGATGCGCAATCGTTCGCAGCCCACCCGCAGACGCTCGACATGAAGGTTCCAGTTCCTCGGCTGGCCGCCGAGGACGGCGATGGTCTCGAACAGTCCGTCACCGTATTGCAGGCCCCGGTCGTATGCCGAGATGCAGTCAGTCGTTTCGCCGTTCACCACCACGTTGCCCATGGCGGTCATCTTGACCGTCACGATCAGCGGCGGTCAAGGACGTTTGAAGATGAGGGTGCCGTTGGTGCCGCCGAAACCGAAGGAGTTCGAGAGCGCGATGTCCAGTTTCATCTCCCGTGCCTGGTTCGGTATGTAGTCAAGATCGCACTCGGGGTCCGGCGTGAAGAGATTGATGGTCGGCGGGGCGACCTGATCGCGAATGGCGAGTACGCAGAAGACCGCCTCGGCACCGCCCGCGGCGCCGAGCATGTGGCCGACCATCGACTTGGTCGAACTCATGGCGAGCTTGTAGGCGTGGGCGCCGAAGACCGCCTTCACCGCATCGGTCTCCGCCTTGTCGCCGAAGGGTGTGGAGGTGCCATGCGCGTTGATGTAATCGATCTGCTCCGGATTGAGGCCCGCGCTGCGTATGGCCAGTCGCATGCAACGCGATGCGCCCTCGCCGCCCGGCGATGGAGCCGTCATGTGGTGGGCGTCGCTGTTGGCGCCGTAGCCGATCAGTTCCGCGTATACCCGCGCGCCGCGGCCCCGGGCATGTTCGTATTCCTCCAGCACCATCACGCCGGCGCCGTCGCTGAGGACGAAGCCGTCGCGATCCTTGTCCCATGGGCGCGAGGCGGTCTCCGGACTGTCGTTGCGGGTCGAGAGCGCCTTGGCCGAGGCAAATCCGCCGAGACCCGTTGGCGAGGTCGCCATCTCCGTCCCGCCCGCGACCATGACATCGACGTCGCCGTACTCGATGAGGCGAGCGGCATCGCCGATGGAATGGGTACCCGTGGCGCAGGCGGAGACGATCGCGTAATTCGGCCCCCTGAAGCCATACTTGATCGAGACGTTGCCGGCGACCATGTTGATGATGTTGCTCGGCACGAAGAAGGGGGAGATCTTGCGCGGGCCGCCCTCCAGGAACGAACCATAGCCCCGCTCGATACCGGGCAATCCGCCGATACCGGAGCCGATCAGCACCCCGATCCGTTCCGCGTTGGCCTCCGTGACCTCCAGACCCGAATCGGCGATCGCCTCGATGGACGCCGCCATCCCGTAATGGATGAAGGTGTCCATCTTCTTCACGTCCTTGGCCGGAATGAACTTGGTCGCATCGAAATCCTTGATCTGGCCGCCGAACGTTGTCGTGAAGGCGGAGGCATCGAAGGAGGTGATGGTGCCGATGCCGCTCTTGCCGGCCACGATGTTCGCCCAGGCCGCGGGCACGTCGTTGCCCACGGGTGTCACCAGTCCCAATCCGGTTACTACCACGCGTCGCTTCGTCACCGTGCTGTTCCTGATCGTGAGGATATAGTGCGCTGCAATAGATTTCGGTCGAGCCAACAAAAAGGCCGCGTCGGGTCCAGCTTCGCGGCCTCGGGAACTGCGTCAGGGCCGGTCGTTACGCCGATGCATGAGCCTTGACGTAGTCGATCGCCTGTTGGACGGTCGTGATCTTTTCGGCTTCCTCGTCCGGTATCTCGGTCTTGAATTCTTCTTCCAAGGCCATGACGAGCTCGACGGTGTCCAGCGAGTCCGCACCAAGATCGTCGACAAAGGAGGACTCGGTCGTGACCTCCTCATCCTTCACGCCCAGCTGCTCAACGACGATTTTCTTGACGCGTTCTTCAATGCTGCTCATAGCGGATTATCCTCCCACTGAATTCTGGTCGCCGGGGAAACGGCGGGCCAGTAGTTTAGAGAAAACTCAACAAGTTGCAAGCAAAAGATCCCCCGCAAAAACAATCTGATGCGGGCTCAGCGCCCTACGACACTTTTCCTCTCGCCCTACGGCATGTACATGCCGCCGTTCACGTGCAAGGTTTCGCCGGTGATGTAGCCGGCGGCATCGGAGGCCAGGAACGCCACGGCGGCGGCGACATCCTCGGGCGCGCCAAACCGGCCGAGCGGGATCTGTGCGGCCAGGGCCGCGCGCTGTTCGTCGTCGAGGGTGCCGGTCATGTCGGTGACGATGAAGCCGGGTGCGACGGCGTTGACCGTGATGCCCCGGCTCGCGACCTCGCGTGCCAGCGATTTGCTGAATCCGATCATGCCGGCCTTCGCCGCCGCGTAATTGGTCTGCCCGGCGTTGCCCATCGCACCGACCACCGAGGTGATATTGATGATGCGGCCATAGCGCTGCTTCATCATTCCGCGCACGTATCCCTTGCACAGTCTGAAGACCGATGTGAGATCGGCATTGAGGATCACGTCCCATTCCTCGTCCTTCATGCGCATCAGCAGGTTGTCGCGGGTGATGGCGGCGTTGTTGACGAGTATGTTGGGGGTGAGCCCGAGTCTCCCGGTCTCCGCCATCAGGCCATCGATAGCCGCGGGATCGGTGACGTTCAGGCGGATCGCATGTCCGGTGGCGCCGATATCGGCCAGCGAGCGGCGAATCGCCTCGAGCCCCGCCTCGCCCGTTGCGGTGCCGATCACCCTGGCCCCGCTGCGCGCCAGTTCGCGCAGGATGGCGGCTCCGATCCCGCGGCTGGCCCCCGTTACGATCGCGACGCGCTCCGGGTTGGCTGAATTCATGCGTTTGCTCCCGAGGCGTTGATGGCGGCGTCCAGGCTTCCCGGATCGAACACTGGCAGGCACTCCAGCTCGGATTCGATCCGCCTGCAAAGGCCGGTGAGCACCTTGCCGGGGCCGCATTCGATGATCATGGCGACTCCACGGGCACGCAGGAATCGAACGGTCTGCACCCAGCGTACCGGCTCGTAGAGCTGGCGCACGAGCGCCTCAACAATCTCCCCGGCACCGTCATGCGCCGTCACGTCTACGTTATGTATCACCGGGATTTGTGGCCTGCCCCATGTGACCCGCTGCAACACCGCGCGCATCTTTTCCGCCGCGCCCATCATCAGGCGGCAATGCGACGGCACGCTCACCGGCAGCAGGACCGCGCGCTTCGCACCGGCCTCCCGGGCACCCGCGATGGCGCGTTCCACGGCCTCCGTGTGGCCGGCGATCACGATCTGGCCCGGCGCATTGAGATTCGCGCAACTGACGACCTGTCCATCGGCGGCCCTGGCACACACCTGCTCCAGCTCCGGCAGTTCCAGGCCCAACACCGCGGCCATGGCACCTTCCCCCGCGGGGACGGCCGCCTGCATGCTCTTCGCGCGCGAAGCGACCAGGCCGACGGCATCGGCGAAGGCCAGCGCGCCGCTGCACACGAGCGCCGTGTACTCGCCGAGACTGTGTCCGGCGAGAAACGCCGGACGGGTCCCGCCGCTCTCGTTCCAGACGTTCCAGACGGCGACTCCCGCCGCCAGCATCGCCGGCTGCGTGTGCTCGGTCATGTTGAGTTCGGCCTCGGGCCCTTCCCGCACCAACTTCCAGAGGTCGTAGCCAAGGACGTCGGAGGCCTGGCGAAACGTCTCGCTGACGGAGGCGTAGGCCGCCGCCAGTTCCCGCAGCATGCCTACCGCCTGGGAACCCTGCCCTGGAAACACGAATGCCGTGGTCATCATGGATGCGATGAAGCGCCGATCGAAATATCAATAACGGAGCAGCGCCGAACCCCAGGTGAACCCGCCGCCGAACGCCTCCAGGAGCACTGTCTCACCGCGGCGGATGCGCCCATCGCGTATAGCCACGTCCAGCGCCAGCGGTACGGAGGCGGCAGAGGTGTTGCCGTGCTCCTGCACGGTCATGACCACGTGGTCCTCGGAGAGTTTCAGTTTCTTCGCGGTGGCGGCGATGATGCGCTGGTTGGCCTGGTGGGGCACCAGCCAGTCGACGTCGGCCTGCGTCATGTTGTTTGCCGCCAGGGTCTCGTCGACGATGCGTCCGAGCGTGTTGACGGCGATCTTGAAGACCTCGTTGCCCTGCATCTCCATGTACGGGTAGGAATCGCCATCCTCGGTCACGCGTTTGGAGACTCCGGTGGGCACCTGCAGCAGCGCCCGATACTGGCCGTCGGCGTGCAGATGGGTGCTGAGTATGCCCGGTGTGGCGCTCGCCTGCAGCACTACCGCACCGGCGCCGTCACCGAACAACACGCAGGTCTTGCGATCGGTCCAGTCGACGATGCGCGAGAGCGTCTCCGCGCCGATGACCAGGGCATTCCTGGCGCTGCCGGTCCGGATGAACTTGTCCGCGATGCTGAGCGCGTAGATGAAACCCGTGCAGACGGCCTGTACGTCAAATGCGGGGCATCCGTGGATGTCGAGCCGCTGCTGCAGCAGGCAGGCGGTGCTGGGGAATATCTGATCAGGCGTGGTGGTGGCGACGGTGATGAGGTCGATATCGCCGGCGTTCAGGCCCGCGGCCTCGATGGCGCGGCGGGCCGCATGCTCGGCGAGATCGCAGGTGGTCTCGTCATCGGCGGCGACGTGCCGCTTGTGGATGCCCGTGCGTTCCCTGATCCAGGCATCGGTCGTATCCACCATCTTTTCCAACTCGGCGTTGGTAAGCACCTTCTCAGGCAGGTATCCGCCCGTGCCGGCGAGTCGCGAATAGGTCATCCCGCGCTCCGTGCGAGCAGCAGTGCGCCGACCTGGTCGGCGATGCGTTCCGGAATCTTCTTGCCGACCTCCACCATCGCCTCTTCGATGGCCGTCAGAAACGACACGTCGTCGGCGCTGCCATGACTTTTTATGACACTGCCGCGCAATCCGAGGAAGCTCGCGCCGTTGTATTGACGCGGATCGGCGCGGTCCTTCAGATTGCGCAGCACGGGCCTGGCAGCCAGGGCGGCGAGCTTGGTCCAAAGGCTGCGGGTGAATTCCTCGCGCGCCATGTCCAGGAGCATCTTCGCGGCGCCCTCCGCGGACTTCAGGGCGATATTGCCCGAGAAACCATCGCAGACGATGACGTCCACCTCGCCCTTGAAGATATCGTTGCCTTCCACGAAGCCGACGTAGTTCAAGGGACTGCGCGACAGCAGGGCCGCGGCCTCCTTGACGTTCTCGTTGCCCTTGATCTCCTCCTCGCCAATGTTCAGAAGGGCCACGGTCGGACGCTCCCTGTTCTCCACGGCGCTGGTGAGCACCGCGCCCATGACGGCGTACTGATACAGCTCCTCGGCGCTGCAATCCACGTTGGCGCCCAGATCGAGCACGTGGCTGTGGCCATGCAGGGCCGGAAGTGCGGCGCAGATGGCGGGACGGTCGATGCCGGCCAGGGTCTTCAGAACGAACCGTGCGGTAGCCATGAGCGCGCCCGTGTTGCCGGCACTCACGCACGCCTGGCAGGTCCCGCTCTTGACAAGGTCGATGGCCACGCGCATCGAGGAATCCTTCTTGCCGCGCAGGGCCTGTGAGGGAAGCTCGTCCATCCCCACGCGCTGGCTGGCGTGGCGCACGACGAGCCGCTCGCCCGGGTTCGCGCCGCGGGCACGCAGCGCCTCGTCCAGCTCGGCCTGGTCGCCGACCAGGGTGATGGCCAGATCCGGATGGACCTGCAGGGCCTTGAGAGCCGCCGGAACCGTCGCGGCCGGACCCCGGTCCCCACCCATCGCGTCCACCGCGATATGGATCTTCACCCGAGCAAGAGACTCAGCGACATGGAAGACTGTGGAGTCGGCGGCGACCGCCTTGTCGCGGCCGCCACGCTCCGCTTCTTGTTATTCGGCCGCCTTTTCGGCGGGGGTATCCACGACTTTCTTGCCACGGTAGTAGCCGTCAGCGCTCACATGGTGGCGCCGGTGTACCTCTCCGGTCGTCGGCTCGATCGAGAGCGCCGAGGCCGCCAGAGCATCGTGCGAACGGCGCATGCCGCGTTTCGAGGGGGTCTTGCGATTTTGTTGCACAGCCATTTCGGAAGTCTCCTAACCTGATTTCAATACCAATTCGTCACTGCCTGTCCTTCAGTGTTGCCAGCACGGCGAAGGGATTCTCGCGCGCCTGGTCCTGTTCCTGTCCGTCCGCCGGGCCCGCCACTTGCAGGCAGGCCCCATTCCCGGGCTCGTGCCGCGGGATCATGGGCAACTGCAGCAGCAACTCATCCTCCACGATCTCGGCCAGTGACATATGGCCGCGGCTCACGAACAACGGCTCGTACCGCTCCGAGGCCGTGTCGCCTGCCGCGTCTTCCGGAACGAGCTCCAGCGTCGCATCGACCGCCACCGGGACCGCCATCCTGCCCATGCAGCGCTGGCAGGTCATCTCCAGCTCCGCCGTCGCCTCGAGCTTCAGCACCCGTCTGCCCTGCTCGTCCATGCCGAATCGCGCGGTGAGGCGCACGCTGGCGTCCTCGCTGGCGAGCATCGCCTTCAGCCGTCCCAGGCGTGCGACCGGCAAGTCACCAGCCAGCTGCACCCCCGCGTCGGCCAGGTGCAGGGGATCGATGTGCTCCGGGAGACCCCCCCTCATAGGGCGCGGTATTATATGTCAGCGACTTACTGACAAAAAGACGCCGGATGAAAACTGATTCCGCGCCGGATGCCACGGCCGCCAACGCTCGTACCCTGGTGCTCGCTTCCTCTTCGCCCTACCGATGGGCACTGCTGAAACGGCTCGGCTACCCTTTCCTCGCCGCCAGTCCGGGGCTCAAGGAGGTCCCGGAGGAGGGGGAATCCGCCGTGCGGATGGTCACCCGTCTTGCTGAAGCCAAGGCCCGGGCACTGGCCTCCCGGTACCCTGGATCCGTTATCATCGGATCCGACCAGGTGGCCGTGCTCGATGGCGTCGCGCTCGGGAAGCCCGGCACGCCCGAGCGTGCCGAACGCCAGTTGCGGGGGGCAAGCGGCCGGCGGGTCGATTTCCTGACCGGCCTGTGCGTCCTCGATGCGGCGAGCGGGGCCGCGGCCACGGTCTGCGAGTCGTACGCCGTGCATTTCCGTACGCTGAGCGGGACGGAAATCAGCAACTACGTGCGCCGGGAACAGCCGTACGATTGCGCCGGCAGCTTCAAGTCCGAAGGCCTCGGTGTCGCGCTGTTCGAGCGCATGGAGGGCGGCGATCCCACCGCCCTCATCGGCCTGCCGCTCATCCAGTTGACTCGCCTGCTGCGCCAATTCGGGATCGACGTGCTTGCATCCTGATCCAGGGCGCGGATTGCGTCCCGGGGCCCGTCAGCGCAGGTGGATCCGCGAGGTCATCGCCTCGGCCATGGTCCGGCCGAGACGTTTGGCGAACCGATCGAGAACGGGCTCGTGCGGCGTGTAATCGACGATGTCCTCGGCCTTCACCACATCGCGGGCGACGTAGCTCGCGCTGCCGAGCGCGTCCACCAGACCCAGATCGAGCGCCTGTACGCCGGTCCAGATCAGGCCGCTGAACAGCTTCGGGTCCTTGGCGAGCCGATCGCCGCGTCCCCGCTTCACCGTGTTGACGAACTGCTCGTGTATCTCCTCGAGCAGGCCGCGCGCATGCTCCACCTCTGCCGGCTTGAGCGGTGAAAATGGGTCGAGGAACCCCTTGTCTTCGCCGGCCGCCAGCAGCCGGCGCTCGACGCCGAGCTTCTCCATGGTGCCGGTGAAGCCGAACCCGTCCATGAGCACGCCGATGGAACCCACCACACTCGCCTTGTCTGCATAGATCTCGTCGGCGGCGGCGGCGATATAGTACCCGCCGGAGGCGCACATGTCGGTGATCACCGCGTAGAGCTTCTTCTGCGGGTATTTCTCGCGCAGTCGAACGATCTCGTCGTTGATATAGCCGGCCTGCACCGGGCTGCCGCCCGGGCTGTTGATGCGCAGTATCACCGCCGCGGAGTGCTTGTTCTCGAAGGCATCGCGCAGTGCCCCGACTATGTTGTCGGCGCTCGCCTCGCTGTCGGCCGCGATGACGCCGTTGACCTCGATCAGCGCCGTGTGGCGTCCGGTGGCCAGCGGCGTGCCGCCCATTCCGCCCGACTTGAACATGAACAGGAGCAGGAGCAGATAGGCAAAACCGAGCAGCTTGAAGAAGATGCCCCAGCGGCGTGCCCGCCGTTGCTCCTGCAGAGCGGCATAGGCGAACTTGTCGATGACCTGTTGCTGCCAGTCAGGTGCCTGCGGCGTCGAACCGGGCGGAATACTCGGGGTGTTCTCAGTCATGGTCTGTTGTGTCCAGCTTTGCGTGTTGACCCGACGCGGTCGGTGCCGACGGCGTGAGCGCGCGGAGCACGCTCTCCAGTTCCGCCGGCAGAGGCGATTCTACCGTCGCTGCGGTGCCGGCTTCGAGCGGGATCTCCAGCCGCTGCGCGTGCAGAAACAGTCGCCGCAGCCCGAGGGCGAGCACGCGCCTGTTGAAGGCCTCATCGCCATATTTTTCGTCCCCCGCCACGGGGAAGCCGGCGTGCCGCGCATGCACACGGATCTGGTGCGTGCGGCCGGTCTGGAGATCGGCACTGAGCAGACTACAGCCATTGAACTGCCGACAAAGCGCGAAATGTGTGATCGCGGGCTTGCCGGCGTGTTGATCGACACGCACCACCGCCTCGCCGCCGGTACGCACGTCCTTCTTCAGCGCCGAACAGACGGTGCGGTCCGGTCCCGTCCACGTTCCCCGGGCGAGCAGCAGATAGCGCTTGCCGATCCGGCCCTCGCGGAGCTGCTCGTGCAGGCGCCGCAGGCTGCGCATCGACTTGGCGATGATGAGGCACCCGGAGGTGTCGCGATCGAGACGATGGGCGAGCTCCAGGAACTGCTCCGCACCGCGGGCGTTGCGCAGGGTCTCGATGAGGCCGTAGCGCAGCCCCGATCCGCCATGGACGGCCATGCCAGACGGCTTGTCGAGAATCAGCATCTGTTCGTCCTCGTACAGGATGCGGCCCTCCAGGAACTGACCTCGCGGGCCACCGCCCCGGGCCGCCTGCGACTCGTGGTCCCGCCGGATCGGCGGGAGCCGGACGAGATCGGCCTCCGCCACCCGGGTCTCCGGTTTGGCCCGCCGCCCGTTGATGCGGATTTCGCCGCGCCGCAGCATTCGATAGATGCGGCTCTTCGGGACGTTGCCCAGCAGGGAAACCAGCAGGTTATCGATACGACGGCCAGCCTGGTCGGCATCGATCTGCAGGTGACTGACCTCCCCGGTCTGCAGCTGGGGCCTCTGGATCATGGATGGCGCGGTTTTATTGCCGCCGGATGACGCGGCTGCTATAGTGTTCGATGCTGATATTGTACAGCTAACTTAAAGTTTTAATTCGAAATTTGTTCCGGCGGCTCCGGCGCGCCAGGCGGCGAAGCCGCGGGCGGCGGGAAGCATGCCGGCGACGCGGCAGGCGCGTACAGGGCGCACCCTGTCAGCGGAACCTGGAAGATTCCCAGCATCACCGCAGCGAAACGCGGTGTTTATTGAGGCGTTCCTCCCTCCCGCGTGGGCCGAAAAGCCCCGCACCGGACCCGGCCAGGCTCGACGACAGCCGCCCTGGGGTCAACCGGCTGCAGGGAACGGGCGCCAGACAGGATTACTACAAAATGAAAAGAATGCTCATCAACGCGACTCATCCGGAGGAGTTGCGCGTTGCACTCGTCGATGGCCAGAAACTTTACGACCTCGACATCGAATCCACCGGCCGCGAGCAGCGGAAATCCAACATCTACAAGGGCCGCATCATCCGACTGGAGCCCAGCCTGGAGGCGGCCTTCGTCGATTACGGCGCCGACCGCCACGGCTTCCTGCCCCTGAAAGAGGTCTCCCGCAGCAACTTTGCCGAGACCGCCCAGACCGGCCGCCCGAACATCCGGGAGGCCTTGCGCGAGGGCCAGGAACTCGTCGTTCAGGTTGAAAAGGACGAGCGTGGGAACAAGGGCGCGGCGCTGACCACCTTTATCAGCCTGCCGGGTCGTTACCTGGTCTTGATGCCCAACAATCCGAGGGCGGGCGGCGTTTCGCGGCAGATCGAGGGAGCCGACCGTGACGATGCCCGTGACGCCATGAGCTCGCTGGTCGTGCCCGAGGGTATGGGTCTCATCCTGCGCACGGCGGGCGTCGGCAAGGCCGCCGAGGAGTTGCAGTGGGACCTCGAGTATCTGCTCAAGTTGTGGAACGCCATCGACGAGGCCTCGCGCCAGCGCCCGGCGCCGTTTCTCATCTACCAGGATCGCGACGTCATCATCCGCGCCATCCGCGATTACCTGCGCGGCGACATCGGCGAGATCCTGATCGATGACAAGTCGCTGCACGAGAAGGCGCAGGAATTCATGCAGCAGGTCATGCCGAACAACCTGCGCAAACTGAAGCACTACAGCGACAGCATTCCGCTGTTCACCCGGTATCAGATTGAGAGCCAGATCGAATCGGCGTTCGAGCGTGAGGTCAAGCTGCCCTCCGGCGGCGCCCTGGTCATCGAGCCCACCGAGGCGCTGATCACCATCGACATCAACTCCGCCAAGGCCACGCGCGGCGGGGACATCGAGGAGACGGCGCTCAACACCAACCTCGAGGCGGCCGATGAGGCGGCGCTGCAACTGCGGCTGCGCGACCTGGGCGGCCTCATCGTCATCGACTTCATCGACATGATGAGCCAGAAGAATCAGCGCCTGGTCGAAAACCGGCTGCGCGAGGCGCTCAAGGTCGATCGGGCCCGGGTTCAGGTTGGAAAGATCTCCCGCTTCGGCCTGCTCGAGATGTCGCGGCAGCGGCTGCGCCCGTCGCTGGTCGAGTTCAGCCACATCGTCTGTCCGCGTTGCAGCGGCAACGGGGCCATACGCAGCGTGGAATCCCTGTCGCTGTCCATCCTCCGGCTCATGGAGGAGGAGGCAATGAAGGAGTCCACGGCCAAGGTGGTGGTGCAGGTGCCGGTGGACGCTGCGACCTTCCTCCTGAACGAGAAGCGACGCGAGATCTGGCGCATCGAGGAGCGTCACGACGTCTCGGTGATCGTCATTCCGAACATGAACCTGGAGACCCCTCATTACCAGGTGCAACGCATACGCGAACAGGAAGCGGGGCTGACGAGCCAGACGGAGAGCAGCTACAAGCTGGTCGCACCGGCCGAGGCCGAGGCCGCGGTCGAAGGCACGGCGACGGCGGCGCGGACGGTGCAGGAGGAGCCGGCGGTGAAGGACATACATCGCCAGATGACACCGGCCCCCATCGTTGCGGAGGTCGAAACGCCGGCCGCGGCGCCGGCCCCCGCAGGCGGCATCGTCAAACGCG
>WBZR01003129.1_pt1 | contig 15626 bp, 21 predicted proteins | sample 5204231 | NCBI WGS metagenome assembly WBZR01 (sample SAMN12412403, study PRJNA552823) | activated sludge metagenome | isolation source: activated sludge from anammox sidestream of wastewater treatment plant... | place: USA: Virginia | collected 2017-08 | reverse complement strand
CGCCAATCTTTTCTGGAAAGATAACGGCGTTTTTATTTACTTCATGTGGTTTTGATATGATTTTTGGGCTCATCCAATCCCAATTTTTACTTTTAAAATCCTCTTCAGAAATGGATGACAAAGCTACACGTGGGGCATCAGCGCCATTATATGCAATATAAGTTAGATAAAATCTTTTATCTTCTTCTATATATGTAACGCGCGGGTCCTCACAGCCTCCATATCCTCCACCTGACATAAACCAAGCTTTAGGGCTACCTCCAGGGATTTCGAATGACTTTCTTGGAACATAAACAGGTTTGTCAGAGCGATATGTAATTTCAGTTCCATTTTCGCTTTCTGCGTGCCCCAGAACTGATGTATTTTCAGGTCCCATAGCTCTATATATAAAATGAAACTTTTCTCCGTCATGAACTGCTGCTGGATTAAAAGTAGCGTCTTTTTGCCACAAATGATGCATAACTGGAGTAATTATTGGGTTTTTGTCATGCTTCTCAAGCCTGGGTTTTGTTCTACCAGGGAGGCCGTTTAATACATCGCTAAATTTACCAAAAGACACGACATAAATATCTTTCCCGCGTATCCCAAAATAAAGAAATAGTTCATCTTTAAATTTAACTGCTCCGAGAGGATAAAGTTCGCCTTTTTCTGCTTCAAGCTCTTGTGTGCAAATTGGCCTTTGAGATCTCGATATTAATTTAGTTGGGTCATTTTTATCAAAAAGAGCTATGCCCACAGAATAATTTAATCCCTCCCTGAAAAATTCTCTAACATAGTAAAAAACTAAAATACCCTCTTTCGTATCAAAAACATTGCCAACCTGAAGAGGATAGGCATCAAAATAGTTAGATTTTGGGTTTAATACTTCCTTTTGGCCTTCCCAACTTATTAAATCCTTCGAATAAGCAACTGATATATTTCTGTCTCCAAAATAGGCTATATATTTTCCATCTATTTTAATGTTAGGGACTAAAGAAGCTGTTTCAGAAATTCCATTTAATGTGCCGAATTTTTCCCATGATAATAAGTCTTTAGATTTAGCTATATTTAAAGATATATTTTCAGATAAGTTTTTAAAAATCAGATAATACTCTTTGCCCACTTTTGAGATTCTGAAGTCTTTAGACATGGTCGTATTAAAGCTTTCAGAGCCTGAAACAATCTCACTCCTTTTATTTACAGATTTGAATCTAAGCCCATCAGTACTTACAGAGATAAATAATGAGTTTTCTGAAAAATTGAGGAGGTTTCCATAGACAAATACTTTTTTTTCATCTGTTGCGACTCCAAGGTCAAAAGGTATAAATCTAGGCAGGTTATTCATTTTAGGTACCAAAACTAGACCCGATTTTAATCGAGCCTTATATCTAATGTACCCCAAACTTCTTACATAGGTCAACAGCTTATAGCTTATTTGTGGTAATTTGTTGTTTTTTAGTAAAATGCTATAATGAATTTATGGAACTAACTGCTTTAGAGACCACTTTTTATACACTAGGAATAATTTTGATGAGCATGATTGTTATTCTTATGCTGGTAAGCGTTATTATAATTTTTTATATTAAGCACAAAATAAACAATATCCAAAAAATGATAGAGCAGAAAATTGAAGAAATCACTACAAGGCCACAGGATGTTGTTATGGATATAGGAGCAGGGCTTATTTCAAAAGTTGTTAATAAGAGGAGAAAGAAAAAATGAAACATTATGTGTGCAGAGGCGAATGTGGAGGTGTTTCAAATGAGCAAAAGCAGTGCGGAGACGAAAGTTGCAGTCTGCAGGGGAAAGATTTAGAAGAATGCAATTGTACTGATGGCAAGCATAATGATAAAAAAGAATAAATATGGCTGAAAAAAAAGTTATAAAAAAAACAGTAAAACCTTCTGGAAAAGAGGAAAAAGTTTCTGCTGAAGAAATAAATAAAATGAAAGAGGAATTTCTCGCAAGAATAGATGCAGAAATTGGGGAAGACAGCGAAGAAGTTGTTGTTGATGAAAAGAAGGAAGAAGTAGAAAGTTCCGAAAGCGAAAAAGAAGAATTTGAAAAAGAGATGCTTGAAGACGAAAAGTCTAAAGAGGATGAAAAAATTAAAGAAGTAGAAGAGGACGATGATTTTGAGAAAAAAGAAGAGAGAAAAGATTTCGAGGAGGTTGAAAATGTAAGATCCGAGAAAGAGGACAGGGGAGATGAAAAAGAGAAAGAGCAAGACAAACGTGAAGAAATTAATTCCACTTTTTCTGCTGCAGAATTTGGGCTGGTTGATAACAAAGGTAATAAGGGCAAAAATATAATTTTATTCTTAGTTGTTTTTCTTCTAGTTGCTATTATTTCGGCTCTCTTTTATCTTTTCTCAACAGGAATTCTAAAAATCGAAAGGCCTCAGGAAAATGTAGAGGTTACACCAACACAAGCTCCGTCTCCTACTCCGACACCGGTTGAGTTTGATAGAGCAGCGTTGTCTGTTCAGATACTTAATGGAAGTGGGCAAAGCGGAGTTGCTGCTGCCATGCAAACTTTTATGGAGGATCTGGGTTATGAAGGTCTAGAAATAGGGAATGCCGATAACGATGATTATGAGAATGTAACTATCCAAATCAAAGAAGAATATGAAGACTTAGCGAAATTAATAGATGAAGATTTGGCAAGTGATTATATAGTTAATAGCGATTATGAAGTTCTAGAAGATGATAGCGAATATGATGTAGTTATTATCGTAGGCTCCGAGCCGGACGAAGAGACGGCAGACGAAGAAGCAGATGAATAAAAAAAGCTTTTCCTACAAAAAGTTTCACAAAAAATGGTATGGCATCCACAAAAAACAGCAAGAAAAACTTCTTGAGGCGCATAAAGAAGCATTAACGCATATTTCCAATAACTCTAAGCAGTACGCACTAAGTGCATTGGGCGGACTAGTTCTTCTTACTTCTCCAGCTAATCTTCAGCTCGAATCAAGCGAGCAAAAAATTCAGTATGAGAAGGTAAATAAGCATCTATTTTTAGTTGCAGATCTGGAACCATTGATTCCTGATGAATTTAGGGATTTTACAGATGGAGAGAATGAGCAAATCGCTAAAAAACTAAGTGAATTTTACGATATGGATATAAAATATGAGATAGATAATAAAAGACTGAATAAAACCTATGGTTATATAGGTGCAGAGCAGCATTTAATGCGCTATCCAGGTGACAACGAGGCAACGCATTTTGAAACTCCTGAAGAAGCTGAAGAATTTATGTCATCTGGTCTTGCCCCTGGAAGAGGAGCATGGGGATACTTCGCAAATTCTAGAGACGAAATGACTCAGGAAGATGTAGATAGAGAAAAATATTATATTGCAGTCCAAACTTTCCTGGCTCCAGACTATTTAAATCGCGTAGGGGAATATAGGGATTTTTTCAAATATAGAAAAATGCTAGTAGTTAACCCGCACAATGGCAAAGCAATAGTTGTAGTTATAGGGGATTCAGGACCTGCTAAATGGACAGGAAAGCACTTAGGCGGCTCACCTGAAGTAATGAAATATCTTGAAAGAGTCGATGGAGGACAAAAAGGGCCCGTGTTATATTATTTTATAAATGACCCTGAGAATAAAATCCCATTGGGTCCTGTAGAATAAAATGAAAAATAAATTTTATAGCCACATAATAACAATAGAGCCAGTTCAAAATAGGCTGTCAGAATTAGATATTCAGGATAATGAGAGAGAAGAGTTGATAGAAATTTTAAACTCACATATTCATGTGACAGTTATTGACATTATCTTGTCAGAGCTAGACGAAGGAAAGAAAAAAGAATTTTTACATTTGATCGGAATAAAAGAAGATGGTGATAGTGTTTGGGATTTTGTTTTGACAAATATAGGAGAGGGAGAGGACAAAGTTAAAAAAGCAATAGACCAAATAATCTCGGACTTTATAGCTGACCTTGAGGCATACATAAAATAATTTTCATAATAATTCCATGCCTAGAAAAATACCTGATATTAAGGAAGAAAAAGAAGATAAAAAAAATGAGGCATCTGATGAAGCTCAGTGGAGTATAAAAAGAATTGCTATTTTTACTCTACTGCTTGCATTGGTAGGCTTTCTAGCCTGGTATTTTATACAGGCAAGAAGTGGTGATGTTTTGGGAGAAGTAGATAAAAATAGAAGTAGCAGTAGCCCTCAAATAGAAATTCCAAAACAAGAAGATATCGATGAAATTATAAAAGACGCAGAGGAGAATATAGCTAATATTAATGCAAATGATATAGTTTCTTCGCAGCCTCAAATACAACAAGCTATAGAACAGTTAGAAAAGCTTACAGATAAAGATAACTTTAAAAAGGCCTTTTGTTCAGCAATCTGCTCAGACTAGATTTTTTAATTTAGAATTTATTCTGTTACAATTGCCTCATTATGCAGGAATTAATTGATAGAGCCAAATTACTCCTAGAAAAATTAGATATAGGAAAAAAAGAGCTTAGATTCAAAGAAATTGAAGCTCAATCTACAGATCCTGAATTCTGGAAAGACACAAATAAAGCAACTTCTTTGATGAAAGAAATGGGAAGTCTTCAAAAAGAAATCGAGGCTGCAAAAAAAATTAGAGAAATGATTGATTCAAATAAAACTGAAGGACTAGAAGAATTAATTTCAGGAATAGAAGCAAGTGTTTATCTTTCAGGGAAATTTGATAAAAGTTCTGCAATTCTTTCAATTCATGCAGGCCAAGGAGGAGTAGATGCTATGGACTGGGCGCAAATATTGTCGCGTATGTATCAAAGATATTTTGAGAGAAAAAAATACAAAGTAGAAATTGTTGATGAAAGCAAAGGAGAGGAAGCAGGAATAAAAAGTATTACTTATCTAGTCGAGGGGGAATATGTATATGGTTATTTAAAAAATGAGAGCGGAACGCATAGATTAGTTAGGCTTTCACCGTTTAACTCCGATAATCTAAGGCATACGTCATTTGCACTTGTAGAAGTTCTGCCCGCTATAGAAGATGACTCTGAGGTAGTTATAAAAGAAGATGATTTGGAATGGGATTTTTATAGAGCATCCTCTCATGGCGGCCAAAATGTTCAGAAGGTTTCAAGTGCTGTTAGACTTACTCACAAACCAACCGGAATTGTAGTTACGTGCCAAACAGAACGTTATCAAAATCAAAATCGAGAATATGCATTAAAAATTCTTAAATCAAAATTAGCTTTAATGGAGGAGAAAAAAAGGAAAGAAGAAGAATTAAAGCAAAAAGGCGAATACAAACCTGCCTCATGGGGAAACCAAATAAGAAATTACGTATTACATCCTTATCAGTTGGTTAAAGACACAAGGACAAAAGTAGAGACATCAGACGTGGACTCAGTTCTAGATGGAAATATAGATAAATTTTTGGATGCTGAGGTTAAATTATAAATAAATTCTTGTAATAATTTTTAATTTATGCTTAACTGTATTCTATGGAAAATAAGCAAATACACTCAAAAGACAGAGAAGTAGTCCATTCGTTTGACAAAAAAAGTAAATCTAAACTAGGCAAATATTCCAAATTAATTTCCGTTTTAATGGTGTTAGCTTTAGGGTTAGGAAGCGGATTTTTGATAGCCCAGCTTACAATTGCAACTGGTGTAGTCAATAAAAAAGTAGAAGTTCATGAACTTCAAGAGGACGCTGCAATTACAAAAGGATTAGTAGTCGGAGCAGACGACAAGAGCCAATTCCCTGATGAAGCAGAAGGTGTTATGGTGGAAGGGGGAATTGACGGAGAAGGAACTCACCATCTGGAACGCGAGGGAGGACCTTCACAAAATGTCTATTTGACTTCATCGAATGTCGATTTGCAGAAATTTGTTGGGCGAAAAGTAAAAGTTGATGGAAAGACTTTTTCAGCAGAAAAAGCTGGTTGGCTTATGGATGTAGGCCAGCTAGAAGTGTTAGAATAACTGCAGAATTTATTTTTAAAAAGAAATGATATTTAAGGATGATACGATTTCAAAACGTTTCCAAAATTTACTACAACACTAAAGCACTTGATAATTTGAGCTTTCATATCGAGCAAGGAAGATTTGTGCTTTTAGCAGGGCCCACTGGATCTGGTAAAACTACGATTTTTAGACTTGTTATCCGCGACCTAGTGCCTACCGAAGGGCAGATTCAGATAGGTGAGATAGATGTTGACAAGCTCCACAAGTCTAAAATTCGCCATTTGAGAAGAAAAGTGGGCGTCGTTTTCCAGGATTTGAAATTGCTTTTTGATAGAACTGTTGCTGAGAATGTTATGTTGCCTTTGGAGCTCTCAGGAATCTCTGAAAAAGAAGCTAGGAAAAGAGCAGAAGAAGTTTTAAGCGACGTAGGTCTTTCAGATAAAATTGACCTCTTCCCTCTTCAGCTATCTGGAGGGGAAAGGCAAAGAGTAGCAATAGCAAGAGCTCTAGTTTTTGACCCAGAAGTAATACTTGCAGACGAGCCTACTGGAAATTTAGATCTAAAAACATCTATGCAGATTTTTGAGCTTTTAGAGAAGATAAATAAGAAAGGAACAACTATATTTATGGCAACCCACAATGACTATATAATTGATAAAGCAGGATATAGAGTTTTGCATCTTGAAGGAGGAGTACTCAGAAATGACAAAAAATCTACAAATAAAGAACACTCTGTTGAGAGCAAGTCTGAAAACAAAAAAGAAGATAAAATAGAAGAAAAGAAAGATGAGACAAAAGAGAAAAAAATAAATCTTGAATCATTAAAGAAAGAAGAGAAATAACATGCATTTAAAAACAGTAATAAAATACATAAGACGCTCGCCATATCAGGCTGTTGCTGCGATATTGATAATGACTTTAACGTTTTTAACAGTCTCGGTATTTGCGATAATTAGCCTTTTGTCTATCAGAATAATTGATTATTTTGAATCGCGTCCCCAAATAAGCGTTTTCTTCAATCCAGACACGCCGCAGGAACAAATCGATGCAGCAAGGCAAAAAATTGAATCAACCGGGAAAGCTGCGTCAGTTAATTTTATTTCGCAAGAAGAAGCTCTGGCGATATATAGAGAGTTTAATAAAGACGAACCACTATTAGTAGAATTGGTTTCAGCTGATATATTGCCTCCATCTTTAGATGTCAAAGCTTTAGAGGTAACTGATTTGCCAGAACTTGCTCAGGTTGCACAAGGTTCTGAAGGAGTTGATAGGGTAATTTTTCAGAAAGATATAGTTGACACTTTAAGCAAATGGACTAACGCGTTTAGACAAATCGGCATATTGATTGTTCTGGTTTTAAGCGTAGTTTCGGTCTTTGTCATTCTAACAATTATTGGAATTAAAATTACTAACAGAAGAGGGGAAATAGAGATAATGAAGCTTATTGGCGCATCTGATTGGTTTATAAGAACGCCGTTTATTTTAGAAGGAGTATTTTATTCTTTTGTTGGGGCAGTTTTGGGGTGGGCAGTTTCGTATGGCGCGTTATTGATATTTGGCCCAAGCCTGCAGTCTTTTTTCAGCGGAGTCCCGGTATTTCCTATAGAGCCAATATATATGTTTATCATTCTAGGAATTCAATTAGTTGCAGCTGTGCTTCTCGGGTCATTGGCAAGTTTTATAGCAGTATTCCGATATCTTAAGTAAAGCAGTATGAATTTTAGTCTGCGATATAGTCTGGGAATTTTTTTCCTTGTAATATGTTTCGTCTTTGGAATTAGTGTGGCCTTTGGCCAGACTCAAACTCCTACCCCTACTCCTAAAGAAGATGAAGAAGAAACGCAGCAGAATTTAGATGAAATTCAGGGCAGGATAGCTGAGTATGAGGAAAAGATTGACCAGCTTCAAAGTGAGGCAAAAAGCCTTTCTTCACAAATAGAGATAGTAGATAGCCAGATAGCTCTAACAGAACTTAAAATAGACGAGACCGAGGCAAAAATTAAGAATTTAAAAGAGGACATAGAAATAACTGAGGATAAAATTAATAACCTCGAGGGAGATATAGACGGTATTTCGAGGGCACTTTTAAATAGAATAGTTGCTTCGTATAAATTTGGGAAAGTTGAGCCGTGGGAAGTCCTTTTAACTTCTGGTAGTATCGATAACTTCTTTACCCGTTTGAAATATCTGAAGATGGTCCAGCACTATGACCAGAAAAATATTATGACTGCTGAGCAGTCCAAGGTTAGCTATGCAAACCAACAGGATATACTTCAGGAAAAACAAGAAGAAGCAGAGAAGCTTTATGCGCAGCTTGATGGATACAACGAGCAGTTAGAGTCAGAAAAAAGCTCAAAAGAAGATCTTTTGACTATAACTAAGAATTCAGAGAAAGAATACCAGGCAAGACTTGCAGATGCAATCCGCGAACTTACTCAAATCCAGCAGGCAGCAAAGATACTTATCAGTAGTGAGCCCCGTATGGTTAATAGGGGTGAGCCGATAGGTCTTATGGGAAATACTGGATATTCATTTGGAGCACATTTACATTTTGGATTATACAATATTACGAGCTTGTCTCAATATAATTATTATTCAGCTCACGAAAATCCTACAAATGTACTTTCATCTGCAAATGTAAATTGGTCCACTGGTTGTAGCAGTGATCCGCAAGGTATGAGTAGTACTGGAAGCGGTAGTTTCCAATGGCCGATGTCCACATCAAATTTAACAATTACCCAAGGATACGGGCATACTTGCTACAGCGATATATACTACCGAGGAAATCCTCATCCAGCATTAGATATGGTTAGTAGAGGCAATATTGTAGTTAGTGCTGCTGACAAAGGAAAAGCATATTTTTGCAGAAATTGTACTGGTGATGGAGCAAATGGAGTTTTTATTTTCCATGATAATGGAAAAATGACTCTTTATTGGCATTTGCAATAGAATTTATGCATAGATTTATTCTATGGCAGGTTATTATTTCTTTAGTTTTTCTGTTTTTCCCATCGCTATCTTTTGCGTCAGATATAGTTATAAATGAGATATTTGCAAATCCTGAGAATGAGGATGATGAGTTCTTAGAACTTTACAATAATACAGATTCAGAAATAAATTTATCAGGTTGGATTTTTTCTGATTTAGTTAAAAACTACACTATTGCTGATGCAAAAATTTCTCCCAAAGGTTTTTTAGTACTAGAAAAAAGTCTAACAGGTATAGCCCTTAATAATTCCAGTGAGAAAGTTAGCCTAATAGACTCAAATGGCAACCAGGTAGATTCGTTTTCATATGAATCAACTACAGAAAATACTTCTCTTTCTAGGTCGCCAGATGGAGCTGGAGATTTTAATAACGGAACAAATGTAACTAAAGGAACAAATAATGCCAGTGCGCCTACGCCAACTCCTACTCCTACACCTAAACCTACAAAACCCCCATCACCTACTAAAGAACCTACTCTTACTAAAACTCCAACTCCAGCAAAGTCTTACAACTTAGAAAGCAGCCCGGATTTAAAAGAAAAAGAAAATGATATTAAAAAAGTTATTCTAAAACCTACCAGTCCAAAGAACAATTTTTTGGCGAGTAGTAAAACAGAAGTAAAAGGGGAAAACGATGACAAACAAACAGAAAATCCAGTAACTGCAAGTGATGAAAAACCTTTTTATTTATATTCTATAACTACAGGTGTAGGTATGCTTTTATTGGGCTGTGCTATACTTCTTTTAAGAAGATTTAGGGAGAAAAAAGAAGAAGATGATTTTTAAATCAACATCTGAAAAACAAACAAAAGAGATTGCTCACAAAATATCAAGCGAACTAGATAGTTTTAATGTAATTTGCCTGTATGGGGAAATGGGTGCAGGAAAAACCACTTTTACTAAAGCTTTGGCGCAGTCTCTGGGAGTAAAAAATAGAGTAATTTCTCCTACATATATTTTTGTAAGAACGTATAAAGGTAACAATAAAAAAATTTACCATATCGATGCATATAGATTTAATAGTGAATCGAGTATTGATGAAATAAAGGAGATTTTAGAAGATAATAATGCGATAATAATAATAGAATGGGCAGAAAAAATTAAGAGAATACTTCCTAAAAAAAGAATAGATATAGATTTTTTATATAAAAATGAGAATGAAAGAGAAATTAGAGTTAAAAAGCACTTCGGATAGAAAGGAAATTGTCTCTCTTTTGAGAGACGGAAAAATTGGGCTTTTTCCTACAGATACGGTTTGGGGGATTTGCTGCCGGATGGACAACGAGTCCAGTGTAAATAGAGTTTTTGAAATAAAAAATAGAGAAAAAAATAAACCCTTTCTAATCCTTGCTGAGAATGTTTTACAAATTAAAAAATACGCAGTCGTAGATGAATTTAGTCACAAAAAAATATTTGATTTTTGGCCTGGTCCATTGACAGTAGTTTTAAAAGCAAAAAAAGAAAATGTTTTGCCAGTAGTAAGAGCGCAAGGAGATACGATTGGGGTAAGAATTCCAGATTATGAAGAAATACTAGAGATAATTAAAAATTTAGGAGTTCCAATCGTTGCACCTTCTGCAAATATATCTGGAGAAAATACCCCAACGGAATTTAAAGAGATAGATAAAAGAATAGTTGATGCAGTTGACTTTATTGTAGAGGGTGAGTGTAAAATGAAAAAGCCTTCAACAATCGTAGATTGCTCCAGTGAGAAAATAAAAATCATACGGGAAGGTGCTATAGATTTTAAAATATGAAACTATATATAGATACAAGAGATAGAGAGCAAATAAATATTTCTATAAAAGACGGAGAAAAAATTTTGGTTTCCAAAAAAAGTGATTCAAGTGTAACTCCGGAGTCAGCGCTTTCGTTATTAAAATTAGCTTTAGAAGAGATAGGTGGGAGTATTTCTGAGATAAAAGAGATAGAAGTAGAACGAGGGCCGGGTTCTTATACGGGCACTAGGGTTGGTGTAGCGTTAGCAAATGCTTTATCTTTATCTCTGCAAGTTCCTATTAATGGGAAAGATTTATCTCAGTTAGAAAATCCAGAATACTAATATGATCAAATTTATTCTTCATTATTTTATTCCACATTCGAGGAATAATCATCGTTCAAAAATTATACACAATTCTTCACTTCTCATTATGGTTATCTTGCTGCTTTTTTCTTCATGGTTCTCTATTTTGGTTAATAGTACTAAGCCAGAAATTTTAGGGATAAACTACTCTATATCAGATCAGGAGTTGCTGCTTCTTGTTAATGAGAAGCGTTTGGAAAAAGGATTAACGCCTCTTAAAATTAATGAAAAACTTTCAAAAGCTGCGCAAGAAAAGGCAAATCACATGTTTGCGAACAACTATTGGGCTCATTTTGCACCTGATCACACTACTCCATGGAAGTTTTTTGTTGATAACGGATATGACTATATATATGCCGGAGAGAATTTAGCTAAAGGGTTTTCTAACGCGCATGATGCAGTAGATGCATGGATGGACTCTCCTACGCACAGAGACAATATACTCTCTCCACAGTATGAGGATATAGGATTTGCGATTGCCGAGGGTAATCTTCAAGGAGAAGAAACAGTTCTGATAGTTGAGTTATTTGGCCAGGAGAAAAACCAATTTTTAGCCTCTGGCAAGCCTGATATCAGCGCTGTTGAGAGCTCTCCGGTTCAAAACGAATCCACTGCTGAAGCAGATATAAATGATGTAGTTGAAGTTCCCCTTTTAGGTACATATGATATTAATAATCTAAATCTATTAAATAACTTTAACTCTACCTTATATCAATCAAAACCTATAATTGATGTCATAACAAGTGCAAAGACCATATCTTTTGTCATAACAAGTATATTGCTTATCGCGTTTGTTTTAGATTTTGTAGTTGTTTGGAGAAGAAAAATTCCACGACTTGTGGGAGACAACTTAGATCACATCTTACTCCTATCAATATTTTTAGTATTTATTTTTGTATATAATTTAGGCAAAGTTGTATGAGAAACGCCAAGCACCATCTGACTTTATATATTTTTGAACTCATAATCCTTTGTTCTGGATTTATTATAATTTTGAATACCAATCTTGCGTTTTGGAATCAGCTTTTTATTTTAGTGGGTATGCTTGTTTTTTATATAATTATTGGTTTTTTAAGGCGCACTCACGACCATGACATGAATGGTAAAGTTATGCTAGAATATATTTCTATATCGCTGATAATTACATTGTTGTTTTTGCTAGCGAATATTTCTAGAATATAATTTATGAAAGGAATGATTTTGGCAGGAGGAATGGCAACTAGGTTGCGCCCTCTAACTCTCATTACTAATAAGCATCTTCTTCCCATCTACAATAAGCCAATGATTTATTATCCTCTTGAGGCGATGCAGAAAGCAGGGGTTAAAGAGGTGCTTATTACTTCTTCCCCAGATCATGCTGGGCACTTTGCAAATCTACTAAAGGACGGCTCTGATTTTGGATTAAAAATCTATTATGCAGTTCAAAAAGAAGCTGGGGGAATCTCACAGGCTATTAAAATTGCTGAAGATTTTGCTAAGGACGATAAATTATTAGTTATTCTAGGAGACAATATATTTAATTATGATCTAAAAAGTGTTGCTGAAAGATTTGACGCTCAAGAAAAAGGGGCTGTAGTTTTTGGAATAAAAAAAGATACTGAATCAAAACAGTATGGAGTTATCGAGATAGACGGAAATGGTAAAGTCTTATCTATTGAAGAAAAACCAGAGGTTCCGAAATCTCCATATGCTCAATCGGGTGTATATATGTATGATAACCGTGTATTTAAGTTTATCGATGAACTTAAGCCTTCTGCCCGCGGTGAGTTAGAAGTTACGGATTTAAATAATAAATATCTAGAAGAAGGAACATTAACTGCAGAGATACTAGATTGGTGGATTGATGCAGGAACTTCACACGACGAGTTGCTAAATGCTAATATAATGGTTCGTGAGAAAGTACAAAGCGGAGAATTATAACTTATGAAACTTTTAGTTGCCGGTGGAGCCGGATTTATTGGTTCAAATTTCATACATCATATGATAAAAACATATCCTGATTATGAAATTGTGAATTACGATAAATTAACTTACGCAGGAAATTTAGATAACCACAAAGAAATAGAAGGAAATCCAAAATACAAATTTGTCCAAGGGGACATTACCGATTTAGATAAATTAAATTCTGTAATTAAAGAAAATGGTATTACTCATGTGATAAATTTTGCTGCTGAGACCCACGTAGATCGCTCCATTCACGGTGGCGCAAAAGAATTTGTTTTGACTAATTCACTTGGCGTCCAGATGATTTTGGATGCAGTCAAGGAAAACAATATAGAGCTTTTTGTAAATGTTTCAACAGATGAAGTATATGGCGCACTAGCACTTGACGCAAAGGAAAAATTTACAGAAAAAACTCCTATTTGGCCTAATATGCCATATGCGGCAGCAAAAGCCGGGGGAGATTTGATGTGTAACGCTTATTTTGTAACGCATAAAGTTCCGGTTGTCGTTACGCATTGCTCAAATAATTATGGACCTTACCAATTTCCTGAGAAGTTGATTCCTTATTTCGTTTTTAAATTACTAAATGGTGAAAAAGTTCCTGTATATGGAGATGGGCTTCATGTTAGAGATTGGATTCATGCTCTAGATCACTCAAGAGCACTAGACATTTTGCTTCACAAAGGAGTTCCGGGGGAAGTTTATAATATTGGCTCAGATAACGAAAGAAGCAATATAGAAGTAACAAAAATGATTTTAAGCATAATGGGATTTGGAGAAGACAGAATTGAATATATCCAGGATAGACCAGGTCATGATAGAAGATACGCTATTGACGCAACTAAAATTATGAGTCTAGGATGGGAGCCATTGTATCCTCGAGACAAATTTGAACAAGGTTTGAAAGAAACTATTGAATGGTACAAATCAAACACGCAGTGGGTAGATAATATCTGGAAGAAAAAACGAGACGAGATGAATAAATTTCAGCAGGAAATAGACCAGGATTAATGGAAACAATTTTTAAAAAATTTACCCTTCCTAAAAAACAAGGAAGCGGTTTTTTTCTAACACCTATAGAGCTTAAAGAATATATTTCATTTGAGCCAAGAAGAATTTATTATTTAACTGATATAAATGAAGCAACAGGCCAGCACTGTCACTATGAAGAGAAAGAATTTTTTGTGCTAATAAAAGGAAAATGTATTGCCGTTATAGATAAAGGAGAGGGAAGAGAAGAAATAGAATTTAGTGAACACGAAGCTTTGTACGTTCCAAATTATATTTGGCATGGATTTAAAGATTTTTCTGAAGGCTCTATTCTTATGGCCGTTTCATCAACAAATTACAATCCCGAAAGAATTGACTATATAGAAGATTATGATAAATATCTAGAAATTAGAGGCCAAAAACTAAAGGAGACATATGGTATATGACAGTAGCAGTAACTGGCGCAAGAGGCCTGATAGGTTCTAGAATTGTTGAATTACTTCAGGATAGTTTTAATTTCTTGCCTATTTCTTCTCAAGACTTAGATATCCGGGACGAAAACTCGATTGAAAATTTTCTAAACAATAAAGAAATTAGCTATCTTTTACATTTAGCTGCAAAAGCTGATGTTGATGGATGCGAAGCAGAAAAAGATTTAGGTGAAGAAAGCGAAGCATGGAAAATTAATGTGAAAGGCTCTTTTAATATCGCAAATTATTGCAAGAAAAGAAACATCAAACTAATTTATATTTCAACGGACTTTGTATTTGATGGAGAAAAAGAAATAGGAGATTTTTATACAGAAGAGGATACGCCAAATCCTATAAACTTTTATGCAAAAACTAAATATGAAGGCGAAAAGGCAGTTATTTCTTCTGGTGTAGAACATGTAATTTTAAGAATAGCTTACCCCTACAGAGAGAAATTTGAGCAAAAGAAAGATTTTGTGCGTGCTATTTTAGAGAGATTAAAAGAAGGATTAGAGGTCAATGCTGTTACAGATCATATAATGTGTCCAACTTTTATTGATGATATAGCTTATGCTATAAAGGCCGTTGTTGAAAATAACCCTAGCGGGATTTATCACGCAGTTGGTAGCTTACCAATTTCTCCCTACGATGCAGCGATTAAAATTGCTGAGAATTTTTCTTTAAATAAAGAATTAATAAAGCCAACTACAAGAGAAAAATATTTTGAGGGTAAAGCTCCCCGACCATTTAATCTTAGTCTTAAAAATGATAAAATAAAAAATCTCGGAGTAAAAATGAGAACTTTTGAAGAGGGTATAAAATCATTAATTTAATATGACAGTAACATTTGTAGGACATGGTTATGTGGGACTAGTTACAGCAGCAGTATTTTCTGATTTGGGAAATAAAGTGTACGTAATAGGGCATACTAAAGAAAAAATAGAAAATTTAAAAAAAGGAGTAATTCCAATTTTTGAGCCAGGACTTGCTGAGCTAGTAAAGAAAAATGTAGATGAGGGAAGGCTCTTTTTCACTTTAGATTATTCTCCTGCAGTTGCTGAGTCTGATGTTGTTTTTATAGCAGTCGGTACGCCTCCTACAAAGACAGGGGATGCGAATTTATCTACAGTTCTGGAGGTAGCAGAAAAAATAGCTAAAAATTTAGAAGGATACACGGTTGTTGCCACGAAAAGTACAGTTCCTACAGGAACGAATAAAAAAATCCAAAAAATTCTTGAGGAAA
>WBZR01002194.1_pt1 | contig 15632 bp, 17 predicted proteins | sample 5204231 | NCBI WGS metagenome assembly WBZR01 (sample SAMN12412403, study PRJNA552823) | activated sludge metagenome | isolation source: activated sludge from anammox sidestream of wastewater treatment plant... | place: USA: Virginia | collected 2017-08 | reverse complement strand
ATACTCCGGTAAGGGCGTGACGCGCGCCGTCGACAACGTGAACCGAACGCTCGCGCGGAAGCTCGTCGGACGCGATCCGCGACGCCAGGCCGAGATCGACCGCCTGATGATCGAGCTCGACGGTACGCCGAACAAGAAGCGCCTCGGCGCGAACGCGATCCTCGGGGTGTCGCTCGCCGTCGCCCGGGCGGCGGCCGCCCGCTCGGGCAAGGCGCTCTACGCCTACCTCGGCGGCACGCGCGCGCGCGTGCTGCCGGTGCCGATGTTCAATATCCTGAACGGCGGCGCGCATGCCGACAACACCGTCGACCTCCAGGAGTTCATGGTGATGCCGATCGGCGCCCGGTCGTTCGCGGACGCGCTGCGGATGGGCGCCGAGATCTTCCACGCCTTGCGAGCGGTGTTGCGCGGCCGGCGGCTTTCGACCGGGGTCGGCGACGAGGGCGGATTTGCGCCGAACCTCGCGTCCGACGAGGAGGCGCTAGCGGCCATCATGGAAGCGATCAAGGCGGCGGGCTATCGCGCCGGCGCACAGGTGAAGATCGCCATCGATGCGGCGGCGAGCGAGCTCTGGAAGGACGGCCGCTATGTGTTCCGGAAGTCGGGTGCCGCCGATCGGACGCGCGCCGACATGGTCGACCTGTATGCCGACTGGGTCGAGCGGTACCCCATCGTCTCGATCGAGGACGGCATGGCCGAGAACGACTGGGACGGGTGGGTGCTCCTCACGAAACGCTTGGGGCGCAAGATCCAGCTCGTCGGCGACGACCTCTTCGTGACCAATCCGAGCAGGCTCCGCCAGGGCATCGAAGCGGGGGCCGCCAACTCCATCCTGGTCAAGGTCAATCAGATCGGGACGCTCACCGAGACGCTCGAGGCGATCACCGTCGCGCGCGCGGCCGGGTACACGGCGGTCATTTCGCATCGCTCGGGCGAGACGGAAGACGCCACCATCGCCGACCTCGCGGTCGCCGTGAACGCGGGACAGATCAAGACCGGCAGCCCGTGTCGCGGCGAGAGGACGGCGAAGTACAACCAATTGCTGCGTATCGAAGAGGCCCTCGGACGCCGGGCGACGTACCCCGGCCCGAATGCGTTCACGTTCCGGGCCCCGCGTTCGGGAGCACGGCGGCGGTAGAAGCTCGGGCGCGGATCGAACCCATGGTGCCGCGCTTCCCTGGGGATTCGCCGGATCTTCGCCGCCGCGTGAGTGATCACCGGTGGCCGTCTCTGGGCGAGTTTAAAACGCCCTGTTACTCGCTTCCCGCGGATCGAGTGAACGCGATTTTAACCCCGCGAGTCCATCCCGACATGACCCTGATTCTCCACCGGAATCCATTTCCAAAATGCGATTTTTCTCTTGACATGCTCTACAGCACTTTCCTATGATGCGATCCGGTTGAGTGGTGGGGTGGCTGTGGATTGGGGGAGCGCTCGCCTGAGCGAACCTGGGTCAAACGCAGCTAACGTTTTTGAGGAGGTGCCTATGGCAGCCAAGAAGAAAGCGTCCAAGGCCAAGAAGAAAGCGCCGGCCAAGAAGGGCGCTGCCAAGAAGAAGAAGTAGTTTCTTCTCTTCAGTTCTGTTCGCAGCGAGAAGTTTTCGTAGCGTGTAGTTTCCTGCTGGACTCAGGCGAGATGTAGAGCCCCCTGGGCTCTATGGAAAAAGGCCCTTCGGCTTCCCGTCGAAGGGCTTTTTTCATGCCCGATGCGCACCGATCCTCTCGAGATCTCCGTCGACGTCGTACGTGCCGAGGCGTCCCGGTTCCTTCATCCCCTGCTGCTCGTGCACGGGTTGTGGACCGGAGGATGGATCTGGCGCGACTTTTCCGCGTACCTCGCGCATCGCGGATGGGAGGCATGGATTCCGTCGTTCCTTTCCGGGGGCGCGCCGCCCGACGTGGAGCGGCGGCGGAGCGTGCTCGCGGACGTCTGTCGTGAGCTCTCCGCTCCGCCGGTCGTCGTGACGCACGACGCCGGGTTGGCGCTCGCCGACCTCCTCGGCCCAGACCTCCGCCCGCCGGCCGTCGTTGCGATCGCGCCGCTCGCGCTCCGCCTCCCGGTCGTCTGGAATCGGCCGCGATGGTGGCGCGCGGCGCTCGGAGGAGACCGGATCGCGCCGCCGGCAGGCGGGGCGGATTCGTTCGCGAGCGGGCTCCTCGAAGCGGACGTCCGCCGCCTGCGGACCGATTCGGGAGAGCTCTTCCGCCGCGTGTGCTTAGGCGGTCGGGAGCCGGGAGACCCGCCGCGAGCGGGGCTGGTGGTGAGCGCTGGCGAGGATCCGGTGGCGCGGCTCGCGGAATGCCGGCGCCTCGCCGCGCGACGGAGCTGGGATCTGGAGATCCAGGAGGGCTCGGGTCATTTCCCGATGCTCGGCGTTCAGGCGACGCGCCTCGCGGACCGTGTCCATCGCTGGCTCGTGCGGACGCTCGGCGCCGATCTCCTGGCGTGGGCCGAGGACGAAGATCCCGACGAGTGAACCGGTCGACCCCGCTTTACTCTATGAAACAGATTAGATATCAGCCTCCCGTTCAACCACTCCACCCTCAGCAGTGTAAGGAGGTTTTCGATGCCACGACCGTATTCCAACACGAAGGACGTGATGACGGAGATGCCGAACGTGTTCAACGCCGGCGCCGCGAAGGGTCTGAAGGCCGTCTACCAGTTCGATCTGACTGGGGACAACGGCGGCAAGTACAACCTCGCCATCGACGACGGCAAGCTGACGACCGGCGAAGGCACGCATGCGTCCCCGAACATCACGATCACCATGGCGGCGAGCGACTACCTCGACATGGTGAACGGCAAGCTGAACCCGCAGATGGCCTTCATGAGCGGGAAGCTGAAGATCGCGGGCGACATGGGCCTCGCGATGAAGATGCAGCAGCTCTTCCCGATGAGCTGAACGCTCGCGACGAGCGTGCGTTTCCCCGAGGGGGGCCCGACCTCGATGGACGGGCCCCCCTCGGTCGTTTCGGGAGCGGCGCCGGATCGGCGCTGTCAGATGTCGCGACCGGGATCGTTGAAGGCCGTGTGGATGCCGCACTCGACCTTGTTCCGGCCCGCCCACCGTCCCGCGCGCTCATCCTCGCCCGCGAGCACCGGTCGCGTGCAGGGGGCGCAGCCGATGCTCGCATAGCCACGCTCGAAAAGCGGGTGTAGCGGCAGTCCGTGGCGCTGCATGTACTCGTAGGTATCACGGGCGCGCCAGCGGACCAGCGGGTTCACCTTCATGATCCCGTTCTTGAGCTCTTCGACGACCGGCAGGGCATTGCGCGTGGCCGCCTGGTCTCGGCGGCGGCCGTTGATCCAGGCGCGTACGTTCCGGAGCGCCCTGCGCAGGGGCTCCACCTTGTTGATCTCGCAGCAGCGATCGGGGTCGTGGCGGAAGAGCTCGGGCCCGTGTGTGCGCTCGACGTCGTCCTTGCCGAGCGCCGGACCGATCTCGACCAGATTGAACCCGAGGTGTTCGACGAGACGATCGCGATAGGCCAGGGTCTCGGGAAAGTGGTAGCCCGTGTTGATGAAGACGACCGGGGTCGTTGGCGCGATGGACTGCAGCATGTGGGCGAGCACGACGCCCTCGTGCTGAAAGGAGCAGGTGAGCACGGCGTCGGGCGCGTACCGCTCGACAGCCCACTCGAGGATTTCTGCGGGCTCGGCGTCCTCGAGACGGAGGACCAGGGCCGCGACGTCCTCCTCGTGCGGGGCGACCTTCAACATCGCCGGCTGATATATCCGCGACCCCCAGCCGGGGCAACGCAGAATGCCGTGCGAATCGCGGCCCCGACCTCCCGAGCCCGCGAGACGGGTACGCCGGAACCGGTGGGTGCTCCCCGAGCGACCCGAACCGAACCGAGCCCCACACCTGGAAGCATTCCGGGATGTTGCGCATGCACGGGTGCGGCGGGGTGACATCTCCGGCCGGGGGCGGCCCCGGGGTGGGGACCTTCCCCGCGCCGCCCGGCCGCTCGATCGACGCCTACGCCTTCGCGACCGAGATGGCCCGCGACGGCACCTCGCGCGTCAGGAAGTCCGTCGCTTCCTCGGGGGTCTCGCCCGTCCGCATGCGCTGGATGCCCTCGCTGACGGTTTTCCGCGTCATGAGGATCCCGTAGCTCTCCATGATCCGGCGGATCATGTCGTAGTGGATCTCGATCGACTGGGTCACCGACTCGTAGCCGTGCTGCGCCGCCCGCCGGCGTTCCCAGAAGGCGATCGGCGCCATCTGGAAGAAGTCGAGATCCTTCTCGGTCGGCTCGATCAGGATGATGTCGCCCCTGAAGTTGGGGTCGTCCTGGTACTGACGGAGCCCGAGCTGGAGCCGCGAGTGCAGGAGGGTGCGGAGCACCTGGTTCAGGATGGTGAGCATCCCGCGGTCGGCGAGCTGCACGCCCTCGGCGACGTAGGCGTCCCGCTGCGGGTCGTACTTCCGCACCACGCGGTTCGAGAAGGGGCGGAACGGGTTGTAGCAGATGACGAGGTCGGCGCCGTGATCGATCGCGACGTCGATGTTGGCCGTGCGGCGCACCCCGCCATCGACGTAGTCGATGCCGCGGATGCGCGCGGGGCGGTAGAAGCCGGGCAGCGCGGTCGAGGCCTGCACCGCCTCCGAGATCGTGAGCGAGCTGTCCTCGTCGTGGCCGAACACGACGCGCTCCGCGGAATCGAGGTTCATCGCCGAGATGTAGAGCTCCCGCTTCCGCGCCTGGAAGAGCGCCTTGAAAGCGTTCGGCATGCGCCGCCGTTCCAGGTTGTCCCGCAGGTACCGCTCGATCGTCACGTTGTCGAAGAGGCCCGACGGCAGGTAGTCGAGCGGGAACGGGAAGGGCCGCCCGGCGAGCAGCGCCTGCCCGATCGGACGCAACACGTCGACCGCGTGCGAAATCGACGGCGCCCGCACGAAACCCCGCACCGGCTCCGCGATGCTCTCGGCGAGTGCGGGGCTCTTGGCGAGGAGGTCCAGGATGGAGCCCGGGATGAAGGCCGCCAGGTCGAGGACGTAGCGAACGGGCCGCTCGACGAACTCCGCGTAGTTCGGCTGGTAGAAGTCGAAGGCGCGAAACTGCGTGAACTCCTCGGAGCTGCCCTCGAGGCTGCGCAGCATCTCGGGCGGCGTCACGCCGCTCGCGAGGGGCGCCGCCAGGAACGCGCCCGCGGAGAGGCCGACGTAGATGTCGAAGTCGGTCGTCTTGCGATTGACCAGGAAGTCGTCGAAGGCCTTCAGGCCGCCGAGCTTGAAGCCGCCCCCGCTGATGGCGCCGCCGGCGAGCACGAGCGCGATGCGCGGGTTGCGCTTGCGGACGGTGAGGTCGCTCTTCTGGACGATCGTGATGCCCATGTCACCCTTCCCCCCCGCGACACCCCGCCGGTCTGTAAATGTGTAAAGCAGATGGCGAAACTGCGTCAAGCGCGGCGTGCGGAACCCGAGGCGGGTCGGCGGCGTGGGGACGCACGCGGGCGGCGCGCGGCGGGCGGGCGTCAGCCGACCCCCGTACCCCCGAGGTGCGCGAGCCGAGCCCCGGCCAGATCGCGGGCGGCGCGCTCGCGATCGGCCGGCGTGTCGATCACGCGCCAGAAGCCGTCGAACGGGAACCCCTGCAACGCGGCGTCGGCGGCGAGCATGGCGGGATAGGTCTGGCGCGTGATGCTGAAGATGTCGTCCGCCGGCATGAAATCGAAGACACGCCGGGAGAGGACGTGGACGCCCGCGAACATGTACGGCGTGAGCGGCAACGGGGCGCGCGCGGGCAGGCCGAGCCAGCGTCGGACGCGTCCGAGGGCGTCGATCTCGATCTCGCCGTAGCGCGCCTGCTCGGGATCGTGGCGGAGTACGAGCGTGGCGTCGGCGGCCCGGGCCCGGTGACGGGCGATCACGCGATCGAGCGGTAGGTCGAGGATCGTGTCGCTGTTCATGACGACGAAGTCGCCGGCGCCGAGCAGCGGCGCGGCGCGCTTGATCCCGCCTCCGGTGTCGAGCAGCGGATCCTCCTCGGAGTAGACGATCGAGAGGCCGAGCCGGCTGCCATCTCCGAGCGCGTTGCGGAGCGCTTCGGCGTGCCAGTGGAGGTTCACTACGACCTCGGTGATGCCGTAGCGGCGCAGCAGCGCCAGGGGGTAGGTGATGAGGGGCCGGCCCCCGACCTCGACGAGCGCCTTCGGGCGGTCGTTCGTGAGCGGACGAAGGCGCGTGCCGAGGCCGGCCGCTAGCACCATCGCCTTCATGGGGCGTCGGCCGGCCATTGCGCCGCGAACTCGCTCGCCAGCGCGCCGGGCGGCGCCACCTCGGCGAGAAAGCGCCGGCAGGTCGCGACGACGTCCGGAAGGAACGCGAGGGGCGCCGGCTTCCCCTTCGCCAGCGCGATGTAATGGAGGCGACCGACGACCTTGAGCGCGCGGTGCAGCGCGACCAGCGCGTAGCAGCGTCGGTCGAGATCGCCGCCCCGGCCGCGCGCGTCCCAGTAGTAGGCGAGGAGTCGCTTCTCCATGTCCGCCCCGACGACGCGCGAGGTGATGCGGTCCGTGAGCAGGGACGCGAGGTCGTACTCGGCCGGCGCCATGAAGGCGTCCTGGAAGTCGATGATGATCGGCCGGTCGTCGCGCCAGAGGAGATTCCAGCTATGGTAATCGCGGTGGCTCAACACCCGCGGTCCGGCGGCGAGCTCCCGCGCGATCGCGTCGAAGCTCTCCTGGTAGCCGCGGCGGTCCGCGGCCGAGAGCGTGATCGCGAGCCGGCGCTCCACCCCCCATTCGAGGAAATGCTCGAGCTCCCAGCGGAGGAGCCGATCGTCGAGTCCTTGCGCGAAGGCGATGCTGGTCGCGGGCCGATGGGCCGTGCCGCGCTCGTGGAGGACGAGGAGCGCATCGATGGCGCGGCGATACAGGCGCTCGGCGTCCGCGCCGGCGCGGACGGCCGCGTCCCACAGCACCACGTCGCCGGCGTCCTCGAGCAGGAGCATTCCGTCGTCGACGGCCGCCACGTAGATCTCCGGCACCGGCGCGCCGATCGCGGTCAGCAGCCGGTGGACGTCGAGGAACGGCAGCTCGACGAGCGGCTCGGGGAACACGCCGAGCTCTTCGGAGCTCAACGGCAGGCCGCTCCCGGCGAGCACCATCACGACGACGCTTGCGGGGGCGCCGCCGCCGCCGATGGTCGCGCGGAAGTAGCGGCGCGCGGAGAAGTCGCCGGCGAGGTGGACGACGTCGGCGAGCGCGGCGCCGGGCCAGCGGCTCCCCACCAGGCGCGCGATCAGCGTCGTGACGTCGTCGTGCATGGCGTGGCCCTCGTGTAGCGCGCACGCGTTCGGCGCACCAGCGGCGCGCGCGCAACCTTGACATGCGGGAGACCATCGGCATAACGGGTGGCGCCGCGCGGGGACCTAGTTGCGCGGAGTCACGGGTTTCGCGAGGGCATTCGCAGTGCTGGACCAATACATCGGCGTCGTCATCACGTTCGCGCTCGGCGCCGTGATCGTCCTCGGGATGGTCTCCGGCAGCATGATCTTCGGCGCGCGCAGCACGTCGCGCCGAGCCGTGAAGGACGAGGTCTTCGAGTGCGGGAATCCCTCGTCGGGCCCCGCCCGCGGCCGGTTCTCGGTGCACTTCTACCTCGTCGCGATCCTCTTCATCGTCTTCGACGTCGAGGTCGTGTTCATGTATCCGTGGGCGATCGTGTTCCGACAGCTCGGCGTCCCGGGGCTCATCGAGATGCTCACGTTCGTCGCCATCCTGGGGTTCGGTCTGGCATACGTCTGGCGACGCGGGGCGCTCGCGTGGGATTGATCGAGGTCGGCATCGCCGGGGCGAAGGCGTTCGCCGTGCTGATGCTCGTGCTCCACATGAGCGCCGTCCTGCTCTGGGTCGAGCGCAAGGGGAGCGCGCTCATCCAGGACCGCATCGGCGCCAACCGCGCCAACATCTTCGGCGTGATGCCGGTGAACCTCGGTCTCATCAATACGCTCGTCGCCGATCCGCTCAAACTGCTCACCAAGGAAGACGTGGTGCCGGCGGGGGCGGACAAGCTCCTGCACTTCCTGGCACCGTTTCTGGCGGTCTTTCCCGTCATGGTCACCTTCGCGGCGATTCCGTTCGGGGATCAGCTCGTGATCGGCGGCCACACCATCAATCTCCAGGTCGCCGGGCTCGACATCGGCATCCTCTACGTGCTCGCGATGTCGTCGCTCGCGGTCTACGGCGTGGTTCTCGGAGGCTGGGCGTCGAACAGCCGCTGGGCGCTTCTCGGCGCCATCCGGGGGTCGGCGCAGATGATCTCGTACGAGATCGCGATGGGGCTCGCCCTCATCGGCGCGGTGATGACGTTCGGCACGCTCGACATGCAGGCGATCGCCCGCGCCCAGGGGCATCACTTCTTCGGCCTGATCCCCGCGTGGGGCGTGTTCTATCAGCCGCTCGCCTTCCTCGTCTTCCTGATCGCGGGCATCGCCGAGACCAAGCGGGTTCCGTTCGATCTGCCCGAGGGCGAGTCCGAGCTCATCAGCGGCTACTTCACCGAGTACTCGGGCATGAAGCAGGCGGCCTTCATGCTGAGCGACTTTGCGGAAAGCGTCGTCGTCGCGGGGCTCGCGACCACGCTCTTCTTCGGCGCCTGGCAGGTGCCGCTGCTGTTCCGCGACGGCTTCCACCTCCCCGGTGGCGCGATCGTCGCCCTGCCGCACCTCGCGGTCGTCGGCCTCCAGATCGCGAGCTTCACGGTCAAGGTCTTCGCGCTCTGCGTGTTCCAGATCCTCGTGCGCTGGACGCTGCCGCGCTACCGCTACGACCAGGTGATGGACCTCGGGTGGAAGTACCTGCTCCCGCTGGCGCTCGCCAACATGCTCGTGACGGGCATCGTCATCGTCCTACTCGGTTGATCGCGATGGGCGCCGCGCTCTTCCTCCTCGTCGCCGCTCTGACCGTCGTCGCGGCTCTCGGCGTGATCCTGCACCCGAATCCGGTCAAGAGCGCGCTCTTCCTCGTGGTCACGCTCTTCCTGCTCGCGGCCGTCTTCGTGCTGCTCGAGGCCCACATGATCGCGGCGCTCCAGATCATCGTCTACGCGGGCGCGATCATGGTGCTCTTTCTGTTCGTGATCATGCTCCTGAACCTCCGGAACGACGACCCCGAGCGCGGCCGCCGCCGCTACGTCCTGCGCGGGCTCGCCTGGATCGGCGGCGTGGCCCTCGCGATCGAGCTCGCGCTGCTGGTGCGCGGCGCGAGTGTGGGCTCCGCGGGAAGCGCGCCCGCGGGCTACGGTGGCGCGGCAGCCGTGGCGCGGAGCCTGTACACGGACTTCCTCCTGCCGTTCGAGCTGACGTCGATCCTGCTGCTGGCCGCGGTGGTGGGGGCGGTCGTACTGGCGCAGAAGCAGAGGCGGCCGACGCTCTCATGATCGTCCCGACGGAATGGGCTCTGATGTTGTCGGCCGTCCTCTTCGCGATCGGCGTGATCGGCGTGCTGGTACGCCGCAATGTCATCGTCATCTTCATGGCGATCGAGCTCATGTTGAACGCGGTAAACCTGAGCTTCGTCGCGCTTGCGCGGGCGCGCGGGGCGGTGGACGGGCAGGTGGTGGTGTTCTTCGTGATGACCGTCGCCGCCGCGGAAGCCGCGGTCGGCCTCGCGATCATCATCGCGTCCTTCCGCAATCGGACCACCGTCAACGCCGACGAGCTGGCGTTGCTCCGCGGCTGATCCGATGCACGGAGCCCACGCCACGACGGAAGCGGTGATCCTGCACTCGCAGGCGCTCTGGCTGATCCCGTTCCTTCCGCTGGTCGGCTTCCTGATCGCGGCCTGCGCCGTGAACGCGCCGAGGCTCGTCAAGGTCACGTCGCCGCTCGCGGTGCTCGCGGCGTTCGCGGTCGCGCTCTCGTCGGTCGCGACGCTGCTCGGCGCGCCCGAAGGGGCGCGCGTGTCGCAGACCGCCTACACGTGGATGGCCGCGGGGTCCTTCCATGCCGACGTCGCCTTCCGCCTCGACGCGCTCTCGGCCGTCATGGCGCTGTTCGTGACCGGGGTCGGCTTGCTGATCCACGTGTACTCGATCGGCTACATGGGCCACGACGAGAGCTGCGCGCGCTTCTTCGCGTACCTGAACCTGTTCATGTTCGCGATGCTGTTGCTCGTGCTCGGCGACAATCTCCTCGTCTTGTTCGTGGGGTGGGAGGGCGTCGGACTCTGCTCCTACCTGTTGATCGGCTTCTGGTACGAGAACGACGACAACGCCGCCGCCGGCAAGAAGGCGTTCATCGTGAATCGCATCGGCGACATGGCCTTCGTGCTCGGACTGTTCCTGCTGGCGTGGAGCCTGGCGCCCGCTGCTGGCGGAGCGCTCGACCTCGATTTCGCGCACATCGAGGCCCACGCCGCGAGCCTGAATCCCGGCACCGCGACCGTGATCGCGCTGCTCCTCCTCGTCGGCGCGACCGGCAAGTCGGCGCAGATTCCGCTCTACGTGTGGTTGCCCGACGCCATGGCGGGTCCGACGCCGGTGTCGGCTCTGATCCACGCGGCGACGATGGTGACCGCGGGCATCTATATGATCGCGCGCCTGAACGTCGTGTTCGCGCTCAGCCCTGCGGCGATGCAGGTGGTCGCCGTGCTCGGCGCCATGACCGCGCTCTTCGCCGCCACGATCGCGCTCGTGCAGACCGACATCAAGAAGGTCCTCGCCTACTCGACGGTGAGCCAGCTCGGATTCATGGTGTTGGCGCTTGGGGTCGGGGCCTTCGCGACCGCGGTCTTCCATGTGATGACCCATGCGTTCTTCAAGGCGCTCCTGTTCCTCGGCGCCGGCAGCGTGATCCATGGCATGAGCGGCGAGCAGGACGTCCGGAAGATGGGCGGCCTCCGCACCAAGATGCCGGTCACCTTCTGGACCTTCCTGATCGGCACGCTGGCGATCGCGGGGGCCCCAGGTCTCGCCGGCTTCTTCAGCAAGGACGAGATCCTGTACCACACGTGGGCGGCGGGTCATCCATGGCTCTGGCTCGTCGCGACGATCACTGCGACCCTGACCGCCTTCTACATGTTCCGGCTGGTGTTCCTCACCTTCTTCGGCGAGCTCAAGGCCGACCACGACGTCGCGCACCACGTCCACGAGTCGCCGCCGGTCATGACGATCCCGCTCGTGATCCTCGCCGTGCTGTCGATCGTCGGCGGCTGGGTCGGATTGCCCGAGCACTGGCTCTGGGGGAACCGTTTCGGCCACTTTCTCGCGCCGGTGACGGGGCATCCGCACCTCGCGGAGGGCGGTATGCTTGGCGAAGGCGCGCTCATGCTGATCGCGACGACGCTCGCGATCGCGGGCGCGGGGCTCGCCTACGTGTTCTACCTCCGGCTCCCCGGTCTCCCGATGGTGCTGAGCTGGCGCCTGAAGGGCGCCTACGATCTCCTGCTCAACAAGTACTGGATCGACGAGTTCTACGACGCAGTCATCGTCGCGCCCTACGTGAGGCTCTCGACCTGTCTCTGGAAGGTCGCCGACCAGGAGCTCATCGACGGCTTCGTGAACGGTCTAGCCGGCGCGGTGGGCGCCAACGGCGATCTGTGGCGCCACGCCCAGAGTGGCAACGTGCAGCACTACGCCCTGGCCTTTCTCGGCGGCGCGGTCGCGGTGCTCGCCTACTACGTGATCGGATGAGCGGCTTCGAACCGGCCGGCGGAACCGGCAACGTGCTCCTGAGCCTCGTGGTCTGGACGCCGATGATCGGGGCGTTCCTCGTGCTGCTGCTGCCGCGCGAGCAGGTCGACGGCGCCAAGCGCGCGGCGTTCGCCTTCTCGCTGATCACCTTCCTCTTGTCGCTCGGGCTCTGGGCCGGGTTCCGCCCCGACACGGCGGAGTTCCAGTTCCTCGAGCAGCATCCGTGGATCCCCGACTGGGGCATCCAGTACCTGCTCGGCGTCGACGGGGTGAGTCTCTTCCTCGTGCTGCTCACCACGTTCCTCACGCCCCTCGTGATCCTCTTTTCGTTCGGCGACGTGCAGAAGCGGGTGAAGGAGTACTTCTTCTTCATGCTGATGCTCGAGACCGGGATGATCGGGGCATTCGTCGCGCTCGATCTCTTCCTCTTCTACGTCTTCTGGGAGATCATGCTCGTGCCGATGTACTTCATCATCGGCATCTGGGGCGGGCAGCGCCGGGTCTACGCCTCGATCAAGTTCCTCATCTACACGTTGACCGCGAGCCTCCTGATGCTGCTCGCGATTCTCTACCTCGTCGGCGCCCACGTGCGCGCCGGCGCGCCCACGACCTTCGACGTGCGCCTCCTCTACGACGTGGCGTTGAGCCCGCGCGAGCAGGGCTGGCTCTTCGCCGCCTTCGCGCTCGCCTTCGCGGTGAAGGTGCCGATGTTCCCGCTCCACACCTGGCTCCCCGACGCTCACGTCGAGGCGCCCACGGGCGGCTCGGTCATTCTCGCGGGCGTCATGCTGAAGCTCGGAACCTACGGCTTCCTGCGCTTCGCGATGCCGCTCTTCCCGGCGGCGACGGCGGCGGCGACGCCCTTCATCCTGGCGCTCGCGGTGATCGGTATCGTCTACGGCGCGATGGTCGCCATGGTGCAGCCGGATCTCAAGAAGCTGGTCGCGTATTCCTCGGTGTCGCACCTCGGCTTCGTCATGCTCGGGCTCTTCGCCGTGAACCCGATGGGCATTCAGGGCGCGATCTACCAGATGCTGAACCACGGCCTCTCGACCGGGGCACTCTTCCTCCTGGTCGGCATGATCTACGAGCGCCGACACACGCGCCTGATCGCCGACTTCGGCGGCCTCTGGAAGCCGATCCCGCGCTACGCGGCGGTGTTCATGCTGGTGACGCTCTCGTCGATCGGCCTGCCGGGTCTCAACGGCTTCGTCGGCGAGTTCCTGATCCTGCTCGGTGCCTTCGGGCAGAGCCGCCTCGCGACCGTCGTCGCGTCGAGCGGCCTCGTGCTCGGCGCGGTCTACATGCTGTGGATGTTCCAGCGGGTGGTTTTCGGCCCCGTTCGCCACGAGGAGAACACGACGCTCGAGGACCTCCGGCCGCGGGAGATCGCGGTGCTGGTGCCGGTCGTCGCGATGATCGTCGTGATGGGCGTATACCCGAAACCGTTCCTCGAGGTGATGGAGCCGTCGGTGAAGGGGATCGTCGCCCGCATGGAGAAGGGGCAGGCGCGCGGCGTGGCCGTCGAGGCCGAGCGCGCGCCGGCGAAGCAGGCGGGAGACGTTTGATGGAGCAGCTGCTGCTGCCGGCGATCGACTGGCTCGCGGTCCTTCCGGTCGGCCTGACGTCGATCCTCGGGCTCGTCCTCCTGGCGCTCGGCCTCTTCGTCGACGACGACGAGACGCTCGGCTGGATCACGCTGATCGGCCTCGCCGTGACCGCCGTCGCGACCGCGTGCCTCGCCGGTCAGAAGTCGATCACCTTCAACGGTACCTTCGCGCTCGACGCCTACGCGCTCTTCTTCGATCTCCTGTTCCTGGTGGCCGGCATCGTCGTCGTCCTGATGTCGATGACCTACCTCGAAGGCACGGGCATCCCCTCGGGGGACTACTACGGCCTTCTCGCCTTCGCGATCGCTGGCATGATCGTGATGGCGTCGGCGACGGATCTCATCGTCGTGTTCCTCGGCCTCGAGATCATGTCGATCAGCGTCTACGTGCTGGCCGGCGCCTGGCGGACGCAGCTCCGGTCGAACGAGGCCGCGATGAAGTACTTCCTGCTCGGCGCGTTCGCGACCGGCTTTCTGCTGTACGGTATCGCCCTCGTCTACGGCGCGACCGGCGCGTTCCGGCTCGACCGGATCGCGACGGCGGTCGGCGACACCCCGAATCGCACCATGCTGATCGCCGGCGTCGCGATGCTGATCATCGCGTTCGGCTTCAAGGTGGCTGCGGTGCCGTTCCACATGTGGACCCCCGACGTCTACGAAGGGGCGCCGACCACCGTCACCGCGCTCATGGCGGTCGCGGTGAAGGCCGCGGGTTTCGCCGCCTTCGTGCGGGTATTCCTCCATGGCTTCGGTGGGCTGCACGCCGACTGGTCGATGCTGCTCTGGGTGATCGCGGCGCTCACCATGACGGTCGGCAACGTCCTGGCCCTCGCGCAGCGGAACGTGAAGCGCATGCTCGCGTACTCGAGCATCGCGCATGCCGGCTACATCCTCGTGGCGCTCGTCGCGTCGGGCGCCGCCGGCGGCACCGCGGCGCTCTTCTACCTGCTGGTCTACTCGTTCATGACGCTCGGCGCGTTCGGCGTCGTGGCCGCGCTCGGCTCGGTCGGTGAGCCGAACGAGACGCTCGACGACTACGCCGGCATCGGATTCCGCCGACCGCTCCTCGGCGTCACGATGACGATCTTCATGTTGTCGCTGACCGGGATTCCGCCGCTCGCGGGATTCGCCGGGAAGTTCTACGTCTTCACCGCCGCGATCCGCGAGGGGTACTACGTGCTCGCCGTCATCGGTGTGCTCAATAGCGCGATCTCCTCGGCCTACTACGTCCGAGTGCTGATCGCGATGTACCTGACGCCCGGCGCCGAGGAGCACGGCCGCGTGGCGCGGCAGCCGTATCTCTTGACGTCGATCGTGGTGTCGGCGGTCATGACGGTCGTGGTCGGCGTCTTCCCCGCGCTCTGGATGCAGCTCGCGCGCTTCGGATTCCTGTCGCTCTGAGCACGCCCGCGACGCCGCTGGCGCGGGTCGTCTTCGCGCGCGCCTGGGTCGCGAAGACGGCGGCCAACGCTCCGCTCGCGCTCCAGGCGATGAAGCGGCTCTACCGCCACGGTCTCGGCGAGGACTTCGCGGCGCACTCCCACCACGTGCTCACGCAGCTCATGCTGCTGTTCCGCTCGCGGGACGTCCAGGAGGGGATCCGCTCTTTCGTGGAGAAGCGCGCGCCGCGGTTCAGCGGGGCGTAGGGCGCTTCCCGCACGGCTACGCCCGCGCGATCGTCCAGATGCCGATCGCGATGAACCCGGCGCCCGCGAGCCACGAGAGCGTGCGCGGGCTCACGTACTGGGAGACCAGGCTGCCCATGGCGACGCCGATCGCCGACGTCACGACCAGCGCCGATGCGGCGCCGAGGAACACGGCGACCTTCGAGTGCCGGCCGTCGGCGGCATAGAGAAACGTCGCGAGCTGCGTCTTGTCGCCGAGCTCGGCGAGGAAGACCGTCGTGAAGACGGTCAGGAAGAACCGGATGTCCATTCTGGAGGCCTACCTTTCGGAGGGATTCGCGTGTGAAGGGTCGAGGGCGGCGAGCAGTCCATAGAGGGTGCGGTTCACCGGCGTCGGGACGCCGACGGCTTCGCCGAAGCGGAGGACGGCGCCGTTGATCGCATCGTACTCGAGGCGCCGGCCGCGCTCGAGATCCTGGAGCATCGAGGTGCGGAGCGCTCCAAGATGGTCGCGCGAGAAGGCGATGGTCGACTCGACGCGCGCCGGGTCGAGCGGGATGCCTTGCGCGCGCGCGGCCGCGACGACCTCGTGCATGGCGGCGCGCAGCACGTCGGCGGTCGCCGGAATCCCGGCAGCTGCGCCGGCGGTCGTGCGCGTGAGGGCGGTCACCGCGTTGTGCGCCGCGTTCCACATGAGCTTGCCCCACAGGCCGACCGCGATCTCGCGGGTGAAGCGGTGACGGATCCCGGCCTCGGTGAG
>WBZR01003126.1_pt1 | contig 15638 bp, 11 predicted proteins | sample 5204231 | NCBI WGS metagenome assembly WBZR01 (sample SAMN12412403, study PRJNA552823) | activated sludge metagenome | isolation source: activated sludge from anammox sidestream of wastewater treatment plant... | place: USA: Virginia | collected 2017-08 | reverse complement strand
ATAGAAAAAACCATAATCGGATGCGTTAAAATATAGTAAAGTTCTTCTTCCTGCTCGGTGGTATAATTCATTCTTAAAGGTGTATCTTTAGGTTTTATGAATGGATATTTTGGGGAGTAATCCATCTTATTGCTGCACTCCCAGTATTCAGTGTATGAATTAAATGTTGTTTCAAACACTGTACCGTTTTCAAAAAGCTTTATCGGTACCGGCTTTGCCCACTGAATCTGCCGAAGCCGCTCAATGTTCACAAAGTTTGAAGATGAGTCAGCTATCCTGTATTGCAGTTTATATTGATTTGCCTGATAGCGAAGGAATTTCAGCATGCTGTAGTCGCAGTCCTCTGCAAAAAGATGTGTTGAATCTATCTGAGTTAAAAATATGTAAAGATTCTTTACATTTTCATTTGTAAAAAGTGACTGAGATGTTTTTTCTAGTCGGGGACTGTTTTGCAGCGTGTGCATTTTACTTGTACTGCCTGAAACATTATCCTTGCAGATAACTTCAATTTTATCAGGCAGCGGCTGCTGAAGCAATGCATCACCATCCGGAAATAAAGGAGGCATACCAAACTGTACTATTATAGAAAGTATTTTAATTAATTCCAATTCTTTATAATTTAATTAATTTTATTCCATTAAACTCATAAATTTTCCAAATATAGAAACTTTTTAGGTCTTGTAGTATATATTCTTTTTCTCCACTGATTATAAAGTTCATTTTGAGTATTTTTGTGATTTAAGTTAATTCAGAATATTTAAATGTTATTATGCAGGCAATAATATTAGCAGCTGGTATGTCAAAAAGGCTTAGACCTCTTACTGATAAGCAGCCGAAATGTTTACTAAAAGCTGGTGATAAAACTCTTCTTGAAATGACTATTAATAATATTCTTAAAAATAATATTAAAGATTTTATTATGGTAACCGGGTACAGGGAAGATATGATAAAAGATCATATTGCAGAAAAATTCCCAGAGCTTAATGTACGGTATATTACAAACAGCAATTATGAAAATAACAATAACAGCTACTCGCTGTGGATGACAAAAAACTATATTTCCGGCGATTCAATTCTTTTAGATAGCGATATTTTGTTTGATTACCGTATAATTTCAAAACTTTTTTTGTCCGGAAAAGCCAACTGCCTTGCAGTTAAAAGTACACATAAACTTGGAGATGAGGAGATTAAAGTTATAATTGATAGTACCAATAAAATTAACCATATTGGTAAACATCTTGATCCCATGTCAAGTTACGGCGAATCAATTGGCATAGAGCGCTTTTCTTATGACTTTTTCAGAAAACTTGGCGATATACTTGAAAGAAAAATTGTTAAAGAAAACAATGTAAATGAATTCTACGAAGCTTCTTTTCAGGAGCTTTACGACCAGGGGAACAGTATGTATGCTGTTGATGTTTCAGAATATAAATGCATGGAAATTGATTTTCCCCATGATCTTGAAAAAGCACAGGGTGAAGTGAAATTCTTAGAAAATTAATAATTTTTAGATAATTTATTAAAATTTGGGCTTATTTAACTCACAAAACGATAGATACAGAAATTATAACGTAAAGTATAACAGACCTTCTATGTTCGGAGGCGGCTTTTCATTTTTCCCGCCTGTTATAAAGTACCTTTTAATTTCAAATATTGCCATATTTATTTTTCAGCATTTCATTTTTGCCGGCTTCAGTGTAAGCGGCGTGCCCCTTTCAGTATACTTTCTTAAATACTTTGCTCTTAATCCTATTGCAAGCAATATATTTCCGTTTTATCCATGGCAGTTGTTCACATATCTGTTTATGCATGGCGGCATCTGGCATTTGCTTATGAATATGTTTGCTCTTTGGATGTTTGGTATGGAGCTTGAAAATATCTGGGGCTCTAAAAAATTCTTGTTATACTATTTAATGTGCGGTGTTGGTGCCGGACTATCAACTATTTTGCTTACTCCAATTTTTACATCACTTAACCTGCCAACTGTTGGCGCATCCGGTTCTGTTTACGGAATTTTAGTTGCATTTGGAATGCTTTTTCCAAACCGTGAAATATATTTCTATTTCTTCTTGCCTATTAAGGCAAAGTATTTTGTAATTATTTACATGGCAATTGAATTGCTTTCTGTTGGAAGTAATACCGGAGTTGCTCATCTTGCTCATCTTGGCGGCGGTTTGGTTGGATTTGTTTATTTGCTTATTACCAAAAACAATATTAATAACCTTTTCAGGTTTGATAAAAAACCAAAGGTTACAACAAAAAGACCTGCAAATATTTACCGCAACAGCTATTACGAAAAATATAATACCCCGCAGGGCGGTGATATAAGCGATGCAGAGTATTATTCAAAAGATGAAAATAACAGTGATAAAATTTCTCAGGAAAAGATAGATGAAATACTTGATAAAATTGGCAAAGATGGGTACCAAAATCTGACTGAAGAAGAAAAGCGTATTTTATTTGAAGCAAGTAAAAAGATGCATTAAAATATATTTTTATATCCCTTGAAATTAAATTCATTAATGGAAACAACAACTCTAAATAAATCCTATTGTAAATCACTTACAAAATATTCACGGTTTAATACTCGTGAGGTCATGGTCGGTAATATTGGTATTGGAGGTAATAATCCAATCAGAGTTCAATCAATGACGACTACCGATACTATGGATACTATTGGTACTGTTGAGCAATCAATTAGAATGATTGATGCCGGCAGCGAGCTAGTTAGGATAACTGCACCTGCTGTTAAGGAAGCTAAGAATCTTGAAAATATTAAAAATGAACTTCGAAAAAGGGGATATAATACTCCATTAGTTGCAGATATACATTTTAAGCCTGATGCTGCTGAAATTGCAGCCCGAATAGTTGAAAAGGTACGCGTAAATCCGGGTAACTATGCTGATAAAAAAAAATTCAAAGTTTTCAGTTTTACTGATGAGCTCTACAATGAAGAACTTCAACGAATTTATGATGAATTTTCTCCACTTGTAAAAATCTGTAAAGAGTATGGTACAGCTATGAGAATCGGTACCAATCACGGTTCACTAAGTGATAGAATTATGAACCGCTACGGAGATACCCCTATGGGAATGGTAGAGTCAGCCCTTGAGTTTGTAAGAATTTGCCGTGAACACAACTATCATGAAATTATCCTTTCAATGAAAGCATCAAATACTCAGATCATGGTTGAAGCATACCGCCTGCTAGTGAATAAAATGATAGATGAAGGAATGGATTATCCTCTTCATCTTGGGGTTACTGAAGCAGGTGATGGTGAGGATGGCAGGATAAAATCATCGGTTGGAATAGGTACACTGCTTGAAGATGGACTTGGTGATACTATCAGGGTATCTCTTACCGAAGATCCTGAATTTGAAATTCCGGTATGCAAAAGAATTGCCTCAAGATATATTAACAGGTGTAAACATAAATCAATTCCTGAAATTTATACAGAACTGCCGTATGATCCATTTTCATACCTCAGAAGAAAAACTTACGAAACTGATAAGATTGGCAATCATCATGTTCCCGTTGTAATTTTAAGTACCGATGCTGAAAAATTAACTGACCCTGCTTCACTTGAAAAATTTTCATATACTTATTCTGCTGAGCTTGATAAATGGAATATTGGTGATATGGCTCCGGATTTTATTTATCTCGGTAGCAAAGATTTGCCCTATGCACTACCCGGAACATTAAAGAAAATTTTTGATTATAGTTACTGGAACACTCTTACTGATAAATCAGATTCATTTCCATTATTTAGTGCAGATGAATTTTTAAGAGCAAGCAGAAAATCATTCCGCATAAATTTAGTTTCATTAAATATAAACGATATTTCTGATAACCTTCTCAATGCTTTAAAAGCAGATAAATTCTGCGTACTAGTTGTAAACACATCTAACAGCCACGGTATGGCTGAGGAGCGTAGAATATTTATTGAGCTTATGAACAAAGAGATAGAAACCCCTGTAATTATTTCCCGCAATTACAGCGGACTTGATAATGAAGACCTTACTTTAAGCAGTTCAGTTGATTGCGGTGCATTATTAATTGATGGTTTGGGTGATGGTATTTGGATTAATGCTGATAACAGTATTGATATTATTAACCGTTTAAGTTTTGGAATTCTGCAGGCAACCCGAACAAGAATTTCCAAAACCGAATATATCAGCTGCCCAAGCTGCGGCAGAACCCAGTTTGACCTGCAGGTAACTACTGCCATGATAAAAAAACGTACAGACCACCTGAAAGGTGTAAAAATTGCTGTTATGGGCTGTATTGTAAACGGTCCGGGTGAAATGGCAGATGCTGATTACGGCTATGTTGGCTCTGGTCCCGGGTGGATTTCACTATACCGAGGCAAGGAAGTAATTGAGCGGGGAATTCCCTACGCTGAAGCATTAGATAAGTTGATAGAGCTTATGAAACAAGACGGCGTTTGGGTGGAAAATGCTAATTAAGAATTACATAAAATAAATTTCTGTTTATTTAAGGGGATAAATTCCCCTTTTTTATTTTGTTTTCACTTTTTAACTTTAACAATTATTTCTTATTTCAATTGTACCGGAAATGAAAAGAATTTATTGCTTTGTTATTCTGTTCTTAACACTATCCTTATTTAATTCTAATATTCATTCACAAATGTTTGGGCAGGAGCCCTCTGAACGCAGAAGCAATTTTGATGTTCAGCATATTTTATTGAATATAAAAGTTGATCCTGAAAATAAAATCCTGCAGGGTGAAATGCAGGCGGCTATTGTTCCTACTGTGGATAATTTTACGGAATTTGAGCTTGATGCTGTTGGAATGAGTAATATTAAAGCTGTAAGATATTCTGCTATTAGCACAGGTATTAAGAATAATTCTGCTTACAATAATGTTTCTTTTGATTATGATAAAAAGAAAATAAAAATTAAACTGGATAAAAGTTTTAATATTGGCGATACTATTATATATGGTATTTTTTATAATACCGCTCATCCTGAAAAGGGTTTATATTTTATTTCACCCTCTGCTGAGTTTCCAAATAAAAGATATGAGGTTTGGTCACAGGGTGAAGGTGAAGATAACCGGTATTGGTTCCCCTGTTACGACTACCCCAACGATAAAGCAACTACAGAAATTTATGTAGAAACGGATAATAAATATCAGACTATATCCAACGGAGTTGTAAAAGAAAAAATTGTTAATAATAACCAAACAATCTGGCACTGGGTTAATGATAAACCGCATTCATCATATCTTGTTATGCTGGCAATTGGCAATTGGGATACTATCAGTACTTCATGGGATGGCATTCCGATAATTTCATACGTACAGCCCGGCAAAAAATTGTGGGGGCAATTTTCATACAGGCAGACTGCTGATATTGTTAAATTCTTTTCAGAGTATATTGGATTCAAATATCCGTGGCATGAATTCAGGCAGGTTGCTGTGCAGGATTATATTTATGGAGGAATGGAAAACACCGGCGCTGTGGTGTTATTTGATGGTTCTGTTTATGATGAAAATACCGAGCCGGATTATTCTGCAACCGGACTTGTTGCCCATGAGCTTGCTCACCAATGGTGGGGTGATGTTGTTACCTGTAAAAACTGGAACGAAATATGGCTTAACGAAAGCTTTGCAACATTTTTCCAATGCCTGTATAAAGAACATGAACTTGGCAAAGATGAGTTTGATTATAATATTTTCAATAACGGAATTAGTTCCATTAGAGCTGACTCAATTAAAAGATTGCCTATTTATACACGAAACGGTTTAACAACTAATACATATTCCAAAGGCGCTGTTGTGCTTAGTATGCTTAGAAATTTAATTGGCGATGAAAAATTCCGAAAGATGATGAACATATACATAAACCAAAATAAGTTTAAACCTGTTGTTACAAAAGATCTTGTTAATGCTCTTTATAATGCCATAGACGATCCGCTGCTTGATAAAATGCCTGCCAATATGGACTGGTTTTTTGATGAATGGATCTTTAAAGCGGGACAGCCGGAAATTAAAGCGGATTATTTGTATGATGAAACTACAAATGAGCTTACTATTAATGCTCTGCAGGTTCAAAAAATGGATTCATCATCAATTTTTAAAACCCCTTTTCCAATTGAAATTGTTACCGAAACCGGTACACAGAATTTAATGATGGAAACATCAAAAGAATTGAAATCATATAAGATTAAACTTAATGCTAAACCGCTGAATGTTAATTTCAATAAGGGTAATAAAGTTCTTTGTAAACTTTATTTTACCAAACCAATTAATGACTGGCTATGGCAGCTAAATAATTCTGCTGATGCTATTGACCGAACTACTGCTTTAAACGGTTTAAAGGATTTTTTAAATGTTGATAGTGTAATAGCGGATATTTTAAATACTGCCAGAAATGATAAGTTTTGGGGTGTAAGGTATGAAGCTGTTAAAGTACTTGCACTTTCAAACAGCAAGTTAGTTACAGAAAAATACCTTAAATATTATAGTGATGAACCCGACTCAAGAGTTCGAAGAGCTTTTTTGCAAAATCTAAACACAATGCTTAACAATAACCCGGAAGAGAAAAATAATTTAGATGCTTTGCAGTTATTTTTAACAAATGCTGCAAAATACGAAAAAAGCAGATATGCCGCTTCTGATGCAATTAATGCAATGGGGCAGATACTTGATAAAACTGAAATATATGATGCAGTAATTCCATTTATTGATACTGATTCACATGTTGATATAATTCGCAGAAATGTGTTAAGCTCATTGAAAGATTGCAAAGATCCAAGAGCAAAAGATATATTTATTAAATATGCTGTTTTCGGAAGTACAGCAAGAGTGCGCAATATTGCAATAAATGCTCTGGAAAATTATTTGGGTGATCCAAATATTATAAATTTGCTTAATAAAATGCTTACAGAAAACACCCGCAGCACCCAATATACAATATTACGCCTGCTGGAAAAGGCTAAAAGCCCGGCATCTAAGACTTACCTTGAAAAATTATATAACATCAGCAATGATGAAAGATTTAAAGAAAGGGTAGACACAGTAATTAAAAGCTTCTAATTTACATATATTTAAGCTATCCCATAGTCTTATTAGTATTCCTTGAAAATCTCTTAAAAAATCACGATATTTGTAGTCTTTCCACGAATATTTTTATTTAAACGGTAGTGGATTTTAACTAACGCTCCCGCAGGATATTATTTCCTTTGGGAGAATTTATTAACTTATTTAATTTTAACGGAGATTTTTAATAAACGATGACTTCACCAACAGATACACCTAATGCAAATGGCACGATTGAAGAAGTAAAACCGCCTGTTATCAAAACAAAAGATTTTGTAGCTAAAGATTACAGCGAAGAAGAATTTAAAAAATATATTGAGCTTTATGAAAAAACCTTTAACGTAATAAAGGAAAACGAGATTGCAAAAGGAAAAGTTGTTGCTATTTCAGGCAATGACATTTTAATTGATATCGGCTTCAAATCAGATGGACGCGTTTCCATTGATGAATTCCCCGACCCCGAAAATATTAAAATCGGCGATGAAGTTGAGATATTTGTAGAAAAGATTGAAGACCGTGAGGGTCAGCTTATTCTTTCACGCAAGCGTGCTGATATTATTCGCAACTGGGAAAAGATTACTCAGGCAAAAGAAAATGATACAGTTATTCAGGGTAAATGCGTCCGCAGAATCAAAGGCGGATTTGTTGTTGATCTTGGCGGAATAAATGCATTTCTTCCGGGCTCACAAATAGATACAAAACCTATTCGTGACTATGATGTTTATGTTAACAAAATGCTTGACTTTAAAATTCTGAAGATTAATCACCCTAACGAAAATATTATTGTTTCACATAAGGTTCTTATTGAAGAATCAATGTCAGAACAAAGAGAAAAGCTTTTAACAACACTGGAATCAGGGCAGGTAATGAGCGCAACTGTTAAGGCTATTACCGACTTTGGTGTATTTGTTGACCTTGGTGGTGTTGATGGACTTATCCATATTACCGATCTTTCATGGGGAAGGATAAATCATCCTTCAGATGTTGTACAGCTTGATGATACCATTGAAGTTAAGGTGCTTGAATATGATAAGGAGAAAAAGCGTGTTACTCTTGGTTTAAAACAGTTACAGCCGCATCCCTGGGAAAATATTGAAGAAAAACTTAAAATCGGTGATAAGGTTTCAGGCAAGGTTGTTTCAATTACTGATTACGGTGCATTTATTGAAATTGAAAAAGGCATTGAAGGTTTAATTCATATTTCAGAAATGTCTTGGACACAGCACATAACAAACCCAACTCAGGTTGTAGCAATGGGTCAAGTTGTTGAAGCTGTAGTATTAAGTCTAGATAAGGAAGAAAAGAAACTTTCTCTGGGAATTAAACAGCTTAAACCTAACCCATGGCAGTCACTGCTGGAACGCTTCCCTGTTAATTCTAAACATAAAGGCAAGGTTTGTAATATAACAAACTTTGGCGTTTTTGTTGAGTTGGAAGATGGCGTTGATGGTTTAATACATATTTCAGATCTTTCCTGGACAAAGAAGATTTTTAATATTGAAGATTTTGTAAAACTTGGCGATGAAATAGAAGTAGTTATACTTGGTATTGATGTTGAAAATCAGCGTATCGCACTTGGACACAAACAGCTTACGCCAAATCCCTGGGAAAAGCTTACAGATGAATTTAAAAATGGAACAGAAGTAAATTGTAAAATCATTAAAGCTATTGAAAAGGGAATTATTGTTGAGCTTCCTGCTGTTGTTGACGGGTTTATTCCTGCTTCACAGCTTTCAGTATCACAGGTTAAAAACTTTGCAGAAGTTTTTAAACCCGGTGAGGAGCTAATGGCTGAAGTAATTGAATTTGATAAGGAATCTAAAAAAATTGTGCTTTCTGCATTGGAATACCTGAAGGATAAAGATGAAAAGGAAGTTTCTGATTACATTGCTAAGTTCAAATTAAAAAAATTCACTTTGACAGATGTAATTGACAGGACTAAATCATCAAACACCAAAGAAGAGGTGGACTTTAAGATAGATGATGTAATTGAACCTGCTCAGAAATTACCGGAAACAAAAAAAGAGATAAATGATGAGGTAAACGCAGAAGTAATTGAAGAACCAAAAGATGTAATTACAGAAGAAAAAAATGAAGAATCTGCAAACCAATAAATATTTGCAGAAATATTGAACGGTTAATTAACAACAAAAGGCATTCTGAAAATTCAGGATGCCTTTTTGGTTTTAAACATATTGAATAATGAAAGATATTGAAAAGCTTAAAAAAGTAATGTTTGATGCTGCTGATGAAGCTTCAAATCTGCACATGGAATATTTTGAAAAAGATATTGCAATTAGCAGGAAACAGAACTATAGTGACCTTGTTACTGAAGTTGATAAAAAAGCTGAAGCAAAAATTGCTGAATTAATTTACTCTTCTTTCCCTGATCATAATATTCTTGGCGAAGAAGGCGATTACAGAAAAAAGGAATCTGATTATCTTTGGATTGTTGATCCCATTGACGGAACGGTGAATTATACTCATTCAATTCCAATATTCTGTGTATCAATTGGGCTTGAATATAAGGGAGAATTGATAATTGGAATTGTTCAATCTGCAGCAACCGGAGAAAAATTCTATGCCGAAAAGGGCAAGGGTGCTTTTTTAAACGGGAAACAGATTAAAGTAAGCAATATAGAATATTTAAAAGATAGCCTGCTTGTTACGGGTTTTCCCTATGGTGCAAAAGATAATTCTGACCACTGTATAGATCATTTTGTAAATTTTTTGAAACTTGGTTTGCCTATAAGAAGACTTGGTTCTGCTGCGCTTGCGGCAGATTTGAAGCTTTCTGGGAAGTTAATCTGAATGCCTGGGATGTTGCTGCAGGTTGCCTTATTTTAACCGAAGCAGGCGGAAGGGTCACAAATTTTAAAGGTGAGCCGTATTCCATTTACGGAAAGCAGATCCTCGCTTCAAACGGAAAAAGTTTACATAAGGAAATGATGGACGTATTAAGTACAGCTTATTTAAATGATTGATTGAATTGACTGTTTACTATTGGTGATCATAATATTGTTTTACATTTCCTTTTAGCAGAGTATTTTATTATAAAATGGATTAATATTAAATTAATAAACAAAGATATTTTAATACATTTTAATTAATATAAGGAGGAAATCAACATGATAGCCTTGATAATCTTTTTACTTGTAGTAGCAATTATCGTAAATCAGCTTAGAAAATCTGTTAACAACACTTCAACACAAAAACTGTTTTCTATAATCAGAAATGCTGCATTTATTGGAATTGCAGTTGCTTTAATCTTTTCCTGTATGGCGCAGGTTGGACCGGGTGAGGCAGGTGTACAGGTGCTCTTTGGTAGTGTGCAGGATGGTGTTTTAAAAAGCGGTCTGAATATTGTAAATCCATTGGTAAATGTTGAAACAATGGATATTAAAACGCAGGCTTATACTCTTAGCTCTATTACTGATGAAGGCGAGAGACATGGTGATGATGCCATTTCAACACTTTCAAGCGACGGGCTTTCTATTAAACTTGATGTTACTGTTTGGTACAGATTAAATGAAGCCGATGCACCTCAGGTTTTCAGAACTATAGGCACAGATTATGTTGAAAAGATTGTCAGACCTGCTGTTAGAACTGCTCTGCGTGATGTATCTGTTGGTTATACTGCAACTGATATCTATTCCGTTAAACGTGAAGATTTTGTTCGGGATGTAACTAAAAATTTAGAGGACGCATTCAGCGGACGGGGTATAATTCTTGAGAAGGTACTCTTTAGAAATGTTCAGCTTCCCGATAAAGTTCGTGAAGCTATTGATGAAAAAATTGCTTCTGAACAGCGCGCTCAGCAAATGGTATATGTACTGCAAAAGGAAAAACAGGAAGCTGAACGCAAACGGGTTGAAGCACAGGGAATTGCTGATTATAACAGGATTGTATCACAAAGTATAACAGAACAGGTGCTGCAGCTTAAGGGTATTGAAGCTACATTGGAGCTTGGGAAAAGCAGTAATTCTAAAATGGTAATTATGAACGGCAAAAATATGCCGCTTATCTTTGGACCATCAGGATTTTAATGTGAAAAATCAAATGTAAAAAATCAAAAGTGAAAAATCAAAAGTGAAACGCGATAATTAAATTATTAAGTATTAATAAAATATATGAAAGGTGTACCGCTAACTGTAGATCTTTATAAATATATCATAGATACATTTATAAATGAAGATGACATTCTAAAGCAGGTGGTGAAAGATACTGCTGAAATGAAACTGCCTTTAATTCAGGTTTCACCTGAAACAGGCAAGCTGCTTGGATTATTTATTAAAATGATTAATGCCAAAAATGTATTGGAAATAGGAACATTAACCGGATACAGTTCTATTTGGATGGCAAGAGCACTGCCCGATAACGGCAAGATAACAACTCTTGAATTTTCTGAAGCTCATGCAAAAGAAGCTTTAAAAAATTTTGAAAAGGCAGGATTAAAAAATAAAATTAATCTCATTTTAGGCAAAGCAATGGATACATTAGATAAATTATCTGAAAAAGATTTTGATCTGGTATTTATTGATGCAGATAAAGAGAACTGTGTTAATTATTTTAACAAAGTAATTCCAATGGTTCGTAAAGGCGGTTTAATTATTACCGATAATACTTTACGCAGGGGAGAAGTAATTGCACCAAACCCCGGACCCGGTACACAGGGAATAATTTCATACAATAAATTTGTATCAACCGATTGCAGGGTTGAATCAATTTTAATTCCGATTGATGACGGGATAACGTTAAGTTTTATAAAATAGCATATACCATAAACACGTTAGATATTATTTAATGAGTTGTTCCACCTGTATTTATTTGTTATATTTGTGTTTAATTTTCCCCAAAAATGCCAAAAATAACACAAATTAAAGCCCGTGAGATATTAGACTCACGCGGAAATCCCACAGTTGAAGTTGATGTAATTTTAAATGAAGGTACCTTAGGAAGAGCTGCCGTTCCTTCCGGTGCTTCAACAGGAACAAAGGAAGCTGTTGAACTTCGGGATGGTGACAAAAAACGTTACATGGGCAAAGGTGTACAAAAAGCTGTTGCCAATGTGAACGATATTATAATGAATTCCCTTATAGATATTGATCCTACTGATCAGCTTAAAGTAGATTCAATATTGCTGGAGCTAGATGGCACTAAGAATAAATCTAACCTTGGTGCAAACGCTGTGCTTGGTGTTTCACTTGCTGCTGCAAAAGCTTCCGCTGCATATTATAAACTTCCGCTATATAGATATATTGGAGGAACAAATGCAAAAACATTGCCTGTTCCTATGATGAATATTGTTAATGGCGGAAAGCATGCTGATAATAATCTGGATTTTCAGGAATTCATGATCATCCCAGCAGGTGCAAAATCATTCCGCGAAGCATTAAGAATGGGAACTGAAGTTTTTCACTCATTAAAAAATTATCTGCACAAAAAGAATTTAAGCACATCCGTTGGTGATGAAGGCGGCTTTGCCCCTGATTTAAAATCTAACGAAGAAGCTTTTGAAGTAATTCTTGCCGGAATTGAAAGTGCAGGTTATAAAGCAGGCAAAGATATTTATCTTGGTCTTGATGCTGCATCAAGCGAAATGTGGAACAAAGGTAAATATGATTTTTATAAATCCCACGTGCCTTCTAAATCTGCCGTAGAAATGGTTGAGCTTTACAAAAATCTGGTTAAAAACTTTCCGATAATTTCACTGGAAGATGCAATGGGCGAAGAAGATTGGGAAGGATGGAAACTTTTAACAAAGGAGTTAAGCTCTCAGGTTCAGCTTGTAGGTGATGATGTCTTTGTAACAAATAAAGAAATATTAAAAAAAGGAATTGATTCCGGAATTTGCAACTCAATACTTGTAAAAGTAAATCAAATTGGCTCACTTACCGAAACACTTGAAACAATTGAACTTGCAAAATCAAATGCTTATACAAATGTTATCAGTCATCGGAGCGGTGAAACTGAGGATGTTACAATTTCTGATATTGCAGTTGCAACAAATTCCGGGCAAATAAAAACAGGTTCACTTTCAAGAACAGACAGAACAGCAAAATATAACCAGCTTTTGCGTATTGAAGAAGAACTTGGTGATGATGCAGTTTTTCCGGGAAGATCTATTTTTAAAGGTCTGAATTAATTAATAATAAATTTCAAGTATTAGAAAGCATAAATGAAATCAACTGATTTTAAATTTTCCATACCCAAAACTCTTGTGGCTCAGCACCCAAAGCTTCCAAGGGATGAAGCTAAATTGCTTGTTGTAAACCGAAAAACAAAAGAACTTGAAAATAAAAAATTCAAGGATGTAATTGATTATATGGATGAAGGCGACTGTCTTGTGTTAAACGATTCAAAGGTATTTGCTGCAAAACTGTTTGGCACAAAAGAAAAAACCAACGCAAAAATTGAAGTTTTTCTTCTAAGACAGCTTAGCAAGGATGAAAATATTTGGGATGTACTTGTTGATCCTGCAAGAAAGGTAAGAATTGGCAACAGGATTTTTATCACAAAAAATCTTTACTGCGAAGTAATTGATAATACCACTTCCCGCGGAAGAATTGTCAGATTTAACTACCGCGGTGATTTTCAGAAATATATTGATAAATTAGGTAAAACACCGCTGCCGGAATATATTAAGCGCGAACCTACAGATGCCGACAGAGATAATTATCAATCAGTGTTTGCTGAAAATATAGGGTCAGTTGCAGCTTCTTCTGCAGGTCTGCATTTTTCTAAGGAATTATTAAGAAAGATTGAGAAAAAAGGTGTAAAGTTACTTCCGGTTACCCTGCATGTCGGACTCGGAAAATTCCGTTATGTTGAAGTTGAAGATTTAACTAAGCACAGAATGGATTCAGAGTATTTTGAAATTTCTGATTATACTGCAGATGAAGTAAACCGCGCAATTGAAAATAAGAAAAAAATAATTGCCACAGGTACATCAGTTGCAAGAGTGCTTGAAGCTAATACTACTGCCGGAAGGTTTATCCGTTCCGGTAAGGGATGGACCGATAAATTTATATTCCCTCCTCAAACATTAAAGGTTGTTGATAAATTCATAACAAATTTTCATAATCCGCAGTCAACTATGGTAATGCTTGTTTGTGCATTCAGCGATAAAGATTTGGTATTAAAAGCATATAAAAAAGCTGTTAAAGATAAATATCGTTTCTACAGCTATGGTGACTCAATGCTCTATATATAACATCTTTACATTTTACAATATGCCAATAATTTTATTATACCATTTTAAAACCCCGCTTTGTATCTTATGCGGGGTTTTTGTTGATAAGTAAATTTGTAATGAAAAGTTCTGTTTACGTAATTATAACAGCTGCAGGAAAAGGTTCAAGGTTTAAAAAAGATAAAAATAATAAACCTAAACAATTTTTAAACCTTAATGGAATTCCTGTAATTTTATATTCTCTTCTCAAATTTCAGAAACTTAAAGAAATTAAAGGTATTTATATTTCAGCAGAACCTGCTTACTTTAACTGCCTGCATTCTCTTGCTGCAAAGTATAAAATTTCAAAGCTAAAAGCACTTGTTGAAGGCGGAAAAACCAGATTTGATTCTGTTAGAAATACATTTAACCAAATAAATTGCAGCGGAAATGATATTATTCTAATTCACGATGCAGCCAGACCGAATATTTCTGCTGGGGAAATTAAAAAACTTATAAGTTATGCTTATAAAAACGGTGATGTTGTTTTTGGCTGTAAGGTAAGTGATACAGTTAAAAAAAGTAAAGGAAGTGTAGTTACAGAAACTATTCCCCGTGATAACCTTTGGCTAGTACAAACTCCGCAAGCATTTAGATATAACACTTTAAGCAAAGCTTATATTATTTCCGGCAGAAAGAACTATTTTACTGATGAATCATCTTTGGTTGAAAATGCCGGGTTTACTGTTAATATAATTGAAGGCAGCAGGTATAATATTAAAATTACAACCCAAGATGACTTTAAATTGCTCAGGAAGCTTTTGAAATAAATATTATTTATTCCGTATTTGCTGAATTTATTTTTTCTGCCATTATTATAAAAATAAAAAGGGACTTTTTTTCAAAAGTCCCTTTTTTAATTTTAGGAGTATCCTCCTATATTTAAAACATTATTTTACTAACATCATTTTCTTTACAGATGAGAACTCACCTGCATCAATCCTGTAGAAGTAAATACCGCTTGCCAGATTTGATGCTTTAAAATCAGCTGTATAAAATCCCGGCTGTCTTAATTCATTGTTAACAAGTGTTGCTACTTCTTTGCCCAATACATCATAAACTTTCAGTGTTACGTTCACAGCTTTTGGAACTGAGAACTTTATCTGTGTTGATGGATTGAACGGATTTGGATAATTCTGTGAAAGTGAATAATAGTTAGGTATTTCTATTGTCTGAATACCGCCAACTACTGTTTGATATGTAAGCTGTAAACACCATGCTTTAAGAATACCTGTATCTCCGCCTGCACCATCGTGAATCTGCAGGGTCCATGTGCCGTTTACCGGCTGACCGTTAATTGCACTTAGCGGTGAAGAAGGTTTAAATGTTCCGGTAAACGGAGCAG
>WBZR01003125.1_pt1 | contig 15640 bp, 22 predicted proteins | sample 5204231 | NCBI WGS metagenome assembly WBZR01 (sample SAMN12412403, study PRJNA552823) | activated sludge metagenome | isolation source: activated sludge from anammox sidestream of wastewater treatment plant... | place: USA: Virginia | collected 2017-08 | reverse complement strand
AAGGATTTGAGCGTAAGGCGAAGCGTGGCATTGAAATCACTGCCGTTCCCTATGTGTGTCCAGCTGGATTCTGGACGATTGGCTACGGCCATCTCTGCGATCCGAAGCACCCGCCGATGACCGAACCGGAAGCCGAGGTCTATCTGGCGCGCGATCTACAGACGGCGCTGGCGGCAACGCTGCGCTACTGCCCGGTGCTGGCCACCGAGCCGGAGGGGCGGCTCGCCGCCATCGTGGACTTTACGTTCAACCTCGGGGCAGGGCGATTGCAGACGTCGACCCTACGGAGGCGAGTTAACCAGAGGGACTGGCAGCAGGCGGTCAGTGAATTACGCCGATGGATATACGGTGGCGGTCGGCCACTGCCTGGTTTGATCACTCGGCGAAGCCACGAAGCCGCCCTGCTGTTGTCGCCCTGATGGTTATGTATCGGATGCATTGAAGTTCATATACAATGCGTACCGTGCATTTTGTGGACCTCTGCGCGTGGCGATCACCAGCATTTCACAGCTCATCAAAACTGCCCGTGATGGGCGCAGTCAGGCTGATTTCGCCCAGGAGTTGGGCGTTTCGCAGTCAATGCTTTGCCGGTACGAAAAGGGCGGTGCAAATCCCAAGGCTGAAGTGATCGAGCACTGTATGCGTCTCGTGCATTGGGGCGACCAGGAACGGGAACCATCGATTGACGAGCTGGCAAACAAGGTGCGCACCCAACTCGGGCGAGCCGATCAGGCACCTTTGCGGGTGGCATTGTCCAAGCTGATAGATGGGTTGGCTGCCGGATAGACATGGCTCGCGATATGAGCCACAACATCAACTAGGATGGAGGGTGAAATGACGACCCAATCACGCATCGAATGGACAGAGCAGACGTGGAACCCGACGACGGGCTGCACAAAGGTGTCTCCCGGTTGCAAGAACTGCTACGCGGAAGTCATGGCGAAACGGCTTCATGCAATGGGCGCTCAGGGGTACGACAACGAGTTCCAATTGACTCTCCACCAGCAGCGCCTTCGACAGCCGCTATCGCGTAAGCGACCAACAACATTCTTCGTGAACAGCATGAGCGACCTGTTCCATGAAGAAGTGCCCGACAGTTTTTTGGACAGCGTATTCGACACAATACGAGCAACACCCCAGCACACATACCAGGTCCTCACGAAGCGTGCCGATCGTCTACCGCGCTACTTCAAGCGACGTGCGTGCCCGGAAAACGTTTGGCTCGGAGTGTCCGTCGAGGATCGTAAGTATGGTGTGCCGCGCATCGGGCACCTTCGGACTGTGAAAGCACGAATCAGATTCCTCTCCGTAGAGCCGCTATTGGAAGACTTGGGGAGCATCGAACTCAGCGACATTCACTGGGTGATTGTAGGGGGAGAATCCGGGACCAAAGCGCGGCCTATGCGTGAAGAATGGATCTCCAAAGTGCAGGCGCAGGCGGAGGCAGCCGGCGCAGCGTTCTTCTTCAAACAGTGGGGAGGGTGGGGCGCGGATGGCGTCAGGCGGCACAAGAAAGCAAATGGCCGAGTCTTCCAAGGGCGCACCTGGGACGAGTTCCCGCCGGCTCTCGCGAATCATTTATAGCGAGCCCAAAATGTTCTCGGCGATCCTGGTCGCGAGGTCACAGGCCCTGCGCTTTGGATTCGAGGCCGCGAAATACAGGGCGAACAGCGGCGCACCGCTCGGGCCGCGTGAATCGCCGCCCTGGTACAGGATCTTTGGACCAGTCACGGCCGGGAATAGATTCCTCAATCGGTGCGACACGAAGTCCAGCATTTCCCTATGATCTGCGTTTCGCTCCTCCGCGTCCCCAGTGCTGAACATGTCCGGCTGCCGCTTCTGTCCGTAAAACACCCTCCTCCACTGCTCAGTTCCGAGCACACGCGTCAGCGCCGCTTCTTTTTCAGAATTGAGTGCATCAGCATCCTTGGCGGCCTGACGATATAGGCCGGCATATGGGAACAGGTACCAGACGTCGATCGCCTGCGTCTTTGCAATAGCTTGCAGAGTCGCCCACTCGACATGCATTCCATAGGGATCCAAAAACAGCACTGCTCGTTCACTCCGCCAAAGGTACTGCGAACACAGCTTCTTGAGCGCTGAATTGGCATCGCTCATGATCGCCTCGATATCCTTGTCAGGATACTCTGACTTCAACGCCGTTAGCGCGGCGATCTTTTTCGGCCGGAGCTCGATGAAGCAGTACTTATCGAACGAAGGAGTTGTCGCCAGTGCTCGACGAACTGAGCCGTCAACTACTGTCTTCCCGCCCTCTAATGTTATGTCGCACCTACCGGTGCCGGCGAACGCATCGATATAGATCGTAGTGAATCGCTGGTTGCTGAGGGCTGTCGTGAAGGCCCGAAGGTATTTCTCCAACGCCTCTAACTTGATGAGCGTCCAGTTGCCACCAAAAGAGTGCTGATCTCCCAATCGCCGGCTGCCGGAGCCTTCCATCTGAGTGCCGTATCCATCGTCGTTTTGCGCCCCCATCGCGATCGCTCCTGTCACGCGCCGCGGCGCAGTGCCGCGCCCCGAACAAAAGTCTAACAGCAGAATCTCCTGCCAGCCCCGTCAATATCAGGCAGGCGCCGCATAGCCTAGCGAGTCAGAGAGTCGCGGATCCACGCGTCAGGGATATCATCCGCGCCGGCCAACGCGATGCGCCGAATCATTTCCCGTGATGCTGCACTGAGCTTTGTCTTAAACCGGCAGCTTTCCGCCGCCCGGGCGCCCGCTACGATCATTGCTGAAGCGTAGAGGTAAAGCGTGTGAATCACGATTCTCGCGTCTGGTTTGTAGTCCGAGCCAGCCCGTGAGAAGTACGCGGAGGCCAGATCTGTCGCCTTCTGGAAGACCTCTTTAAATAGCTGCGCGTCAGCGCAGAAAAGCGCGACCCCGGGCCGCTTGAAGTCGACCGCGAGCGTGTCGGTGTATATCGACGGGATCTCGCCAGTCACAAGCCACCCGATGTTTACACCGGCACTCCCAATGCGAGCGATGTGATCAGCGCCAGGTGACGCGGCGTTGGCGACGTACTTCTGCAGGGTTCGATAGGGAATCCCGGTTTGCTCGGTGAATTCCTTGAGGCTATGGCCACGCCACGCAACGAAAGCCCGGAGGCGGCCGCCGAGACTCGAAACATCGACGGCTTCTGAAAACAGCACCCCTTCAGGCTTTGATTCTTGAAATCGTCCCATAACAGACGTATTCTGGTTCCTCGGACACCAATCGGGAGTCAGTTTGGCATGATCACACCGTCTACGCATCTCAAGCCCGGCCCGACGCTATACCGAGAGGTCAGGGCTGCTTTCGTCCGCCAAGGAACTGCGCTCGCTACTTTCTGCGGCCAAAACGACATCCTGAAACAGCATGCACGCGCCTGCCTGCTCGGCGAACGACGCGGACCTCGAGCTGAGCAGATCATCCAAACCATCTGCCTTGCTGCGTTCTCCGGTCACTAGGCATGACGCAGTTGCTGACGACCAGGGAGTTCGCTGAGCTGCTCGGGATATCCCGAAAGAGCGCCCATCGCGCCCTCGCAAAATGCCTTCGAGGGGGCGCATACAAGGATCGCCAGCTGGAAGTTCAATGCCGCGCTGGCGCACGCGGTAGCGGTGGCAAAGCGTACCTGGTCGACCGGAATTCCATCCCGGATAAGTGGATCACGCGGAACCTCACGGCCGCAGCAGAGCGGCCGCTCGACGCGCCCCACACGGCCTGCGAACGCTTGCCTTCACCACCTTTCGCTCCTCGGCGTGCACCGTCTTCGGCAGAGCTGCAGTGGAAGTGCAAGCTCATCGAGCGAATCGTTACCTCGACGGCACCGCGAACGGCAGAACGCCGCCAACTCATACACCAGCTCGCAAAGATCGAGCGATACCCGGAGGGTTCGAGGCGCGGACAACTTATCGGACGCTCCACCTTGTATGCATGGATGCGTGCATACGAGCGGGGCGGCTTGGTCGCGCTGGGGCGCCGGCAACGTACAGACACACGCAAACAGCGCGTAACACTCGCACGCGGACTCGACACGTTGCTCGCTCAGCTCGGCGTATCCGAACAGGAGCACCGCGCGCTTGCTGACGAGGTCATTAAATTCATTCAATCGCAGTGGGCGAAGGGGGTGCCGAGCTGGACCGCTATCCAGCATAACGCGGTAGGCCTCATCAAGCCAAAGCTGCGACAGCTCGGCTGCACCCTCCCCGACCCACAGCTCAACAAACTCTGTCGGCTACCACGCAACCTGATTGAGTCGCGCAGGCGATTCCGTGCTGTAGCGATCTATCGCACGGACGCCGCTCGTAGCGCGGCAATTCAGATGCCGCGCATTTCACGCGACCGCTCGCATCTAAAGCCGATGGAGTGGGTTGCGGGCGACGTGCATCCATGCGACATAGTATTCACCCGGGCAGATGGGTCACAGTGCACGCCGAAAGCCGTTGTCTGGAAGGATCTAGCGACGAATCGACTTTTCGCACGCTTCTTCATTCTGGAGCCCGGGCGCGGCATTCGCCGCGAGCACGTGATCGAATCATTCGCGGAGATGTGCGCCGATCCGAGCTGGGGTGTTCCAACAAACCTCTATATCGACAATGGCAAGGAGTACGCCTGGTCGGACATGGCCAACGACCTACTCCGCCTCAAGCATCGAATCAATGTGCGCTTCGGCGGCGATATCACCGAGGCGGGAATTCGAAGGGCGCGTCCTTACAACCCTCAGGCAAAGATCATCGAAACCGCGTTCGCCACACTCGAAGGGTCATTCGTGAGTCAGCTGCGCGGCTTCATTGGCGGGAATCGGATGCGCAAGAAGGTCGAGAATCAGGGGAAGCCGCCGGTTTCTCATGGTGCCGATCTGGATGCCCTGATCAAGTCGTTCAACGTGGCACTCGATGCGTACCACTCCAAGCCGCAGAGCCGCAATAGCCATCTCGCCGGGCGCTCCCCGAATGAAGCATTCCAGGCGCACATCGACGCGGGGTGGAAGAGCGTCACGCTCGATCCGCTCGAACTCGAACTCGCCTTCTCCACTTCCGAAACGCGCGCGGTGCGCGAAAGCGGAAAGTTCTCTTATGGTTCGCGTATCTACCGTCACGACGCGCTCGCCAAGCTTGCCGGCGTCGGACGCATCATCGTCCGCGAACCCATGTATGGCGACCGCGCGCGGCTGTACCTCTTCGATGTGGATGAGAACTTCATCGGCCTGGCGGAGCCAGAAATCGCCTTTCCTTTCGGCGACCACGCGGGCGCCGGCGAACAGCAGCGGCGCGCCGCCGTGTTCCGGAAGGAGATCGCCGAGTTGGAGTCGCAGTGTGACGTATCGATGGATTTGGAGGACACGATGCGCCGCGCCGCTGAGGCCTATGGGCCGGCCCCGCAGGCGCAATCGAGCAAGGTCATCTCCATCGACCCGCAGCTCAGGCGCGCGGCGGCCGAGGCCAGCGAACAGTTACCACCCGAGTCGATCGATGAGGCCGAACGGTTGCAGCGGCGCCAGTATGCCGAGATGGAAAAGCTCGCCAGCATGATTCGAAGCGGCACAGAAGATTGAGACCACCAGTCGCTGGCAGGCGACTGGTGGTCGGCGTGACCGGAGCGCAAATCCGGTTTGACACTACAGGAGAAACACCGATGACTGACGAACCAGCCGTAATCAATATAGCGGACCATAAGCGCGTCGCCAAGGACGGTTTCGCTCTCACCCCGACTGCCCGCAGCATCCATGCAGTCCTGCACACATGCCGCCATGCGCGCGTTCTCGGACTGATCTTGGGCGAACCTGGAGTGGGCAAGACAGAGGCCGCGTTGGCTTACTCGGAATCGGATGCCGCGGTCTTTTACATCAAGATCACGAAGGCGATCACTTGCGTGCGCGACGTGTTGAAGGCGTTATGCGAGCAGCTGGACATATACGTCGACAAGAGCACCGGCGATCGCGACCGGTTCATCACGATCGCGCGCGCCTTGCGCGACCAACGTGACTGGCCCCACTCTCCACCGCTCCTTGTGATCGACGAAGCGCAGAATCTCGACAACGATGCGCTGGAACTGATCCGCGATCTCTTTGACGACAGCCGGTGCGGCATCGTGATGATCGCGAATCCCCACCTGACCTCCCGGTGGATAAAGCCCGCGGATAAGCGGCGGCTCTACCACTTCCAGCAACTCCAGGGGCGGATCGCAAAGCAGATGATGATCGAGCGGCCGCTCCCAGAAGACATCGAGGCTATCTGCGACTGTCACGGCATCACCGCGAAGGACGCCAGAGCGAGGCTGGTCAAGGCCGCTCGTCACAGCCTTGGACAGCTCCATAACATCGAAAAACTCATCCGGGTCGCGAGGAGCATTGCGCCCGCCGGCTCGGCGCTGACATCGGCTCACGTCGAGCATGCGGCATTGACGCTGGGGGTGTGAGATGAGCAAGAAGATAGATGCTGGTGAGTCTGGCCTGACCGCTCCCGAATCCGAAGCGCTGATGCTGGATATCGCGCAAACGATGAAAGATGCTCGCCGCCCACTTCTTCGGCAGCCAACGCCGATGGCATACGCGCGGCTGGTCGAGCGGCTCTGCATCATCGGCCAGCAGCTCGAGGCGTTTCTCGGCGGCAACGAAGGCGGGACCGTCTCACTGGACGATCCCGCGTCCTATGGGTCCAGATGGCGCAGCTGGCGCGCGAGGAGCAGGACTTGATGCGCGCCGAGGTTGAAGCGGAGCAGCGGCGAACTGCGGAGAAGGCTCGCCGCGATCCAATGTACGCGCGTCTTTGTGACGATATCGCAGATATGATCGCTGCGCTGGCCAAGATCGACCATCCATCTGCAGCTCAGCCCGCGAGCGCGGAGCCGGTGCTCGGCCGCCTCGAGCTCCTCGCCGGCAGCCTCCGCGAGCGGCGCGCGCCGATCTTCACGTCGTCCGCATGAAGAGTCGTTCACCGCAACCGTCCACCTCTCAACCAGGAGCATGAACATGACTGATCCACTGGACACCGCAAATGACCTATCCGAACTCGCCGGGCAGCTCAACAGCACTCTGCTGACGCTCGACAGGGCTTTCTATAACGCCGATTACGAACCGGTATCCGATGAAGCGGCGCTGCAGCACTATCGGACCGTTGTGCATTCGGCAGCGGCGCAAACGGCCAGCCTGGCCGCGATGGCGGAAGAGCTGGCGTGTGCCATCGACCGGCACAGTGCGTGGAGTAGGGGGACGGCGCTCCTGGCAATCGTTGCCACCGCTCAGCATTTCGGCACGCAACCCGAGTCTGCCCCGGATGCAGACGTTGCCTCACAGAGGCTCTACGAGCTTGTCCAGGACGCGATGTTTCAGCATGAGCCGCCCGCCCACTTGCGGCCGGCGCATCGGAAGTTATACGAGGAGCTGCGCGGCATCTTTGGTTGCAGCCATGAGCAGGTAATTGCGCGGGCGGCCGCCGTCTGCCCGCGTATTCGTCGCGCGCACGAGCTCCTGGCTTCATTCGACGCGCAACAGGCCGCTGTCGGCTAGCCATGATCCCCGACGCAGGCCGCATTGCGGCCCTCTGCCGGCGCATCGACCAGGCGCTGCAGCGCTCCCGGCCGGTCATCGACCCCGCCCGGGACCGCACCATTCAGGAAGCCCGGCGCATGCGCCGGGCGGGGGCAACCTTGGCCGTGATCGCCCGGAAATTCGGGGTCAGCACGGCGCTAGCGTCCAGGTGGTGCCGGAACATCGCTTCTGGACCGCTTCCACGGGGTGTGGAAGACGTTTTTCCACGGGGAGCCAGGGGTCGGGCAGCCTCCCCCTTTGGGGGCGCGCCAAAGCCGGCTCGTTCGGGCTTACAACAGACGGGCGCCGCGGGCACGCTTGTCGGACCCGACTCCGGACGCGATGGGCCGCCGCCATGATGGACATCACCGCCAAGCGGTTGGCCGTGATCGGAGGGCCACAGAAGCGCCGGCCGAAGACGAGGTACCGCGTCCTGGTCGCCGATCCGCCGTGGCGGTTCAGCGACCGGCTGCCCGGCAATGGGCGAGGCGCCGCGAAGCATTACCGGTGTCTGTCGCTCAGCGCGATCATGCGACACCCTCTGCCGCCCCTGGCCGATGACTGCGTGCTATTCCTCTGGCGCGTCTCAGCGATGGTCGAGGAAGCCTACGAGGTCTGCCGCGCGTGGGGATTCATGCCGAAGTCGGAGATCGTTTGGGACAAGATCACGGCCAGCGGGAAGACTCACTTCGGGATGGGACACATCGTCCGCGCCGCCCATGAGACGGCGGTCATCGCAATCCGCGGTCGCCCGCAGCGTCTCCACGCCGCGCAGCGCAGCCGTTTCGAAGCATCGGCGCCACGCAGCGCCGGCAAGGTCATCCACTCAGCGAAGCCCGATGAGTTCTTCGCGATCGTCGCCAGGCTTTACGCTGGCCCTCGCGTAAGTATCTTCGAGCGCCGGCACCGCAAGGGATTCGATTGCATTGGCGATAACGGCATCATCCAGCCAGTGCGCGGGGCTCGCGATCACGACCGCCCACAGATACCTGAGCGCCGCCGACATCATCGGCGAGCTGCATACGATGGGCGCTGAGTCCGGATTGTCGCAAACCGATAAGCCCGCCTAGACCACACGAGGAGGCGCACATGGATCTCCACCAGTTACTTCGCAATCCGATAGGCCGGCGCGCGAGCGCACCGACCGCGGCACCGAATAGCGAGGCCACCGTCATGGATCTGAGATCACTGCCGATTGAGCCCTGTCCGGAGGCCGTCCAATGGCTCGCCGAGCATCGCCTCGGCCGCATCCCGAAGATCTGGCGGGACCGCCACCTCAAGGAGTTCATCGATGAGCGGCTGACGAGGATGCCCTTCTATGCCCTTGCGGCGCTGTGTGTCGAGGTCTTCGGCAAGGAGCGCGCGCCCGGAAAGTCGACGCTCCATCGCTACTACCGGATAAAGTGGCGCATGCGGCCCGACCGCTTGCAGCCGCGGACGCCGCAATGACGCCCGCTCAGCTGGCGCTCCTGCGCGTGGCGAAGCAACAGCTCGCGATGAGCGAGGAGGATTACCGCGCCCTGCTGCGTCAGTACGGGCACGTCGAATCCGCCAAGGACCTGAGCCGCGAGGGCTTCGATGCCGTGATGGAAGAGTTCAGTCGCAAGGGGTTCGAGAGCACGTCGCGCCGCCAGGCCTTGGGTCGGCTGGGATTCATGATGGCAAGCGAGGGCCAGCGCGCGCATATCCTCAAGTGCTGGGGCCTCGTCACGGACGGTTTAGGCACGCCGCAAACGCTCAATAAATGGCTCTCGAATCGCTTCGATGTCACCGCCCTGCGGTTCCTGGACCCCACCAAAGCCCGCCAGGTCATCGCGGCACTTCATAGCTGGTGCGCAAAGCGCGGAATTGATATACCGCGCGCTGGCGACTGATCGCGCGGAGTGGATGCGGTCGGCAGGCGGTCGAGAGCATCGGCTGCCGGGCGGCGCACCATGCATCGCTCAACCGGGTCCCCTCACCCTGCCGAGAGCCCTCCCGCCTGGCGCCCATTCCACGTCGCCTCCCTCCAGAACGGCCCGGAGCCCCGGCGCCGGAGCTTTGGTGTCCGGAGCTGAAACGCCATATTGGTGCCGAGCCCACACGAGCGCACTCACGGCGTGGATCACGACGAGTTCTCTCTGCTGCCTCACAACGCGCGGATGGTCATGGATGCGATTGGACCGGAGGCCGCATTGCGACTGATCGAGGTGTTCGGCGGCGCGCGCATCTACGTGCCGGTGATGGGCGAGCCCATCGAGCACAGTCCGCTCTTCCCCATCCTTGGTGCGGACGCGCTGACGGCACTCGTGAATGCGTGTTCCGGCGATCAATTCATTCTCCCGCGCTGCGAGCGTTACATGCGCGCGCAACGAAACGCCGAGATCTGCCGTCGTCATCGAGCCGGCGAGCGCGCATGGGTTCTGGCCGTGGAGTTCAAGCTCACGGAGTCGACGATATGGGAGATCTGTCGACGAGGGGCGGCTGCCGACGCGGATGCATCGGCACACACAATGAACAGGGCAAATGAAAGAGGATCGAACTATGGCAACCCGAACCCGAGCAAAGGCCGCTGAGGAAGACCGTCCCGGCGCGGCGGCAATAATCGATGCGCTGCGCAAGCAGTCCGAGTTGCGCCAGTCTCTGAGCGATCTGCGCAGTGAGAACGAGCGCGCGGCGCTGGCCCGTGAGGCGGCTCACCGCGCATACCAGGACGCTGCCCGGCAGCTGCAGGAAGGCAGGCAGCGGCTGGAGCAGGCGACCGAGCGCTTCAACGCGAGAGCCGGCGGCGAGCCATCGCCCGCGCAGCAGCGGGACATCACCGATCTGGAAGCGATCGTGGCCAAGCTCCGCTCGGACGCCGACGCAGCGGAGCAGCGTGCGCACTCCCTGGCGGAGCAGATCGCGGCCATCGAGCGCAGTCTCCTGGAGGCGGCGCCCGCCTGCGGCCTCGCGCACATCGAAGCGCATGCTGCGGCGATGCGTCAGGCGCAGGCGGAGATCGAAAGGATTGCCGCCGCGGTCGAACGTGCGCCGCTCACCGCCGAGCGCGAGGCCGAGCTCCACCGGGACGTCGAGCAGCTCAACGCTCGGCGCGAGGACCTGCGTGCTGCAGCCGCGATGGGTGAGAATACGGCCGAGCAGATCGAGGAGACCAATGCCGCGCTCGCGAAGGCCGAGACGGCGCTGCAGACGCTGTGGACGGATGCGGCGAATGCGGAGGAAGCGGCTGCCGGACTTCAGCGCCGCCTGGCGCAGGCGGAAGCCACGCTCGAGCAGCTCGCGTCGCTCAGTCCCGCACTGTGTCATGCGTACTTGGCGACTTTCGTTGACCATGAGCGCGTGCGGTATCTCGAATGCGCGGCCGGCCTCATCCGCAGCGCTCTGCGTCTGGTCGGCATTCAGGGCGCCCTGCAGCGCTATGCCGCCGCCGGCGATCTCAGCAAGCTGTTTCCCCACGGGTACAACGGGCTTGCGATCCCGACGCTCTGGGACACCTCAGGCGTCGACTTGCCGATTGCACGCGAGCGCGATGGCTTCCTCTTCTCCATCGAGAAGGCGGAGATCTACGGCGACTTCAGCGCGCGCAGTCTCGTGGATGATGTGCTCGACGCGCTGCGGCCGATCCTTGCCGGCACGCCGTCCGAGTTGGCGGCACGACGTTAGGCTTGCACCTGATGGCTGTCGGCATGGTGCGTTCGTTCGGCCGGAGAACATCGTCGCCGGCTCCCCGGCATGGCCGCTCACAGCGCCGTCATGCCGCTTCCGGCGCACTCGACGCCCAGCCATCAGGCTTTTCCCCACGCGGCGTGTGTCGCCCCCATAGGTTGCGAGGAATGCGACTGATGGCTGCAGTGCATATCAGGACGCGCGGTACGGGCCCGCAGCCGCGCCCGCGCGTCAGGATTGCATGCAGTCATCAGTCCATCTTCTGGCGCCGCGCCGGATTTCGATTGCGCCAACGAGCGGCGCTGCGTGCAACAACCCAAAGCAGGTGCCTCCTCTTCACACTTGCTTCGGGCATGACCGCCGGCATCGGTCGTTGCCGCCGCGTCGCTCGCTGGCCTCTATCAGACGGTCGTGCGGGGTATGACGCCCTTGGCACGCGCTTCGATACACAGAGCAGAGGAGCGACATCATGAGAGAAGGCACCAAAATAAAGCTCGGCGAAAAGACGATCACCGTCTTCGAGCTGACGGTCGAGGATTGCCGGCGTTGGATCGCGGAGTCCGCCGAGCAATACGCCGAAGCGGACCTCGTTCGTGCCGCATTGCTGGAGGGCATCAGCCTCTACGACATCGCGCGCATGACCGATCTGTCGCTCGAGGACATGGATCGGCTGACACCCTCGCAGCTCCAGGAGATCGCGGAGCATTGCCGCAAGGTGAACGGCGTTTTTTTCGGGATGTGCAGTCGCGCGAGTCAGCTGGCCGATCAGCTCGGCCGGCCGGAGAAGCATTGACCCGCGGGATCGCGTTCCTGGTGGAGCGCGGTCATTCCAACGTGCTGCGATATCCGATGGCGCTGTTCGTTGACTTGCTGAGCCACTACCAGGGCGAGAGCGATGGCCAATGACCTAACCTTTGGCATAACTATCTCTGCGGACGGCAGGGGCGTTCGTCCTGGCGTGGAGGCGGCGCGGCGGGTGCTGACGGCGCTCAAGCGTGAGGTCGGCGCGGTCGGCACGGGATTCCAGAGCGCGGCGGCGCAATCGGAAGGCGCTTCTCGGCGCATTGCACAGGGCACCGGCGCCATCGGCGCGCAGCTTCGCCAGCTTCAGACGCTCGCCGCAACCGTGCTCGGCGCGGCGCTGGGCGGCGCGACGGTCCGCTCCCTGCTGCAGGTGGCCGACGGCTACAAGTCCATCCAGGCGCGCCTGCAGCTGGCCACCGGCAGCGCGCAGGCGTTTGCACGAGCGCAGGCCGATGTCACCCGCATTTCATCGTCCACGCTGACCTCTCTCACCGACGTGGCGCGGCTGTATGCCCGGCTGGCGGATTCTCTGGGCAGAGCGGGAGCCTCGCAGCGTCAGATCGCGGACATCACGGAGGCCGTCGGCCTGGCACTGAAGGTGTCCGGCGCATCTGCCGTGGAAGCGGCCTCCGCGACGCTGCAGCTCTCGCAAGCCTTCGCGAGCGGGGTTCTGCGCGGTGAGGAGTTCAACGCGGTCAGTGAGGCTGCCCCGCGCATCATGCGCGCGCTGGCCGACAGCCTTGGTGTCAACGTCGGCCAGCTTCGGGCGATGGCGGAGGCCGGCGAGCTGACCGGCGAGGCCGTCGGCACGGCGCTGGTCGGCGCGCTGGCTCAGCTGCGCCGCGAGGCGGCGGCAATTCCCCCAACGGTCGGCGGCGCATTCCAGGTACTCCGCAACAGCGTCGTGGCTGCGGTCGGCGAACTCGACAAGTCCACGGGCATCACCAACGGACTGGCCGCGGCCATGCTCAGCGCGGCAGAGAACGTCAAGGCGCTCGCCACGGCGATCACTGGCACACTCGTGACCGCGCTCGCGACCCTGGCAGTGCGTGGCGCGGGGACGCTGGGCGCCGCCGGCATTGCGGGCCTGGTGGGCCGCGTGGCCACCGCGTTCACCGGCCCGGCCGGCATCATCGCGGCCATCGGCTTGGCGACGACCGCCTTCCTCACTTTCAGCCAGAAGGGGACGACGGCGCTCCAGGAGCTCATCGACAAGCAGCGCGATCTCGCCAGGCTGCAGGGAGAAACGGCGACGAGCGCCGCGAACATCGACCCGCAGCGCGAAGAAGTGTTGCGGCTCATCGAGGAGCGCAAGGCTCTCGTTGCCGAGATACGAGAGCTGGAGAAGCGGGCAAGCGATCCGTTCGGGGGACTCACCCCGACCAACTTCACGACCTCTGAGGACATCGAGGCTCGCAAGAGGGCGCTTCAGGAAGAACTGGAGATCAAGCGTGAGGACCTGAGGATCGGCGATCAGATCATCGCGCAGAAGGCGCTGGAGATCGTCGCGTCGGAAGACCAGGCCGATGCGAGAGCGACGATCACGGCGGCGACCGACAAGCAAAAGGAAGCCGTGCTGTCGCTGATATCGGCCCTGGAGAAGGAGACATCGACTTTTGGTCTGACCGAGCGCGAGGTCGCGCAGTACGAGGCGGCGCTGAATCGCGCCACGGCCGCGCAGCGCGCGTTGATCGACGGTTTCTTCGATCTGCGCGATGCGCAGAATGCGCTGAAGGAGTCGCGGGAGAAAGCGAAGGAGGTTGAGGAGTCGTTCCAGAAGGCGCGGGAGGAGATCGCATCGGGGGCACCTGGCGGGCCACGTCTGGCCGATCCGCTGAAGGAGAAATCTGTCTTAGACGTGGCGCGGGCACTCGATGAGGCGCGTGCGGCGGCATCCAAGGGCAACGACGAGGAAGCGCTCAGAAAGGCGGAGGCGGCGCGCGACATCATCAAGGAGTTGAGCGAGGCGGGCACCGCATCGAAGTTCTTCCTGAATGACCTGCTCGGTCAGGCGGAGCAGATCGCCACCGGGGTCACGGAGCAAACCACCACCGATCAGGAACAGAAGATCGCCGAGCTGCAGGAACGGCTGCGTTCTCTCAAGGAGGACGCGAATATCTCAATCGGCCTGGATACTTCAAAGCTACAAGGCGATCTCGATGGCGTTCATGAGATTCTGGCGAAGAGGCAGGCAAATGTTCCGGTCGGGCTTGATGCGGCGCAGGCGGTGCCGCAACTCACGGCATTGCATAGCGCTCTCCAGGCAGAGGCCAATCGAAGGCCCATACATTTTCCAAGCATCATCGACCCGCCGAAAGGCGGGGGCGGCGAGCAAGGGGGGCAAGAGAGCGCGCCCCAAAAAGCGCATGGCGGTTTAATTGACGGTCCGGGCAGCGAGACGAGCGACAGCATCCTGGCCTGGCTGTCGCGCGGTGAGTTCGTGTTGCGTGCCGCCGCGGTCCGGAAATATGGACTCAGCCTGGTGAGTCGAATGAATGCCCTGAACTTGCCGCCGGATGCGCTGCCGCGGCTCGCCGTCGGCGGGCTGGTGGTACCCGATATCCCATCGCTCCAAGGTGCTGCCAGCTCCACGGGTAGCCAGGGCCGGATGGCGAATGTCTATCTGCAACTCGACGGGAGGACGGCTGGGCCGATGCTGGCTAAAGAGGAAGTATTACGTTGGGTCCGGGATATGTTTGCGGTCATGGCACTGAAGCATGGCGACAGATGAGTAGGCTCACGGTGATCAAGGTCAGATCGCGCCGGCATTCTTTCGGTTGCTATACTCAATCGGAGGGAGCGGCGAAGGCAATTGAGCAGCTATGGGACAACGCGATCGAATTTGCTGACATGATCGCAACGGTGCAGATGCAACACGACATGGCGCACTCGCCACAACGTGATAGGAATGCGTGTCGCGCTGCGTTCGCGAGCATGAAGGTGGAAGGGCCGGCCAGGTGAGACTGAGCAAGACGATCCGCGATGCAATGGCGATACTCGGGCAGGAGCCTTTGCCGCCTGACGCGGAAGCTCGCCTTGCGGCGCTGGAGAAGCGCGCCAACAAGGAGGAGCGGCATCTGTTCGCGGACATCTGGGAAGGCTACTTCGTGGCCTCCACAAAGCAGCAGGCGCACTAGCGGCGATGGCCGGCACTTTCGTCTCAATCGACTACGACGATCACGAAGTCGAGAGTTTTCTTCGACGCATCGTGGAAGCTGGCGCGCGGCCGCGCAATGCGCTGGACGAGATTGGAGTCGAGCTGAGTCAGCGTTGGGGCGAGCCCCGGTTTCTCAGCCAGGCCGGCCCGGACGGGGCGCCGTGGGCGCCGCTGTCCGCTGATTACGCCGCCTGGAAGAAGGCAGAGACGGCGAGCGACCTCCTCCTCGTCTTGCACGGTCATCTGATGGACAGCATCGCGCACCAGACCAGCGACCGCTCAGTCCGGATTGGCACCAACAGGGTTTACGGCGCGACACATCAATTCGGCGCCGCCAAGGGGAGCTTCGGCACCGACAAGCATGGTCGCCCAATCCCGTGGGGTGACATCCCCGCCCGCCCTTTCCTTGGCGTCTCAGAGGCGGACAAAGAGGAGATCGTGGAGATCCTCGAGGAGCACATTACCCGGGCGTTACGGTCGCCTTAGCGCCTCCGGAAAGTCGT
>WBZR01002718.1_pt1 | contig 15641 bp, 20 predicted proteins | sample 5204231 | NCBI WGS metagenome assembly WBZR01 (sample SAMN12412403, study PRJNA552823) | activated sludge metagenome | isolation source: activated sludge from anammox sidestream of wastewater treatment plant... | place: USA: Virginia | collected 2017-08 | reverse complement strand
GCTGCCAGGCGACAGGTTAATGGCCGCGGAGAACCGTTCATCCGAAAAGCGGACGATCAGGTTTAAGTTTGAATTGGTTTCGACCGTCCGGAATGGCCGATTATGCGGATCGCTCGATTATGTGGAGTAAGCGGGCGGGATGCGCGCCAGACATAGACAAGCCTTGGCCGGCGCGCATTTCATCCTCCACATAATCACAGCGTTCTCAGGAAGTCGATCAACGAGTCAGGCGCCCGGTAGCGCCTGATCCTAGCCTCCGGTTCCTGGAGCCTGGCCAGGGCGCGTTCCTTCATGCCCAGATCGGCCTCGATGTAGTGATGCGTGGTAGCTGGACTCTCGTGGCCGAGCCAGAGCGCGATCACGCTGATATCGACGCCGGCCTGCAGCAGATGCATCGCCGTGGTGTGGCGGATCGTGTGGGGCGAGACAGGCCGCTTTGCCAGCTCCGGATGGGCGCTGGCCGCGGTTTGCACCGCAAACGCCAGGCGCTTTGCCACGTTCGAGCGCGTCATCGCCTGGCCATTGCTGTTCGGCAGCAACGGGGACGCCGTGTTCAGTTGCGGATTCAGCCGCAGCCAGGCCCGAATCGCCTTGAGGGTCGAGCGCCACAGCGGCACGCTGCGCTGCTTGCGGCCCTTGCCGTGCAGATGGACGCAGGCCGCGCCCTCATCGAGTACCACGTCGCCAACCTTGACCCCGACGATCTCCGACACGCGCGCCCCGGTGTTGTAGAGCAGCAGAAACAAGGCGTGATCGCGCCGGCCCATCCAGGACTTGCCCGGTGTGCCGATTACCGCCAGCATTTCCTCGCGGGAGAGGTAGCCGAACATGGGGCGCTCGAAGCGCTTCGCCGGAACGCCCAGCGCCCGCTCGATCGCCTGCAGCGAGGACACATCCCGGTGGGCGGCGAACTTCAGGAACGAACGCAGCGCCGCCAGGCGCACGTTGCGGCTGCGCACGGAATTGTGCCGCTGGCGCTCCAGATGGTCGAGGAAGGCCATGAGCAACTCCGGCGTGATGTCGGCCAGCGCCATCGCCGCCGGCGACCTGCCCAGGCGCGACTGCGCAAAGCCGAGAAACAGCACGAAGGCATCGCGGTAGGCGGCGATGGTCTGCGGACTGAGCGCCCGCTGCCGGGGCAGGTGCTCGCCGAAGTAGGCCTGCACGAGGGCGGCGAAGGACGGTGGCGCCTTGGGTTGCCGGGCTTTACGCATCGTCGTCTCCCGGCACGTTGGCGAAACACTCGAACTTGCCCCCGGCGAGCGCCATCAATTCGGGCACGGCCGTGAGATACCAGTACGTGTAGCAGATCTCGGCGTGGCCCAGATAGGTCGACAGCGCCAGCATCATCTGATCGACGTCGGTGCCCTCGGCATGCCAGCGCATCACGCGTCGGACGGCAAAGGTATGGCGCAGGTCATGCAGGCGCGGCGCCTCGTGGGCGCCGCGATTGACCCAGCCCAAGCGGTCGCGCAGTCCGTTGAAGACCCGGTGCGCCTGTCGTTCTCCGAGCGGCAGTCCCAGCCGCCGGCCGCGGCTGCCGATGAAGAACGGGGTGGCGGCCGTTGTCGGGACATGGCGGGCGCGGACACGGCGGTAGCGGGCCAGTGCCTCGATGGTGCTCGGGTGTAGGGGCAACTGGCGCGACTTGGCGAACTTGGTCTGTCGTACGGTCAGCAACCCGCCCTTCAGATCGACGTCGGCATCGCGCAGGCGAATGGCCTCCGAGACGCGCAGGCCGCAGGAAGCCATCAGGCCGAACAGCGTCTCGTAGGTTGCCGGGCGCAGGCTGCCGCGCGGCCCGAGGCTGCGCGCCGCCGCCAGCAATCCGACGATCTCCACCTCATGGTAGATGTGCGGCGCCACACGCGCGGGCTCGGGGCCGAAGACCGACTCGTCCGGCACCTCAGTGTCCGGCTCGAACTGTTTCAGGTAGCGGATGAAGTGCCGCAGCTTCGACAGACGGCGCGCCCAGGTTCCCGGCGAACCCTGGCCGCCCTTGCCCTGGCGCACCCAGTCGGTCATGAGTTCGACGGTCAGCGGCCCCCGGTGATGCCGGCTGGCCACGTAGCGGGCGAATCCTGCCAGGAACGTGTCGCGCGAGCGCAACCCAAAGCCGAGGCGGCGGCGCTCGGCAAGATAGTCGTCGATTCTGGCTTGCAGGCTGGTGCGCGCGCTCATGATTCGCTCCCCGGCCAGGGCAGCGGCACCCGGGAGAGCCTGGGCGTGTCGAGCTTGGCGTAAATCCGGGTGGTGGTGAGCGAGCGGTGCCGCAGCACGTCGGCCACCTCCTTGAGCGAGCTGCCGTTCTCGACGAGACGGCAGGCCAGAGTGTGCCGCAGCGCATGGGCGCTGTATTGCGGCAGACCGATGCGGCGGCAGGCGTGCTTGATCACATTCCCGACTGCCGCAGAGGTGATGGGGTGGTCCAGACCGGCCGTTCGCCGGACGAAGATGGCGGGATGATCCGTGGCGGGGCGCTCATGCCGCAGGTAGTCGGCCAGCGCCTGCCCGGTTGGCACCGGCAAAGGCAGGATGTCCTGCCGCAGCGACTTCGTGCCGCGCAGCGTCACCGTGCCGCTTCGCCAATTGATATCGTCGAGCTTAAGGTGAGCGATCTCGCCACAGCGCAGTCCCATATCCAGAGCGCAGCGAACGATAGCGTAGCCGCGTTTTGGCCATCGAAGGCGGCCCGTGAACGAGCCCAGCAAGCGCTCAACTTCGTCGGGCTTGAGTGCGCGTGGCAGGGTGGCCAGTTGCCAGCTGACGGGTGAAGTGATGACGGCGGTGAGCGCACCGACCCGGTCGCCGCAGGTGCTGCGGTAGCGGAGGTAGCTGCGCAGCGCCGCTGCCAGCTGGGACGCGTTGGAGTGCGTGCGGCGCGCATCGAGCTGGCGGGCAAGGAAGCGGCGGATGTCGTCGGGTCGGAACCTGGCAACATCGACAGTGCGCCCTGGGAACTTCTGCTGCAGCAAGCGTCCTACGATACGAATCCGATGGCTGCGAGTTCCGGCTGCCAGCCCTCGAACATCACGAAGATGTTCGTCGAAGCGGCGCAGCTCCTCGGCGATGTGGTCGGCGAATGCCGCAGATGGCCGCCTCGTGCGCGCGGCCTGATGCAAAGTGGTGTGTGTCATGACGGTCTCCAGAAGTGGAGCCGTCACTACAGATGACCGCCGAAATTATGTCGAGCTTGAAACCGCCCTGTCCGCCGAAATGCCGCTTATGGTGCCGCTTTCGCGGCTGCGCGCCCGCTTACTCCACATAATCGAGCGATCCGCATAATCGGCCTTATGTGGAGCTCCACATAAGGCCGAGTAGCTCTCAGTAGCATTGGCTGAGGTCTCAATAGTATCGAATGATCAATCTCGCCGTACCGCAGCGACTGACTTTTAACTCAAGTTGGCCTCTGGCTTGCATGTGATATCAGCAATTGATAACATTGCGCATGGCGACCGATACTGGCCTGGCGACGCTGCTCGATCTGAACGACTCCATCATCGCGCAGGAGCACGGCTGCTGGGTCAAGATCGAAGCCTGGGAGGTGCCGAAAAGCGATGAAATACCGCACGGTATTCGCTATAGCCTGACGCTGCATGATCGCCATGGCAGTCGGATTCTCGGCTATGACAACGCCCACGCCACGAAACCGGCGAAGAAGGGCTTCGCCGGCCGACGCCTCGAATACGATCATCGGCACCGGCATGCCAGGGATAAGGGTGTTCCCTACGCGTTCGAGAGCGCTTACCAGTTGCTGACCGACTTCTTTTGCGAGGTCGACAGGGTTTTGAAGGAGATAAACGAATGAAGACCATCACCATCGGCATCATGCCGCAGGCCCGGATCAGGGCGCGGATGCTGGCCATTGCCAAGGGCGAATACAAGCCGAAGCCGGGCGAGCCGAAGATCTGGTTCACCTCAATGCGCTCGGTCGCCGAAGTGCTCAGCGACGACAATCGCGCCTTGCTGCAGGTGATCCGCGAAACCCGCCCCGCGTCCCTGGCCGAGCTCGCCCAGCGCACCGGCCGGCAGCCCGGCAATCTCTCGCGCACGCTGAAGAAGATGGCCGATTACGGCCTGGTCGAGATGAAGCCGGGAGACGGCGGACGCAAGCTGCGGCCGGTGGTCAAGGCGGAGGAATTCAGAATCCTGGCTGCCGCATGAGAAAAGAATACGAATTCTCCGCCGCCCGAAAGAATCCCCATGCCCCGCAGCTGACGAGGCGGATCGCCATTCGCCTGGACGAGGAATCGATCAACTACTTCAAGGCGATTTCCGAGCAGGTCGGCATTCCGTACCAAAGCCTTATCAACCTGTACCTGCGCGACTGCGCGGCTTCGCACCGCAAGCTGAACCTGAACTGGAAGTAGGCTTCAGCGCCGCCCTGCGCGAAAAGTCAGTCTGCGCGGCACGGCGTTCCCTCTCCCCGACCCCGCGTGCGGGGAGAGTAGGCCGCGCAACGGATTAGCCCTAGACGGTCTCCAGCACGCCCAGGCAGCGCTCCCGCAAGGCCGCCAGGCAGGCGCGCGCCGCGCCGCGTCCCGGGATGACGCAGTCCGGCGCGATCTCCAGCAGCGGCTCCAGCACGAAGGCGCGCAGGTGGGCGGCGGGGTGGGGCAGCATGAGGTCGTGCTCGTCCATCGTCGTGCCGCCGTAGAGCAGGAGGTCGAGGTCGAGCGTGCGCGGCCCGTTGCGGAATTCGCGCCGCCGCCCGTGCGCCGCCTCGATGGCGTGCAGCGCGGCGAGCAGCCGGCGCGGCGGCAGCGTCGTCGCCACCAGCGCGGCGGCGTTCACGAAATCCGGCTGCGCGGCAAAGCCCACCGGTGCGCTGCGGTAGAGCGAGGAGCGCGCCAGCAGCACGCAGCCTTCCAGCGACGAGAGCGCGGCGAAGCCGCGCAGCAGCTGCGCCGCCGGATCGTCGAGGTTGCTGCCGAGGCCGATGAAGGCGTGGATGGGTGTCATCCCTGCTTTTCAGCAAGGAGCGCGCCAGCGCCCGAACCCGCGAAAGCCGCTGCCCGGCGCACGAAAAGCGTGACAGCCCTGCACAGAGTGTTCCGTTCGCGGAGCAGTTTCGGCGCGAATGCAGGCGGCACGGGACATGCTTATCCCTTCCCATCGAACCGGGAGGAGACCGCAGCATGAACCAGAACGACCTGGCCCTTGCCCTGCAGGAGCCGCGCCATGACAGCCCGCATCCGCACGCCTGGCTGACCCTCGCCGCCGGCCATGCGCCGCGCGGCGAAGTGCTGGCCCACCCCTCGCCGCAGCCGGTGCGCAGCAGCCTCTTCGTGCGCCGCCTGCGCATGGACGCCCGCATCGGCGTCTACGACTGGGAGAAGGCCGCGCCGCAGCCGCTGCTGATCGACCTCGAGTTCGACCTCGCCTCGCTGCTCGCCTGCCACACCGACCGCCTCGGCGACACGGTCGACTACGCCGAGGTGGTGGCGCGCCTGCGCGAGCTCGCCGTCGAACGCCACTACGATCTGGTCGAGGCGCTCGCCGAGGCGATGGCGCTCGCCGTGCAGGGCGAGTTCGGCGTGCCCTGGTTGCGCCTGACGCTCACCAAGCTGGCGCCCATCCCCGGCGCCGAGGTCGGCATCGTCCTGGAGCGCGGCCGCCGCGCCTGATCGCCATGCGCAGGGAAGAGCCCGTCCTGCCCGGCGCCGCCGACGAGTTCGCGAAGCTCGCCGACGATCTGCGCGCGGCCGACCTCGCCCTGCTGTGCACCGACGCCGGCGGCGGCATCCTCTTCTCGCACATCGGCGAGGCCATGGCCGGCGATGTCGCCGCCGATCTGCGCCCCGGCCAGCGCTGGCTGCCCGGCCGCAGCCAGATCGTGGACAAGTTCCACTGCCACGCCGAGGCCGTGCCCGGCGGCGACGGCGCATCCGTCGCCGTGCTCAGCCGCTCCAGCGCTGCCTCGCCCTACGCCGCCGCGCTGGCGCGCATGGCCGCGCGCCTCGTTGCCTATCGCGCCGCCGCGGCCGGCGCCGCCGCCCTGCCCGAGGGGCCGGAACTGGCCGCGCACCGCGCCCGCCTCGGCGCCGCCGCGCGCGTCTGCGGCAGCGACCCGGCCATGAAGCGCAACCTCGAACTCGCCCAGCACCTCGCCCAGCGCGGCGTGCCGATCCTGCTCGCCGGCGAGACCGGCACCGGCAAGGAGGTCTTCGCGCGCGGCCTGCACGAACTGTCGCACCGCTACGCCGGCCCCTTCGTCGCCGTGAATTGCGCCTCCATCCCCGAGGCGCTGATCGAGTCCGAGCTGTTCGGCTACCGCAAGGGCGCCTTCACCGGCGCCGCGCGCGAGGGCTACCGCGGCCGCATCCTGCAGGCCGACGGCGGCACGCTGTTCCTCGACGAGATCGGCGACATGCCGCTCGCCCTGCAGGCGCGCCTGCTGCGCGTGCTGGAGACGCGCGAGGTGGTGCCGCTCGGCGGCGAGCAGGCGGTGAATGTCGACCTCCAGGTGGTGAGCGCCACGCACCGCGACCTCGCCGCCGCCGTGCGCGCCGGGCTCTTCCGCGAGGACCTCTACTACCGCCTCTGCGGCATGCTCATCGAACTGCCGCCGCTCAGGCGCCGCGCCGACCGCCGCGCCCTGCTGCTGCGCGTCCTCGCCGAGGAATCGCAGGGCCGCGCCGTATTCGCCCCCGCCGCGCTGGAGCTGCTCGACGAGCACGCCTGGCCCGGCAACTTCCGCGAGCTGCGCAACGCCGTCAAGGTGGCCCTCGCCCTGACCGCCGACGACATCATCCGCCCCGAACACCTGCCGCCCGCCATCGGCAACGGCGCCGCCGCGCCGGACGACGAGCGCGGCGCCCTGCTCGCCAGCATCGAGCGCCATCGCTGGAACCTTTCCGCCGTGGCGCGCCGCCTCGGCATCTCGCGCCGCACCCTGTACCGGCGCATGCACCGGCTCGGCATCCTCGTCGCCGTGGATGGCGAGCATGGCTGAACAGCCCTTCACCGGAGAAGAGGAACTCGCCGCCCTGCTGCGGGCGGATTTCCCGCCGCCCGCCGAGCGGCGCTGCGCCTGGGTGCTCACCGGCTCCGGACACTTCCTGCGCGAATCGCTCGACATCGCCCTCGCGCTGCCGGCGGTCGACCTCTTCCTCAGCCGCGCCGCCGAGGAGATCCTGCCCATGTACGGCTGGCCGCTCGGGCAATTGCGCCGGGCGCTCGGCGCCAACGGCCGCCTGCTGCGCGAGACCAACTACAGCTCGGTGCCGGTGGGCCTGCTCTACCGCGGCCGCTACCACAGCGTGGTGCTGGCGCCGGCCACCTCCAACACCGTGGCGAAATGCGTCATCGGCCTCTCCGACTCGCTCGCCACCAACATGTACGCCCAGGCCGGCAAGTGCCGCATCCCCTGCATCGTCTTCGCCTGCGACACCGAGCCGGTGGTGGTCACCGACGCGCCGGGCGGCCGCGTCGTGCTCTACCCGCGCCGCATCGACCTCGACAACAGCGAGCGCCTGCGCGGCTTCGAGGCCACCACCGTCGTCGCCAATCCGGCCGAGCTCGCCGCCGCGCTGCGCGCGCGCATCGCCGAATGGGAGGGCGCATGCAGCGCATCCTCTTCCTGACCGGCCGCCTGGCCGAGCCGGCCCTGCGCGCCACCCTCGAGCGCCTCGCACCCGGCCGCTTCGCGTGGGAGGTGCGCCAGCTCGGCCTGCAGGTGGCGGCGCTGATGACCGCCGAGCTGATCCGCCGCCGCCTCGCCCAGCCGCGCGGTTTCGACTGGGTCATGGTGCCGGGGCGCTGCCGCGGCGACCTCGAGGCGCTCTCCGCCGAGCTGGGGCTGCCGGTGCGGCGCGGCCCCGAGGAGCTCGCCGACCTGCCCGAGCACTTCGGCGAGAAACCGAAGCGCCGCGACCTCTCGCGCTATTCGGTGAAAATTTTCGCCGAGATCGTCGACGCGCCGCGCCTGTCCGTCGACGCCATCGTCGGCCGCGCGCGCGAGCACGCCGCCGACGGCGCCGACGTCATCGACCTCGGCTGCCTGCCCGAGACGCCCTTCCCGCACCTCGAGGAAGCCGTCGCCGAACTCAAGCGCCGCGGCCACGCCGTCAGCGTCGACTCGGTGGACGAGGCCGAGCTCGCGCGCGCCACGCGCTGCGGCGCCGACTACCTGCTCTCGCTCACCGAGCACACCCTGCACATCGCCGACGAGGGCACGGCCGTGCCCGTGCTGATCCCGGCGCGGCGCGGCTCCTACGCCTCGCTCGCGCGCGCCGTGCGCGCCATGCAGAAGCGCGGCCGGCCCTTCCTCGCCGACCCGATCCTCGAGCCGATCCACTTCGGCTTCGCCGACTCGCTGCACCGCTACCGCCGCCTGCGCCGGCAGTTTCCGGAGCTCGGCATCCTCATGGGCGTGGGCAACCTCACCGAGCTCACCGACGCCGACACCAGCGGCATCAACGCGCTGCTCTTCGGCCTCGCCTCGGAGCTCGGCATCGACGCCGTGCTCACCACCAGCGTCAGCGGCCACGCCTGCGCCGCCGTGCGCGAGGCCGATTTCGCGCGCCGCCTGATGCACGCCGCGCGCGAGGAAGGCGCGCTGCCGCGCGGCTTCGGCGGCGGCCTCATGACGGTGCACGACAAGCGGCCCTGGCCGCAGGCGTTCGAGGAGATCCGCGCCGTCGCCGTGCGCGTGCGCGACCCCAGCTTCCGCATCCAGACCAGCGCCGAGGGCGTGCACGTTTTCAACCGCGACGGCTTCTGGAGCGCCGCCGACCCCTACCAGGTCTTCCCGCACCTCAAGCTCGACCACGACGGCGCCCACGCCTTCTACATGGGCGTCGAGATGGCGCGCGCCGAGATCGCCTGGCGCCTGGGCAAGCGCTACGTGCAGGACGCCCCGCTCGAATGGCGCGTCGCCGACTTGCGCGGCCGCGCCGAAAGGGAAGACGCATGCCCATGATCCGCGAGACGCTGGTCGTTACCCGCCGCGCCGACGGCGGCGCCCACCTCGCGCCGATGGGCGCGCAGTCGGTCATCCTGCCCGACGGCGCCGAGGGCGTGCTGCTGCAGCCCTTCCGCCCCTCGGCCACGCTGGAGAACCTGCAGCGCTGGCCCTGCGCCACGCTCAACCACGTCGACGACGTGCGCCTCTTCGCCGGCTGCCTCACCGGCCGGCGCGAGTGGCCGACCTGCGAGGCCCGGCGCATCGCCTGCGCGCGCCTCGCCTGCGCGCTCGCCCACGAGGAGCTGGAAGTCGAGCGCGTCGAGGACGACCCGCAGCGCCCGCGCTTCTTCCTGCGCCTGCTCGCGCGCGCCAATCACGCGCCGTTCCCCGGCTTCAACCGCGCCAAGGCCGCCGTCATCGAAGCGGCGATCCTGGTCAGCCGCCTGCACCTGCTGCCGCCGGACAAGGTCGCGCGCGAGCTCGACGCCCTGCGCATCGCCATCGACAAGACTGCCGGCGCGGAGGAGGAAGAAGCCTGGGGCTGGCTCATGGAAGCCGTGGCGCGCCACCGCGAGAAGCTGCGCGCGTGATTCACGCGGACACGGAGCGGGTGCAGCCCGCGAACATCCGTCACCCCCTTCCGCGGGAAGGGGGGCGGGGGGAAGGCTGTCTCCTGCTCGCCAGCATCCGCAACCGCCACGAAGCCCGCCTCGCCGCCGCCCTCGGCGCCGACATCATCGACCTCAAGGAGCCGCGCCGCGGCGCCCTCGGCGCCGTTGCCCGCGACGAGCAGCGCGCCATCCTCACCGCGCTGGGCGCGAACCGGCCCGCCGTCTCCGCCACCGTCGGCGACCTGCCGCTCGAAGCAACATCCCTCGCCGCCGCCATCCGCGCCACCGCCGCCGCCGGCGTCGACATCGTCAAGTTCGGCGTCTTCGCGCGCGGCGCCGAGGCCGCCGCCGGCCTGCGCGCGCTCGGCCGCGCGCTGCGCGACGACGCGATCGCCCTCGTCGCCGTCCTGCCTGCCGACAAGCTGGGCGGCATCGGCGAGATCCTCGAACTCGCCCGCCGCGCCATCGCCGAGTGCGACGTGGTGGGCGTCATGCTCGACACCGCCGCCAAGTCGCGCGGCAGCCTGCCCGAGCTGCTCGCGCACCAGGAACTCGCGCGCTTCGTCGCAGCGGCGCACGCCGCCGGCCGCTTCGCCGGCCTCGCCGGCTCCCTGCGCGCCGAACACATCGAACCACTCGCCGCCACCGGCGCCGACCTCCTCGGCTTCCGCGGCGCCCTCTGCGCCGGCGACCGCAACGCCGCCCTCGATACCGCCGCCTTCCGCGCCGTGCGCGAGCGCCTGCTCGCCGTCCGATCGACCTCGCTCGTCCCCGCCTAGCCGTTCGTTGCCATCCGCCGTAGTCCTTACTACAATGCGAATCGTAAGGACACACGGAGAGGGCCATGCAGAACGAAGCCACGCTGACCAGCAAGGGACAAACGACGATCCCCAAGGAAATCCGCGACAGCCTCGCCATGAAGGCCGGCGACCGCATGACGTTCACCCTGATGCCGGACGGCACGGTCGTCATGCGGGTGAAGAGCCGGAGCGTCGTCGAGCTGGCGGGCGCATTGCACAGGAAGGGACGCAAATCCCTGCCGGTCGGGCAGTTGTCGCGCTGATGCTGGGGATCGACACCAACGTCCTCGTCCGCTTCCTGGTGCGCGACGACGAGGCCCAGTTCGAGCGGGCGCGCAGGCTGATCAAACGCGAAATCGCCGCCGGACGCCGCGTCTTCGTCAGCCAGTTGGTGCTCGTGGAAGCCGAATGGGTACTGCGCAGCCGCTACGGCCTGTCGAAGAGCCGCATCGCCGGCGCCTTCTCGGGCCTGCTCGACGCGACCGATGTCGGATTCGAGGACGAACCGGCCGTCGAGGAAGCGCTCTTCGTCTGGAAGGACACCCCCGCCGATTTCGCCGACTGCCTGATCGGCGCCCGCAACCGGCGGCTGGGATGCCGGGCCACGGCAACCTTCGACACCAAAGCCGCCCGGCTGCCCGGCTTCGTCGCCGCATAGCTCTCCCGCTTTTCTCCCTCTCCCGCTCGGGCGGGAGAGGGATGGGGTGAGGGTGGGAAAAGTCAGTCTCCGGGAGACGGCGATGGCTTTAACGCTTGGACTATGTCCAGCTCTCTTGAGGATGTAGATTTGATATCGTTCGTGACGGGTGAGATGTGTGTAGTTCATTCCGGGCATCTTTGACTTGGCGGTTGAGGGGCTCGGATGCTATCGCATCTCGCCCACCCAACCCGTTAATCAAAGTTGCACTTCGAATTTGAACCCGCGAGAATACTTTAGGTATCATGGGAATCATCAGTACCTATTACCCCGTGTTTCGCATCGTTGGGGGCAGCAATAAGTTTTTCATTGAGCTGCTTTCCCATCATGCAGAGTTGGTTGGCAAACATAGCGTAGGAACTTCGCAAACTGTTCTGTCGCTAAATGAGTTGCGCCGAATCAAGTTGCCGATCTCCAAAGAGCCCGAGCAACTAAGCATCGCCGACTTCCTGTCTTCCCTCGACGACCTCATCACCGCCCAAAACCAGAAGATCGATGCCCTCAAGACCCACAAGCAGGGCCTGATGCAGCAGTTATTCCCGGTGCTGGACGAGGTGCAGGCATGAAGCCGGGCCAGCCCTTCGTCGACCTGCACGCGCTGGCGGCAACTGACAAGGAATCCTTGACAGTTCAAACCAAGGGCAAGCGCGAGGTTTCCAGCTATGCGCCTGCCGATCATTTACGTGGCGCCACGAAAATGATCGAGTCGGGCAATCACAGGGGCGGGACACCATGACGGACGTTAATCCTTCGCAGTTTGTGATCTACCAAAGCGAGGATGGGCGAACCAAGCTGGATGTGCGTTTCGTGGATGAAACGGTCTGGCTGAGCCAGGCGCTGATGGCCGAGTTGTTTGGCACCACCAAGCAAAACATCGGGCAGCACCTGAAAAATATCTTTTCGGAACAGGAGCTTGACGAGGATTCAGTTGTAAAGGATTTCTTTACAACTGCCGCCGATGGCAAGCAGTACCGCACCCGTCACTACAGTCTGGATGCCATTATTTCCGTCGGCTACCGAGTGCAAAGTCATACCGCCACCCGTTTTCGCCAATGGGCAACCCAGCAGTTGCGCGAGTACATCGTCAAAGGCTTTGTGCTCGACGACGAGCGCCTGAAAAACCCGGATCGGCCTTTCGATTACTTCGACGAGCTGCTGCGCCGCATTCAGGACATCCGCACCAGCGAGCGGCGTTTCTATCAAAAAATTACCGACATCTACGCCACCAGCGTCGATTACGACCCCACCCAGCCGGAGAGCATCGCTTTTTTCCAGACGGTGCAAAACAAGATGCACTGGGCCATCACCGGGCAAACGGCTGCGGAAATCATCCATAGCCGCGCGGATAGAGATCAACCCAATATGGGGCTGACCAACTGGCGGGGCGGCAAGGTGCGCAAGGCCGATGTGAGCATTGCCAAGAATTATTTGAACGCCGACGAACTGACGGCGCTGAACAATCTGGTGGAGCAGTATCTGGTGTTCGCCGAAGGTCAGGCGATGCGCCGCATCCCCATGCACATGGGCGACTGGATCGCCAAGCTGCACGGATTCTTGTCCCTCAACGACCGGGACATTCTCAACCATGCCGGAACCATTTCCCACGAAATGGCCAAGGCGTTTGCCGAGGCCGAGTATGAACGGTTCAACTCGGCTCGTATCGCTGATGCCGATCGGCAGGACAATGATTTTGATCGGGCGGTGAAGCAGTTGCCAACGCCAGCAAGCAAGAAGAAAGACTCATGACCGATCTCGAAAAACAAAGACTGGGCAAGACCCTCTGGGCCATTGCCGACCAACTGCGCGGCGCCATGAACGCGGATGACTTCCGCGACTACATGCTGGCCTTCCTGTTTCTGCGCTACCTGTCGGACAACTTCGAGGCCGCCGCAAAAAAGGAGCTGGGGCCGGATTACCCGAAACTGAAAGACGAGGACAAGCGCGTCCCGCTGGCGGTCTGGTATGCGGACAATCAGGCGGATGTCCCCGAATTCGAGAAGCAGATGCGCCGCAAGGTGCATTACGTGATCGAGCCGCAATACCTGTGGGGCAACATCACGGAGCTGGCCCGCACCCAGGACGACGAACTGCTGCACACCTTGCAACAGGGCTTCGACTACATCGAGAACCAGTCCTTCGCCAGCACCTTCAAGGGTCTCTTCTCGGAGATCAATCTGGCGTCCGACAAGCTGGGCAAGGTCTATGCCGAGCGCAATGCCCGGCTATGCAAGATCATCGGCGAAATCGCCAAGGGGCTGGCGCAGTTTTCCACCGACAGCGATACCCTGGGCGATGCCTATGAATACCTGATCGGCCAGTTTGCCGCCGGCTCGGGCAAGAAGGCGGGGGAGTTCTACACGCCGCAGCCGATTTCCAGCATCCTTTCCGCCATCGTCACGCTGGACGGGCAGGAGCCGGCGACTGGGCAGCGTTCGCACCTGGACAGCGTGCTGGATTTTGCGTGCGGTTCGGGTTCGTTGCTGTTGAACGTGCGCCATCGCATGGGGACGCACGGTATCGGCAAGATCCACGGCCAGGAAAAGAACATCACCACTTACAACCTGGCGCGCATGAACATGCTGCTGCACGGGGTGAAGGATTCCGAGTTCGAAATCTTCCACGGCGACACGCTGCTCAACGAGTGGGACATGCTGCGCGAAACCAACCCGGCCAGGATGCCGAAGTTCGACGCGGTGGTGGCCAATCCACCCTTCAGCTACCGCTGGGAGCCGAGCGAGGCGCTGGGCGAGGATGTGCGCTTCAAGAACTATGGCCTGGCGCCCAAGTCCGCTGCCGACTTTGCCTTCCTGCTGCATGGCTTCCACTTCCTCAAGCAGGACGGCGTGATGGCCATCATCCTGCCCCACGGCGTGCTGTTCCGTGGCGGTGCCGAAGCCCGCATCCGAACCAAGCTGCTCAAGGACGGCCACATCGACACGGTGATCGGCCTGCCGGCCAACCTGTTCTTCTCCACCGGCATACCGGTGTGCATCCTGGTGCTGAAGAAGTGCAAGAAGCCGGACGACGTGCTGTTCATCAACGCGGCCGAGCACTTCGAGAAAGGCAAGCGGCAGAACCAGCTGCGGCCCGAAGACATCGACAAGATCATCGACACTTACCGGTTCCGCAAGGAGGAGTCGCGCTACTCACGGCGTGTGAGCATGGAGGAAATCGAGAAGAACGATTTCAACCTGAACATTTCGCGCTACGTCAGCACGGCGGAGGCGGAAGAGGAAATCGATTTGGCCTCGGTCCACGCAGAACTGGTGTCACTGGAGCAGAAAAGGAAGGCTGCCCTCGATAAACACAACGACTTTCTCAAGGAATTGGGATTGCCGCTCCTGCCGTGAGAGGCACATCCAGGCAGTGCGGGTAGGAGCAGGGCTGGAAGTGGCCCCCATTGGATGTTCAGTCGTTAAGTGCCGTCAGCGACTGTAATTTTTCACATTGCTGCCGGGTACCTTAAGGGCTGCTTTGGCAGATCCGCGGGATTTGGCCCTGACGACAGTCAGGGTCTCATTCGGGTCGATAGCTTCCTTAGACCTGCCACCTCGCCGTATCACATAGACTGACTTTTCCAGCTACGTTGCCCGCGACCCGGAAACGTGAAGACAGCGATTTCAGGAAGCGACACTCAGGCTTCGCATGTGTTCCTGAGTCGTCGACATCGGCCCGTCGCATCCGTTTAGTTCATCCAGTAGGTCTGTCGTCCGTGTCGCGTCGATCAAGCTGACACGGACATTCGCATACCCCCGCGCCATCTCCGGAAAAACCTCGTCGACGATTCCCGCCGCCGCCAGCGTTTGAAGGTCCGCCGTCGGGATCGGGCAGGATTTGAGCAGGACGAGGCGGCGGGCGCCGAGGCGGTGGGCGAGCCAGAGGGCGAGCGAGTCGCCGGTGATGCGCCAGGAGCGCTCGACGCCGGGTGCGTCGACGGCGGGGTCGGGCAGCCAGACGAGCGGCGGGTGAGAGGGGTCGCGCGCGAGCGCGGCGGCGATGCGCCCGGCGCCCCGGGCGGTGCGGAAGCCGGCTTGCGCGGCGAGCATTCTTCCGAACTGGGCCATGGCGAGGAGCGCCATGTCGTGCGCGGCGGCGTCGTCGAAGCCGCGCTCTTTCTGGGCGCGGCGCACGGCGTCGGCGAAAGGGCCGCCGCCGGGGGCGATGACGAGGCTCGACTGATCCGCGAGTTCGTCCAGCAGGCGCGGCAGCTGCGCGGCGGCGGCGAGGCTGCCGCCGAGCTTGACGACGGTGGGCGGCGTCAAGCGTCGCACTCCGCGGCGAGCCGCGCCACGGCGACGGCGGGGGCGCAGCGCGCCGACCAGGCGCGTGCTTCGGCCGTGGCGGCTTCCATGCCGGGCAGGTCTTCCCAGCGCAGCAGCGGGCGGCGCGCGCGCGCGGCGAGTTCTTCGACCAGCGGCGCGCCGATGCCGGCGGCGACCAGCGGCGCGCGCGGCGGCACGGCGCCGCGCTGCAGGACTTCGTCAAGCGAACCGTGCAGTTCGTCGACGAGGCGCGCGCGGTACCAGCGCGCGAGTTCGCGCGCGCGATCGAGCCCCGCCTCGGGCAGGTCCTCGGCCACCATGCGCAGCAGGCGGCGCGCGCTGGCTTCCAGGCTTTTCTCGCCC
>WBZR01003124.1_pt1 | contig 15648 bp, 10 predicted proteins | sample 5204231 | NCBI WGS metagenome assembly WBZR01 (sample SAMN12412403, study PRJNA552823) | activated sludge metagenome | isolation source: activated sludge from anammox sidestream of wastewater treatment plant... | place: USA: Virginia | collected 2017-08 | reverse complement strand
GGGGAAGCGGGCACTCTCTCGCTCGATTTCTGGCCGCTCCGCATCCATACCGATACCGCGCGCAAGCAGTGGCAGCAGGTGACGCCGATGCTCAGGTGCTTCGAGCACTGGTTCGGCCCGTATCCCTGGTACCGTGACGGCTACAAGCTCATTGAAGCCCCGCATCTGGGCATGGAACACCAGAGCGCGGTTGCCTACGGCAACCGGTTCAAGAACGGTTATCTCGGCCGCGACCTTTCGGGCACCGGACGTGGCCTGGGCTGGGACTTCATCATAGTCCACGAGAGCGCGCACGAATGGTGGGGAAACTCGCTCACCGCGAACGACGCCGCGTACATGTGGATCCATGAGAGCTTCGCGAATTACGCCGAGAACCTGTATGTGGAATGTCTCACAGGCGACAAGCAGGCCGGAGCGGAGTACGTGATCGGGACGCGCCGGCTCATTCTGAATGACCGGCCTATTGAGGGCGTCATCGGCGTGAACGATGAAGGCAGCGGCAACGACCACTACTACAAGGGCGGAAACCTGCTCCACATGATTCGCCAGCTCGTCGGCAACGACGAGAAATGGCGCGGTATCCTGCGCGGCCTCCAGTCCACCTTCCGCCATCAGACGATCTCTGGCAAGCAGGTCGAGGACTACATCACCCATGAGTCGGGACTCCCGCTCGGCAAGGTGTTCGACCAATACCTTCGCACGACGGATATCCCCGAGCTCGAATACACGCTCGACGGCGCCAGGCTCGCCTATCGCTGGGTGAACGCCGTGGACGGCTTTGCGATGCCAGTGCAGGCCAGCGTTCCGGGCCGTGGCGAGGTAATCCTTCACCCAACCACGGTGTGGAAGGTGGACCCCGTTCCGCTTACGACACTCGACGGGTTCTCGGTGAACCAGAACTACTACGTTACGTCGAAGCGCACGCCGTCGCGCTGAAGGCAGCGGCGCGTAGCGCGACTGGCTATGGTCAGTCGAAGAGCTTCGACGCGTCGGCAAACACCGGACGCGCAACGTCGTCCGGGAGGAGTTCGATGTTTGCGGCGGGCGACTGCGTGAGGCGAAGCGGCCACTGAGTTCCGTAAACGAGCCTCGCCGCGCCAATCGTGCGCAGGAGCTTCGCGAGGTGATCTTCAGGCGGGCCCCAGATCCAACTGATGTCCCACACCACGCGCCGCTGCTCGGCAGGCGTGAGGCCCCAATGGACCTCTTCTATGAAATCTTTGCCGGCAGCGCACACGATGAGGCGCACGCCGTCACCTGCGCGGGCGAGCGAGCGCACGGCCGCGGCGCTCAAGTCTCCGGCAGTATCGAGCGGGTGGCGCTGGCGGATGTCCTCGAGCCGCACCGTGAGGACCAACGGCAACCGGTGCGAGCCGCACGCGAGCGCAAGTTCGCGCAGCCGTGGGTCGTCCGGAGCCATTCGCCAATGCGACGGCCACGCGCGGATTGCCGCGGCCCCCTCGCTGGCTGCCGAGTCAAGCGCTTTCTCCCACTCGGGATAATCCGGGCGGATGACTGGCGCGGCGGCGAGCCGGGTCCGCCACGGTCTAAGCAGACGTTGCAGTTCCGAGTTTCCTGGCGACGAGTCACGATGATGCACGGCCGGCAGGTATCCCACCCACGCTCTCTCGATCCGCTCACGATCGAGCACGCGCACGAGCACTTCCGGGTCCGGGTGCGGAACGTGCCTGAAGGCGTATTGCCCGATGAACACCGAAGGGTCAACGCCAATCATCGGCCACCAATCCCCGCCATTCCGAGGCGGTCCGCGCCAAAGACGCGCGCGGCGTTACCCCAGCGGATGTCCTCCGTGTCGCGGGCGCTCAACAGTCCGGTTGCATCGAGCGCGCGTAGTTTCGCGAGCCCCGTTTCCATCGTGACATCGGTGCCGAACACGATTCGCTGCGCGCCGACGCAGCGCACTGCCCCGTCGAGCATTCCGCGATCAACGCCGCTCCCGGATATGTCGAGCATGATGTTCGGCGCGCGGGAGATGGCGTGGAAGGAGTGCTGATAGTCTCCCCCTCCGCCGATGTGAGCGAGTATGAACCACGTGCGCGGATGCCGCTGGGCGAGCCGTGCCAGGTCGGCGCCATCCGATATCTCCTGGCTGGGCCACTCGCGTGTACGGTGCTGCCAGATATGGTGCAGCACCGGAAGCCGATGCTCGGCGGCGAGCGAGCATATGGGGTCAAGCAGGGCGTCATCGGCGCGCCTGCTTGCCGCGAGCTTCACGCCCACGGCACCGCCAGTTGCGCACCGCTCGATCTCGCCGAGCGCGTGCTCCGTGTAGTTCGGGTTGACCGTTGCGTACATCCGCACGCGCGTCGCTTCGCGTGCGCAGATGGCGAACATCGCGTCGTTGCCCGCCGTAATGTCGGCCGGTGACGGAAAGTAAGCGGGCGACCTGAACCCGAAACTTCCCAGGACGGACGCGATGTGGCAGGTGATGCCCATCGTTGCGCCAGCGCGCATCCGCGCGGCATTCACCTCCACCCAGTCGGCCCGGCCGCACTCCGCGTACAGGAAGTGCGCGTGGACGTCAACGAGGGGCACATGCGTCATGTTTCGTCGCGCAGGGAAACCAGCGCAGTACTTGCCCGCGTCTCGATTTCGTGGATCGTCCGTTCGTCGTGTGCGAGCGACGCGAAGTTGTATGCGCCGCGCTTGAGCAATAGCCCTTCGCTCGCCGCCGCCACGAGGAAACGTGTCTCGATCGCGGAGTCTTCGAACCGCAGGAACCACATCGGGTCAATGCCGCCAAGAGTGATCCCCGGACGCTTGCTTGCGCGGACGGCATGCTCGATCGCGATCCGCATCGACGCGCCGATCGAGGCCAGGTCGGTGCATACGTCGCGTTCAGCGTGCAGTTCGAGCACTGCCTGTGCCGCAGCGAGCGCCCCGGTCTCGCCGGCCAACGTTGACGACACCCATGTGTCACGAAGGACATCCATCAGAGGAGCGGCGCCGCATACCGCCGAGAGTGCGTAGCCGTTGGCGAGCGCCTTGCCGAACGTTGCGAGGTCGGGGGTAACTCCGCTCAGTTCCTGGAACCCGCCCGGGCGGAGGCGGAACCCCGTCTTCACCTCGTCGAAGATGAGCGCAGCTCCCGCTTTGGTGGCAAGTTCGCGCGCGCGGGCGATCCACGCTTCAGGCGCAAGTTCCTCGACTACCGGCTCGATGACGATTGCGGCGAGATCCGGCCCAGCCGCGTCAACGGCGCGCTCGATCGCGGGGATGTCGCCAAACGGAACCTCCTCGTATAAGGCGCGTGTCGCACCCGGCACGCCCGTCGCTTCCGAGCACCAGTCGTGCCATCCGAAGTAGCCGCAGCCGATAACGCGCGACCGGCCAGTGTACGCGCGCGCAATGCGTACGGCGGCCGACACCGCCTCGGCGCCGGTCTTCAGGAACTGAACCTTCTCTGCGCATGGAACTACACTGTTGATTCGCTCGGCGACATCCACTTCCAGCACGTGCGGCAGCCCGCTGACGTTCCCTGCCGCGAGTGCCGCCACAGCCGACCCGGTGACTCGTTCGTCCGCGTAGCCAATCGCCACGGCCCCGAGCCCCATCGTGCAATCAATGAGCTCCCGCCCCTGGCTCGTGGTCAGGCGGCAGCCGGTGGCGCTGATGTAATGGGAGGGTGCGCGCGCATCGGCCGTCCCCCAGAGCGCTTCCATACGCTTGCTGCCGGTGGAGGTGCCGGTGGGGAGGACCGCCATTGCCCGCTCGCGCCATGACGCCTCGTCCATCTCCTCTGGCGCACGGGAGTAGTCAACGTCGGGGCCGTCGTCCACGGCGTCTTTGGGAACGGCGCTTGCGGCGCTCGTCTCGTCGGGCTTGCCTGATTCCTCGGGCCGGCCGGGTTGATTGAAGAAGCGTGAGAAGACCATGACGATGAAAGAGAGGCGTTTCTCGCTGGTTGTTCAAGAGACGGTGTCATGCAACTGTGAACGAGAGCATCCGCGTAGTATCACAGCGATCACCCCGGAGGTATGCAAACTCGCCGTCAGTGCCGTTGAGTACCAGCTGGCCTCGCCTGCGTACGCGGCCAGGCGATGCGTCATTCACGATCAGGCCCAGGGCAAAACGGTCCGTACGCGCATCGGCGGGGATGCGGATCGAAATCTCGAATCCGCCCGATACCAATCTCCACTCCGCGAACGGCGGCGCGAGAGAACCCCACCCGCTGATCGGCCGTACGCGCGCCGACTGACTGCCCGCCTCAGGAACCACCATCCAGGCGCCCGATCCGCCGGCCGTGGCGCAGTATAGCTGCACACCGTGTCCGTTGATGTCCGCCGATTCGTTGTCGTACGGGTTCACGGCTCCGGCAGGCACGAAAACGGGTGCGGGAGTCTCAACGGCAACGTCCACGACGATGCCATACGCGTCGGCGCCGATCGCTGCCCGGGCACGCGGTTCGCCCGCTTCCCGCCACGAGTCTTCCGTGCGGCGGTAGTGGGGCTCGCCAAGGTCGAAGGTCGCCCAGGACGCCCGTTCGTCAACCGGAAGGTTGGCGAACCATCCGGCATGGCTGGTTGTACGATGAAGCTCGCACTGCGCTGTCGTGGCGGACGGCCCTGCGATCACCGCGCCGCCTCCCGGTTCCGGCGCTGATTCGCGCTGAACCACGCCAGGCCCTGCTTCACGCTCGATCCGCATTACCCCGCCGCGGTGCGTGCGTGCGACCCATGAGCCGGGAGTAACGATGTGCCGGTCAATACCGAGTTCGGTACCCACCGCCACTTCGTTATCGCTGAACTCGATCGTGCCGTCGCCACGCCATCGCCAAACGGTACGGATTGTACCACTCGTACCATGAACCCGGATGAGGTGGAACGGCAGCAGCGTGCTCGCCGGTTGCGCCGGGCCGGTCGCGGTGAACCACTCCGCGCTCTCTGATATCCATACCGTCCCCGAGACGCGTTGGCCGTCCCGGTCGCCGCTGATGCGTACCGGCGTGCCGGCTCCGACTTTCGCCACCCTTGCATCACGCACGAAGTCGAAACCGTCCTCCAGGCCCCCGGCACCCGTCAGGTCGGTGTCGCGGAACGCCAGTCCGTCTGCAGCGACGTTCACGTGAATCGGCAACTCGAAACGAATCTGCCGTGACGCCGCCCACTGGACTTCATCCACGAAGTACGATTCCGCGGTCACCAGCGTTCGCATGACCACCACCCCGGGCGCGATCTCGGCGCGTGCGGCCACTCCTTCGAACTCGGCGCCAGACGTACTGCCTGTCAACCACCCGTCGGAGTACTGCTGCGAACGGCCGTCAACGAGCGGGGCATTGTGCGCGAGCGTACTTCGATACCAGTGCAGCGATGGATCCACGTACGAGCCTGTGCCCAGGTCGTCCAGCCAGCGCGCGCGACCGTGCGCGAAGAACACGTTGAGGCGGTCGGCGTGCCCATGACCCCCTCCGCCTTGGCCCCAATCGAGCGCAACGTACACGGTCCCTGCGTCGCGGCGGTGGATCGTGTAACCCTGCGAACGAATCGTGATGGACGCCGGCTCTGGCCCCGAGAGATCCGGCAATGCCTCACGGGCAAAGAGAAGTGCTTTCCACCCGAGATCCGCGCGCGAAAGCGAAGTGGCGGCCGTTGGCCGCTCTGCTTCACCGCTCGAGTGTGAGCGGCCGGTGTCCTCGCGGGGGACGTCGTCGCGATAGAGGCGACCCAGTGCCCAGCGCAGCGTGGCATCATCCCCGCGGGCAAGGCCGAGTTCGCATGATTCCGCGAACCGCCATTGCCTCAGCGATACAGCGTAGCGCGAATCCTTTCGCGCAGGGTAAGTGAAGTCGGGCAGTGCCGTCCGGAAGGGCGACGCAAAGCCGGCATTGAACCTCTCGATCGTCGAATCCTGAAACACATATCCTGCTGCCCCGCCCAGCGTGATTCCGTACCACAGGCCCCGGTGGGCGAACTGGTGGTAATTGTCGCCCTCGAACCAGCTGCCGTCGTCGCCGACCGCGTTGGCCAGCAGCCATTCGATGTCCCCGAGTGCGGCGGCAACGGGTTCGTCGTCGCACGTCTTCCCGGTTAGCCGGTGTGCAGCCACGATTGCCGCGGCATTCCATGCCTGCCGGTTGGACGCTCCTTCGTGATAGCTGCCAATCATCTCTGCCGATGGCCGCGCGATTCGTTCATGTACGATGTCACGCGTTTCGGCGTCGCCGCCTGCGCCCAGCAGGTCGGCGGCGATGCAGATGTGCAGCAGCCACAGCGACTCCAGGTAGGTGCTGAAGAATAGCCGTGATGGGCCGAGCACGTTGTCCCGGTTCGGGTAGCCATCGTACTGCCGCGCGTAGGCACGAAGAATTGCCCGGGCGAGTTGTGCATTCCGGATATCGCCCACGAGGACGTGCAGCGTCGCTGCATGTACCGCCCTCTCGGCGAGCCAGAGATGGTATGGGTAGAGCCACCAGCCGTCATGCCACCTTCCGGTATTCAGCCGCCCGCAGGCAGGGCAGCGGTGTGCGTGAGGCGAGAATGGATCGAACTCGAGGTCGCTCCCGTCGAAGTCGCAGCGCCCTCCCGCACGCGACAGCAACGCCTTGCCCGCGGGAACGTACGGTTCGCGGCCAATCAACGGTGTGAGGTCAGCCGCAAGGGAATCACGGAGCGGCTTCAACGCTCCGTCCGCGATGCGCCGTCTCTCGGCAAGTGAGTTCAGGCCCAGGAGGAGCGTCATCGCTTCGCCGCCCGCCACCGCGTTATGGATTCGAGCTCTCCGCGCAGGTCGAGCGCGACGTTCTCCATTCGCCTCGCTACTCCCTGCAGCCCACGCGAGTGGTAGATCCAGGCCGCCGGAACGTCACGCTCGATCTCCAGCTGAACTGCGCGCCATGCATCAGGCAGCGCCGCCGCATCGGCAGTACGCGTTCGCGCGAACAAGGCGTCGAGTGCCGCAGTGTGGAAATCCCCGTAGTCCAGCGCACTCCCCCGTTGCCGGGAATCGTACATCGCACCGAGGAACGAGAGCGACAAGTCGCCAGGGATTCCGGTCACGAGCAGGTCGAAGGTCTTTGGTTCGGCGCGCGCATGAGCGAGGAACGCCCCCATCTCCATCTGGCGGATCCCGATTCCGATACCACGCTCGGCGAGGTCTGCCTGGACGAGTTGCTCCACCGCATTGTCTCCGCTGCCCACTGTCAGAAGAGTGACGTCAAGCGCAACCCCGTGCCGAGAGCGACGCCCGTCCGGCCCACGGCGCCACCCCGCGGCGTCGAGGAGGGAATCCGCGGCGTGGTCGTCGCGGACCGGCCTTGCCGGAAGCGCCAGCGGGCTTTCCGGCGGTACGGGGCCAGCCGCTGGGCTTCCGTACCCTGCGAGGGCGACATCTACGATCCGTTGGCGGTCCAGCGCAAGACTCACGGCCTTCCTGACGCGGGCGTCGTCGAACGGCGGCCGGTGCGCGTTGAATACCAGCGCGGTGGAGAGCAGGATCGGGTAGTCCATCACGCTAATGGTCGGATCCCTTGCCGCGAGCGCGGCCATCGTTGGCGCAATCCCAGCGAAATCGAGTTCGCCGCTGGCGAGCCCGGCAAGTTTCGTGGCCGGCTCGTCCACTACCACGATTACGAGACGCTCGATTCCGGGAGGCCCGCCCATCGAGGCGGGAAACTCCTCGTTTCGTTCGAACACCCAGCGCTGCCCGCTCACGCGTTCGACAAACCGGAATGGCCCGTTGCCAACCGGATCGAGGTTGAAGGCCGTGCGGCGCATCTCCTCGCGGGGTACGTCATGCAGCCTGTGCTCGGGGAGCACCGGAAGTTCACAGAGCACCATTGGAAAGAGTGGCTGCGGTGACGCGAATTCGACCGTCAGCGTCGAGTCGTCGGGAGCCATGGTTGTATCTATGGGTGCCAGGTCGGCCGCGCGCGCGTAACCCGTCCGGGGATCACGTGCCGCAAGCAGGGTAAACGCCGCATCGCGCGCGGTAGCCGGCTTTCCGTCCTGCCATCGCGCACCGGCATTTAGCGTGAATGTGAGCGTGCGCCGGTCGCGCGACCACGTCCACGACTTGGCAAGGTAGGGCGCGGGTGCGAGGGCGCTGTCGTACCGCGCCAACGTGGTGAAGAGGACGAACCGCTGCACCTGCCGCGAGAGCCCGTGAATCGTGACGAGTGGGTTTGCGGACTCGAGGTCCGCGCCGGAAGCGTACACGACCGTGCCAGGATCGTGGGCAACAGGACGGCACGAACAGAGCAGGAATACAGTGAGGGCGATTGACGCGGGCCTTGCCGTAGGCATAATCAACCCGTGCCCATTTCAATGGTCGTACGGCGCGTTGCCGGGGCCGCGGTGCTCTTCTGGCTCGTCGTCACGCTTGTCTTTGCGCTCGTCCGGCTTGCGCCCGGCGATCCCACGGTCTTCCTCGCACCGCCATCGGCGACTCCGGTCGAAGTGGAACGACTGCGGGCCAACCTTGGGCTCGACCGGCCCGTCGCCGTTCAATATGCGCGCTGGACGGCCGCGTTGCTTCGCGGCGACATGGGCGAGAGCTTCGCGCTCCGGCAGCCCGTGTCGCGCGCACTTGCCGACGTCGCGCCGATTTCCATTGGGCTAGGGCTTGCGTCGTTGCTGCTAACTTTCGCCATTGGGGTTCCGCTCGGCCTGCTTCAGGCAAGTAACAAGGGACGCGCCACTGACCGCGCGGCCACGGTTGTCTCGGCAGCGGTATTTGCCGCACCGACCTTCTGGCTCGCCCTCGCCCTGGTTGCCATCTTCACCTATGGAGCCGCAACGCTTGGGCTCCCGTCGGCGCTGCGCCTTCCAGCGCTTGGGATTCGCACACCAGGGCTATCCCTCTCCGGGTGGACGGAGGCGGCCGACGTCGCTCGGCACGCAATCCTGCCCGTCGTCACGCTCACGGCGATAGGTGCGGCGGGCGTGGCGCGGTATGCCCGCCACAACTTCGTGGATCTGCTCGAACTGGACTTCGTGCGGGCCGCACGCGCTCGGGGCGCGTCGCGGAGTCGCGTACTCGCACGGCACGTCACTGCCAATGCGCTGCCGGGGATCGTCGTGCTGTTCGCGCTCACCCTGCCGGGCGTGGTTGCAGGGTCGGTGTTCGTTGAATCGGTCTTCGCCTGGCCAGGCCTTGGGCGGCTGACGCTTTCGGCTATCGCAGCACGCGACTACCCCGTGGTTCTTGGCGCTAGTATCTGGTATGCCGCGGCGGTAATTCTCGCAAACCTCGCTGCCGACCTTGCACTGCCGCTGCTCGATCCACGTCAACGTCAGGTCGCGCGATGAAGCATGTTCCATTCTGGCGGGGGCTCGACCGCGCGACGCGGGCTTCAATAGCGGCGCTGGTCCTGCTCGCAGCCGGCGCCATCCTCGTGCCGGCCGTTTCGTCGCATGACCCCATTGCTATCGGCGACGTGATTACGCGCCGCCTCCTGCCGCCGCTTTCGCGCGATCCGTCCGGCGCGCTCCACGTACTGGGCACCGACAGGTTTGGCCGCGACCTGTTCGTCCGGATGATGCTCGCGGGCCGGCTGTCGCTTGCGGTGGGCATCGTAGGGTCCGTGCTCGCGGCTGCCGCGGGGAGCGCCATCGGCGCCGTCGCGGGCTGGCGGGGTGGTATAATTGACCGCGTTGCGATGGCCGCGGCCGACACGATGCTTGCGGTGCCTCGCCTTGTTCTTCTCCTCGTCTGCGCTGCGCTTTGGCAACCGGGGATCACGACGGTGGTGGCGGTGCTCGCCGCGACGGGGTGGATGGGCGTGGCGCGGATGATCCGCGCCGAGGTGGCCGCGGCCCGTGTTCGGCCGTACGTGGAGGCAGCGCGTGCGCTCGGGGTGCCCGGCGGCCGCGCGCTATGGCGGCATGTGTTGCCAAACGCCATCGGCCCCGCAATCGTCGCGACGACGCTCGGTGTCGGCAGTGCGGTGATGCTAGAGAGCGGGCTGTCGTTCCTTGGCCTTGGCATTCAGCCGCCAGCGCCAAGCTGGGGCAACATGATTGCGAGCGGGCGCGACGTGATCGTGTCGGCGCCGTGGGTAGCGCTTGCTCCCGGGCTCGCCCTAATCGTCACAGTGGTGGCGGCGACGCTCCTGGGCGACGCGTGGCGCGACCACATTGCTGGCGGCGTACCCGTCGTCGCCAGCCGGGGGCTGTCGGAGCGCGCCTGATCACGCGCACATGCGACTGTGCGGGAGACCGTCGCGTTGCTTCGGGCCGTTCGCATCATGCGAGTCATTTCGGTGAAGTGAGCAGCTTCACCATCGAGTCGAGTGTTCGCGTGCTGTTCATCCACCGTGCAACGATCACGAGGTCGTTCACCGGATCCACGTAGATGATGTTGTTGCCGTTGCCGAGGTGATAGAACGCCTGCTCGGGCGCGCTCGGCAGCGCCTTCCGGCCGGTATTGAGAAAATAGTTCGCAAACCCGTACTGGTCGTTCGCCGGCCCCGGCGAGCGCGACATCCGGATCCATCGTTCCGACACCAGTTGCTTGTCGCGCCACCTGCCGGCGTGCAAGGTGAGGAGCCCGAACCGAGCCATGTCGTATGCGCTGATCAGCATGCCGCCGCCCCAGTGGCCACCGCCAGCCACCGACTGCACGAGCGCGCCATCCATCAGTACCCATGAGTTGTCGTAGCCCAGCCAGCGCCATGTATCCGACGCGCCAATCGGGTCCATTACGTACTCTTTGAGCACCTGCGGCAGCGGCCTGCGCCAGATGTTCAGCGCGGCCAGCGCCATGAGGTTCACCCGTACGTCGTTGTACTTGTAAACGGTGCCAGGTTCGTCCCGCTTACGGTTGATGACGGCAGTGGTGTCGGTGGCGTTTCGCGGGAACCGGTCGGCCCAGTCCGGCTTGCCCCAGAGCGTGCCCTGCCAGTCGCTCGTCTGCCTCAGCAGGTGTTCCCAGGTGATCGTCCGGTTGTGCTCCGACTCGAACGGCTCCAGTACCTCGAACGCGTCGTATGCAACCGTGGGTCTCACGCCGCGAAGCGTGTCGAGTCCATTCATGCTTGTGGGAGGGATTCGCGCGAGCGGCGCTCCTGCGCCCGGCGGACCCTTGAGCGCGACGATCGGAGCCATATACTGGCGTACGGGGTCCGTGACGGCCCGCATCATCTTGCGGTCGAACGCGAGGCCAATCGTCGTGGTCACGAAGCTTTTCGTGACGCTGAACGTGTGATCCACCCGGTTCGGGTCGCCCCACTCCGCGACGATGTAGCCGTGGCGGACGATCAGTCCCGCCGCGCCTCCGCGTGCCCGGAACGGGCCGATCGCTTCGCCGAACGGTTCGCGCCCAAACGATGCCCGGTGCGCTTCGAGCATGTCGCGTGGCGTCGTGGATTCATTGGCAAGCGCCAGCGCCACCGCGCTATCAACTGCCTTGGCGGAAAGGCCGGCCTGCGGTGGAGCGCGGTGCTCCCACGACCCCGCAGGCGGGAAGTACGGTGCCGATTGGGCGTGAACGGAAGCAGATGCGACCAGGAAGCTCGCTGCTGCGGCGACGTACAGTGCGCGAAGCGGGTAGCGGTGCATGGGACTATGGTTCTGGGTGGGCGGCGGGTTGGTCAGCGGACCAGTATCGTGACGACCGTGCGCGGTGCGGCCGTGAAATGAATCGTACTGCCATTGCCAGGCGTCGGATCCAGCCGACCGACAGGAGTTTCGTCCAGCCGTGCCGTCCGCGCATCGCGCACCGGGAACGAAAGCCTCCAAGTCCCCTCCGTGGTCTCGCCGGCAACGTTCACGCAGCGAAGCACGAGCCAGCCGCCGTTGTCGCTCGTGGTAATTGCCGACACCGCCAGACCAGTGCCTTCCAGCTCGATTCCGCCGATCGTGCCTGGATTATGGAGGGCCGAGCGAAGCGTAGCGCCGGCAAGCGGAAGGAGCACGTCGTCCGCCGTGCGCTCGATCATGGCGGCAGTGGCAGCGCTGCGGGCGCCATGCGGCAGTACCGCGAACTCCGCAGCGAATGGTCCGTGACACTGGGCCTCCGGAGTCGGGACCGGCCAGCCGGCGTTGCCGGGTCGCTCCGGCAGGTCGCCGCGCGACAGCTCGCCAACGGAACGCAGCAGCGTCACGAATATCACGCCATTTTCATGCGCCTCGTACTCGGCGAGCCCGTCGGAGTAAAGCGTCGCGCCAGCCTTACGGCCAAAGAGCGAGACATACCGGTGCAACGGCGCCGTACGCGGCGGCAGCTCCATTGCGGCGTCGCGCTGTGGCACCACGATGTCGCGCCGTTCGACCGGGCCGAACATCGCATCTGCCACCGCGAGCCCGTCGCGGATGCCGGTCGCGAACCCGATTCGCAGCCGATGATCGGAGATAGTGTTGACTCCCTCCAGCGTGATCCTCACGAATGGCGCGTCAGCGTCAACGGTGAAGGTCACTCGGATGTCAATCCGCTCGCGCGCGGCCGAGAGCATCCATCGCGTCTCGATTGACGCACGAACCGGCCCGCCGTGCACGATGCGCGAGCCGCGAAACACCGGTCGGAGCCGCTTCCCGCGTATGGAAGCGGTGTAGAGGTCGCCGCGATCCGTGGCGCTCTCCCAGCGAATGAACTGCGGCACGCTAAGGCCGGTCGCCAGGTCGGTGAACCTGACCTTGCCGTTCGGGCCCACGGATATCCCGACTCGTCCGTTGCTAATACCACTGCGCAGCGTGCGAGCGCCACTGCGCAGCGTGCGGGCGGGGTTGGGCGGCTCGTGGGGGCTGGTTCCGCGGACGCCATCGTGCGGGAGGCAGGTCAGCCCATAACCAGGCACAGGTGGCATCCACGCAGCGACTTCTGCCATGTGTACTATGTCGGCATCTGGGTAATAACACGGAGCATGCGTAAGTTCTGTAAACATATGTTCCGCCAATACTTGCTGCGCCAGTACCTGCCCCAGCAGCGGTATCGTCGTCGCCGCCGTGTGTAGCGGCTCCGGTGGCGCATTCGCGCCAACCCTCACGTCCGATACGAACGACGTAACCCGCAGTATGGCGACTCCCCCTCGCGGCCGCGCGGCGCGGTTTCGCACGATCGTCATCGGCTCCCAATCGCCCGGGTCCTCGCGCGCGGCGTCTTCATCGTGGCCGATAAGGTCGTTGATGCTATCGTCACGGATTCCGCCCGCCTGTGCTTCGGCTTCGTCCAGCCGCGCGTCCATGGCGCGCGCAACTTCGTCTGTCGAGCACCCGCAGAGCGTGTCGTGCGGATGGCAGAGAAGGAGTGACTTCCATGCCGCGTTCATCAGGTGCCGCCGGTCAGGCGCGCCCCGCACACGCGCCACTGCCGCCCACGGCTCTACGTCTCGCACAAGCATGCGCTCGGTGGCTGCGTTGCGGCGCTTCTGGTGCGCGCGCGACGAGAACGTTCCCTGGAGCGTCCACATGAATCCGTACGAGTCGCGAAGTTCGCCTCTCACGGTTTCGAGTGCTGTGTTCGCCGCGCGCGCAGACGCGTCGCTGGCAAATGCGGCGAGCGAGCTTGCCCGCACCGATGCCGGGCTTGCCGCGGCGCGCAACGCATCGAGCGCCATCGGCAGCCCGCGCTGCCGTGCGTGATGGTCCGCGCCGTTGGGCAGCAGCGCCATGCCGAGCGTGAGGCGGCCCAGCAGGTCGCCACGTATCGCCGCCCAACGCTCGCGCGCTGCAACTGCGTCCGTGGGGAGGTTCTCTCCTATGTCGTAGCCCCTTCGCGACAGGTGGTACAGCAGCACCGATGTCCCGTCCGGCGCAACCCACCTGGTAAAGTCTGCTGCAAACCAGCGCGCGCCACCAAAGCCGCACGAGAGAATCGCGAGTTCCAGCCCGAAACCAGCCGCGAGCGTCGGTAGCGATGCCGGGTGGCCGAACGAGTCCGGGCAGTACAGCACAGGAGGGGGCGTGGCGCCGAGCCTGGCGAGCGAGCGACGCCCGGCAAGGAGATTGCGCATGAGCGCTTCGCCACCGGGGATCAACTCATCGGCGAGCACGTACCATGGCCCGGCCTCGATTGCGCCCTTCGCGAGAAGCGCCCCGAGGGCGTCGGCCCGCTCCGGGCGTACCTCGATGTAGTCCTCCGCCACGGCCATCTGGCCGTCGAGCAGAAAGCTTGCTCCGTTCCGTGGCGGATCTTCGATCAGGTCGTCTATAATGGCGACGAGCCGTTGCCTGAAACGGGTTGCGGGGAGGTACCACTCGCGGTCCCAGTGCGTGTGCGATACGACATGAACCTCGGGCCGCCGGGCCGGTGATGAAGTGGTCGCGCCACTGCGCGGCGGCTCGGAAGTTTGATAGCTTTTTCGCCTTCGGCTTGCCAACGTAGCTTCGCCTCGTGATCGAGACTGCACGCTATCGAACAGTTACAGCGCGCGCGCCTACCAGAATTGACCTGGGCGGCGGGTGGACCGACGTGCCGCCCTACTGCTGCGAACAGGGCGGGTACGTATGCAACGTAGCGATTGACCGGTACGCCGTTGCCACCGTGCGCCCGCAGGAAACCTATAGCGCTTCTGGCTCGCCGGCCTCGGAGTCCGCGATCATCGAAGCAGCGTTGCGCCGTACTGCAACGAACGGCGTCGTCATCTCAGTGGAGAGCCGGTTTCCGTTTGGCGCCGGGCTTGGTGGTTCGTCGGCGGCGAGCGCGGCGGTGTTCGGCGCACTCGCCGTGTGGAATGAGCAGCCACTGGATCCGCGCGCGATCGCCGAGGAAGGCAGGCAGGTGGAAGTCGAAGACATGGGAATAGCCGGTGGTCGCCAGGACCACTACGCCGCGACGCACGGCGGCATATTGGGCCTTTCCTTTGCCGGCGCGGTCGAGGTGAAGCGATTGACGGTGGCCGCGACTACTGCCGCGGAGTTCGTGCGCCGTGGCCTGCTGGTCTATACCGGCGAATCGCGCATCTCGGGCGAGACGATTCGTGGCGTCCTCGACTCGTACAGCGCCGGTAACGAGCGTGTGCGCACCTCACTCAGGGCGATGCGGCTCCTCGCCCGCGACATGACCGTGGCTCTGGAATCAGGCGACCTCGACCTGCTTGGTGCGCTCATCGAGGAGCACTGGCATCATCAGAAGTCGCTCCACCCGGGGATTTCTACGCCTCGCATAGATGCGATGGTGAGGAAGGCGCTCGACGCCGGGGCGGTCGGGTGCAAGGCGATGGGTGCGTCCGGGGGCGGGTGCGTCTTCATCCTCGCGGGCGCCGAAAATGTTGATGGCGTGCGCGAGGCGGTATCGCCACTCGGCGAGCTCGTACCGTTCGCGCTCGATACCGACGGCCTTGCCATTGCCTCGCCTACGGCCTGAGCCAGCGACCCCGGTGCTCCGCGACCGTCTTGACGGCGCTTCGTCCACACCGCCTCCTGCCCCGGAAGCCCGCCCACAGCTACGCGTCTGGCCTACCGTGGTGCATGGCGTGACGAGGTCCGCGTAGCTCCCGACATGCGCCCGGCTCGGAGAGGAGGTCGTCGAGCGACTCGGATGAAAGAGGCGGCGCTGGCATCAGCCCGTCGTAAGTCATGTCCTGCGCGCACGGTTCGCTGTGGATTTCGCCACAACATTGCGGGTCGCGAGGGCGTACACATACAATAGTGCCTGCAGGTGGCCCGACCACCGAGCGCATGAACATCGTTTGGATCGTTGACGCCCCATCCTGCCGTTCCCCCCGTTCTCACGGCTGCCGACGACCCGTCGGAG